>Ga0180009_10001986_pt1 | contig 24237 bp, 23 predicted proteins | sample OS_PC_MetaG_FD_123537 | JGI IMG/M metagenome (GOLD analysis project Ga0180009, IMG submission 123537) | Groundwater microbial communities from the Aspo Hard Rock Laboratory (HRL) deep subsurface site, Sweden - OS_PC_MetaG | ecosystem: Environmental > Aquatic > Deep subsurface > Groundwater...
AGAAAAGTTTGTTCAACAATTTAAGAAAATCATTAAAAATTAATACTTTCTGCTTCTAATTTATTCTTTCAGACGACATTGCTATGAACGATTAGAGGCGACATTTATGTGATTGACAACATGTTATTATTCTGCTTCAATAATTTTCCCTTATTCCTGGTAAAAATTATCTCTATTATTTTCATTTTTCAAATAATTAACAGCTTTTAAAAATAATTCTTTTTGTTGTGGCATAATGTCTGCGTTTAAGATCTCATCCTTATGAAGCCATATAAATTCTATACCGTCAGGATGTTCTTTGGATTTAAACTTTATTTTTTGGAAAACATCTAGCAAATACACGAAATAGACTCGATGATTTAATCCGTCTTTTGATAAATATGTCCATGCATCAATTAATTGCGGTTCCATCTTAAGCTTAAAACCGATCTCTTCATCTAATTCTCTTTTCAAAGCCTCAAGAATGGTTTCCCCAAAATGTATATGGCCTCCAGGTATATCTTTTATGCCTTTACGCGTCCTATAATACAAAATGTAATCGCTACATCTAAAAATTATCTTTACACACGCTCTAGGAAATTTTTGTAATGATTGATCCATATTTTTTATTATTTTTTAAATAAATTCACAACTTTTTGTCTAGCTTCTATTGGATATAAATTGGATAATTTTAAAATCTTATTTAAATCTATCCATATCGGATAGTATTGATTGTTTTTATTCATCCGTTCTTTCTCTTCACCACCTAATTTGAGAATACCAGAAAAATTTTTGATTAAAAAATAGAATTCCTGTTGACCTTGGTTTTCTATCTGAAAAAATGATTTATTCAATTTAGCACTAAGACTAAGTTCCTCTTTAACTTCTCTAACCATAGCATCCTTAATAGACTCGCCCCGCTCAACTCCTCCGCCAGGAAAAACAAAATATTCCTGCCCCCTTCTAATCCGACGCATCAATAAAATCTTGTTGTTTTTAATTATAATCGCACAAACTCTTTTAGACATATACTTACATTCTAATTTAAAATTAATACAACCGTAATATCCCCATCAATTTCTCCTGGTGTTCACTCTTCACATTGCCGTGCTTGAGCAAAATTTGGGAAGATAAAAAGAAAACCAATTCCTAGTATGCTGGAGATTAGAATGAATAATAATTTAGTTTTTATATGAATATATATATTATATCAGAAAAAATAAAAAGCACGAGAAAAATGAGAAAAAATGATTTACAAAACATATTTAAATTTTTTCCTCCCAAAATATAAACACCTGGTTCTTGTTTAATTAAATTAATATTTTTAATTGTTTAATCAAATGGTCCTTTCATATTATAAATTAATTAAAGTTATTAATTATTCGACTTTTTAATATCTAAAAAGTTATCCACAGTTGACATTTGGAAGTTCACCAAATGTTCGCTATAATATAATTATAGCAATTAAAATAACTAAGTCAAATAATATGCTCACAAAAAGACAAAAACAAATCTTGAGCTACTATCAAAAATCCATAAAAGAAAACGGTTATGCCCCCACCCTCGATGAAGCAAGGCGACATTTTAGATTGGATTCAAAATCAACAATACATAAACACTTGGAAACTTTGAAGGCAAAGGGATATTTAGATAAATTAAATTATCAAGCACGAGCCATAGATATTTTAGAAAACAAAAAATCTCCAAGATTAATAAAGATTCCTTTAATGGGTACTATTTCCGCTGGGCAACCCATCGAGGCAATTGAAATTCCCAATGAAACGATTTCTATAATGCAAAATGAAATAGAGAAAAACGACAAGCACTATGCTCTACGAGTTGAAGGAAACAGTATGATTGATGAAGGTATTTTTGATGGAGATATTGTAATTATTAAACAACAAAACACTGCTGACAATGGACAAACCGTTGTTGCTGTTATTAATGATAATGAAGCAACACTTAAAAGAATATATCGGGAAAAAGACAGATTTAGATTACAACCATCTAATCCTACGCTTTTTCCGATCTATACAAAAGAAATCGAAATAAGAGGAATAGTAGTAAAAATAATTAGAAATTTTGAAAAACAAGAAGAAAAAACTTCAAATCACAAACTACAAAGAAAAATTGATTATTCATGGGATTTTAACGGCGCCAAAACAAAATCCTACACTCATGGATTTCATACTTATCCAGCAATGTTTATACCACAAGTAGCAAGACGGCTTCTGTTAACCTATAGTAAGAAAGGAGACACTATTTGTGATATATTCTGTGGTTCTGGTACTGCCCTAGTTGAAAGTAGATTACTTGATCGAAATTCTTATGGAATAGATCTCAATCCATTGGCTGTTTTCTTAGCCAAGGTCAAAACAATCCCAATTAACCCCAAGTTACTTTCGAAAGAATATTTAAAACTTTTAGACAGAATTGAAAAAATTAAAAGTACCGAAATAAAAAAACCAAACTTTTATAATCTAGAATTTTGGTTCAAAGACCAAGTTATCACAAAATTAGCAAAAATAAAAAAAGCTATAAAAGAAACTAAAAACACTAATGTTCAAAATTTCTTTATGGTTTCTTTTAGTGAAACCGTTAGAAAAGTATCAAATACAAAAAATGGAGAATTTAAATTAGTAAGAATTAAAAAAGAAGAACTAGAAAAACACGATCCTAATGTTTTAGAAACTTTCAAAAAAATAACTGAGACAAATATAAGAAGAATGGAAGAATATTATAAAGATGTAAATAAAAATACATGGGCTAAAGTTATTTTCGGAGACTCTTCTAAAGATAATGAAATAAAAGAAAATTCCATAGACTTCATCATAACTTCTCCTCCTTATGGAGACAGTAGAACTACTGTTGCTTATGGTCAATTCTCTAGACTTTCTGCTCAATGGATAGATATTTTTGATAATCCTGATGATGCTTCTGGCGTAGACAATGAATTATTAGGCGGAAAGAAAACCCAAAATCTTAAACATTCTTTAATCTCAAAACACCTTATAGAAACTCTAAAGAAAATACAAAAAAAAGATGAAAAAAGAGCAAGAGATGTTTTAAGCTTTTATCTTGGATTAAATGATTGTCTTAAAAGAGCTTACAAGTTATTGAAAAAAAATAAATACTTTTGTTTGGTAATAGGAAATCGTCTTGTAAAACAAGTAAGAATACCTACAGATTTTATAATCGCTGAATTAGCAGAAAAAATTGGATTTGTTTGCGAAGATATTACTGTCCGTAATATTCCAGGAAAAAGAATGCCAATTAAAAACTCGCCAACCAATGTTGCTGGCGAATCAGAAAAAACAATGACCAAAGAAAGTATTGTTGTATTAAGAAAAATTTAACGACAAAGTTTTTCTAAATCTTTTATAATTTTTGAAAATAATTTTATATTCTTGTACTCTTTTACGTCTTTATTGCAAACATATACTCCATCAAGCTCTTGTACTCTTTCTTTATTAGCACCACTTTCAAATATATCCCATGCCGTAACCAAAAATACTTTTATTCTTAAATAACGAGACCAACTTATCGTCTGCATTATTCTTTCAGCTAAAGTTGTTTTGGCAGATATTATTACAACTGGCTTATTCTTTTTATCAATTCTAACTAAAATAATATCAACATCTGGTCTATAATCACGTACACCCTTTTTACCAATTTTCGTTTTAAGGTTTTGTTCTAACTCTTTCTTAATTTTTCCACTTGTAATCGCTTCAAGTGGAATCTTTTTTTGTAAAAAATAAGCATTTAATATTCTAGCAACCCATAGAGCAAAATTGTTTCCAGCCAATGGACGCATTGTATTAGCAATACTTCTTCCTATAATTCGTAATTCTAAAAACATTTGTGGGTCTTTTAGAATCTTTTCCCACTTTGATAATGTTTGTGGACTCGCCCACTTTTTAACAGCTCTCGGAGTTATAATTTTAACAACATCTTCATCGGACTTTTTCAAAATCATAGCTAAATTGTCCCCTATTTTTAAAGGACTTTTTGATTTTTTTAAAGCAAAATTTATTTTGTCATCAAAAAACTTTTTGATAACTTTTTTAAATTCATCTTCCTGCTTTTTATTCCAATTTGATTTAACCATATTTTTAATTTAAATATAATAGTTTTTATAAAAAATTCCAAATCAAACCTCCTTGGTCATTAGCACAAGGAGGAGCATTAGATCTGAACCATGTTTAATTTTTTATCTAAAATCTAAACTCTTACAGCTTGTTTTTCAGCAATCTTTTTAACAATGATTTGTTTTGATTTAGCATCAATTTTAACTTTATCTCCTTCTTTAATCTCTCCATCAACAATCATTTTAGCTAAAGGGTTTAAAACAAGAGATTGAATTAATCTTTTTAATGGTCTTACACCAAAATCAGGATCAAAACCTTTTTCAGCTAATAAATTTTTAGCTGAAACAGAAACATTAATTTTAATCTTTTTATAACTCAATCTTTTTTCTATTAATTCTATTTGCAAATCAACAATTTTTCTTACATCTTGTTTTCCTAAAGAGTTGAATATAATAATCTCATCTAAACGATTTAAAAATTCAGGTCTAAATTGTTCTTTTAAAGAACTAAATATTCTTTCTTTTGTTTCTTCTTCTTTTCTTTTTTTAGCAGCACCTGAATGAGTAAATCCAAATTCAGCCATTTTTTGTAAATATTCTGACCCAACATTAGAAGTAAGAATAATAATTGTATTTTTAAAATTAACAGCTCTTCCTTTAGCATCAGTTAATCTTCCACGATCTAAAATTTGAAGTAAAATATTAAAAACTTCTGGATGAGCTTTTTCAATTTCATCAAACAAAATTAAAGAATATGGTCTTCTGCGAATAATTTCAGTTAATTGACCACCTTCTTCATATCCAACATATCCAGGAGGAGATCCAATCATTTTAGAAACAGTATGTCTTTCCATATATTCAGACATATCTAAACGAACAATTGCATTTTCATCATTAAACATAAATTCAGCTAATCCTAAAGCTAATTCTGTTTTACCAACACCAGTAGGACCAAGAAACATAAAAGAACCTATTGGTTTTTCTTCTTCAGAAATGCCAGCCCTACTTCTTCTAATTGCATTAGCAACAGATGAAATAGATTTATCTTGACCAACAATTCTTTTTTGTAATTCTTGTTCTATTCTTGCTAATTTAGATCCTTCTTCTTCTAGCATTTTGTAAACAGGAATGCCTGTCCAACGAGAAACAACATTAGCAACATCTTCTGGTGTTACTTCTTCTTTTAATATTTGTCTTTTTACCTGTAATTTACTTAATTTTTCCTGATTAGCTTTAATTTTTTTCTCTAAATCAGGAATATTACTATATCTAATCTCAGCTGTTTTTTGTAAATCTCCTTTTCTTTCTGCAATATCAGCTTTTCCTTTTAAAGAATCTATTTCTTTTTGAGAATCATGTATATCAGAAATTACATCTTTCTCAGATTTCCATTGAATTTCTAATTCTCTGGATTTTTCTTTTAATTCAGCTATTTGTTTTTTAATAATTTTTAATCTTTCTTTAGAGTCAGTATCTTTTTCCATTTTTAAAGCACGAACCTCAATTTCTAATTTCATTTGTTGTCTTTTCATTTGATCTAATTCAATTGGCATAGAATCTATTTCCATTCTTAAAGCAGAAGCTGCTTCATCCATTAAATCAACTGCTTTATCAGGTAAAAATCTATCAGAAATATATCTGTTAGAAAAAATAACAGCTGAGACAATAGCTGGGTCAGTAATTCTTACACCATGATGAACCTCATATTTTTCTTTTATTCCTCTTAGCATTGCAATAGCATCATCAATGTCTGGTTCTTTAACAAAAACTGGTTGAAATCTTCTTTCTAAGGCAGGATCTTTTTCAACATATCTTTGATATTCTTTTAATGTTGTAGCACCAATAGCTCTTAATTCTCCACGAGCTAAAGCTGGTTTTATCATATTAGAAGCATCTATTGATCCTTCAGCAGCGCCTGCGCCAATTAATGTATGTAACTCATCTATAAAAAGAATAAACTTACCTTTGGCCTTGTCTACTTCTCTTAAAACAGCTTTAAATCTATTTTCAAATTCTCCTCTAAATTTAGTACCAGCAACCATTGCACCTAAATCTAAACCAATAACTTCTTTTCCTTTTAAGTTTTCTGGTACATCTTTACTAACTATTCTTTGAGCTAATCCCTCTACAATAGCTGTTTTTCCAGTTCCAGACTCTCCAATTAAAACAGGATTGTTTTTTGTTCTACGACTTAATACTTGCATTAATCTACGAATCTCATTATCTCTACTAATTACAGGATCAAGTTTTTCCATACGAGCCAATTCAGTTAAATTACGAGTATATTTTTCTATTACTTGATATTTAGCTTCTGGCTCTGTATCTGTGATTTGTTCACCTCCTCTTAAATCAGCTAAAATCTTTAAAACATCATCATAATTTAAACCATTACCCTCTAAAACTTCTTTTACCTTAGAAGAAACAGATAACATTCCTAAAAGAAAATGTTCAGTAGAAACAAATTCATCTTTCATTTTTTCTGCTTCTTTAAAAGCTGTTTCTAAAACTCTTCCTAATTCTTGAGTTAAATATGCTTGCATTAAACCACCACCAGGAATTTTAATATTTGGTAATTTAAGCAAACCAGCATCAATATCTTTTTCTATTTTATTAATATCAATTTCTTTTTTAGCTAAAATAGCTAAAACAAGAGACTCTTCTTGAATTATTAGAGCTCTTAATAAATGAAGTGCATCAACTTGTTGTTGACCACGTTCATTAGCTATTCCATGAGCATCTTGCAATGCTTCTTGCGCTTTGTTTGTAAACTTATCTAATCTCATATTTCTATATTAACACATATATTAAGTTTATTAAATTAGCACTCTCATGTCAAGAGTGCTAAAATAAAAAACGCAATTACAAATGTAATTACGCAATAAAACAAATCTTCCTTTATTTTTTCTTTCTAATAAAAGCTGGAATATCCCATTCATCTTCATCATCAGACAACGGACTTTTATACTCTTCTTTTGTATCTTTTCTCCTTTTTTCTACTTCAATAACAGGAATGTCTTTTGTTTTTTCATCTAAGCTCAATTGTGGCTCCATATTCCTATAATTCTCACCAAAACCAGTAGCTATAACAGTTATTTTAATCTCTCCTTTTTTAGCCCTATCATCTAAAACAGCTCCGAAAATTACTTTTGCATCTGGATCAGCTGATTCAGTAATGATTTTAGCTGCTTCACTTATTTCAATCATGCCCATATCAGGACCACCAGAAACATTTAAAAGAATACCTTTAGCACCTTCTATTGAAAACTCTAGTAAAGGAGAACTAATAGCTGCTCTAGCTGCTTCTGGCGCTCTTTCTTCTCCAGTAGCGCGCCCAATACCCATAATAGCTGGTCCAGCGTTTTCCATAACAGCTTTAATATCAGCAAAATCTAAATTAATTATTCCAGGATGTACAATTAAATCAGAAATACCTTGAACAGCTTGTTTTAAAACATCATCAACTATTTCAAAAGCATTTAACAAAGAAATCTTTTTATCAATAATATGCAATAATCTGTCGTTTGGTATAACAATTAAAGTATCTACTTTATCTTTTAATTCTAATAATCCTTGTTCAGCTATTTTGCTTCTTTGAGCGCCCTCAAAAGAAAAAGGCTTGGTAACAACCCCAACGGTTAATGCACCAGCCTCACGAGCTAATTCAGCAATCAATGGCATAGCACCAGTACCAGTACCACCACCAAGACCACCAGTTATGAAAACCATATCAATTCCTTTTAAAGAATCTTTAATGTCTTCTTTGTTTTCTTCAGCTGCTTGCAATCCTATGCCAGGATTCATGCCAGCACCTAAACCACGAGTTAATACTTTACCAATATGAATCTTTTCTCTTGATTTATTATTATGCAAAGCTTGAACATCAGTATTAGCTGCAGCAAAATTAACGCCTTTTATTCCTGAAGACGCCATACGGCTAACAGCATTGCCCCCTCCACCACCAACGCCTATAACCTTAATTTTTGCAAATGTTTCTATTTCCGGTTTTATTTGAGGCATAGATTTTAATGTTATATCAATTACGAAAAAATGTCAATAATTTATGGTGAAAAGCTTTTAAACCAATTCTTTATTTTATTAAACATATTTTTTAAGTTTAAGAATGTTTTGTCTTTGAATCTATCTTTATTACCACCTACTTCCAAAGCCCACATTATTAATCCTGTAGCAGTGGCAAAGCTTGGATCATCTACTTTATCAGCTAAACCATCAAATCCTTGTGGATTGCCTATTTGAACTGGCAATTTTAATCTTTGTTTTGCTAAATCAACAATGCCTGGTATTTTAGCTCCTCCGCCAATTAAAACAGCGCCAGAAGGTAATAATCTTTCTCTATCAATTTTTTTTAATTCTTTATTAACTAAATGAAATATTTCTTCAATTCTTGCTTCAATAATTTTAACTACTTCTTTACGATCAGCAACACCTTCTTCTTTTTCATCAAAATTAGATAAATCTATTTCTTCTTTTTTGCCAACACTATTAATTAAACAAGTACCATGTTCTAATTTAATTTTTTCAGCTGTTTCAATGCTTGTTCTTAATCCAATAGCAATATCATTAGTAATATGAGAAGATCCTATTGGTAAAACATTAATATGTATTAATTTTCTTTCTTCATAAACACTCATACTAGCTGTACCACCGCCTAAATCTAAAACTAAAACTCCTAATTCCTTTTGCTTTCTTAAAAGAACAGAATTAGAAGAAGCTAAAATATCTAAAACAAGTCCTTGTATTTCAACTCCAGTATTAGATAAACATTTTCTAAGATTTTTAATATATGGAGTTAATCCTTCAATAATCAAAGCATCTACTTCTAGTCTTACTCCGGTCATTCCTCGAGGATCTTGTATTCCTGATTGTCCATCAATAGAAAATTCTCTAGGAATAACATGAATAACTTCACGATTAGGGTCCATTGAAACAGCAGAAGCATTAGAAATAGCTCTTATTACATCGTCTTGAGAAACTTCTTCATCAGCACGAGAAACAGCAATTATTCCTTTGCTTGTTTTTGCTCTAATGTGACTACCACCAACACTAACATATGCTTTTTCAATATGCACACCACTTGATCTTTCTGCTTGATCAATAGCTCTTTTAATACTCTTGGTCATTTCTTCTATGTCAACAACAACACCTTTTCTCATTCCAAGAGAATCACTTTCACCAATACCAATAATTTTAGGTTTTATTTCTTCTTTTGGTTTTACAGAAGCAACAATTGCTCTAACTTTACTAGTACCAACATCTAATCCAATTATGATATTATTTTTTGCCATACCTCCTTTTGTTTTTTAATTATTTTATTATACTTCTCCTCTGTTTCATGAGTATATCCTGCTAAATGAAGAATACCATGGATTAATAACTTATTAATATTATCAGTTTTAGATGGACAAATAAAGATTTCTCCGTAATCAAAGCTTAAAATATCAGTAGACTCATTCTTTTTTCTATATTTTTTATTTAATTCTTTAATCTTAGACTCAGAAACTAAAACTATACTAAGTTCAAAATCTTTTTTAAGAATTTTACAAGCTTTTTCTGCAGTTTTTTTTAAAAAAGATTCATTAATTTTCTTACGAGTTAAATTCCTAATTTGAATTTCCATTTAATTTTGGATTTGGTCCATATTTATTAGAATTTGGATTACTATCCTGAAACGTAAAAATTAAAAGAATAATACCACCAATAATTGGAATAAGATTCAAGAACCACCATAATCCACTACGATTAGTGTCATGCAATCTTCTTATTAGCACAGCTAAACTAGGAATAATTATTAATAATGAAAATGCACTAAAAAAAATACTTAAAGCCAAGCTGCCTCGATTACCACCAACTATTATTAATCCAATTCCAAAAATAAAAATACCAACAATTAAATTACCCAAAACAAAAAACCAATATTCTTTTCTGCGAGAACGCCCATTAAAATCTGCATATTTTTTAAAGCCTTCTATATAATAATAAACAAAGCTTTTCTTTTCTGGTTTTGAAACATTAACAGGTGGCACAGGCACACTATAATCAAAAGCTTGATTTATATCATTTTCTTGCCACCCGGCTTTTTTTAATTCTTGTTTTATTTGTTCATCAGTAAAACCAGAATTTTTAGATTCTTTAATATAATTTTCTAATTCTTGATTCATAAATTTAAAAAATTAATTATTATTTTAATAACTCTCCAACTATTTTACTAACCAAACCACCATCTACTTTTCCTTTTAATTTAGGCATTAAAATAGACATAACTTTTCCAGTATCAGATGGATTAACAGCTCCAGATTCTTTAATAGCTAATTCAACTTCTTTTTTAATGTCATCTTCACTCATTTGTTCTGGTAAGTATTTTTGTAAAATTTCTAATTCTTGTTTTTCTTTTTCTACTAAATCTTGTCTTCCGCCTTTTTCAAATTGTTCAATAGAATCTTTTCTTTTTTTAGCCTCAGATGAAATAACTTGAATAATTTCATCTTCATCTAATTCTTTTTTCTTTTCAATTTCTCTATTTTTAACTACTGCGATTACTCCACGCAAAACAGAAAGCAACAATGCGTTTTTTTCTTGCATTGCTTTTTTAATATCCTGAGTAATATTTTCTTTTAACATAATTTTATATTAATTATATTCTACCCATTCTTTTTAATCTTTGTTTTTCTCTTCTTTTTTTATTTCTCTCTAATGCTTGTTTTCTTCTCTCACTCCTACTAGGATCTTTTTCTTGAAATCTAGCTTTTTTTGCTTCCATTAAAATATTACTTTCTCTTACTTTTTGAGTAAAACGTCTGATTAAAGAAGAACTTGTTTCTCTTGGTTTTTTCTGTACATCTACCATATTATTTTTTTAGTCTTTTTTTAACTTCATTAATTATTTTTTCTAATGGTATTGTTTCTTGAGCACCAGATACCATATCACGTATAATTATACTATTTTCTAAAGCTTCTTTTTGTCCCAAAATTAAAGCTAATTCTGAACCAAGCTTATCAGCAATTCTTAATTGAGATTTAATGCTTGGCTTAGAAAAAGCCTCACCAACCTTTATATTATTCTTTTGAAACTCTTCAAAAAGCTTTAATGATTTTTTCTTTCCTAAATCGCCAAGTTGAATTATGAAAACTCTTGGCTTATCATTTTTAACAACTTTAACATCTTGTTTTTTTAATTCTTCAATAATTCTTTCCATTCCAGCAGCTGCACCAACAGCAGGAGTTGATTTCCCTTTAAACATTTCTACTAAATTATCATATCTACCACCACCTACTAAAGTTGATTGAGATCCTTTTTCTTGCCCAAAAATTTCAAAAACTGTTTTTGTATAATAATCTAAGCCACGAACTAAATATGGATTTAAATTATATGCAATATCCATTTCATCTAAAAATTCTAAAACTTCTTTAAAGTGATTTTTACACTCATCGCAAAGAAAATCAATTACATGAGGAGCTTTAGAAGCTAATTTTTTACATCTTTCTTTTTTACAATCTAATAATCTTAATGGATTTTCCTTATACCTTTTCTTACAATCAAAACATAAATTATTTATATCTCTTCTATAATGAGTCAATAATGCTTTTTTGTAATCAGGAACACAAATAGAACAACCAATGCTATTAATGAATAATTCTGGTTTTTTTAAACCAAGCTTTCTAAAAATAGTAAGAAATACTTGAATAATTTGAGCATCAGAAACACCAGAATGATCACCAATAATTTCAAAGTCTATTTGATTAAATTGTCTATATCTCCCAGCTTGTGGTTTATCATGACGAAATAAAGAACCAGTAGTAAATAATTTAACTGGCTGAGGAAGATTTTTCATTCCATGTTCAATATATGCTCTAACTATTCCAGGAGTAAATTCTGGTCTTAATGCTAATATTTCTTCTCCTCTGGTTTTTATTGTATATATTTCTTTTTGAACAATATCAGTGCTTAGCCCAGTACCTTTTTGATAAAGACGTATATCTTCAAAAATTGGAACATCTATTCTTTGAAAGCCATAGTTTTTTGCAACCTGAGATACAATTGTTCTAAATTTTTCCCAATAAGCTTGTTCTTCTGGTAAAATATCATGTACGCCCTTTGGAAGTTGTACTTTAATTTTAGCGAATTTTGGTTTTCGCGGTTTACTTGGCCTACCCCTTCTAGAGGCAGTTTTTTTTGTTTTTTTTACTTGTGTCATTTTACTGTACCAACCCTATTAAATGGCCAAGCTCTAAACCAAACTTGTCCAATAATTAGCTTTTTGTTTAATTCTCCCCATTTTCTAGAATCAGAACTAGCATTACGATTATCTCCTAAAACAAAATATTCATTTTCTTCTAAGTCTATTATTAAATTACCAGGAGTATAAGCATCTTCTAAATATTCTGATTCATCTAAAACAATTTTTTCATCTGGAGTTTCTGTGGAATAAATAAAAACTTTTCCATTTTTAATTTCAACTTTTTCTTCTGGTAAGCCAATTATGCGTTTTATAAAAAACTGTGATTTATCTAAGGGATATCGAAAAATAATTACATCACCCCTTTCTGGGCTTTCAAATCTATAACTAATTTCATCTATTATTAAATAATCGCCGTTATAAAAACTAGGATCCATTGATTCTCCTCTAACAAAAAATGGTTGGATTAAAAAATATCTTATTGGGATAATAATTGCTAAAGAAATAATTACAATTTTTAATATCTCCCAGGAAAAATCTAACCAATACTTAAATCCTGAAGCTTTTAATTTCTGTTTCATTAATTCTAGTATACAATTTTATTGATTCAATTGCAAATGATATAATAAAGACATGGATAAACAACTAAAAAACATAAATAAAGAAATAGAAAAACCAGAAAAAGAAAAAAAAGACATATATAAATATGTATCTATTGTTATAATCCTCTTAATAACAATAATATTAATACCAACAATTAAAAATAAAGAAATATCAATAAAAAATTCTCCAGAAACAATAATAATTAATTTAGGACAATTAGGATTAACTAATTCTTCTGCTTTAAAAAACAAAGATAGAATAAACTTATTATTCTTAGGAGTTCCTGGTCAAGGAAATAGCGCACCAGAATTAACAGATACAATAATAATTATTAATTCTGATGTAAAAGGAAAAGATATAAAAGGAATATCTATTCCTAGAGATTTATTTGTTAAATATGAAAACTATTATACAAGAATAAATGCTTTATATAAATACAAAGGAATAGAATTAATAAAACAATCCTTAAAAGAAATAACTGGATTAGAGTTTGACTATTATATAGTCTTAGATTTACAAGGAGTAGAAAAAATAATAGACAAATTAAAAGGATTAGATATTTATGTAGAACAAGATATTTATGATCCTAAATTTCCTAATCAAGAAAACTATGAAATATTTTCTTTAGAAAAAGGAAATCATCTGCTAAATGGTGAAACTGTGTTAAAATATCTAAGAAGCAGAAATCAACAAGGAGGAGACTTTTCTAGAATACAAAGACAACAACAAGTAATAAATGCTTTAAAAGATAAAATATTATCTTTAAATCCAATATTCAACTTCCCTACAATAATAAGCATATGGAATACCATAAACAAACACACAAAAACAAATATTGGATTAAATGATTTAAAATATATATATAATCTGGCAAAGAAAAATGATTTTGATAAAATAGAATTTCACACATTAGACACTGAATTATTAATACCAGATGTTATTAATCAAGCTCAAATATTAAAACCAAAAGCAGGATTAAATAATTACGAAGAAATTAAAAAATTTATTAATGAAAAAATATGAAACTAATAACAGGCCTAGGTAATCCAGGATTTAGATATAAAAAGACCCGACACAATATCGGGTTCATGGTTATTGATGAATTAAAAAAACAAATAGACAAACAACATATTTTATTAAAACCAACCACATATATGAATAATTCAGGAAAACCAATAAAATCTGTAATTGAAAAGAACAAAATTTTAATACAAGATTTAATTGTTATTCATGACGACGTAGATATTCCATTTGGAGAAATAAAAATTAGTAAAGATTCTTCTTCAGCTGGTCATAATGGTGTTCAATCAATAATCAATGAATTAAAATCTCAAGATTTTACAAGAATAAGAATGGGAATAGGATTAGAGAAAAAAATAAAAGCTGGAAAAATTGTTTTAGAAAAATTTACAAAACAAGAAAAAACACAATTAAAGAAAATAATTAATAATGCTGTTGAAATAATAAAAAAAGAGCTAGCATAGCACTTTTATTTAAAAATTCTTGTTTCCGGTCCTGCCTCCGAGCGTTTTAGAATTTCTCACATTAGTGAAAAATCCTAAAATACTTTTTGACTACTTATCAAACCAAGGAGGGAGGGTTGATTTTCATCACTCATGAAGCAGGACTAGAAACAAGAATCTAATATAAGTATAGCATAATGCATAAAAAATGTCAATATTAAAATTAGAAAATTATCCCTATTTACTTAAACAAATTCACGATCCCCCAAAGCAATTATATATAAAGGGATCTATTATTGAACAAGACAAAAAAGCAATAGCAATTGTTGGAACAAGAAATTGTTCTGATTATGGGAAGAAAATTGCTTTTGACTTTTCTTTTAAATTAGGTAAACTAGGAATTACAATAATTAGTGGTTTAGCATCAGGAATAGACACACAAGCTCATAAGGGCGCCTTAGAAGCAAATGCAAGAACAATAGCTGTTATAGGAACTGGAATGGATAAAGAATCTTTTTATCCTAAAGAAAACTACGAATTATTAAAACAAATTGCAAAAAATGGAGCTGTGATTTCTGAATATAAGGAAGGGTCAAGAGGAACAAAATATTCTTTTCCTCAAAGAAACAGAATGATTAGTGGACTAAGCTTAGGAGTAATAATAATAGAAGCTCCAGAAAAATCTGGAGCATTAATAACAGCTGATTTTGCAATAGAACAAAATCGAGAAGTATTTGTTGTTCCTGGTCCAATTAATTCAGAAAATTCAAAAGGAACAAATGAATTAATTAAACAAGGAGCAAAATTAGTAACAAATATTAATGATATTTTAGAAGAATTAAATTTATGAAAATTAATTATTGGACAAAAGAAGAAATATCTATTCTAGAAAAATATTATCCAAATCTTTGGATAAAAGATTTTTATAAAAAACTATCAAAAAGAAATAGATATACAATTGCTATAAAAGCTAGAAATCTTGGCCTTCCTTCTGCAAAATTATGGAAATTAGAAGAAAACAAAATATTAAAAAAATATTTTGCTGAAACAAAAATGAAAGAATTAACAAAATTATTACCAACAAGAACAAAAACAGCAATATTAGCACAAGGAGAAAGACTTGGACTAAAAAGAAACAGAAATAAATCCATTTGCGGAGTTAACGAGAATTATTTCAAAAAATGGTCATCAAATATGGCATATATTTTGGGATTCATAATAACAGACGGATGTATAGTTCAAGCGACTCGCAAAGGACATAGTGATATACTATCTTTTGGTGTACACATAAAAGATATTGATATATTGGAAAAAATAAAAAATAAATTAGAGTCTAATCACAAAATATCTACAACAAAATCAACCGCATATTTTAGAATAACAAATCAAAAAATAGTTAATGATTTAAAAAGGTTAAAAATAAAACACAGAAAAACTCTTTGTGAAAACGTTCCTCCGTTGCCTAAAAAATATATCAAAGATTTTATTAGAGGTGCAATAGATGGTGATGGAAGTATTTATATCGCTAAAAATTATCCATGTATTAACTTTTGCGGTGGAAAAGAAATGGTTACGTTTGTACAAAATCATTTATTGTCAAAACTTAATGTTTATTCAAAAATAGGAAAAAGAACGAAGGCCAAGAATAAGAACAGATTTTTATTTAGTATTTTATATAAAGGAAACACCGCAAAAAAAATAATTCATTATTTATATAATAATTCTGAACTTTATCTTAAAAGAAAATTTCAAAAAGCTCAAGATTGCTTAAAAATAAAAATTGAAAACAAAGAATATACAAAAAAAGAAGAACAAATCATTAAAAAACTATATACAAATAAAACAAAAAATGAAATTCTAAAAATGTTACCAAAAAGAAGCTGGAGAGCAATACAACAAAAATCAAGAATATTAAATATATATAAATATAATATAAAAATAAAATTATGAATTTAATTATAGTTGAAAGTCCTAAAAAATCCAAAACCATAAAACAGTTTCTTAATAATAAATATCAAGTTTCTGCAACAATGGGACATATAAGAGACCTGCCAACAAAAAAAATTGGCATAGATATTGAAAATAATTTTGAGCCAGAATATGTAATTATTCCTAGATCTAAAAAAATAATAACAGAATTAAAAAAACAGGCTAAAAATGCAAATGTTATTCTTGCTATGGATGAAGATAGAGAAGGAGAGGCAATTGCTTGGCATTTAAGTCATGCATTAAAATTAGAAAATCCTAAAAGAATTGTTTTTCACGAAATTACTAAATCAGCAATAGAAAATGCTTTAAAAAATCCCAGAGAATTAAATTTAAATCTAGTAGATGCTCAACAAGCAAGAAGAATATTAGATAGATTGGTTGGATACAAGCTATCTCCTCTTCTCTGGAAAAAAGTAGCTAGAGGATTATCAGCAGGAAGAGTACAATCCGTAGCAGTTAGATTAATTGTTGAAAGACAAAGACAAATAGATAAATTTAATCCAGAAGAATACTGGACAATAGATGCTGAATTTAAAAATAGCTTAATTGCTATATTAGCAAAAGAAAATGATAAAACAATTCCTAAATTAGGAATTAAAACAAAAGAACAAGCAGAAAATATTATTAAAGACTTACAAGGAAAAGAATACAAGATAAAAAATATTGAGAAAAAAGAAATTAGAAGATATCCTCTTCCTCCTTTTACAACTAGCACATTACAACAAGAATCTTCTAGAAGATTAAGATTATCAGCAAAACAAACAATGATGTTTTCTCAACAATTATATGAAGGAGTAAATATTAAAGGAAAACAAATTGGTTTAATCACATACATGAGAACTGATTCTTTAAGTCTTTCAAATCAAGCAGTAAATGGTCTAAGAAATGAAATAGGAAAAATAGGAAAAGAATATTTACCAGAAAAACCTAATTTCTTTAAAACAAAATCCAAAGGAGCTCAAGAAGCTCACGAAGCAATTAGACCAACTTTTCCAGATAAAAAACCAGAAGATATTAAACAATATTTAAATAAGAATCAATTTAAGTTATATAATTTAATTTGGCAAAGAGCAATGGCCTGCCAAATGACTCCAGCAATATTTGATAGCACAAATGTATCTATTCAAGCAGATAAATATGAATTTAAAGCAAATGGAAATATTTTAAAATTTGATGGATTTTTAAAACTATATCCAATAAAAACAGAAGATGTATTATTACCAAAAGTAAAAGAAAATGAAATACTAGATCTTGAAAAACTTATTCCAGAACAACATTCTACAAAACCACCTGCCCCCTATTCAGAAGCTACATTAGTTAAAGCATTAGAAGAAAATGGCATAGGAAGACCATCTACTTATGCTCCTACATTAGATACGATTCAAAAAAGAAACTATGTTATTAAAAAACTACGCTATTTATATCCAACAGATATTGGGATAATAGTTAATGATTTATTAGTAGAACATTTTCCTAAAATAGTAGATATTGATTTTACAGCTAAAATGGAATTAAACTTAGATAAAATAGCTGAAGGAAAAACAAAATGGGTTCCAGTAATTAAAGAATTTTATATTCCATTTGAAAAAAATCTAAAAGAAAAATACGATGAAATAGACAAAAAAGAAATAACAGAAGAAGAATCAGATGAAATATGTGATAAATGTGGAAAACCAATGATTATTAAAGTAGGAAGATATGGAAAATTCTTAGCTTGTTCTGGTTTTCCTGATTGTAAAAACGCAAAACCTTTAGATAATTCTCTAGATATTAAATGTCCTAAATGTAAAATAGGAAATGTTGTAGAAAGAAGAACAAAAAAAGGAAAAACATTTTATGGATGTAGTAATTATCCTAATTGTGATTTTGCTGTTTGGGATAAACCATTAAATGAATTTTGTCCTAATTGTAAATCTATTCTTGTAAATACTAGAGGAAATAGAATAAAGTGTAGTAATAAAGAGTGTGGATTTATAAAAGAATAAGCCCGAGTGCTGAAATTGGTAGACAGTCACGATTCAAAATCGTGTGGATTTCGATCCGTGTGGGTTCGACTCCCACCTCGGGCATAAATATAAAAATCTGTTATTAAATAAATAACAGATCAAATTATCCACAAAACTATTGCTTGACATTTAAATTTATGCTAATATAGATATATAGTTTAAAATACTTCATTTGAAGCAGTTCGCTTAATGAAACGTGCGAAGTTCGCACTTCCTTAAGTGGATAGTTACAGCGGATTGCTTCGAGTGAAGTATTTTTTATTACAAATATCTTGAACTTTTCCAATCTTTTTCTTAATAATTTCATACCAATATCTGTTATCTCTTTCATATGCTTGAAAAATTGCATAAGCTACATAATCAGCTATTTGAAGTCCTCCGTGGGTATAATGAGGATTGTGTTGATAATTTATATCAAGACTAGACTCTAATTTAGGATGTTCTAATAGATATTCAATTCTTATTCTTTCTACCTCATATTCTAATTCTTGTTTTAGTTTTAATTTGCTGTCTTTTCGTGAAAAAATTATTTCAGTATTTTTTGTTTGATGACAAATATTTTTTAAAAGTTGACCAGACATTACGCCGTACATTTTCCCAGGATTATTTTTTAAAGTATCGTGACATTTTAATTTCTCAACTACTATTATATCAATCTTGATATCAAGTGAATTTATAAAATTATAAAATTCTTCTCTAATTTCTGGATAATCTGTTTTTGCATGAAAATTATCTAAGGCATAAGCAGAGGAAAAAATATTCATTAATTCTTTATTCCGTAAAAGTTCGGCTTTAAAATCAGTAATTTTTTGCTGGAGAATTAATTGATCATCACATCTAATAGCTACTAATACCAAAAATCTAGTTGCACTACCTTGTTCAACTAAATTTACTCTTTTTGCAGAATAAATTTCTGGTTTTCCAGATTCATCTATAAAAATGTAATTTTTTTTATTTTTTTTCATTTTCTTTTATCCTCACTCTCCTCTCTTCAATCTTTAATTTATCATCACAAAATAATTTTATAGCTTCTGGTAATGCTTCGTGTTCAATTTTTAATCCTCTTTCTTTAAAAGACTCTAAAGTATCATCTTCTCTAATCTCATTAACTCTTTGAATAATTATTGGGCCAGTATCTACTCCAGCATCAACAAAATGAATAGTACAACCAGATACTTTTACACCATATTCAAATGAATCACCATAACCATCGGTTCCAGGAAAAGAAGGAAGTAACGCAGGATGAATATTTATTAATCTTCCTTTGTAATTATCTACAAAATATTCAGATAAAATTCTCATATATCCTGCTAAAACAACTAAATCAATATCATATTTATCTAATACTTCAATAATCTTTTTCTCATGCTCCTCTCTTTCTAGTCCCTTATGAGAAATAGCAAAGGCTGGAATACCAGCTTTTTTTGCACGCTCTAACCCATAAGCATCTTCTTTATTAGACACAACAACAGAAACAACATAATTAGATTGTTTATCAATAATAGATTGTAGATTTGTACCTGAACCAGAAATTAAAACTGCTATTTTTTTCATAATTTATAATACAATATTAATTAATTTTTCTTTAATAAAAATTATCTTTTTTGGTTTTTTCCCAATAAGCCAAGATTTAATTTTATCAGAAGATAAAACTAATTTTTCTGCCTGTTCTTGAGATATTTCTGAATCAACTTCTATTTTGTCTCTAATTTTTCCATTAATTTGAACAACTAGTTCAAATTTATCTTTTTTAATTAATTTTTCATCATATTCAGGCCAAGATTCTAAAAATATACTATTTTTATTGCCTAGTTTTTCCCACAATTCTTCACAAATATGAGGACAAAAAACAGAAAGTATTTTTAAAAACATTTCAGCATGTTTTTTATCTAAAGAATTTTCTTGCCAAGAATTAACAAACTCCATCATAGCAGCAACTGCTGTATTAAACTTATTATTCTCAATATCATGTCCTACTTTTTTAATAAGATAATGTAGTTTTTGAATTATTTCCTTATTACTTTCTCCAATATTATCAAAACTAAACCAAACTTTTTTTAAAAATCTAGAACAACCTTCTAATCCTTGTGTGTTCCAATTAATAGTTTCTTCAAATGGGCCCATAAACATTTCGTATAACCTTAAAGAGTCAGCACCATATTTTTTAACAATCTCATCAGGATTAATTACATTATTAAAAGATTTGCTCATTTTTCTACCATCAGAGCCTAAAACAAAACCATGAGATCTTCTTTTAATATATGGTTCTGAAACAGGAACTACTCCAATATCATATAAAAATATATTCCAAAAACGAGAATATAAAAGATGTAAGGTAGTATGTTCCATTCCGCCATTATACCAATCAACAGGCATATAATAATCTAGTTTTTTCTTATCAGCTAATTCCTTTTTATTATTATTATCACAATATCTTAAAAAATACCAAGAAGAACCAGCCCAATTAGGCATTGTATCTGTTTCTCTTTTTGCATCATTATTACAATTAGGACACTTAACATTAACCCATTCTTTAATATTAGCTAAAGGAGATTCTCCAGTATTACTTGGTTCATATTTCTCAACATATGGTAATTCTACTGGCAAATTTTCATCAGCAACTAAACCACACTTTTCACAATGAATTATTGGAATAGGCTCTCCCCAATAATGTTGTCTAGAAAAAACCCAATCTCTTAAATGATAATTAATAGCAGAACCACCTAATTTTTTATCTTTCAACCACTTATTTATTTTTTCAATAGCAGTTTTAGAATCTAGTCCATTAAATTGTCCAGAATTAATTAATTCTCCATAATCAGTAAAAGGAATTTCTCCTCCAGAAATAACTTGTTTAATTTCTAAATCATATTTTTTTGCAAATTCATAATCTCTTTTATCATGAGCTGGAACAAACATAACTGCACCACCTCCATAAGAAGCTATAACATAATCTGAAATCCAAACAGGTACTTTTTCATCATTTAAAGGATTAATAGCATAAAGATTAGTAAATACGCCAGTTTTTTCTTTTTCTAAATCCATTCTTTCTAATTCTGATTTTTTCTTTGTTTTTTCAATATATTCTTTTACATTTTTATCATCAATATTTTTAACTAATTCATGTTCAGGAGCTAAAACTAAAGCAGTAACACCAAATATAGTATCAATTCTAGTTGTAAATACTTGAATCTCTTTATCATTAATTTTAAATTTAATATTTGTTCCTTCTGATCTTCCTATCCAATTAATTTGTTGAGTTTTTATTCTTTCAGAATAATCTACTTTTTCTAATCCTTTTAATAATTTTTCTGCATAAGCAGTAATTTTTAACATCCATTGTTTTTGATTTCTTTTTTCTGTTTCTGAACCACATCTTTCACATTTTCCATTTATAACCTCTTCATTTGCCAAGCCAATTTTACAAGATCCACACCAATTAATTGGTATTTCTGCTTGATAAGCTAACCCTTTTTTAAATAATTGAAGAAATATCCATTGTGTCCACTTATAATAATCAGGATCTGTTGTATTTATTTCTCTATCCCAATCAAAAGATAATCCTAAAGATTTTAATTGATTTCTAAATATTTCAATATTCTTTTTTGTAACTTCTGCTGGATGAACACCCATTTTTATTGCATAGTTTTCTGTTGGCAAACCAAAAGCATCATAACCAATAGGAAACAACACATTAAATCCTTGCATTCTTTTTTTACGAGAAACAACATCTAAAGCAGCATAACTTCTTGCATGACCAACGTGTAATCCATCTCCAGAAGGATATGGAAATTCAACTAAAATATATTGTTTTTTTCTCTTGTCAAAATCCTTGGCTTTGTTTAAACCAAGTTTTTCCCATGTTTTTTGCCATTTAGATTCTATTTTTTTAGGATTATATTCTCCCATATATTAATTATACCAAATTAAACAGTTTTTTAGCATTTTCTGTTGTTTGTTTTGCTGTTTTTTCAAAAGATTCTCCTTTAATTTCAGCTATTTTTTCAACAATAGCCTTAATATTTAAAGGAGTATTTCTTTCTCCTTTAATAGGAGATAAATATGGTGCATCAGTTTCAACTAAAATTCTATCTAAAGGACAATTTTTAATTACTTTATCATAATCTCTTGCATAGCATATTAAGCCAGTAAAGCTAAGATAATATCCTAGTTTTAAATATTCTTGAGCATAAGACCAACGACCCATATAACAATGCAAAACTGCTTTAATATTATACTCTTTAACTATTTCTAATATTTCAGGAAACAACCTACGAGAATGAATAATAACTGGTTTATTTAATTCTTGAGCTAATTCTAAATGTTGTTTAAAAACTTTTTTTTGTAATTCTTGTAATTTCTTGTTGTTTTCACAAAAAGCATAATCTAATCCAGTTTCACCAATTCCAATAGCTTTTTTGGTTAATTCTTTTAAATTAAACTTTTCTTTTCCTACATTATGTGGATGAATGGCTACACAAGCATAAACTCCTTTATACTTCTCAGCTAATTCAATAACTTGTTTAGATGATTCATAATCAACACCTATATTAATAATATTAATATTATTATCCAAACAAAGACCGATTATTTTGTTTCGGTCTTTATCAAAATCTTTAAAATTTAAATGACAATGCGTATCTATTAACATTAAAATTACTATATCATTAATTTAAATAATAAAAAAGGGAGATCAGCTACCTGATCCCCCGTGAAATTACTTAAAAAAATCTTAATCCAATAACAATTTTGTTATTTTCAACAATTGTCTCATTCTCTGGCCTGTTCAAAGGAGTTCTCCCCTCTAAAAACAAGCCAATGTTTTTCTTAATCATTATTGTTGCATTAACAATAATTTCTGTTTGGTTTGGCTTTAAATCAGTCATCTGTGTTGCTAGACCAACACCAATTCCGCCTCTGAAAATTTCTTTACGATAAACAAGCAAACCATCAAACAAAAATACATTCTTCCATTGAGGTTCATCTTTTTCGATTGGGAAAGAAACACCTCCAATCAGATTAAGCCCCCAACCATCTTCAGTTGGTCCAAGTCCTATTCTTGTTACTATGTATTTTTGGTGGCATCCCACGTAAAGACTTGCTGCTCCATCTGCAAAAAGTCTGTATTTGTATGTTTTTTCAGTTGGTTTGGGTTTTCTGTATTCCAATCTGCTTTCAGCTTGTCTTGGCCTTGGTGGTGGCGGTGGTGGTGATTTCTTAAATGCTTCTTCAATTTCATCTAATGCTGTTTGTTGAATCATTTCTTCTGGATCTGCTTCTCTTGTTTCGATTTTCATTAATGATATGTTTCCACATTTTTTCGGGACTTTAAAATAAAAAACTTGATTTCCATAAATCAAAGCAAATGAATATGCTGGAACTAAATATTGACTGGCCCACTCAAGTTTATGAGTAATTACAACTTGCCCAGTCTTCTTGCTTTTCCAAATCATGCTCTCAATTCTTTCTTTTGGATAAATAAAGTCTTCTTGAATATCAATATCATTAACAATGTTCAGAAAATCATTTGCAACAGACAAAGAACTAGCATTAAGATAATTAGCAAATAAATTAACTATTTCTTTGCTTTTTTCAGATAAAACATACCTTAATTCATCTTTGCTCTTCAGCTCATTTTCAACATATGGAGCGATTCCGATTCTGTAAAGCTTCTTATGCTCCTGCGAAAAAAGTCCAAGAGAAATAAAAAAAATCAACCCAAAAACTAATAATTTTTTAATGTTCATGTTTCCTCCTAAATTGAGTATATCAGAAATCTATTTATTTGTCAATTCTTTTGTTGTAGTTATGCTAAAATGTCGTTGTAATGCTTCAAATAAATGTCGCTTATTGGAAAAACCTTTTAATGCGTGTTAAGTTGTTTTTAGCAAGTTGTCTGGAAGATAGATTAAAGCAGA
>Ga0180009_10001987_pt1 | contig 24218 bp, 30 predicted proteins | sample OS_PC_MetaG_FD_123537 | JGI IMG/M metagenome (GOLD analysis project Ga0180009, IMG submission 123537) | Groundwater microbial communities from the Aspo Hard Rock Laboratory (HRL) deep subsurface site, Sweden - OS_PC_MetaG | ecosystem: Environmental > Aquatic > Deep subsurface > Groundwater...
CTGGGATTGGCAGGCAGAAGTCTGTTTAAATCCCGATAAACCGATCGATAATGCGGTAAAAAATACCGACATTAGCGTTCATTAATTTTCAACTCATGCGACAACTACGTTGACATTTACCGCACCGAGACTGCCGATAAGTGTGTAGACGATTATCACGTATGTGATTCACACTCACCGCTTAAGGCGGATAATTTGGAGATTTAGCCATGAAACAATTTATTAGATTATTTACCGCATCTATTTTGGCCCTGACATTATTGTCAGTGGTCGGTTGCGCAACTACAGAAAAACGTTCGGGAACCGGCGAATATTTTGACGACAGCGTCATCACCACTAAAGTCAAGGCGCAGTTATTAAATGAGCCCAATCTGAAATCCGCCCAGATCAATGTTGAAACCTTCAAGGGCGTCGTTCAACTCAGTGGTTTCGTGAGGTCTCAAGCCGATATTAATAGAGCGGTCGAAATTGCACGTAGCGTCAATGGCGTACAGTCGGTTAAGAATGATATGAGGCTAAGGTAAGGTGCACTATCATGAAAACATTTGACAAAGTATCACATTCGGCTCATGAGGCTTTCGATAAGATGGCCGATTCAACCAGTCATGCGGCAGAAGCAATCGGTGAAAAAGGGGTGCAATTAAAAAATGCCGAGCAGCAAATGGTTAATAATTGCCGCAATTATATCCGTGAATATCCGATCATATCGGTGGTTATTGCGTCTGCGGGCGGTTTTTTACTATCCCGTCTATTAACTAAGAAATCCCGTTAAATTTTCAATCGTCACGAGCCAACGAGGCTCTAACTTAGAAGGAATTCAATATGGAAGCTATAGATAAAGCGGCTAAAACCGCGCATGAGACTGTCGACAAAATAGCCGGCGCAACAACTCATGCTGCCGAATCTATTGGCGATAAAGGCCAACAACTGAAAAATACAGAACAGCAATTACTCGAAAATTGTCGAGGTTATGTCCGTGACAATCCAATAACTTCGCTGGGTATTGCGGTAGCGGCCGGTTTTTTGTTGAGCCGCGTCATTAGCGGGCGTTAGATCTCTTTTCATGAACGCTAATGCAAAGGATGAGGCTATAGAACAACAAGCTTCCCCGCGCACCTGCCCACCGCCTAGTGAGTCCAGCATTCTGGAAGACACTCAAACGCTATGGCATGAATTACATGGGCTTGCGTATGATCGCTTAAGACTCGCTACGCTTGAGACACAGCGGGCGGGTCAGAGTCTGGTGACCATGATCATTTCAGGGGTGATGATTGCTCTTTTTCTGAGTAGCGCATGGATGGGACTCATGGTAGTAGTGGTAGTAGAGCTAATCGAAAAAGACGTCACGTTGAGTAGCGCCATTCTCCTTGCCGTCGTTGTCAATTTGCTGATCGCGTTGATTCTCTTTAGCGTGATACGCCTTAAGGCACGCGATTTAGGATTTCCAGCGACTCTCCGAAGCCTTAAAACCGATGCAACACAACAAGCCGCCGGGGAAGACGTGAATTCATAATGGTAGTCTATCGTCAAAAACAAAGTGGGATTAGATCTCTGAAGCATAGGATCAGAGATGCGGAGGCGCAATTATTGAATCGTCAACGGAAAGTCGATACACGCGCTGCAGCGCTAGTCCGGAATATCCACCAACAAATAACCGCTCCGGCAACCTTGCTGTTGGCGGGCGGCATCGGCTTTATCATTGGCGAACTCACCAAGCGTCAAAACTCGAAATACCGAGGCACCACCGATAAACCGGTCGCTATCGAGACATCACCGCTGAATACCGCGCTGAGCCTTATGACTTCGATGCGCACTTTATACACGACCTTATTGTCTTTAGCCTGGATAATAAAATCCTATCACCAACCGGGCGAAACCAAGCCTCGCGCCAGGAATATTCACTGCAAATTTGAGTAGCCCTCCGCTTCGGAGGGAAACCCAAAAGATTGACGCTAACTTTTAGCCGCGTAAAGCAATAACACTCCGCCGGCTACAATCGCCGCCACGCCGGCCCATACCGGTACATTGACCGTCTCCGTGTCTTTAACCGTTAGCTCCAAAGGGCCAATCTTGGCCTGCTGGGTTTCCTTGGTATAGCTGAACTGGCCGTACACTAAACCCAAGATTCCGGCTATGACCAGCACGATTGCGATTATCTTGATTGAATTCATTTCGCCCTTCCTTTCATACTGAAAAAATCGTTCGTCTTCGTTGAAGAAACCCTGTTAAATCGAGCGCTACAGCCGTTAAACATCGATTCGTCTCACACTTCATTAGACTACTTTGGCTTGGTTTCTTTTAATCTTTCGATAAAACAGGGTTTTCATTATGATGGCTGCAACCTACAAGACTCTTCGGCCTTGTATAATCCGCAACACGATCAAAACAACCGCGAGAACGATGAGAATGTGAATGAACCCACCCAGCGTATATGAGGAAACCAAACCCAATGCCCAGAGGATAATTAGTACAATTGCTAGTGTTTGAAGCATTGTGATTCTCCATTGAAATTAGTCATTTGTCGGCAATAAGAATTGAAATCGGACCAACGTTTCGGTAAGCCGCCATTCCCCGGCTTATTGTGTTCGTATCAATCGTCTTCAAGCACGTCCTTAACATCTTCCTTTGCATCGCCATAACCCGACTGAACCTTACCGATATTCTTTTGAACATTGCCTTCTATCTCCATGCCTTTGTCGTCCAATATCTTGCCGGCAACTTCTTTGACTTTGCCCTTGGCCTCTTCGACTCTGCCTTTTACTTGATCTTTGTTCATGAGTATCTCCTTATTATAATAATTTAGCCATGAATAAAGCCCGGTATCGAAACTTTATACGACTGAGCAGAGATACTACCTACAAAAACGAGAACAGTCGGTGCGGTAACGAACAGATAGCTATCTCTATAAGATAGATAATAAATGTTTGATATGTAAGATTTCTGATGGTATACGTACAGAGATATTATGTTAAATCAATTGCTTACCATAAAAACCAGCACCCTCTAACTGAAAAAAGAGAGGAGCTAAACGGTTATCTGATGGTTGTAATTGATTGTATGAATTTAAAAGTTTAAAAAATCGATTATTGACGGATCGACTTGCTAACCAACAACGAACGACAGAATTAGCCGAATCATGAAACATTGATCCGTTATCACTTACCATAAACCAGGCGCGCATTCACACACAGAATTCTGTTATTAAAAAGCTGTCTGTGCTATTATTCGCGTTTTTTAAATTTAGGACCAAGTACATGGCAAAAGAAGATCAAATCGAAATGGAAGGCAAGGTTGTCGAAACCCTACCGAATACGATGTTCAGGGTTGAACTCGAGAATGGGCATATCGTCACCGCACACATTTCCGGAAAAATGCGTAAACATTACATCCGTATTCTGACCGGCGATAAAGTCAAGGTAGAAATGACGCCTTACGATTTAAGCAAAGGAAGAATCACCTTCCGTATGCGCTAATCCCGCGCAAGTGCGGGATTAGCGAACGATAACCGCTAACTTTTTTCAGAAACAGTCAATTCCTTACTTTCTATTGCAAAAGCCAGCTCATTGTTTTCGACATAGATTCGGACATTCCCGCCCCGCACCAATTTACCAAACAATAAATCATTAGCCAGCGGTTTCTTGATTTTCTCCTGAATCAAACGCGCCATCGGCCTTGCACCCATTTTCGGATCGCAACCGTTTTCGGCAAGCCATAATCTCGCTTCAGACTCCAACATCAGCGTGACATGCTTCTCGGCCAACAAAGCCTCCAGTTCGAAGATAAATTTATCGACGACATGACCGACAATCGAAATATCCAGCGGCTTGAACTGAATCACTGCATCCAATCGATTACGGAATTCCGGAGAGAAACTTTTTTCAATCACCTTCATGCTATCCGAAGCATGATCCTGCGAGGTAAACCCGATTGATGCGCGACTCCCCTCTTCAGCACCGGCGTTTGTGGTCATAACCAATATTATGTTACGAAAATCGGCTTTGCGACCGTTATTGTCGGTTAGCGTGCCATGATCCATCACTTGCAACAGCAGATTGAAAACATCAGGATGCGCTTTCTCTAACTCGTCCAATAAAAGCACGGCATGAGGATGCTTGGTCACTTGCTCGGTTAGCAGACCGCCCTGATCGAAACCGACATAACCCGGAGGAGCACCGATCAATCTTGATACGGTATGGCGCTCCATATATTCGGACATATCGAAGCGAATCAACTCAACGCCCAGTACTTTGGCTAATTGACGAGTAACTTCGGTTTTACCGACCCCGGTCGGTCCCGCGAACAGGAACGAACCGATGGTTTTTTGCGCATCCCTAAGACCGGCGCGTGACAGCTTGATGGCTGAAGCGAGTGCCGAAATTGCCTCGTCTTGACCGAAAACCAGCATTTTAAGATTCTTTTCCAACGCTTCAAGCTTTTCTACGTCATTGGATGAAACCGATTTTGCCGGTACTCGGGCCATTTTCGAAACAATCTCTTCTATTTCCAGCGAATCGATAATCGGTTTACGCTGATCGGTCGAAAGTAAGCGTTGACGTGCTCCAGCTTCATCGATCACATCGATGGCTTTGTCCGGCAAATGCCGGTCGGTGATATAGCGGTCCGATAATTCGGCGGCCAACCGTAAAGCGTCCGCAGTATACTTGATATCGTGATGCTCCTCGAAGCGCGATTTCAAACCTTTCAGAATCAGGATGGTATCTTCGACCGAAGACTCGACAATATCGATTTTCTGGAAACGGCGCGCCAATGCATGATCTTTTTCGAAAATTCCGCGGTATTCCTGATAGGTTGTCGAGCCGATACAACGCAACTGACCGGATGCTAATACCGGTTTAATCAAATTCGACGCATCCATAACCCCGCCGGAAGCGGAACCCGCGCCGATGATCGTGTGGATTTCGTCGATAAATAATATCGCTTCCGGCTGCCTTTTTAGCTGGCTAACCAATGCTTTCAAACGTTTTTCGAAGTCGCCTCGATATTTGGTGCCGGCCACCAATGCGCCTAAGTCCAGCGAATAAATCACATTGCCCATGAGCACATCAGGAACATCTTCCTCGACGATTCGTTTTGCCAAACCCTCGGCAATCGCGGTTTTTCCGACGCCGGCCTCCCCGACCAATAAGGGATTGTTTTTACGCCGGCGACATAGCACCTGTATGGTTCTTTCAACCTCGAGTTCGCGCCCAATCAGCGGATCGATCTTACCGAGCCTCGCTTCCTCATTCAGGTTGGTCGCATATTTTTCCAACGGACTTTCGGATGTATCGCCGGTCGCACCGCTCGTTTCCGGATCTCTTTCCATATCGCGCTCTCGCTCCGTCTCTATTTTCGAAACACCATGGGCCAGATAATTGACGACATCGAGACGGGTTATATTCTGTTTATTCAACAAATAAACCGCCTGTGAGTCCTGCTCGCTAAATAATGCAACAAATAAATTGGCGCCGGAAACTTCTTTCTTATCGGTCGCCTGGACATGGAACACCGCCCTCTGCAAAACCCGCTGAAAACCGAGTGTCGGCTGCGTTTCGCGCTGCACGCCTTCGGGAATCAGCGAAATCGTATCATCAATAAACTGCGTCAGTTCATCGTGCAGCTTTTTGAAATCGCATCCACAGGCCCGCAGCACCGCGACGGCACTGGCATTATCCAACAAGGCCAACAGTAAATGCTCGACAGTAATAAATTCATGCCGCTTTTCGTGAGCATTCTTAAAGGCGAGATTTAAAGTAATCTCCAACTCTTTGCTTAACATATTTCCTCCGACCTACGCGATTTCCATCGAACACATTAAGGGATGGTGATGTTCCCGAGAATATTCGTTGACCATGCATACTTTTGTTTCCGCGACATCCTTAGAATAGGTTCCACACACACCGACTCCCTGAGTATGCACCTGTAACATAACTTGTGTCGCTTTCTCCTCGGACATATTAAAAAACTCCATTAACACTTCAACGACAAAGTCCATCGGCGTGAAGTCGTCATTTAATAAAATAACCTTATAAAGAGGCGGCTTTTGCAATTGAGGCTTAGTCTCTTGAAGAGCCAGTTCGCCATCATTGTCTTTTAACGGGTCAAAATCAGACATACTTTTAACAATTCTAAAAGAATCAAAACGACTTAGAGTTTACCATAGTGAGCGCGCCTGTAAATTTCAATCTTTCACAACATAAATTCACCAAATAAAGTAAAATGTGCTGCTTTTTATAAACGAGTTTGCCGATGGTCTGGAAACCCCATGTCACCGTTGCAGCGATCATTGAAAACGACCGGCGTTTTCTGCTAGTCGAGGAAGAAACATCCAACGGACTCGCACTCAACCAACCTGCGGGACATTTGGAAAAAGGCGAGGACTTAATCAACGCGGTTAAACGTGAGGTTACCGAAGAAACCGCCTGGCAGTTTGAACCTGAATACATCGTTTCAGTTCAATTATGGCGAAGAAACCCGGAAAGCCCCAGTTTTCTGAGGGTTTGTTTTGCCGGCCACTGCCATTCTTTCGACCCCAATCAACCGTTGGATGAAGGCATCATAGCGACACACTGGCTATCCCGCGCTGAAATCGCCGCCAAACACGATCGATTACGCAGTCCGCTGGTCATGATCGGCATCGATGAATTCCTCTCGGGGGAACGCCATCCATTAACTATATTAGAATCCTTTCTCGATCTGGATGCATGAGTAAACACATTATCGTAGGCATGTCAGGCGGTGTCGACTCTTCCGTCACCGCTTTGAAACTGCTTGAAGAAGGCCATCGAGTCACCGGCCTGTTCATGAAAAACTGGGAAGAAGACGACGGCACCGAATATTGCACTGCAATGGCTGATTTGGCCGATGCGCAACAAGTCAGCGATAAACTCGGCATCGAATTGAAAACCGTCAATTTTGCCGCCGAATACTGGGACGAAGTGTTCGAAGTCTTTTTGTCCGAATTCAAGGCCGGACGCACACCAAACCCTGACATACTGTGCAACAAGCATGTCAAATTCAAGGCCTTTTTGGATTATGCGCTCGAAGACCTCGGCGCCGAATACATTGCGACCGGCCATTACGCGCGCGTCCGCGAACAAGACGGCGAGTTCCAGTTATTGAAAGGCTTGGACCCTAACAAGGAACAAAGCTACTTCCTATACGCCATGGGCCAGAAAGCCTTGTCGAAAACGCTGTTTCCAATCGGCCATCTGCACAAACCGGAAATCCGCGCCATCGCTGAAAAGGCTGGATTCGCGAACAGCCGCAAGAAAGACAGCACCGGCATTTGTTTCATCGGCGAACGTAAATTCAAAGACTTCCTGCAGCGCTATCTGCCGGCCCAACCTGGCGAAATTCGCACGCCGGAAGGCAAATACATCGGGCGACACCATGGCCTGATGTATTACACGATGGGCCAACGTCAGGGACTCGGCATCGGCGGCGTCAAAAACGCGCCGGACGAACCTTGGTTCGTACTGGACAAAGATATCGACAACAACGTGTTGATCGTCGGCCAAGGACACGAACACCCGCTGATGATGCACAATACGCTCGAAGCAGGACAACTCGACTGGTGCGGCAACACGGGACTGACCGAGACGCTACGCTGCGCCGCGAAGACCCGTTATCGACAGCCAGATCAGGACTGCGTCGTCGAACCGCTAGATGGCGGAAACCGCGTCACAGTCCGTTTCGATCAGCCGCAGCGCGCGATTACGCCGGGCCAGTCGGTCGTGTTTTACGACGGCGAAGTCTGTCTAGGGGGCGGCATCATCGAATCTAGATCGAACGAATGAATCAACCCAAATCCTCGTTTCCGATCGACAATCTGCGCGTTACTCTCGTTCCCTGCCTCCGGCGGGCTTGTGCCCGCCGGAGGCAGGGTAAATGCAGACATGGTCGAGTAAATATGCCCCGATATGGATTCCCACGGAGGACCGTGGGAACCAGAAAACCTAACATTTTTTACAACTTGGTTGACTGACATGAGAAATTCCGCCCTTACCGCCATTTCCCCGATCGACGGCCGTTATGCCGGCAAAGTCGAAGCCTTGCGCCCCATCTTCAGTGAATACGGCCTGATCCGTTTTCGCGTACAAGTCGAAGTTCGCTGGCTGCAAGCCATGGCAAAGCACCCTCAAATTTCGGAAGTTCCCGCTTTTAGCGAGAACGCCAACAGATTACTGAACGACTTAGTCGAACACTTTTCCGAAGCGGATGCACAGCGCGTCAAAGACATCGAAAAAACGACCAACCATGACGTCAAGGCAATCGAATATTTGCTCAAAGAAAAGATTGCCGGCAACGCCGAGCTTGAAAAAGTCAGTGAATTCATTCATTTCGCATGCACATCGGAAGATATCAACAACCTATCCTACGCCTTGATGCTTAGCGAAGGGCGTCAATTGATCATCGACCAAATCGACCAATGCATCGAGGCGATCCGCAAGGTTGCATATGACACTGGCGCACAACCGATGCTATCGCGGACGCACGGACAATCAGCCACTCCAACCACAGTCGGCAAGGAATTCGCGAATGTCGTTGCGAGAATGCTGCGCCAGAAAAAACAACTGGAAGCGGTCGAACTGCTCGGCAAGATCAACGGCGCGGTCGGCAATTACAATGCGCATTCGGTCGCCTACCCCGACGTCGATTGGAACGAATTTTCGAAAAACTTCGTCGAATCGCTGGGCCTAAGCTTCAATCCGTTCACGATACAAATCGAGCCGCACGACTACATCGCTGAATTCTTCCATGCGCTGTCGCGTTTCAACACGATCTTACTCGACTTCGACCGGGACGTTTGGGGTTATATCTCGCTGGGCTACTTCAAGCAAAAAACCATTGCAGGCGAAGTCGGCTCGTCGACGATGCCGCACAAGGTTAATCCGATCGATTTCGAAAACTCCGAAGGCAATCTCGGCATCGCGAACGCTGTATTTAGCTTTCTTGCCGAAAAACTCCCTATTTCCCGCTGGCAACGTGACCTAACCGACTCGACAGTACTACGCAACATCGGCGTCGGCATCGCGCATACCAGCATCGCGATTCAATCGACGCTGAAAGGTATTTCGAAGCTAGAACTCAATAGCGATGCGCTCGAAGCCGATCTGAACGCGAATTGGGAAGTGTTGGCCGAACCGATTCAAACCGTAATGCGCCGTTACGGCATCGAAAAACCCTATGAAAAACTGAAGGAATTGACGCGCGGTCAACGCATCACGCCGGAACAAATGCGCACGTTCGTCGAAGGACTAGATATACCGCAGGACGCAAAAAACGCACTGCTTGAATTGACACCGCGAACTTATACCGGTTACGCCGAACGATTGGCTCGAAAAATTTAAAATTCAGGTCCTAAGTCAAACGAGCGGTTATCCAAGAAAGTAACTAATTATTGCGAAAATAACCATGAAGACACACGAAAAATTAGACTTTTGATTTGACCTCATGTTTTTCATGATGAATGAATTTCTTATGATGTATTCGCCAATACTTTTATAGTCTCAGGAGCGAGGGAATGAGGAAAGAATTGTAAAGTAGGAATAAAAATTCGTTAATGCAAACTTGTTCATAAAAAAATTTAATATTATGCGGACAAACGCACAGTTCAAAATCACATCTTTTGAGATAATTTATCCGAAGTTAGAAGACATACTTGTTTTTTAACTTCAGAAAACTCCTTTATTTTAAAAGTGATTTTCACTTGAGGGCTGATGAAAATCAGCCCTTTTTTTTAATTCGATTTCATAGCAAGTCAATGCACATGCTCCATCTGAGTGAAAAACCTCTATACCTTTCACATTCGAATTTAGGTATTGTTTCTGTAGACGTTGCCAAAATTCAAAGCGTAATCGATATCAGCAATCCAAATTCTTCAGTGACTGGAATAAAGCATTCCAGCTCGAATAATAAACGCATCAATTAAATCCAATCCTTCACCGGTTTTCAAATTAGTAAACACGAAAGGCCGATCGCCACGCATTTTTTTCGCATCGCGATCCATCACTTCCAACGACGCGCCAACATAGGGTGCCAAATCGATTTTGTTAATCACGAGTAGATCCGAACGTGTGATGCCCGGACCGCCCTTGCGCGGAATCTTGTCGCCCGCCGACACGTCGATGACATAAATAGTCAAATCGGCCAGTTCCGGGCTGAACGTCGCGCTCAAATTATCTCCTCCGCTTTCGACCAACACGAAATCGAGATTGTCCCAGCGTTCGCATAAATCTTCGACCGCGGCCAGATTCATCGACGCATCCTCGCGTATCGCGGTATGCGGACAACCGCCGGTCTCGACTCCAAGAATCCGCTCTTCCGGTAATGCCTGACTACGAATCAAAAACTGCTGATCCTCACGGGTATAAATGTCGTTCGTGACGACCCCGATTTCGAAATCGTCGCGCATGCGTTTGCACAGCGCATCGACCAATGCGGTTTTTCCGGAACCGACCGGACCGCCGATACCGACTCTTAAAACATGTCTATCGCTCATTGTTATTTACCACGCTAAAAAGTTAACTGGATTATTAAGGCTATGTTCGAGTTAATAGTTGAAGTGAATACTACACCAATCACGAAACTTGAAGATTATAGGGTACGCTGCACTTACCACAGCAGTACCATCCGTAGTTTAACGCGCCCTCATGTGTTGCCTTATGCCGACATTAGGTACGCGCAGCGTACCCTACAACTCACTTTGGATTTAGAAGTGCTTCCGATAGTAGCGGGTGTTTTCAACTATTAGCGCATACATAGCCATTATTGATGGAACACGGATGACTCCGATCAATCGGATTTAGAAATTTTTCAAATTCCTATGCTGACTCTTCCCTAAAATTCATTCGTGAATGCCTTTCCGAACAGAACACCATTACCGGCTCAAGAACGAAACAAGCGTGAATACTGCATCTCATGACGACTGCTGGCCAGCGCGAGACCGAACGCACTACCGCCGATATCGTCATCGGCAATCAATAAAGCTCGATCGACTAAATCAGGGAGCATTCGAGCCAGGTCGCCCAACAAGCGCTGGCCAGCTACTTGACCCAACGGCACCAATTTAACTGCACATAAAACCTGGTTTTCTAGCCAACTCCAAACATAACCTAATAACGTATCACGCATTGGTATTTGCCACTGCACGGCTGTCAATGCGAACAGCGCCGCGAGCGTGGCGTCGGGTCGACGTCGCCAATCTCGCGCTTCGTCGATATTCAAGTCGGTCAGCAATCGCGCAAGCGCTTGCCCGGTTTGTCTATCCTCGGATCGAAGTTCGGCGGTCTCGCGATAAGCCGTCAAAGTCCGGCTCCAGCGATGAACATCGTCGATATCTTGGCTCTGCCAAGCAGCATGCAATCGCACCAAAATAGGCAAATCGATACGCGCCAATCCGTTTTCCAACAAACCGGAAAGCCATTCTTCGGCATCTGCGTCGTTTTTGATCAAACCGTCCTCGACCGCGCCTTCGAAACCCTGAGAATAACTGTACATACCGATCGGCAAGCCCGGACTCACTAATTGCATCAGTCTCAGCAAAGCCAGATCAGTGATCATGGCCGTGATAAGCACCGGCTTCCGGCTCGAACGGCAATTCCGCGTGGATCACGGTCAATCCCAAGCCTTCGATCATGTGATCGAGTACATGATCGCTCAAATAACGCAATTCGCCCGGCAAAATTTGCAGCGAGACATGGCGGTTGCCTAAGTGATAACAGGCGCGCGCAAACTGCAATGGTTCGTTGCTGCGCACGACCGACAAAGGTTCGGGCGCAGCGTCGACCAAGACATTGAATCGGTCGGGGCCGGTCAGCACCAACCCCGATCGCAGCAAATGGCCGCGTGGCAAGAACAAGCCGACTTCGACGCCGCCTTCGGTCACGGCATGGAAACGGCATTTTTGCCTCGTTTCGAAAGGGAGTGTTAGGACATCGACGGGAGTCATATCGGAACTAGCAAGTTCGGTAAGTTTCAGCATAATCTTAAAATAGAAAATAACGTTGGGCGAAAGGCAACACGTCCGCAGGCTCGCAGGTGAGTAACATCCCGTCGGCGCGAACTACGTAGGTTTGCGGGTCGACTTCGATGACCGGTTGATAATGATTATGTATCATCGAATGCTTGCCGATCGAACGAGTCCCTCGAGTAACGCCGATGCGCTTACCGAGCCGCAATGTATCGGCCAGCCCTGCGTCGACAGACGCTTGCGACAAAAACATCATCGATGTCGATGCTGCAGCTTGTCCGAACGAACCGAACATCGGCCGGTAATGAACCGGCTGCGGCGTCGGAATCGACGCATTCGGATCGCCCATCGGCGCGGCAGCGATAAAACCGCCTTTCACTATCAAACTGGGCTTGACTCCAAAAAAAGCTGGTTGCCAGAGCACCAGATCGGCTAATTTACCAACTTCGACCGAACCGACCTCATGCGAGATACCATGGCTGATCGCCGGATTGATCGTGTATTTCGCGATATAGCGCTTTATACGGAAATTATCATGGCGCGCATTGTCTCCCGGAAGACTGCCACGCTGCACCTTCATTTTGTGCGCGGTCTGCCAGGTCCGCGTGATCACTTCGCCAACGCGGCCCATCGCCTGTGAATCGGAAGAAATCATCGAAAACGCGCCGAGATCGTACAGAATGTCCTCGGCCGCGATCGTTTCGCGGCGGATGCGCGATTCGGCGAATGCGACATCCTCGGGTATGCCCGGATCGAGATGATGGCAAACCATCAGCATGTCCAGATGCTCGTCGACGGTATTGATCGTATAGGGACGGGTCGGATTGGTCGACGACGGCAGGACATTGGCCTGACCGCAGGCCTTGATGATATCCGGCGCGTGGCCGCCGCCGGCACCTTCGGTATGGTAGGTATGAATCGTCCGGCCCTTGAATGCGGCGATCGTATCCTCGACGAAGCCCGACTCGTTCAGCGTGTCGGTATGTATCGCGTCCTGCACGTCGAAACGCTCGGCCACCGACAAACAACAATCGATCGCGGCAGGGGTCGTGCCCCAGTCCTCATGCAGTTTCAAACCCATCGCGCCGGCGCGGATTTGTTCTTCGAGCGCTTCGGGAAGACTCGCATTGCCCTTGCCGAGCAGGCCGAAATTCATCGGCAATCCGTCCAAGGCCTGCAGCATGCGGTGAATATTCCACGGTCCCGGCGTGCAGGTCGTCGCATTGGTGCCGGTCGCGGGTCCCGTACCGCCGCCGAGCATCGTCGTGATGCCGGACATCAGCGCTTCGTCGACCTGCTGCGGACAAATGAAATGAATGTGCGCATCGATGCCGCCGGCGGTCAGTATCTGTCCTTCTCCGGCGATAATCTCGGTGCCGGGACCGATGATAATATCGACACCTTCTTGCACGTCGGGATTGCCGGCCTTACCGATTGCGGCGATACGGCCATTTTTGATGCCGACGTCGGCCTTGACGATGCCCCAATGATCGACGATCAATGCATTCGTAATCACCAGATCCATCGAGGTTTGCGAGCCGGCCTGGCTTTGCCCCATGCCATCGCGAATCACCTTGCCGCCGCCGAATTTGACCTCGTCTCCGTAGATCGTCAGGTCTTTCTCGACTTCGAGAAACAATTCGCTATCGGCCAAACGCACGCGGTCGCCGGTGGTCGGACCGAACATATCGGCATAAGCCCGACGGCTTAATTTACTCATGACTGTCCTCCAACTCGCCCATGATTTCCCGGCGAAAACCGTAAATTCTGCGCATGCCTGCAAAAGGCACCAATTGCACTTCGCGTTGCTGACCGGGTTCGAAGCGCACCGCTGTACCGGCCGGAATATCGAGCCGGTAGCCGCGAGCCTTGTCGCGATCGAATTTCAAGGCTGGATTGGTTTCATAAAAATGGTAATGCGAGCCGACCTGAATCGGACGGTCGCCGCTGTTCGCGATCAGAAGACGGATCGTTTCGCGTCCGGCATTTATTTCAAGATCGCCGTCGGCCGTAATGATTTCACCGGGAATCATGCTATCTCCTATTCGATCGGATTATGGACCGTGACTAGTTTGGTCCCATCCGGAAAAGTCGCTTCGACCTGAACTTCGGGCAACATTTCGCAAACGCCGTCCATCACGTCTTCTCTGTTCAGCAGCGTTCTGCCGTATTCCATCAATTCAGCGACGGTGCGCCCATCCCTAGCGCCTTCCATGATCGCGGCCGAAATATAGGCGACCGCTTCCGGATAATTGAGCTGCAAGCCCCTATCCTTACGCCTTTCGGCCAACAATGCGGCCGTAAAAAGCAGTAATTTGTCTTTTTCGCGTGGTGTCAATTGCATAATTTATCCTTACTGTGAAAGTACGCGAACCGAAGAGAGTGCGGTTGCTCGACTGACAGGCGTCGGTGTGAATGCAGATTTTTGCTCCATGCAAAATCTGCATTCACACCATCCTTGGCGTTCGAGCCGCCGTCGAGCCTACATGGACGTATTTACGGCGTCCTGTCGGGCGAGTAATCGCACCCTCACCTTTGCCCTCGTACTTTTATTTGCTGGGCAATGTCCGGGCCTTCATGAACGTTAGGTTTCGGATTTGTATTCACGTCGCCCAGATGCGCGGCATACAAGCTTTGCGGCCTACCGTCGCCTCGCGAATCGCAGTCCAGACTTCGTTGAAAAAATCGCGCAGTTTATCGGCCCTGTGATCCAATGCGCGGCAAATCAACAAATCATCGATGCGTGTGACGCCGCGCCCTGGTGCGTCGCCGATCACATTTCGAATGATCTCCAGAACCTCTGCCGAAGCAGGATAAGCAAACAAGGTTCCGCAAGTCGAATGACGATTCATACCCCAACGTGCGGCAAAGGCTTGAGCGTCCAGACGCAGTCGCTCCAAATAAACCGGTTCGTCATCCAGCACTATGCGCAAATTCAATAAGGCTTCACCCAATTCAAAACCCTCGCCGGATGCGGGACGACCCAATACGATGATTTCCCATGCGATAAATCGCGCGCCGGCATCGATATTGATCGTCGTGGCAGACGTCAGGCGCGCGCCTTCATAGACAATCGTTTCTTGCGGCAGCCATTCCAAGACCGCATTTTCTTCGATCGTCATCGCGACCGACTGAGACGCGCTGCCGCCTTCACTGCGGTAAAACTTACCGGCGGCAGGCGTCGTGATCAAGGCATGACTGCTGTGTTCGGCTTTGACTTCTATCGTCAATTGGTCTCCGGCAACGACGCCGCCAGGCGGATGCAACAAATACAGATGACACACATCGCCTTCGGGATAAAACGGCCGCTGCACGGTCAACGGGCCGCGATGAGCCCTGCACCGCAACACCGTTCTGCTTTCGGTCTTCGTAAAGCCCAGCGACAACTCGGCCTGCCAACCCTGACGCGAATCGATTCCGGCTTCGTTTACCGCGCATCTGTCGCTGTACACCGGCTCAAGCACCGAGCAACAAGGTCAAACCTACCGCTGCACACGATATAGCAACAGCGGCTCGTGTCCATTTCAAAATTACGGGGCTCAGTAAACCTGCCGCCAAGCCTATGCCATGCAACGAGGCGGTTGAAAGCAAAAAGCCTAAGGCATAACCGGTTCGGTCCGCATCGGGACCGATTTCCAATGCATGCACATAGCCGTGGCCCAATGCGAACATGGCCGCCACGATGCAAGCCTGCGTCAACGAAAGGTGCCAGTCGCGCAGCACGATAATTCCCGAGACCAGTACCGACAACGCCACCCAAAATTCCGGATAAGCCACCGAAATACCGGCGAATGCCAAACCTGCCCCGAAAGCCATTGCCGAAAGGAAACTCAAAGGCAATAACCAACGTGCCCATCCTCCAAGACAAAAGGCCCAAAGACCGACCGCAATCATCACCAGCAAGTGATCCGGGCCGAGCAACGGATGAATAAATCCTTCGCCGAAACCATGATCAGCACCGATGCCGAGATGCGCGAAGGCCGGTATCGGCAACAGAAGTATCGAAGCGACTAGCGTGACAGTGTGTTTGTTGTTTATCATCATTTTCACCTTAAGATAGTTGTTTTATCTCGCGCGGAGGCGCTGGGGAGCAGAGTTTTTTCTGGTTCCCACGGTCCTCCGCTCATCGTTATATACCTTTCGCACTTCAAATTTCGGCAGTGCCTTAGGAGGCACCGGGGTGTTCGGCAAAGGGGCTTTGCCAGCATGGAGCTGGCATAGAGCCTACATGGATGTATTCACGGCGTCCTTTGACGGGCACTCCGGTGCCGAATTTTGATCTCCGACGGGTATACATAAGTCTTGAATTACCCATTTGCAATCTTAACCAATGCGGCCTCGATACCATTGATTGTCGCTTAACACACTAGGCTTCGAAATCGCGATCTGGGGATCGCTCCCACGGAACATCCGCCGCCCTCTGTGGGAGCGACGCCTTCGTCGCGACTATCGAAGGCACTGACGTTCAATAATTCACAGTTTTACAAACATCACCGCTTATAGTTATTCGATAAATTTTTTGGTTCCCACGGTCCTACGTGGGAATCCATATCGGGACATATTTACTCGCCCCAGGTCTGCATTCCCACACCGGAGCGTGAGAACGAGAGCAACCTTCACGGCTCCGAAATCGCGATCTGGGACTTCGCTCCCACAATACGTGCCGATGTGCTTTTACCATCGTCACACCGTCAAATAACGCTTGACCTTCGTTTCGTCCAATTCGTCCATCCCGCCCGACGCGACGCTGCGTCCGCGTTCCAGGATGCAGAAACGATCGGCGACCTTGCGCGCGAACGGCAGTTTTTGTTCGACAAGCAGCACCGTAACGCCCATTTCGCGGTTAATTATTTTGATCGCTTCACGCAACTCATTTTTAACCTCGGCAGTCTCCTTAACTAACGGCGTTTTAATACCTTTCGCCTTATTAAGACGAATGATCACATCGCCGATTTCGCTGACAATGTTCGGCTGTATACCTTCGGTCGGCTCGTCCAGAATCAGCAATCTCGGATTGAGCACCAAGGCCCGCCCGATCGCCAATTGCTGCTGTTGGCCGCCGGACAGATCGCCGCCGCGCCGCCCTAACATCTGCTTGAGCACCGGGAATATCTCGAAAATATGCTCCGGAATTTTTTTAATACCCTGTCTACGCGCCGCGCGCAAACCGATTTTCAGATTTTCCTCGACCGTCAGTAGCGGAAAAATTTCACGGCCTTGCGGCACAAAACCGATGCCGAGTTCGGCGCGTTGCTCGGGTTTTAGCGGCGCGAGATCGACGCCGTCGAATAACATTTCGCCGCTGCGCACCGGAATCAAACCCATGATGCATTTCAGCAAGGTCGTTTTACCGACGCCGTTACGTCCCATAAGGCAGACGCAGCCACCATCCGGCACCGACAGCTGTAAGTCCCACAATGTGTGGCTTTCGCGGTAATATTGATTCAATGAATTGATGTCCAGCATTAGTCCCCCAGATACACTTGAATCACGCGAGGGTCATTTTGTACTTCGTCCATCGTGCCCTCGGTCAATACCGAACCTTCATGCAATACTGTGACCTTGCGTGCGATCGACCGCACGAATTCCATGTCGTGCTCGACCACGACGATCGAATGCTTGCCTTGCAACGACAGCAGCAATTCGGCAGTGCGGTCGATTTCCTGATGAGTCATGCCGGCAACCGGTTCGTCGACCAACATCACTTTCGGCTCCTGCATCAACAACATGCCGATCTCAAGCCATTGCTTTTGTCCATGCGACAAGATCCCGGCTTGTTGTTTGCGATGTTCGGTCAGCCCGATTGACGTCAACACCTCTTCGATACGGTCGCGCTGCTCGCCGTTAAGCTTTGCGAAAAGCGCGGGCCAGGCGCCCTTGTCCGCCTTCATCGCCAATTCCAAATTTTCGAATACGCTCAAATTTTCGAACACGCTCGGCTTTTGAAACTTGCGGCAAATGCCGGCCTGCGCGATTGCCGGCTCGTCCATTTCGAGCAAATCGATGGTTTGACCGAAAAATACCGAACCGCTATCGGGTTTCGTTTTGCCGGTAATCACATCCATCAGTGTCGTCTTGCCGGCTCCATTCGGTCCGATCAGGCAACGCAATTCACCGTTATCTATGTATAAAGACAAATTGTTCAAGGCCTTGAAGCCGTCGAAACTAACGCTGACATCCTCAAGATAAAGTATCGTTTTGTGCGACACGTCGAGTTCACCGGGCCTAACCGGTCTCCTGACAATATCGAAGGTTTTATAACGATCGATCAAAGGCTTGGTCATGTCTGCGTCTCCCGACCTTTCTTAAGCAACAAACCTGCCAAGCCATTTGGCATGAATACCGTAACGAGAACGAAAGTCGCGCCCAATGTGAATAACCAAATTTCCGGAAGCAAGCCGGTCAACACCGTTTTACCGTAATTGACCAGCATCGCGCCGATGATCGCGCCGTACAGCGTCCCCCGTCCGCCGATCGCGACCCAAACGACGATCTCCAACGAGTTCAACGGCGAAAATTCGCTCGGATTGATGATGCCCACTTGCGGCACATACAAAGCTCCGGCGAGTCCGGCCAGCATCGCCGCGAACACAAATATCCATAGCTTGAACATTTCGACCCGGTAGCCCAAAAAGCGCACGCGCGCCTCATGATCACGCACTGCGGTCACGACGCGACCCAATTTGGTGCAAGCAATCCATCTCGACAATAAGAATGCACCGATTAGGGCAAGTCCGGAAATCATGAATAGTGCGACCCTGACAGCTTCGGATTGTATGTTGAAACCGAGAATATCCTTGAAGTCGGTCAAGCCGTTGTTGCCGCCGAAACCCATTTCATTGCGAAAAAACGCCAACATCAATGCATAGGTCAAAGCCTGCGTGATGATCGACAAATACACGCCGGTCACCCGCGAACGGAATGCAAGCCAGCCGAACACGAACGCCAACACACCCGGCGCCAAAAACACCATTGGCAGCGCGAACCAGAATTGATCGAAACCGTACCAGTACCACGGCAGTTCTTTCCAGTCTAAAAACACCATGAAATCGGGCAAAACCGGATCGCCGTAGACGCCTCGCTCACCAATTTGGCGCATCAAATACATCCCCATCGCATAACCGCCCAAGGCAAAAAAGGCGCCATGACCGAGCGCAAGAATACCGCAATACCCCCAAACCAAGTCGAGCGACAAGCCCAGCAACGCAAAGGTCAAATACTTACCGAGCAAAGAAACGGTATAAGCGGAAAAATGCAGCGCCGAAGCACTTGGCAAAATCGCGTTGCAGAGAGGAACCAGGACGATCAGCGCGATCAACAAAAACAGCACGACATTGGCCGTCTTGTCGTTACTTAAAAACAGGCTCTTCATGCTCATGCCTCCGCCGCTCGGCCTTTCTGCGGAAACAATCCGCGCGGGCGTTTTTGAATAAACAGAATGATGAACACCAAAACCAAAATCTTCGCGAGCACCGCGCCGGCATGCGGTTCGAGCATCTTGTTGGCAATACCGAGCGAGAACCCGGCGACCAAAGTTCCCCAAAGATTGCCGACACCGCCGAAGACGACGACCATGAACGAATCGACGATATAGCTCTGACCCAAATTCGGTCCGACATTGGTGATCTGACTCAACGCGACGCCCGCGACACCGGCGATGCCCGAGCCCAAACCGAAGGTCATTGCATCAACCTGCGCGGTCGGTATACCCATCGCTTTGGCCATGTTACGGTTTTGCGCAACGGCTCTAACTTCGAGGCCGAGCCGTGTCTTCTTAAGAATTTGCAATAGCGCCGCGAACACCAGTAAACAAAACAGCACGATGTAAAAACGATTCCAAGTCAGGGACAGAAAATCGTTAATCTGCCACGAACCGCTCATCCATTCCGGCGTCGTGACGCTTCGGTTTAGCGGCGAAAAAATCGAACGCACCGTTTGCTGTAAAAACAGACTGATGCCGAAAGTCGCCAGCAAGGTTTCGAGCGGACGCCCATATAAAAACCGGATGATACCGCGTTCGATCGCGACGCCGACCAAAGCCGAAATCATAAACGCCGCGGGAATCGCCAGAATCACCGACAGACCGATATGATTTGGCATGATCTGTTGCATCACATAGGTCGTATAAGCGCCGAGCATCATCAACTCGCCGTGCGCCATGTTGATCACGCCCATCACGCCGAAGGTAATCGCCAAACCGATCGCAGCCAGCACCAGCACAGCGCCGAGACTCAATCCGAAGAATACTGTTTCGACGCTGTTGTAAAACTGCAGCCGGGCGTCGATTTTTTTCAGCGCAGCCTGGGCTTTTTTCCTAACTTCGTTATCCGCTTCGATGAAATTGCCGGCGTTATCCTTTTCGATTAGCACACTCAGCCGGTTATAGGCCTCGAGGCTGTTGTATTCCTTCAAAGTGTCCATCGCGTTCAGGCGGACCGATTTATCGCTATTTTGCAGATCGTTTAGTGCAAAAATCAGGCGCATCGACGAGAGCACGTCTTCGTCTGTTTCGGTCGACTCGTACTCCTTCAACAATTCCAGCGTTTTTGCATCGGCAGTCTTGACCATCGCATTGACCGCAAAGAGCCTCACCGAAGCATCATCCGATTGCAATTGAAGAATAGATATTTTCTTGCGTAGCTTGGTGCGCAAGCTGTTGGTGATGTTGACTTTCGACAACTCCGAGCGCTCGACAAGACCTAAATCGGCTTCGGTCGATGCATCGGCGATCCGGTAGTCTTGGCCGCTTTCGGTAGCGACGACCGCCGTTTTCTTATCGCGCAAAGCATATAAGCGGCCATCCAACAAGGCTTCCAAAATCGGTAAAGACCTGGGATGTCCGGTCACGCTCAGATGTTCAATCGCCTGCTCGCGATCTTTCATGCTGCCGATAAGCAAGCGCGATAGCGCATCGGCAAATGGATCGAGAACGGTTTCCGCTTGTTGTTTCGAGACTTTCTGGTTCTCGCTGTTAAATTGCGCAGATCCATCGGCCGGCTCATCCAAAGCAATACTAGGCCGGATGCAAAGCATTATTAAAGCCAACAACGACATCCGCCATTTGAACGAATTCGCTTTCATAAGAGTTCCTAAAATGACTAATCGATCGTAGGGTAACTATTCAGTCTCTCGGCAATTCTGGTTCCCACGCTGGAACGTGGGAACGATAGGGGTGAAAATTACATCGGAGGGGGCACATCGCACGCCCCTGCAAACGGTACGCAGTGCCCAGTGCGCTTAAATTCGTACCCTACTCTCTACTTAAGCACTGACCGGTCAATAATTTTGCCCGGAACACTTTTTGGTTTCGGTATTGAAGTTGCCGCATAGGATCGGTGGAGTCCAATCGGCAATGATCGGCTTGCTCTCCGGCAGAAAATCCGACCAGGCATCGCCCGGAACCAATTTATTGGTTTGCCAAACGGTCAAAAACTGGCCGTTGTCTTGTATCTCCCCGATCAATACCGGCTTGGTGATGTGATGGTTCGGTAGCATTTTTGAAATACCGCCGGTCAAGTTCGGAGCCTCGACGCCGATGATCGCCTTTTGCACGGCATCCGGGTCGATCGTTCCGGCCTTTTCGACCGCTTTGACCCACATATTGAAACCGATATAGTGCGCTTCCATCGGATCGTTGGTCACGCGTTTCGGGTTCTTGATAAACTCGTGCCATTGCTTGATAAAGGCAGCGTTCTTGGTTGTATCGACACTCATGAAATAATTCCAGGCCGCCAGATGGCCGACCAACGGTTTGGTATCGATGCCGGACAACTCCTCTTCGCCGACCGAGAACGCCACGACAGGAATATCCTCGGCGGAAATACCCTGGTTGCCCAATTCTTTATAGAAAGGAATGTTGGCATCGCCATTGATTGTCGATACAACCGCCGTTTTCTTACCCGCTGAACCGAATTTCTTAATATCCGAAACGATACTTTGCCAATCAGAATGACCGAACGGTGTGTAATTGATCATAATGTCCTTTTCGTCGACGCCTTTAGATTTCAGATAGGCTTCGAGAATTTTATTGGTCGTGCGCGGATAAACATAATCGGTACCCGCCAACACCCAGCGTTCGGCGCCGAAATCGTTCATCAGATAATCGACCGCCGGAATCGCCTGTTGATTCGGCGCGGCGCCGGTGTAGAACACGTTTTTCGATGATTCCTCGCCTTCGTACTGCACCGGATAGAACAACAGGCCATTCAATTCCTCGACGACCGGCAGCACAGATTTGCGCGACACCGACGTCCAGCAACCGAAGATCGCCGCGACCTTGTCCTTGGTCAAGAGTTCACGTGCTTTTTCGGCGAACAGCGGCCAGTTCGAGGCCGGGTCGACGACGACCGGTTCGAGTTTCTTGCCGAGCAAGCCGCCTTTTTTGTTCTGTTCCTCGATCAACATCAGCATCGTATCCTTGAGGGTCGTTTCGCTAATCGCCATCGTGCCCGACAATGAATGCAAGACGCCGACTTTGATCGTTTCCTCGGCGGAAGCGGTCGGAGCCGTAACCGAAAAAAACGATGCAACGGCCGCAATGCTCAATAATTTAAGATTTTTCGATAGTTTCTTCATAGTCTGTTCCCGAGGTAATTGAAATTAGATTTGGTATTGGAAACCAAGAAGGAAGGCATTGGTTTGGTCGCCTGTCGCATCGTCCCTATAATTGAGCCCCTTAGTCATCAAATCGCCGTATTGCCAACTTAAACCGATCCGTGCGTTATGTCCGTCAATGACATAATTCACACCGGCCTCGAACATATTCCGGTCCGGGCTACTTTTCGGCATGACGTTGACATAACGAACGAAGGGTTGAAATTGGCCGATACCGATTGTTTGCGGAAATAAATACATGCCGCTCACGTCGTAAGCATTGCCTTCGAACATTGCAAACCCGCCCCCTGCTTTTCGGCTGGCCATGCTGTAACCATTGATTCCGTAGTTCTTGTATTCGCCGTTCAGAGTAACGACACCGCCGTTCCCCAATACTTTTTCGAGCAATAAATCGATTGCCGTGCCCCTGAAATTACCGGCATCGCCAACTACACCGACGCCGTCTTCCTGATATTGATTGGATACCGCCAAGGTCAGAATGTCTCCACCCTTGCCGTAATAAGTACCCGATGTGTAATAACCGGGATTTTTTTCGACTTCCCAGAAATTGAAAGCCAATCGTTGTGCATAGAGCAGATTGTCATCCTTGTTCGCGCCGCCTCTTAGCCCTTGAAAAATACCTAGCGCGTATTGAATGCGGCCATCCCAAACCGAACCCCAAAAAGTCACACCGTCGTCACGGCCGAAGGAACCCGCAGAGGTTCCGTCGTTACGTATCGTCGTGTTGAAATCAGCCGGCTCGAACGGCGTACCGCTGATCCGGTCGCCGGTGACATAAATACTATGCACGGCACTATAAAACGGTCCATTCATTTCGCGGCGTTCGGCCGGTACGAGCATGCGCCCGACCCACAAATTCGCCATCGGATGAAATTCGAATTTACCGATGGCATCTAACAATCGAAGTTCACCGCCATTGTTACAAGTTTGACATTCCGAGTTGATTTCCAACTTGATATACTCGTGAATCTGCGCATTCAGATACAGTCGCATGTTGTCGACGAAAAAGTCGTTCGACCAATTGCCGTCCGCAACTGACTCGACCGAGGTAAAGCTTGTCCTTAATCCGGCGCCGAGACTCAACCATTTGGTTTCGTCGATTTTAAAAGTCGCTCCTGCTTGCGATTCCTGCACATGACTTAACGATAACGCCGCAAATAGCAGATACGTCAAAAAACCGTGTTTTCGCTTTTGACTGGCTAGCTTGTAAACAGTCTTCATGATCATTCCCCCAAAGAGTCAAAAAATGCACCGGTTTATACCGGCGCAGCCGAATATGGCTGTAATCGATTATTCTTTGGCGGGAACATTTGAACAATCAGTCAAATGACTCATTAGTTAAATGACGTATAGGGGTGAAAACCAAATTATTCCTTGTCGCTTTAGGAATATAATCCATTGATAAAATTTATTATTTTTATAGAAATCATTAATCTAGAAAAGCTACATGACTACTATAACTTTCGCACTTCAAATTTCGGCAGTGCCGGAGGAGGAGTCGGGGTGCCAATGCTGTTGACTTAAGCATCAGCGATCCGTTTTGATTTATCCTGCTGCCATTTATTGATGGGTTTACGGGATACACGAGGATGGGACTTCCTGGGCTTCTTCGGATGGTAATACTGAACGC
>Ga0180009_10001988_pt1 | contig 24203 bp, 19 predicted proteins | sample OS_PC_MetaG_FD_123537 | JGI IMG/M metagenome (GOLD analysis project Ga0180009, IMG submission 123537) | Groundwater microbial communities from the Aspo Hard Rock Laboratory (HRL) deep subsurface site, Sweden - OS_PC_MetaG | ecosystem: Environmental > Aquatic > Deep subsurface > Groundwater...
CGTCGATAAAGGTCAGAAGTACCTCGACACCCTTGTGCAAGGGGAGATGCATGCCATGGTCGGAGCCGCCGTAGGGCTGCATCATGCGTAAAAAGGCCGAGGCCTTCCCGTCCTTGCGCCCCGACCGATCGAAGGGCAGCTTGACCTTGTACCGGCCCATCTCGTCCAGTTCCGCGTATTGACCGCCGCCGGTCGCGTCTATCACCGCGTTCATGGTTCCGTAAAAACGCGCCTTGGGGGTCCGGCGGGCGGGACGGAACTGCCTGTCGGCTTCAATGGCCTGAAAAGCGTTTTTGTAAAAAAGCGCGTCCGCACCGTCAGGCAGGCCTTGTTTCAGGTCGGCGGTCAGATATGCAGCCTGACTGCCTTCATGTTCGACCCGGGTCGTCAGATATTCCCGGTCGAGTTCTCCCCGGAAATGCTCTTGTAAAGTGAAGGTGTATCCCGGCCGGATAAACGGAATTCGGCTTTGGCCCGAAAAGACTTTTTCCCCGCACAATAACTCCTCGGCCCGGACGCCGGCCAGGGCCCGTCCTTCTTCCGGAGTTCGGAAATGTTCGCCGTTGATATGGATCAGGCCCCGCCCGCTGGGCTTGACGTCGGCCCGGGCCGTCAGTTCCAGGGAGGGCGTGCGGTAATTGTAGTCGGTCAGCAGGATTTCCTTGGGGACGGGCCTCTGGCGCCAGATAAAGGACTGGACCACCTCTTCGAGGTGCGCCCCATCGAGTCCGGAAGGCGGAGAAAAAACGGCGTTTCGGCCCTGGGGCATCCTGGAGTGGACCAGATGCGTGTCGGTGAGGATCAGCTTTTCAACGTCATCCGTCTGCTCGAAATAGTAATAGATTCCGTCCCGTTCCATCCAGCGGGAAATGAAATCGAAGTGGCTTTCCCGGTATTGGCAGACGGTTTCCCAGGTCGGGTAGTCCTTTTCCAGCCTGAACTCGAAATCGTTTTCGGTCAGGCCGCCGTCTTTCAGGACCGCGGCTAAAATATCCGGGAGGGCCATATCGAGAAAGACCCGGTTGTGAAAGGTCAGGGACAGCATCCGGAACCGGGGGACCAGAACGGCCCGGTAAAAGACGTATTCCCGATAGGAATGCTGTTGCTCGAAACGGGCCGGCAGACCGTGGAACACCATGTCTCCGTCCGTGCGCCGTATCGTGAAGACGGCCGGTTTGCCGAGCGCCTCGGTCAGATCGATATCCGGTTTTTCGGAAGCCAGAAGGATATCGAACTGGTAGGGCCGGCTCAAGCCCTCGAGCCCCTTGAATTTGACCACGGCCAGAGCGTCGTCGGGCAGGGCCCTGGACTGGAAGGCATACTTTTCATCGGTGAGCAAAGGCATCTTTCACCTCGACTTTGTGCCGCTTTCCGCCAAGTCCGTCGATCAGACGGTCTGGTCCAGGCTGTGAATCCGGTTGACTTCCCGGGACACGGTGTTGATGGTCCCGGCCGCTCGTTTTATCCGGAAGGCGGCCATGTCCGCTTTTCCGATCAACTGGTTGAGTTCGCCCCTGACTTGGTACGCGGAATCAACCGCGGTGTTCAGTTCCCCGACCAGCCGGTTGGCGGTCCCGGTCACCGTTTCCAGTTCGCCTTTGGCTTCACGGGCCGTCCCGATCGCCTCGGTCAGTTTGCCCCTGACTCTGGTCGCTTCTCCAATGGCCTCTCCGAGTTGCCCGATGGCCTGGTCGGCCTCGCCGACGACATCAGTGACATCCCCCTCAAGCCGGGTCACTTCCCTTTGGACCAGCTCTTTTGCGGCTTCTATGGTGATCGTCTCCCCTTTCACCTTTTTCCTGAACCAGCACATCTCCTGCACGGAGTTACGCAATGTCCAGTTCCAGCCCGCGTTCACGTCGAAATGAAGGCCCGCGGCCAGGCTGGTCTGGACGGCCGCGTTCCAAGCGAAAGCTTCACCGAAAACCATACGGATGTCCACGCCGCCGGTGGCTGACGTGCTTTCGCCCGCGACGAAAGAATTCGAGGTCGCAAACCTGATATCCAGGCCTTGGGCGGAGGTCAGGTTGATGCCGTCCTTGTCCAGTTTGGGAGCGCTGAATTTCCACTTGTCCACGCCGAATTTGGGGTCAGCGTCACCGGACGGATCATTATGGGCGCCGATGCGGACAAAGGAGCCGGCGGTGGGGGTGTGCATCAAAATGCGCTGGCTTCCCTCGCGGTCTTCAAAGTGTATCTTGTTCCCGCCGGCCGTGGTGATCTGCCCCATGGTCTGGTTATCCGAAGACAGGAGGCTGGGGTTTTCCGGATTGGGCGCGGCCCCGGCGATAATCGGCCGGTCCGGGTCGCCGTCGATAAACATCAGAAGCACTTCCGTGCCCTTGTGCAAAGGAAAGTGCATGCCATGGTCCGTGCCGCCGTACGGCTGCATCATGCGCACCCAGGCCGAGGCTTTTCCGTCTTTGCGCCCGGACCGGTCGAAAGGCAGAACGACCTTGTACCGGCCCATTTCATCGAGTTCCGCGTGCTGACCGCTACCGGCCCCGTCGATCACGGCGTTCATGATTCCGTAAAACCGCGCTTTTTCGGCCTTGAGCCGCGGTCGGTACTGCCGGTCGGACTGAATGGCCGAAAAATCGTTTCGGTAAAAGAGCTGGTTTTCAAAGCCCTCCAGGGTATCGCCCAGACCGGCCGTTAAACAGGCGGTCTGGCACCCCTGGTGCTCGACCCGGACGGTCAGATACTCCCGATTGAAATCACCCCGGTAGTGATCCTGCAACCGGAACGTGTACCCGGGTCTCAGAAAGGGAACCCGGCTCTGGCCGATGAATTCCCTTTGCCGGCAAAGCAGCTCCTCCGCCCGCACGCCCGCCAGATGCGCCCCTTCTTCCGGGGTGCCGATGTGATCGCCGTAAAAATAAACCGCTCCACGGCCCCGATCCGCTACTTTGGCCCGGCCCGTGACCGCCAAAGACGGCCGGCGATAGTTATAATCCTTTATCCGGACTTCTCGAGGCATCAAACGCTGGCGGCAGAAAAACTCGTCGATCACTTCTTCCAGGTGGCCTCCGTCGAGGCCCGAGGGCGGCGAGTACCTCAAGGTTCCACCCTGAGGCATGGCGGTGTGGGCCAGCCCGGTGTCCGTTACCATCAGCTTTTCCTTGTCGTCGGTCTGTTCGAAATAGTAATAGAGCCCGTCGCGTTCCATCCAGCGGGAGATGAAGTCGAAATGACTCTCCCGGTACTGACAGACGTATTCCCGGACCGGGTAGTCCTTCTCGAGCCTCAGTTCGAAATCACCGTCGGTCAGACCGCCGTCTTTCAACACCGCTGTTAACAACCCGGGAAGACCCGTATCCAGAAACACCTGGTTGTGAAACGTCTGAGACAGCCACCAGAACCGCGGGACCAGGACCGCCCGATAGAAAACGTATTCCTCGTAGGCCTGACGCATTTCAAAACCGGACAGAATGCCGTGAAAAGGCAGGTCCCCTTCCGGACGATGGATGGTTAGCGAGGCCGGCGCCTCGAGTATGCGGTCCGGATCGATATCCGGACAATCGGAAACCAGATCGATTTCGAAACGATAGAGGTCGCCCAGGCCTTCCTCGCCGCTGAACCGGACCACGGCCCAGGCGTCTTCGGGTGTCGCTTTCGACGCAAAGGAGAATTTACTGTCGGTCAACAACGCCATTTCCCCACCTCGTCATCTGGAAATTGCGGAAACATTTCCCTCGAGGCCGCATCGGCGGGACGCCGGCCCAAGGGTTGGACCTGATGGCTCTTTTCGTTCACGACTGCTCATCCCGGTTCATCAGGCATCAGACTTTCACGTCAGCCGCGGAAACCCTTTGACGGGTTACCACGATTTCCTGTCGTGTCTGGACGGCCTCCTCGACCGTGCCCATCAGGCTATCCTCCTCTTCGATGGCCCGGGTCAAACTGGCACAGACCCGGGTGGATTCCCCCCTCACGTCGTTCAGGCGCCCCTTCACCCAACTGGCGCTTCCGCTGACCCGGGTCACACTGGCCTTGACCTCGCTGGCCTTCCCGGCCGCGCGGTCCAGTTGGCCTGCGGCTTTCCGGGCCGTTCCGGTCACTTTGGTCAGTTCACCCCGGGCCGTTTTCGCCTCGGCCACGGCCTCGGACGCCGCTCCCTGCACCCGGGTGACCTCTGTACGCAGCCTGGAGGTTGAATCCTGGATTTTGGTCTCTATGGCCGAGAGCTTGCGATGGAAGCCCCGCATCTCGATCACCTGATCCAGGATCTTCCAATGCAGACCCAGCTTGACTTTGGTCGAGGCCAACAGGGAAAAGGTGAGGAGCGCGGCCAGGCTGAAACTGAACTTTCCTCCCAGAAAGATCTTTCCATCAGCCCCCACCATGGTGGACGAACTTTCGCCGAGGACGATTTTGTTGGATGTCGAAGCCTTGACATCGATGGCCTGGGTCGAGAACAGGGAAATGCCGTCCTTTTCGGGTTTGAACCATTTAGGGTCGGCATCATCGAACCAGGTGCCGCCCTGATCGGGCGCCGGGTCGTTGGGCGCCCCGATGCGGACAAAGGAAGAGGCGGTGGGGGAGTGGGCCAGAATGCGCTGGCTCCCCTCCTGGTCTTCCATGTGGATCCGGTTCTGACCGGAAGTGGTCAGACGGCATTGGGTCTGGCTTTCATTGGTGACCGGGCTGGGATAATCCGGATTGGGCACGGCCCCGGCGATGATCGGCCGGTCCGGGTCTCCGTCGATAAAGGTCAGGAGCACTTCCGCGCCCTTGTGCAGGGGAAAGTGAAGGCCGTGGTCCGCCCCGACATAGGGTTGCATCATCCGCAGCCAGGCCGATGCTTTTCCGTCTTTTCGGCCGGACTGGTCGAAAGGCAGCAGGATTTTGTACCGCCCCATCTCGTCGAGTTCCGCATATTGGCCGCTGCCGGCCCCATCGATGACCGCGTTCATCACACCGAAAAAACGACTTTTTTCCGTGTTGCGGGGCGGACGAAACTGAAGGCGGGCCGGGATGGCCATGAAACTGTTTTTGTAAAAAATCTTGTTTTCTTCTTCCGGGAAGAACTCCTGTAATCCGGCGGTGAGATAAGCGGACTGGCTGCCTTCGTGAAATACCTCGATGGTCAGGTATTCCTGGTCGTATTCGTCCCGATAATGGCCTTGCAGCTTGAAAGTGTACCCGGACTGGATATAGGGCGCCATGCTCCGGCCCCAAAATTCCCGTTCCCGGCATAAATACTCCTCGGCTCGAACCGCCGCCAGGGCGTCCCCCTCTTCCGGAGTGCGAAAATGCTCTCCGTAAATATAAATCTCCCCCTGGCCTCGGTCCGATACCTGGGCCTGACCGGTCAACTCCAGCGACGGGGTCAGATCGTTGTAATCTTTTAATACGATTTTTTCAGGCACGGCCTGTTGGCTGCAAACCAGGACCTGGACGATTTCCTGCAAGTGGTCGGACTCCAGCCCGGAAGGGGGTGCGTAGTTTATGGTTTGTCCCTGGGGCATGGCGACGTGAGCCAGACGAGAATCGGTAATCACGACCTGTTCTCCGGCGGGCGTCTGATCGAAATAATAATAAATCCCGTCCCGTTCCATCCAGCGGGAAATAAAAGCCAGATGGCTCTCCCGATACTGACAGACGTATTCCCGGGTCGGGTATTCATTATGCAGTTCGAGCCGGAAATCGTTTTCCGCCAGGCCCCCGTCCTGCAGGACGGCCTTCAGGATATCGGGCAGGGTCATGTTCAAAAAGACCTGGTTGTGACAGGTCTGAGACAGCCAGAAAAGTCTGGGCACGAGGACGGCCCGGTAAAAAACGTAACGGTCGTACTCCTGGTGCTGCTCGAACATCAGCAGGATGCCGCTAAAGGCGAGGTCGCCGTCCTCCCGGTGGATGGTGAACGCCGCCGTTTTTTCCAGAACCATTTCCAGGTCGAGGTCGGGTATTTCCGCCGCCAGGAGCAGATTGAACTCGTAACAGCGGCTCAAGCCTTCCGAACCTTCGAATCGGACGACGCTGAACGTATCTTCCGGCAAAGCTCCGGAGACGAAGGAGTACTTCCGGTTGGAAAGAATAGTCATGAAACGTCCTCTCGATTGATAGGGGCGTCTTTAAAGTGACCCAGGGAGAGGTCTTTCGGGTGGGCTGATGAGCGCTTCCCCTGGTAGCGATTACGGTTGACGATTATCGCGGCTCTTTTTCATTTGATGTCCCACTATATAGAAAATGATTTCCCCCTGTCAACCCGAGGCGCTTTCGGTGCAGGAATTCCGGACGAAGAGGCCAGTGGCATATTTTGTGTCTCTTGTCCGGCCCGGGAAACAAGGAAGGAAGGCAACACGTGCCGCCTTAACGCACGTCCCTATAGTCCCGGGCCAGCCGATCCGGAGAGGCCCCCAGAAAGTAGCGCGTCAGTCGCCAAAGGTTGCGCAGGCTGTTCCGGATCGGGCCGTGCCTTTCCCAGCGCCGGGCCGAGGTCGTCATGGCCGCCGGGGCCAGGACGATGCGGCCGACCCGCTTGAGCCGGCGGTCCAGGTCCACGTCCTCCATAAGCGGCAGGTCCTGGAATCCGCCCACCTCTTCGAAAACCCGGCGGGTCAGAAACAGGCCCTGGTCGCCCCAGGGAAGCTGCAACAGGCGGGAACGGAGGTTGGCCAGGCCGGCGATGAAGCGGAGGACCGGCCGGGGCGAATCGATGGCCAGGCGGAAGGCCCCGGCCGCCGTGCCCGGCCGGGCCAGGGTCCGGGCGATGATCCCGGCCGCGTTGTCCGGGACCCGTGAATCGGCATGCACAAAAAAAAGAATCTCGCCCCCGGCCCGGGCCGCGCCCCGGTTCATCTGCCGGGCCCGGCCGGGTAGAGAGACCAGGACCCGAACCCCGAACCTCCGCGCCGTCTCGACCGAAGCGTCCCGGCTGCCCCCGTCCACGACGATAACTTCAAAGCCCAGGGACGTCAGGCGTTCCAGGGTCCGGGGCAGGGCGGCCTCTTCGTCGAGGACCGGAACGATGGCCGAAATGGTCGGCAATCCGGCTCCGCGTCAGATGCCCAGGTACGCGGTTTTGACGTGTTCGTTGCTCATCAGGTCCCGGCCGGTCCCGCTCAGAACGATCCGGCCGTTTTCCAGGACGTAGGCCCGGTCGCACATGGCCAGGGTGTGCTGGACGTTCTGTTCCACCAGGAGCACGGTCACGCCTTCCCGCTTGATCTGCCTGACGATCTTGAAGATTTCCTGGACCAGGATCGGGGCCAGGCCCAGGGACGGCTCGTCGAACATGAGCAGTTCGGGCCGGGACATCAGGCCACGGCCCACGGCCACCATCTGCTGCTCGCCCCCGGACAGGGTTCCGGCCGCCTGTTTGCGGCGTTCGAGGAGGCGGGGAAACAGTTGATAGACCCAGTCCAGGGTCTCCCGACGGCGGGCCTTGGCCTGGCGGGACAGGGAACCCATGATCAGGTTCTCCTCGACCGACATGTCCGCGAACAGCCGGCGGCCCTCGGGTACCTGGGCGATTCCCCTATCGATGATTTCATGGGGCCGCCCGTCGTGGATGTTCCGGCCCTTGTAGGCGATGCGGCCCCTAACCGGCCGGAGCAGGCCGGAGACGGTCTTGAGGGTCGTGCTCTTGCCCGCGCCGTTGGCCCCGACCAGGACCAGGATTTCCCCGTCCCGGACCTCGAAGCCCACCTCCCAGAGGACCTGGAGGTCCCCGTAATACACGTCGATGCCCTGGACCTCAAGCATGAACGTCCTCGCCCAGGTAGGCCTTGATGACCTCCGGGTCCCGGGCCACCTCGGCCGGCGGGCCTTCGGCGATGGTCTGGCCGTGGGCAATGGCGTGAATCCGGTCGGAAATGGTCATGATGACCTTCATGATGTGTTCGACGATGACGATGGTCACCCCGGACTCCCGAATCTTCTTGATCAATTCGATGGCCTCGTCCAGCTCTCCCGGATTGAGGCCGGCCGCGGTTTCGTCGAGTAAAAGCAGCCTGGGACGGGTGGCCAGGGCCCGCGTGATTTCCAGGCGCTTGCGCGAGGCGATGGGCAGGCTTCGGGCCAGTTGATGCTGGTACGGGGTCAGGCCGCAGAACTCGATGAACTCCTCGGCCAGCTGCCGGGCCCGGGACATCCGCCGGGTGTGCAGAAAGGTCGAGGCGATCACGTTGTCCAGGACCGTCATCCGCTTGAGGGGCTTGACGACCTGGAAGGTCCGGCCGATGCCCAGCCGGGCGATGCGGTGGGTCTTGAGCCGGGTGATGTCCCGGCCGTCGAACCGAATCCGGCCCTGGCTCACCGGAAAATAATGGTTGACGAGGTTGAAGATCGTGGTCTTGCCCGATCCGTTGGGCCCGATCAGTCCGAATATCTCCCCGCTCCGGACCTGGAAGCTGACGTCGTCCACCGCCATCAGGCCGCCGAAGTTCTTGGTCACGGAATCCAGTTCGAGGATGACGCCCATGTCCGGTCGATCCTCCCTCAGCGTCCGAACCCGAACAGGCGCCGGAGCTTGGGCCAGTCTCCGACGAGGCCGTTGGGCAGGTAGAGAATGACGAGCACGACCAGGAGGCCGAAGGTCAGCACGTGGGCCTGGGAAACCCACTTGGTGATCGTCCCCAGCAGGGCGCTGCCGGAAACATCGACCAGATACTTGAGCAGGCCGAAGCCGGCCGTCCGGAACAGCTCCTGGAGGGCGACCATGATGAAGGCCCCCACCGCCGGCCCGTAAATCGTACTGACTCCGCCCACGATGCCCACCAGGATGGCCATGATCGAGATGTCGTGCAGGGAAAAAACGACTTCCGGATCGATGAAGCCCATGTAGTTCATGTACAGGGCACCGGCCAGGCCGGTCAAAAAGGCGGCGAAGCTCAAGGAAATCATTTTATAAAAATGGGTGTTGATGCCCATGCTTTCGGCCGCGTCCTGGTCCTCTCGAATCGAGACGAAATAGTAGCCCAGCCGGGAACGGACCAGCAGTTCCACGGTCACCAGGGAAACCACGGCCAGGGCCAGGGCGATGTAATAATAGGGCACCTTGGAGACAAACGTCTGCATGATCAGAATGCCGACCATGCCGTCGGTCAGGGACTCCCAGATGGTGGCGATGTGGCGCATGATCTCGTTGAGGGCCAGGGTGGCCAGGGCGAAGTACGCTCCCCGCAGGCGGAAACATATCCAGCCGAAAGGAAAGGCCACGGCCAGGGCGGCGAACCCGCCCAGAGCCAGCCCCCACCAGGCCGAGACGCCCAGCTTGGTGGACAGCAGTCCGGCCGCATAGGCCCCGGTCCCGAAAAAGGCCGCGTCTCCAAACGAGACCTGGCCGGTGTACCCGGCGATGATGTTCCAGCCGCAGCCGATGGCAACCCACATCAGAATCAGAATCATCAGGTGCCGGTAGTAGGAGTCGTGGACCAAAACCGGAAACACCAGCAGCAGGGCCAGGACGATCAGGGGCTTGAGGCGCGACTTCACGGGCCTAGACCTTGGTCCAGCGCTTGAAGCCGCCGGGTAGAAAGATCAATACCAGAATGAAGATGGTCAGGCCGATGACGTCCTCGAAGTCCATGCCGATGTAGGTCGCGCCGAAGGCCTCGGCCAGCCCCAGGGTCACCCCGCCGAATATGGCCCCCACGGTCGAACCCAGGCCCCCCAGAATCGTGATGACAAACGCCTTGCGGGTGAAAGGACCTCCGATGTCCGGAAACAGGTAGTAGATGGGTATGAGGACCGTGCCCGCCGCGCCGACCAGGGCCGCGCCCAGGCCCATGGTCACCACCTTGATCCGTTCCGTGTTCACCCCCATCAACTGGGCCGCTTCCACGTCCTGGGCCGTGGCCCGGATGGACCGGCCGGTGTCCGTCTTGATCAGGAACCAGAACAGGGCCATGGTCAATAGGCCGGCAAAACAGAAGGCGATCGTCAGGGCCACGGAAAAGGAGATTCCGCCGATATGAAACGTCGCCGTCGAGTACGAGGTCTGCACCGACTGGTAGTTCGACGTGAAAATGAATCGGGCCACCTCGGTCAGGACCATGCCGATGCCCACGGTCATCAGGACCTGGTTTTCCGGCAGAATGGACTCCGTCCGCAACAGCGGGTTGAGCAGAAACCGCTGCACGAAGACCCCGAGCAGAAACAGGGCCGGCATGGACACCAGCAGGGACAGGTAGGGGTCCAGTCCGACATAGTGGAAAAGGACGAATGTGACGTACATGGCCACCATCATCATCTGGCCGTGGGCCAGGTTGATGATGCCCATGACGCCCATGATCAGCGTCATTCCGATGCCGATCAGGGCGTACAGGCCGCCTTTGAGCACGCCGGCGACCAGGGTCTGGAAAAAAACTTCCATTTCGTTCCCGGATTAGGACTGAACGAGGGCGCGCCGGACGAAACCGTCCGGGCGCCCTCGCCGAGACGTCCTAGCGCTTCGACCAGGAAGGTACAGGATACACGGCCGGCTTGGTGGCCAGGGTCTTGGGCCAGACCGTTTCCAGGTTCCCCTGCTGCCACTGGACCAGGTAGGTGGGCAGGGAGTTCTGCTGTTTCTTTTTGTCGTACGAAACGAACTTGACCGGACCGAAAGCGGTCATCAAGTCGGTCCCGATCAGGGCCTCGCGGATGGCCTCGCGGGCCGGCGCCTTGGCCCGCTTGAGCGCGTCGGCAATCACGTACAGACCGGCATACGCCTCGGCCCCGTGGTACTCGGTCGGGCTCTTGAATCGGGCCAAATACTTGTCAAAGTACTCCTTGGCCCCGGGGTAGGGCACGTTGGGCGTCCAGAGCGTGGCCGAGTAAACGTATTCGGCCGCGTCCCCGGCGTTCTTCTGGAACTCGGGCAGGGTGAACCCGGCCGCGCCGCCCACGAACAGCTTGGGCGTCAGGCCGAGTTCCTTGGACTGGCGCATCAGCAGGGACGCGTCCATGACGTAGGAAATCATGTAGACCATGTCCGGATTGGCCGACTTGACATTGGTCAGCAGGGGCTTGAAATCCACGGCCCCGGCCTCGTACCCTTCCTTGATCATCACCTTGAGCCCCATGGCTTCGGACTGGGCCGAGAACTCCTTGCTGCCGGACTGGCCGAACAGGCTGTTTTCGTAAAGAATGGCCACGCTCTGGATTTTGGCGACTTCCTTGAGGAAGGACTCCAGGGCCTTGGGATACTCGCTCACCGGCGGGTTGAGGCGGAAAATGTAATCCCAGCCCTGCTCGGTGATCTTGTCCGCCGAACCCGTGTTGACCACAAAGGGCACCTTGCGCTGCTGGGCCACGGCGCACATGGCGAAGGTGACCGAGGAGGAATAGCCGCCCCCCAAAACCACGACCTGGTCCTGGGCGATCAGTTTTTCCACCGCCGAACGGCCGACATCCGGCTTCGAGGTGTCGTCCTCGATGATCAAATCGATCTTTTTGCCGTTCACCCCCCCGGCGCCGTTGATCTCTTCCAGGGCCATCATAAACGAGTTCTTTTCGATTTCGCCGAACTTGGCCTGTTTGCCGGTCAGGGGCAGCACCACCCCGACCTTGATCGCATCCGCGGCCAGGGCCGGGCCCGCCGCCAGCAGGGCCGCCGCAAACACCACCAGAAAAAGAACCGTTACCCGTTTCATGGTTCACCCCTCGTTCTCCCGACATGTCGGGCCGTTTTTATTCGGTTGCCCGGATAGTTGAAAAAAAACGCCTCGCCCGGTCCCGCTTCCAGTCGGCAAAACCCGGCCGGCTTGGAAATCCCGCCCCCCGTTCAAGGTGAAAGGAAACGGATATTATCTTGAATTGATCCTTGTAATATTAACCGGTTCCAGATTTGAAACCCACTGATTTCAGCTATTAATCGACACCCTCCGTTTCCGCGGGATTCCCGGCCGCACACGTCGATGCAGGCCTCCGATACACGGCCTTCAACCCAAGACAAGACTTCCCGTTCACTGGATGCCAAAACGCCTGATCCATGCCTCCATGCGTATTTTATCCCTTTGTATGGATATATAATATGCCCCGGAAAGACGGCCTGTCAAGCGCCGTATCACCACAACGCCAACCCTTCAGTGAATCGGGGCGGATCATATTTCAGCCGCCCGCGCGGCCTTTGGCCGAAGGGCGACTCTGCCGCCCTGATCCCTCGGTATATATGGAAAAGGCGGCAGCCGGAGTACTGAGGCCAAAGGCCGCGACAGGGCGGTCCTGCGATGCCGCCAGCCATTGAAAAGTTACCCTCAACGGCCCGACCCCGCCGGCCTGAACCGGCGGGGCCTTGGACCGGCGCCGTCGAATCAGGCGAAAATGTCGGCCGGCATGTAGGGATGGGTGCCTTCCACCACCGGCACTCCGGCCTTGGCCTTGATCTTGCCGATAATGGTCTGGGCGTACGGGCAGTGGTCCACCAGGCAGGGGCCGATGTGAACGGCGGTCGGCTTTTCGTTCATGGGCGCGTTCCATAGCTTGACCTGGGCCAGACGGGTCACGATGCCCGCCCCGGGGCAGTCCCCGCAGTTCAGCAGCCCCATCACCTGGGCCTCCTGGTCCTTGTACCGGGCGAACTCGCCCTCCCGGCGGTTGAAACCCACCAGACACCGGGAACAGCCGATACAGACGTCGTCCATCGCCTTCTTGCAGCCGACGATCAGGATTTTTTCCATGCGCTTGACTCCTTTCCATGCAGCTCACTTGCATAATCAATGAGATTAATCTTTTTTAACTTAACCTTGGGGCGCTGGCAAGGGAAAACCCGGCCGTATCCGGCCTGAAATCGACTTCAGCAGACCTTTGTATAATGAACACTCTACGGGCTGGATGAGGACGAGATGTAGCCCTAACCATAAAAGGGTGCGGATTATGGCTTGGCCGCCCGCGCGGCCTTTGGTCGAAGAACGACTCTGCCGCCGATAAATGGGTGTCTGATGGTGCGCTGCGGCCGGCGTCAGCGCAAATGCTCCAATGACGACCTCTATCGATTTTCCAAGGTTTGCAGGGTCTGGAAAATAATGCAGCCTTACCTGGAGGCGATGTCATGAGTCGGGCAGTGAAAAACGTGTCCGCCTCCGTCCGTCAGAGACTCTACGATTTAAACCGTGAGCGGCAGGAAGATTTTCTGGACGTTACTTGGAGGACGTTACTTGGGCACCCATTTATTGGGCTTGGTTTTAGTCACTTTAGGTGCCATCAATAAATGGGTGTCTAAGGATGCTAATATTGATAGCTTTATCAAATTTTTAACTCATTTCAGGGGGGTGAACATCCGTTAAAGAATATGGTTGTATGTGATATCCAAAGCAACCTTAAATTTGTTTAATGAAATGCCATATATTTCATTATGTTCTTTGTTACCGCTACAGACAAGAGCAATAATATTTCCTTTAGTATCTAGTATTGGTGCACCACTGCACCCTTGAAAATATTGATGGCCAGGATGCTGTACTGGCAACTTGAAAACATAATAATCGCCTGCAGTCCGATCGTACGTCAATCCAGGATAAGTATTGTGCTCGACCACCAATGTATTCATATCCGAAATGAATTCAGGGAGAATTTGTCCAGAAAATCCATATAATTCTTCTTTTGTTGGGATGTCTTCAAAGTTAGGGTGAAAGACTGTCCTTTTTCGTTCGGATATGAGTTCTCCGTTAGGGGTTAACTCCTGAAAATATGAGTAAACATCGAAAGGAATCTCTGTATACGAAAGGTCTATATTTCGAATTTCAGAAATTCCGATAGTCATTTCTGCTAAAAAATTTAATGCTCCAATATAATACAGCTCTGTACCTTTTCCTTTAACGAATCTTAATTCAATAGCCCAATTTCCTTCTGTTCCGGTGGCGTGAAAAACCGATAAAAGCATCCTTTTGTTTAAATAATCGATCATACACCCCGATGCTATATCGAGAGGCAATTTTTCAGCGCTCAACTTCCGTAGCGGTATACTTGAGAGCTGAACATATTCGATCCATTTGAGAGTGGAATATTTCATTAAGTACAACTATACAAATCAGCTGCGTGAGGTACGACAGGCAGCTGAATAGGTCGTTTTAAGCAAGGTCACTTTTGTCAGAGGTTCCTTTCCCCTCCAGTCTCAGACAATTCCTTGAATCGGTAAAACTGTTCCATCTGTATCCCATCACATTGGAGACCCCTGGCGCATTGCCCACCTGCTTGGCCAACTCCAACAATCCCAACTTCGACTTAATGGTTTTCTACTCCTTGGTAATCTCTCATGGCTCCTTTCTTTGCCTTATAGGATAGGCCGGCCCATATCTCATATCTTTCTGTTAGATATATCGTAGTACTTCCAGATCTATCAATCCTTTTGTTCTATAGCTAATCATTAATAAATTCTTCCATTTCTCTACAAAGGAAGTAGTTGTAATCATGATTATATCTCGCAGAGCCTTTCCAATTACGTTGTAGGTGTATTAGATAAGAATAATCTGAATCTTTTTCTAGTTTTCTTCGTTTTTCTTTCCAATTAGAAAAGCCTGAAACCAGACCTATAGCAATTCCTGATACGGAGATTATAAAAAGCGTTGTGACATCAAGGGCTATGCCACCTATTGCTGTTGCAACCTTTGCAATTACTGGAAATGAAAGGCTCTTGATTCCAGTCCACCCTGCAATATTCAGTGCGCTCATACTTCCACGGTAATCATTCAATGCTGACTCGATATCCTTTTTTAAATCATTTAATCTATCAATATAAACGGTATTGTCCTCACACTCTGAAATGATTTTAGCTGCGTTTCTAATCGTGTTAAGAAATCTACGTCTTTCGTCTCGGTACTTCTCCCGAAATTTGATTAATTCCTGAGGACGAATATCCAAAATATTTTGAGGAATAAAATCCCGAATAACTAAGGTTGCTAATGCTTGAGTTTGTTCATCAAAAGGGAAATCCTCAACTTCACCATCGTATTTAAAAAAGGTAGACCCTGTCCATGCAGCCGCGCTATCAGAAAGTAATTGAAGGTTATTCTTTATGGATATTTGTTCGGCAAGATATGTCATATACAAAGCCTCAAACTCGATTGGAACGTAAAGCCATTCTTTACGTGCTTCGGCCTTGCCTTTAGCAATGATTATTCTTCTTAATTCTACATCGACCTTGTCTTGATGAAGACGAGCATATGCCTCCGATATATCAAACTCTAACGCTGCAGCACGCCATTCTCCTGAATCAATTTTATTTAAAAACTGTTCTGCAACATCCTTCGTATATGAGTCTGGATGTATCGGTATTCCAATTTCACCAGTTTCTATCAGAATTTGTACATTTTCCGGATCGTATGGTTTATAGGATTCAGGCACAATGCGATAGATGCGGTCCCATAGAAGGGCTGCACTCCACAACCAAGTATAATTTTGAAACTCAATTGTAGGATAATAAAGCGCATAATTTACCATATATTTTTTCCTTTAATCGAACAATAAATAGGTATAACCGCATAAAAAGCGGAGTTGCTTCCTTCTGTCCATATTAAACGTCGCTGTAAATCGTTTCATTATATAGTTAACTTAAATAAATTTATTCGTTTATCTCCCATTAACGTTTTCGTATATCGTGTTATGCGGATCGCCATAACACACTCATTCTTTAATCCCATCCGAAGGGCTTCTCACCCCATGGCCTCTCTTTTCTGAATTTCAACCATACTTGCATTATTGTTAAATTACGACGCACTTAGCTATTCAGATGATATAATTCATTGTTTATAAACAATCCTGAAAAAAACTATACTTTTATTCAACGATATGTTAGTATTTCAGACAAAAAAATAAATGTCAACACGATTTTCATTACTATTCCAGACTTGGCCTACCAGGCTATAGAATAATAGAATAGTTAGAATAGTTTGAAGTTAGAATAGTTAGACACCCATTTATTGATCCCCATCACCAGCCCGGAACCCCCCCTCAACCTGCGTGACCCCGGCCTCTGTTTCAGGTAGAATGCGGAAGACAGGGATTAATGAGCGGGGGAAGCCATGGCGAAATCCGGCGACAGACAAGGCAGGTCCATGACGGCCGAAGAGGCCCTCGATCTGATCAACCCCAAGGGCAGCCGGGTCTTCGTCGGCTCCGGTTGCGGCGAGCCGCAGTACCTGGTGGAAAAGCTGCTTGAACGGGCCCAGACGCTGTACGACGTCGAGATCGTCCAGGCCCTGTCCACCCGGGCGCCCGGGTTCACCACCGAGAAGCTGGGCCAGCACTTCAAGGTCAAGACCTTTTTCATGGCCGCCCGCGGGGCTCGCGAAGCCCTCATGGAAGGCCGGGCCGATTACATCCCCGTGTTCATGTCCCAGGTGCCCCGGCTGTTTTCCGAAAACCGCCTCGAACTGGACTGCGCCCTGGTCCAGGTCTCGCCGCCGGACGACCATGGATACATGAGCCTGGGCGTGGCCGTGGACGTGGCCAAGGAGGCCGTCGGCGCGGCGGCCCTGGTCATCGCCCAGGTCAATCCCCGGATGCCCGTCACCCTGGGCGACAGCTTCATTCACGTCAGCGAGGCGGACGCCCTGGTCGAGCAGGACGAGCCGCTGCTCGAGGCCCCGGACCCCGTGCTTGACGAAACCGATCTGCTGGTGGGCGGCAACGTGGCCCGTCTGGTCGAGGACGGCTCGACGATCCACGCCGGCCTGGGCCGCCTGCCCAAGGCCGCCCTGGCGGCCATGAAAAACAAGACCGACCTGGGCGTGCATACCGACATGCTCACCGACGCCTACCTGGACCTCATCCGGGCCGGCGTCATCACCAACCGGCGCAAGGAGTACCACCGCAACCGCATCGTGGCCTCCTACTGTCTGGGCACCCGAGAACTGTTCCGCTTCGTCCACATGAATCCTTTCGTCGAGTTCTATCCCATCGCCTACACCAACGATCCGGAACGGATCGGACGCCACCACCGGATGGTCTCGATTCACGAGGCCATGGAAGTGGACCTGTCCGGCCAGATATGCGCGGCCGGCATCGGCCACAAGGTCTATTCCGGCGTCGGCAGCCTGGTGGACTTTCTCCGAGGGGCCTCCCGCTCCGACAGGGGCCGTTTTATCGTGGCCCTGCGTTCCACCAGCGAGGACGGCCGGGAATCCCGTATTGTGGCCACCCCGAGCCCGGGGTCGGATTTGATCGGCAGCCGGGCTTCGGTCCAGTACGTGGTCACCGAGTTCGGGTCGGTCAACCTCCAGGCCAAATCCCTGCACGAACGATCCGTGGGCCTGATCGAGATCGCCCATCCCCGATTCCGGGAGGCCCTCTACAACCAGGCCCGGGACCTGGGGCTGCTCTCCCGGGGCGACCCCATCAGCCTGTTCCGCCCGGTGGTCTATCCCCATCACCTGGAACGGACGATCGAGCAGGGCGGAGAGCCCTTCATGGTCCGGCCGGCCAAGGCCACGGACATCCGGGCCATCCAGGAGTTTTTCTACGGCCTCAACGACCAGGACGTCCGCTTCCGCTTCCTGCGCACCATGAAGGCCTTTCCCCGCGAGGCCATCGCCGCCATGGCCGCCCCCGACTACCACAACCGGATGACCCTGCTGGTGCTCAAAGGCGAGGTGGGTTTCGAGCGGGTCGTGGCCGTGGGCCGGTACATGGCCATCGATCAGGGGGACATGGTCGAGGTGGACGTGGCCGTGGCCGATGACCACCGGCGGGTCGGACTGGGACGGCGGCTGATGAAGCTGGTCTACGAGGCCGCCGAAAGCCGGGGCTTCAAGGGGGTCATGGCCTTTGTGTCCCACGACAACCCCAAGACACTGCAGATGATCAAGAACTTCGGATACAAGGCCCGGGCCCGGCTGGACCACGGCGTCTTCGAGATCGAGATGATGTTCGACGAAAAGACGGACGAACCGTATTTCGAGATCATCTACCCCGAACCGGCCTGAAAAAGGGCCGGACGCCGTCAACGATTCCGGCGGTAGGCCTCGACGAATGTCTCGAACAGGTCCGGGATGCGGACCACGCCCTCGACCTTGTCCGCTTCGACCACCGGCAGGACCCGCACCTCGAGGTTCTTCTCCGTCAGGGCCGAGTATGCCTTGATCAGGTCGTCGCTGACCCGGAGCACGGGCACCTTGACCATGGCGTCCTTGACCACCCGGTAGTCGCACTGCTCCAGGCCCTTGTTCAGGGCGTCCCGCCATTCCTCGCGGCCCAGAAGTCCCAGCCAGGTGTTGAACTCCCGTTTGAATGCATCCAGGATGTAGCGCATGGAAATGACGCCCAGCAGCCGGCCCTGGCCGTCCACCACGATCAGGCTGCGGCCCTTCTGCCCCTGCTTGATCCCGTCGCTTATGGCCAGCATGGCTTCTCCCAGCGTGGCCTCGGGTCCGATGGTCTGGAAGTTACGATCCATGAATTCCCATACGTTCACGGATAGCGGCATGCGGGCCTCCTTGCGGGTTTCAGCCGGAAGACTCCGGCATCGGTTTGAACGTCAATGACGGCTAAGGCACCAGTTCGGAAATCGACCCGTACCAGGCGCAGGAGGTGCAATGGATGGTCGAAACGTCCAGGTCGGACAGTTCCCGGTCAGGCTCCTTGGACGCCACGGGTACGCCGTCGGCCCGGACCCGCAGAAAGACCAGGCCCGCTCCGGGCTGCCCCACGTAAAACAGTTGGCTCCCGCAGTTGGGACATCTCAGGTAGCCTTCAGCCATGCCGGGCCCACTCCGCCCTGCTCAAACCAGCAGTCCCAAGGCCACCCGGGCCGTGAACTCCTCGAACTGCTCGGGCCGGCTGGGTTTGACCAGGCAGTCGTCCACCTTGTGTTCCGGCTTGAGGACGTCCTCGATCTTGTCTTCGCTGGCCGTGCAGATGATGAAATGATTGGGGGCCAGGGCCTCGTCGTTCTTGATCTCCCGGCAGAGTTCCAGGCCGCCCAGTCCGGGCATCTCCAGGTCGGAGACGATGATCCTCGGCCGGGACGCCCGGGCCTCGTCCAGTCCCTTGAGCCCGTCCGGCGCGGTCAGCACGGTCAGGCCCGCGTTTTCGAGGTGTTTCTGGAACAGCTCCAACTGGTAGGCCGAATCGCTGACCAGGAGCACCCTGGTCTGGCCGATGGCGGCCCGAGGCGTGGTCATCAGCCGGTTGATCAGGCGGTAGTTGAGCCGGAGCTGCCGCTTGCACCGCCCGACCTCCATGGCCTGTTCGTCCGAACAGCTTTTTTCGTGGTCCGCCACTCGCTGGAGGCGTTCGAGGTCCTCGGACCGGGCCTTGTCCTCCTTTTGCGCGGCCAGCCCCCGGCCGACGTAGTTCAGGAGGGTCTCCGGCTTGACCGGCGCGTTGATGACGGCCATGGCGCCTTCGTTCAGGGCCAGAATCAGGTGCTCGGCCCCGACCGGCTCGTTGAGGATCAGGATGAACTTGAGATGCGGGGCGCGGTCCCGGGCCATCTGCATGGCCTTGACCGTCAGCGCGTCTTCGGCCAGGAAATCCAAAACCGCCAGGTCCGCCTCCCCGTCCGCCAACGCCCGGGCCAGTTTGGCCGGGCCCTCGGCCGCCGGCCCCGCGCCCGGGACTTCATCGACCCGGTGATTGGCGCCTTCCAGGGTCCGCCTCACGACATCGGCCGTCTCCGGGGCTTCCAGCTTGATCAGAATCCGGGCCATAGTCACTCCATGAGCAGGTTTTCGAATTCCATAACGTCGTAATGCCGTTTCAACTGCCGGTTCATGAAACGGTCCACTTCCTCCAGGGAACGGTCGGTAGCGAAGAGAACCTTGATCGAGTCCCCGGCCAGGCCCTTTTCGATCCGCTCCAGCGGCGGCACCGTGTCCAGCACGTCCCCCAGCAGGGCCAGGCGTCTCAGGATCAGATAGGCCACCAGGTAGGGCTCCTGGAAACGCGGATTGAAGCGGATCAGCGACTGATAGACCCGGGCGCCCTGGGCCGTCTTGGCCTGAAGCAGAAGCAGGCCCAAAGGCGAGGGACGAAAGGTTTCGCCGTAATCCTCGTCCTCCTCCTCCGCCGTCGTTTCCTGGCGCTGATACCGTTCGAGAAGGGCCAGCAGGTCCTTGTCCCGAACCTCGTAAGCCTGCCCGGCCCTCAGGCTGGCCAGGGCCGCCTCCAGGGCCTTGATCCCGTCCAGCAGCAGGTCGATGATCTCCTGATCGACCTCGAGTTCCTTGTCCCGAATCCGGTCCAGAATGCTTTCGATCCGGTGAACGAAGTTGCCCAGGGCCGTGAAGCCCGTCATGATCAGGTTGCCCTTGATCGAGTGGAAATGCCGGAAAATGGTATTGACCCGATCCCGGTTCTCCGGGTCCTTTTCCAGTTGAAAAACGTCCTCGTTCAGATCGGTCAGGATGCCCTGGATCTCGAGAAAAAACGCTTCGGCGAAATCGCCTTCCACGCCCGGGACCTGAACCTCGGCCGCCGGGACGGCGACTTCGGCCCTTCCCCCCGGCTCCGGACCGCTCTCCGCCGGGGCGCCCCCCGCCGGCGGGAGTTCGAAATCCTCGTCCATGGCCACGGTCGCCCGTTTCAAGAACAGGTCGTCGCTGGCCTCGGTGGCCGAGTCAGTGGCCAGGGCGATCAGCTCGAAGGGTTCCAGGACCAGGCCGAGTTGGTTGCCGCCCAGGATCGTCGTCCCGGAAACGCCATGCACGGAAAAGAGGTCGGGCAGGGGAATGAGGACCAGCTTCTGCGGCCGGATGAATTCGGAGACCTTGAGGGCCAGCCGGCCGTTCTTGGATTCGATGATGATGACCGGCGTGACCAGCTGGTCTTCCTGGACCGCGGCCCGGCCGGTCAGCAGCTCCTGGAGATCGAAAAGGGGCACGATGTGACCCAGATAGATCACGCTTTCCGTCTTGTCCATCGTCCGGTGGATGTCCCCGGACTCGACCGCCTGTGTCGCGACCACGTTTCCGATGGGCACGGCATAGTAGTCGGTGTCGGCCCGGATGATCAGGGCATCGGTGATATTGACCGCGGAGAGCTGGGGAATCCGATAGGTGAAGGTGGCGCCCCGGCCGGGGGCGTTGTCGATGAGCACCTCGCCGCCCATTTCCCCGATCGCGCTCTTGACCACGTCCATGCCCACGCCCCGGCCTGAAATCTCCGTCGCCTCGATGGTCGTGGAAAATCCCGGCTGCATGACCAGGGCCAGGGCGTCGTCATCGGCCAGGGCCGAGGCGGCCTCGGCGGTCATCAGGCCCCGTTCCACGGCCACCCGCCGGATTCGGGACGCGTCCAGCCCCCGGCCGTCATCACCCACGCTGACGTAGGTGAAACCCTCTTTTTTGTACGCGGTCAGGGTCAGATGGCCGACGGGGTCCTTGCCGGCCTGCTTGCGTTCCAGCGGGTCCTCCAGACCGTGGTCGATGGCGTTTCGAATCTGATGGGCCAATGGCTCGTAAAGCCGCTCGGCAATGGTCTTGTCCACCAGCGTGTCTTCGCCCACGATCTCGAAATTGATCTGACGCCCCTTTTTCTTGCCCAGGTCCCGGACCAGACGCCTGAAGCGGAGAAAGGTGTCCCGGATGGGTATCAGCCGGATGTCCATGACCAGGTGGTGCAGGTCCGAAGAGATTCGGTTGGAGGTCAGGGCCGCGTTCTTGATCATCTCCATCGTCTCCTTGTCCAGGGCCAGGGCCTGGCCCTGGAGGTGACGCTGGAGGATGGACATGTTGCTGGCGGTGATGATGATCTCCCCGGTCAGCCCCAAAAGCTGGTCCAGATGGGAAATCTTGACCGCCATGCGGTCGATCTCGAAGGCCGGCTTACCATTCATGGTCGAACAGCCTGTTCAGGACCACCGTGAGCATCTCCCGGCTGGCCGGCTTGGTCAGGTAATCGTCGGCGCCAAGCTTGAGCGCCTTGAAAATATATCGCGAATCCGCGTGCGTTGAAATGACCACGACCGGTATCCGGCGGAATTCAGGCGATGTTTTGATGGCTTCGGTCAGTTCGAACCCGTCCATCTCCGGCATGACCAGATCGGTCATGACCAGATCGGGCGCCTTGGCCCTCAGTTTCTCCTGGGCCTGAATGCCGTTTTCAGCTTCCTGGCAGGTCAGGCCCAACTCCTCGACCAGGTCCCGCATGGTCTTGCGAATACTGGGATAATCATCAACGATCAATACGGATTTCCCGGACCAGACCGGACCGGAAGCAGGCGCCCTTTCCGCTGGCAAGATCGAACTCATACCCGCCCCCCAAGGCTTGGAAATTGAAATTTAACTATACCATGAATCGTTTTTTTATCAAAAAGGAATCTCGGGCGCCGGGCGCTCGGGCGCCGGGCGTAACCTTTCAGTGGTTGGCGGCATTCAAGGACCGCCCTGTCGCGGCCGTCCGGGGCCCCCCAATCACTGCATGGGTTTCGCCGGAAAAACCCCGATGGGCTTGACAGGGGGGCTGAAATGGCCTACATATACTTTTCGCGTCATTTAAACAGTTTATGATGGGAGGGACTCCATGACCATTCAGAAAAGACAGACCATGGTCCGAATCCTCCCCCTCCTGCTTCTCGGCCTGCTCTGGCCCCCGCTCCAGCCCGCCACCCTCCGGGCCCAGGATCATACCCCGATCCGCATGTTCTTCCCCCGGGGCGGAGAACGCCTGGCCGAGGAAATTCGGGAGATCGATCCGTCCGGTTCGCCCAACGAACGGGCCGGCCGCCTGGTCCGCGAGCTGCTGGCCGGCCCCCGAACCGACCTGGAACCCGCCTTCTTTCCCGGGACCCGGCTGGGCCAGGTCTTCGTCGACCACGACGGCACGGCCTACGTCGACCTCGATACGGCCGGGGTCAAGGGCCAGTACGGCCTGGTCCAGGAACGACTGGCCCTGTGGTCCCTGGTCAACACCTTGTGTTATAATCTGTCCGAAGTCCAGGCCGTCAAGGTCCTGGTGAGCGGCGGCGAGGCCCGAACCCTTTTCGGCCACGTGGACATCGGCCGACCGCTTCGCCCCGACGACGGCCTGATCGAATAGGTTCAAAATCATGGCGGAAGACAAACGACTCAAATCGACCCGCAACATCGGGATCATCGCCCACATCGACGCCGGCAAGACGACCCTGACCGAGCGCATCCTGTACTATACCGGCCGGACCCATAAGATGGGAGAGGTCCACGACGGCGAAGCGACCATGGACTGGATGCCCGAGGAACAGGAGCGGGGCATCACCATCACCTCGGCCGTGACCACCTGCCAGTGGCAGGGCGCCACCATCAATATCATCGACACCCCGGGCCACGTGGATTTCACCATCGAGGTCGAACGCAGCCTGCGCGTCCTGGACGGGGCCATCGGCGTGTTCTGCGCGGTCGGCGGCGTCGAACCCCAGTCGGAAACCGTCTGGCACCAGGCCGACAACTATCACGTGCCCAAGATCGCCTTCATCAACAAGATGGACCGCATCGGGGCCGATTTCGACAACACCCTGGCCATGATGAAGGAGCGCCTGGGGGCCCGGCCGCTGGTGGTGCAAATGCCCTGGGGACGGGAGGAGAACTTCCGGGGCGTCATCGACCTGCTGCGCATGCGCTGTTTCACCTGGGACGACGCCAGTCTGGGCGCCCACCTGGAAGAGATCGAGATACCCCAGGAGATGATGGCCGAGGCCGTCGAAGCCCGGGACCGGCTTCTGGAGAGCCTGTCGGAAACGGACGACGAGATCATGGAGGCCTACCTGGGCGAAGAGGATATTCCCCTCGACCGAATCAAACGGGCCATCCGCCAGGCCACCATCGACCTCAAACTCGTACCGATCTTCTGCGGGGCCGCCCTGCGAAATCGCGGCGTTCAGCCCCTGCTCGAAGGAATCGTCGACTACCTGCCCTCCCCCCTGGACGTCCCGCCGATCAAAGGACATCTGCCGGACTCGGAAGAGCAGGTCCTTCGCTATCCGCACATCAAGGGGCCGTTCAGCGCCCTGGCCTTCAAGGTCATGATGGACCAGGGCCGCAAGCTGACCTACGTACGCCTCTATTCGGGCAAAATGCTCACCGGCGGGGACGTCCTGAACGTGCGGTTGAACCAGAAGGAAAAAATCGCCCGGATACTGCGCATGCATTCCAACAAGCGCGAGCGCATCAACGAGGCCCTGGCCGGGGACATCGTGGCCGTCATCGGCCTGAAAAGCGCGACGACCGGCGACACCATCACGGACCTCGAAAACCCCATCGTCCTCGAATCCATCGAAATATACGAGCCGGTCATCAACGTGGCCGTCGAACCCAAAGCCTCGGCCGACCAGGACAAGCTGCTCCAGTCCCTGGGCCGGCTGGCCGAAG
>Ga0180009_10001989_pt1 | contig 24201 bp, 35 predicted proteins | sample OS_PC_MetaG_FD_123537 | JGI IMG/M metagenome (GOLD analysis project Ga0180009, IMG submission 123537) | Groundwater microbial communities from the Aspo Hard Rock Laboratory (HRL) deep subsurface site, Sweden - OS_PC_MetaG | ecosystem: Environmental > Aquatic > Deep subsurface > Groundwater...
ATTTGCTACTACTTCACCTGAATGGTTGTTTGATCTAATAACAATTATCGCTCCATCTTCAGAAGTTCCTTCAATTTTAATACTTTCACTATTTGTAAATTCCGGAATTTGATCAAATTGTGGTGGTGCTGGAGGAGTATTATCATTTATCTCTACTGGTTTATCAGACTTTGCAACATCTCCAACAAATCCTGCAAATTTAACTAAAGTAGGTAAACCAAAGAAAATTAGAAAGATTAAAGCTAAAATCGACAAAATTACATACCAATATGCCTTTTTAATATTTTTTCTTTCTTCAACTGATGCCAATCTCGAATATCTTTTCATAACGACTATTATACTACATCATTTGATAGATGATGTATAATTGGATTATGACACCAGATACAAGAAATCCATTGGGATATTGTGAAGCACCAATTTCAGATTTTGATGATGTAAGAGTAGTAGAAACATTTGTGGGTAGACAATCATCTGTGACAGTTAAAGTTGGAGAAAAAAAGAAAGTCAAACCAATTGCTACAGTTGTTTCAGTGGGTGGAGTAAATAAAGCTATCCAATATAAAAAGGGTGAAGAAATAAGCTTTGAAGCAATAAAAGCTATTTTACCTGACTATTTAGTTCAGGACCTAAATTTAACACTGCAAAAAAATAGAAAAAAAAGTACTCAAAAAATTCGAGCTAATCATGAAGGATAAATACAAAGCAGTTTGGGTGAGTCATTCTTCAATTTCAGATTTTATTGTATGTCCGCGTGCCTATTATCTTCGAAATGTATATAAAGACCCAAAAACTGGTCATAAAATCACTGTTACTTCACCTGCTCTTTCTTTAGGCTCTGCAGTTCATGAAGTTGTTGAAGGATTGTCAGTGTTACCAGTAGCGGACAGACTTAAAACACCTCTTTTTAAAAAGTTAGATATTGCATGGGAAAAAATATCTGGAAAACTTGGAGGTTTCAAAAATAAAGAACAAGAAGATGAATTTAAAAAAAGAGGACGAGAAATGCTAAAAAGAGTAGAGGAACACCCTGGTCCAATATTAAAAAAAGCAGTTAAAATTCCCACTGATTTTCTACCTAATTATTACCTTTCAGAAGAAGATGACATAATTCTTTGTGGAAAAATTGATTGGCTTGAATATTTAGAAAAAATTGATTCTGTACATATTATTGATTTTAAAACTGGAAAAAATGAGGAAGATGGTGAGTCATTACAATTACCTATCTATTTGCTTTTAGCCACTACCTTGCAGAGTCGGCCAGTATCAAAAGCCTCATATTGGTATTTGAGCAAAGGCAATGACTTAATAGAAAAAGAACTTCCAAATTTGATAGATTCAAAAGATAAAGTTTTAACAGTTGCAAGAAGAATTAAATTAGCCCGTCAACTTAAGCATTTTGTCTGCCCAACAAAAGGTTGTATGAAATGTAGACCTTTAGAGCGAATTTTAAAAAGTGAAGGTGAAAAAGTAGGAGTATCAGACACAAGACAAGATATTTATGTGTTAAATTAATTATTTATTCAACAGCTTTCTTAACACTATACCTGCAGTCGGAGTAATCATCACTTTATTTTCAGGATGTGGACATAAACTTGGTCGAAGTGTTGTACCAGAGCTATGTTTTCTACCTATAACAAATCTGCTATTGTTATTACTTTGCCCCAATCTCCATGGCTGACAGACAAATCCCTCAGAAGATGCTATTTTTGCGGCACATGTAGTACATGCTGGATGCGTTGCATTTATTCTGTCTGGCATTTAGTTATTAAAGACTATTATTAAATTTAATTCAATCCTTTTTTTATAAACTATATAGTGATAAAGTGAAGATTCTCTGTCTAATTTTTAGACTATGAGCTGGTGAGAAGAATCGAACTTCTGTCGATGGTTTACGATACCATTGCTCTACCACTGAGCTACACCAGCATGAAGCAATTATATATTAATATCCAATGAATTTCTCTGTTTTAATATGATCTTGTGGAATTTTCAATTCTTCTAAAATATCTTCCATGGCGTTGACGAAGGCAACTGGTCCAACGACCCAAAAAACAGAAGATATAAAGTGAACAGATATTAAGTTATTAAGTTTTTGAGCGTCAAGATGACCGGAAATTGAAGAATCATGATAAATTACTTTAATAAAATCATTTTCTTTTTGCCATTTGTCTAATTCATTTTTAAATACAAAATCTGCATCTGAATTGGAATAGATTAAATACATGGGAATATTAAGCTTGCTATCTATATTGTATTTAATCATTGAACGAAAGGGGGTAATGCCAATTCCACCAGCTAAGAAAACGGGGGAGTAACTAGAAACTAGGTGACTAGAATCTAGAATAAAACTGCCGAAAGGGCCACGAGCTTCTATGGTTGATCCAATTTGCACTTTATCTAACATTTTTTTAAAATTAGACTCTTTTCTAATTCTTGTAGTTATTTGAATAAACTTTTCAGTAGGGGATGAAGCTATCGTGAATTGTTTGGAAACATTATCAATTGTTAATAACAAATATTGCCCAGCTTGCCATCTAACCTTTTCATTTGTCTGAAAAAAAAATGACTTTGTGTCTTTTGCTTCATCCATCTTATTGACAAGAGTTAATTTCATTAATATGATGTTAACATATGTGCTACAACTGTGGTTGTGAAATAACTGATGACAATATGGGTAAACCTGATGCCAAAGGTGCTTCCTTAACAGATGCCTCTTTTGAAGATATGGCAAAGGGATGGGGCATGACTGTCGAGGAAACAAAGAAAAATGTATATAAACTCCTTAAGAAGCAGTTTGCGAATTAATTAATCTCCAGTGGTATTTATATAGAGGAATTCCTACTAAAAGCATTGATATTGCGGTTGATACCTGTCTTTGCCTTTGTCTTTTTGTTTCAGTCTCCTGCATTGTTTTTTCTTCTTCATAATTTATTTCAGGCTGCCCCTCAATTTTTAGAGGTCTTGCATATTCATATTTGTCTGCATCCTTAAATATGTAGACTTTAATCCCCAAATCTACAAGTTGAATTGTTCCAATAACTGCAATGATGAGCCCAATAAATGAAAAGAGGTAAAGATATAAAAGTCTGATCGAGAATTTCATTGATTTAATGTTACATCAGGATAAACTAAACATGCAAGTGTATCGTTTTCGGCAGGTGCATACATTCCGTTAAAAGTTGGTGCGACGCCGGCAGGAAAGAAACCGATGACCTTATTTATTTTAGGGTCTATCATTTCGATATCATATTTTAATTCATCGCTTACTGCATATCCCAAACCAAAAAGTGTTCTTTCGTTATAGACAATCGGTCCTGAGTCGTGACTGCCTTTTTCTGCGCATAATTTTCCTTTAATGGTAGGATGAGGTTTGAGTTCGTAGTCAGCACAATTGCTTTTGCTAGTTATGTGTCCCAAAGGTGTTGGAGCACAATTTGGAGGAATTTCAGAAGGGCTGGGGTTTGTCGTAGTATTATCATGAGTCGTAGTTACAGCAAGTGCTCCAGTACCAGCTAGTAAACCAAAAAACAATACGCTTCTTATTCCAAATTCTCTCCAGCTAATTTCATCACGTTCTGCCATATACGTATTATAGGCTTTATTAGTCTAATAATCCAATTAAATGTATAATCTAAGAATGGCGAATACAATTACATGCAAAAACTGTGGAACGATTATTGATGTTGGGGAGCAGTTGGCGCACGACATCAAGGAATCTGTGGTTCTTGAGGAAAGAAAAAAGGCACAAGAAGAGGTAGATATTGTACGACGTAAGTTTACAAATGATATGGGGAAGTTGCTTGATGAAATAAAAACTCTGCGCGCAAAAGATGAAATGAGAGATATTGAAATGAAGAAAAAACTTCTTGAAAGTGAAGGAAAAATCAAAGAAGAATTAAAAATTAAACTTGAAGATGAACATAGATTAAAAGATTTAGAAAATTATAAAAAGATGCAAGATGTTTTAAAAGCAAATGAAGAATTAAAAAGAAAATTAGAACAGGGTTCACAACAAACACAAGGAGAGGTACTAGAATTAACTATAGAGAAAAAACTTCGTGAAGATTACCCACAGGATGAAATAAATGAAGTTAAAAAAGGAGTAAAAGGAGCTGATGTTTTTCAAATTGTTATTGATAAAAAAGGACAAAAATGTGGAAGCTTACTTTGGGAATCAAAAAATGCCAAATGGAGTGAAACATGGATTACAAAACTTAAAGAAGATCAAAGACAAGCCAAAGCAGACCTTGCCATACTTGTTTCAGTTGATTTACCCGATGACATAAAAGAAAAAGGCATAGGTTACAAAAATGGCATCTGGATATGTGGTACAACAAGTTTTAATCAACTTGCAATGTCCTTACGTTTTAATCTGGTTAATATTTACTATGAAAAACAAAATGCAGTAGGAGTTGATGAAAAAATGAAAGTACTATATGAATACTTAACAGGAAATGAATTTAAACATAGAGTAGAGGGAATTGTAGAAGCCTTTGGAACACTTCAGGATGACATTGAAAGAGAAAAAAGATGGTTTTCTTCTAAGTGGGCAAGACAAGAAAAAGAAATTAGAAAAGTTATTGATCATACACATGGAATGTATGGGGATTTACAGGGAGTGACAGGTAGAGCCCTCCCAGAAATTAAATCACTAGAATTGTCCGAAAATACGACCATTTGAGCGGGATACCAGAATTGAACTGGCTTCTCATCCTTGGGAAGGATGCATACTACCGGTGTACTAATCCCGCTTAAATCAGCGAGATAATTATACACTGCCTGCTTATCTTGGCAAAACCAATATGTTTCCAGTGTGGATAATGTTAGGGTTTACAATGTTGTTTTCTCTTGCAATTTCCACCCATTTATAACCATCTCCATAAGCTCTGACAGATATATCCCAAAGATTATCACCTTTTACAATTTCATAAGTTGCCGCAGTTATGCTACCAACTGCCACTGTTTCGACATTTGGAATAGTTAAATCTTGTCCAATTTCAATAACACTAGCATTATCTAATTTATTTTCAGTTGCAATTTCCGTCCATTTAAATCCATCACCATAATAAGTAACTGCAATATTCCAAAGATTATCACCTTTAATTACAGTGTGAATTTTGTCAGACATTTCAACTGAATTTGTACCACTTAATAATTCTTGTGGAATTGTACCTCTATCAGTTTTTAAGTACTTAACTACCAAGACACCAACGATTACTATAACAAAAAACCCTAAGATCATACTAATAGATGACTCATTGAGTTTAATAGTTTTTAGAAGCTTTTTTAAATTAAAATTTATAATTGTTATTCACCACCCTTCGCTTTCAGCTTTGGAGTGGCAGGTCCCCTAAATTGATATTGACAATTTAACTCAGAAGCTAATTGAAGTCAAGGGGATTTTAATGTAAAATTGAAATTAGTTTACAAAGAGGGGTCGTAGCTCAATTGGTTAGAGCGCTTTCCTGTCACGAAAGAGGCTGCGAGTTCGAGTCTCGTCGATCCCGCCAAGAACTTTTATAACTAGGAGTTAATAGGACATTATAGGGCTTTTTGACTTCCAGTAATAATTATAATTTATAATTATATGAAAAAAAGTTATTGTTTTCTACAAGCAAATATGGGGATCATAATTGGAACAATTGTTTTCTTTTTTTCATATATCTTTCATGTAAATCAATTTATCAACCTCAAAACAATTATTGTTATGACAATTATTTGTTTTTATATATACAGGATAGTTTTTGAATACCAGAGAATTACTTTGATATTAGCAAGATGCGTTAAGTTAAAAATAAACAATGAAGAAATTATTGATATTTTTGATATACAAGTACTGTTATCTTCATCCGTACTAGGATTTGTTTTATTTCTTGAAAGTGTAGTTTTTGGAATTGTCGCAGGTTATTTCCTAAGAATAAACGTCTTCTATTTGCTTATAGTTTTGGTTGTTAAATATTTAGTACTTGCTTGGATTCCTATTCCTATCCCTTTTACAATATTTTTTCAGCTCATTGACAAGGAAATAGTAAAAGCAGGTAGAGAATTGATGATTTTGGGGAAAATAAAGTCAATGGTGATATTAGTAAGTACTTACAGAAAAATGCCACATAACAAGACTTATGAAGATTGGGCATTTAAAGAACATGGGAACGTGTTATTAGCTCAAAAGTAAGGAAGATTATTTATGAACAAAAGAATAATTAAGTTATTTATATTAGTTATAGGTATTGTTTCTTTATTTTTGTATTTCTCTACTCTGAATAAAAACAAAGAAGATCTCGTTAATTACGAGGATAAAGAATTTATTCAAAAATCTATCGCTACTGAAAAGTATAGTGACGATTGCATAAATTATGAGGATAAAGAATTTTTTGACAATCCGATTCCAATTGAATGGACAGCAAGGTTTGATGGATGTTTATCTAGTTGTTGGGGTGCTTATTTCACAAGATTTCCTGAAGATTCTAAATACCCAAAATTTTCAGGCTATGTTCCGGATGATGGCGAAAGAATTTCAGACAAATTTACGAAAGAAGGTCAATTGTTGAAAATTTACGGCAATTGGACAGATGTTTCAGATAGCTATGGATCAATTTTTGATAACAAATGTGTTCCAACTGTTGAAATAGAAAAAATTGAACTACTTTTCCAAAAATGAAGAAATTTATAGATAATTTAATCAAAGATTTTAGACAAACAAATTTTAAGTCTTTTTTTAAGTGGGTAATTGTAATTTATTTGTGTTGGCTTTTCTCTTTTTACTCAGGTTTGTCTAGAGAAGATAGTTGGGTTTTATTTTTTATTTTCTTCTTTTTAATATATTTGATTGATAGCTACGGGAATCAAATTAACAAATTAAAACGAAAAATAAAATTTCTAGAAGAAAAATGGAAACATGTTGATTTTGAAGCTTGTCACAATGCAATGAAACAGATTGAAAAAGATGGAAAATTTGAAGATATTGATGTGAGTGAAATTATGGAAAACTAATTACATGAGTAAAATTACGAACCAAGAGCGTTTCAATATATTTAGAGGATATTATCAAAACAATATGTTTCATCCTATGGGTGGAAAGGCAACTACAGAAAAAAAATTACTAAATCAAATGGAGTTTAACAATCACTATGACTTTTTATTATGGTACAACTCATTATCTCAAAAAGATATTGAAATTGGGAAAAAAGATTGGTGTTCAGGTAATTGTTGTCATTCAATCTCAAATAAATTATTAAAATAAAGATCCAAGATCTTAGTTAAACAATTGTTAATGAGTTAAGACATAGGTTGTTGTTTTTAACAAAAAACTTTATCTTAATTCGCTTGGACAAATATATAATTTTCCTTGAAGATCAAAAAGTCGTGTCAACCTCAAACATGTTTCGTCTTTAATACCGCCTATAGAATCCTCAAGCAAGTTTACTCTGTTATTTAGGATCTCTACTTCGCTATATCCATTTTTATTATAATAATTTCCTTTGATATTACTAATTCTTGTTTCAAGTCTACTAATTTTTGAGTTCAAATTTATAAGTACAATCCCTAAAATTATCGCCACAGCAAGAACCAACCCCATGGGTTTGAACTTCTTTACGACATCTAGTGTTTTAATTTTTAACATTGTACTTTTTTAATTTAACATATTTTTAGAATCTTTGTTAAAATTGTTCTACGAAATTAAACAAGACAGACAAAGTAATAGTATTGTCAGAGTTAAAGGAAATAACTGGAAACTTTATATTTAAAAACAGACTTTCACAAACATCTAAAATAATGTATAGCGGTAGCATCACAGAATCAAATTAGTATCTTTTGAATCTTATACTCTACGCAAAGTTAGGTTGAATCTGGCAATTTATAGCTGAAGGTAATAAATTATTATTTAATAACTCTTGATGCAATTCCTTTAACTTACAAATAAAGTGTTCCATATTTGATATACTAAGCCCGCCAAGAACTTTAGGCACAAATCTTAAATGACTTAGATAGTTATGCATAGATTCACAAATATTTGCATAGATTTAGAAATATGACGTAGAGATTATGATAATTAATCTTAAAAAATTTGGAACAATATTAGTGTCACGTCCTTCAGGTAAGGAAGCTTATCTTGCATTTACACCCACACTTAGAGAATGTAAACAAAATGAAGCCATAGTGGTTGATTTTGAAGGAGTTGAGGTTCTTACTCCTTCCTGGGCTGATGAATTTATGACTCCACTCATTAATCTTTATGGGAAAAATGTTAGTTTTAAAAATACAAATAATCCTTCTGTTGTAGAAAGTTTAAAAATATTAAGTTTAGATAAAGTTTAATTTAATAGTCTATTGATATTTAAACTTCATGGTGTATAAATAATATAGGAGGCTTACCAAATGAAGAATACTTTACAATCAGAGGTCTCTGTTTCAGATGTAGGAAAATATTTTATTTGGAAATCAGCATCTGAAAACAGACCAATAACAAATAAGAAGCTCCAAAAGCTTGCATATTATGCACAGGCATGGTATTTAGTTTCACAAAAAGGAAATAAGAAACTATTTCCCGACAAGATTGAGGCATGGGTACATGGACCGGTTGTACCTAGTTTGTATTTCCAATATAAGCAATTTGGTTTTAATCCTATAGATCCTATGCTAGGTAAAAATAACGTGGTTAAAGAAAATTTCAAAAAATTACTCGACGAAGTTTGGAATGTATATGGACACCTAGATGGAAATTCACTTGAAACATTGGCTCATAATGAAATACCTTGGATAGAAGCACGACAAAATTTAGAAAAAGATGAACTTGGAAATACTGAAATTTCCGATTTAGCTATGTATAGTTACTTTTCATCAATAAAAAATCAGAGTAAACCTAAGGATTATGAAAAACAAGTACATTCCTTATAGTGCAAGTATAATCCCAGATAGCAAGATTAAAATTGATTTTGCATATTATAACGATAAAGAATGTGAGCTTGAAAAGATGTCAAAAGTTGGTTTAGTGAGAAAGATTCTTAAATTCATAAAACAGGTCGGTCAATGTCAAGACGGATCAGAATTACTTAGGTTACTTAAAGCTCAAAATTCATATGATATGTCAACTTCTAGATTTCAAAAAATGGTTCCAGAGGGATTAAAAGTATATGAAATTTGGCACAGCAAGCATACAAGTGAAAGAGTATTTTATACAATGACAGGTAGTAATTTTTATCCTGTTCTTTTTCTACAAAATCATCCTTAATAATGTATTTTCTTTAAATTTGTAGTTATAAACCCGTATCTCTCCGTAGGTGAGCAGGCATTGACTCTCTCCAGAATTTCTTTTTTGGTAGAATACCTATTATGACAGGTGGATATGTCAGGAAACATCATCATCCAAGTAGTTTACGTGTTTTTTCGTTGCAACTTTCTAAAAAAGGTGGAATAAATATAAAATACCTAGATAAAATATATGAAAAACTTTCAGAATCAAAAGTTCAAGAATGTAGTACACATTGTGAGGCGTATGTTAATAAATGGTGCGAATCTATTGGAAAAATTGCACCTTTAGGAAAAGGTTGTGAAGCACAACTAATTTCGAGAAGAGAAAGATAATACCCCATAATGCTTGACTTCTCAGAACATATCTGCTATATTTTCTTCATCAAAGTGGACAAAATTGCGTCTAATTTGAAATTCTTTGAAATATGTGAGGTGAAAAATGCAAGCAATCGCAGGTCTGACTGGTGGCGGTATCATTTACACAAAGGGGAATTTGAGGGTCATATTTGACAAATCTCCTTCTGTGGAGTTGTCGATCAGGCACGAAATATTGCTCGATGCTGTTGAGAACCGAACCATTATAGATATTAATGGAGGAGGTTTACTTTCATTTCCAAATCGTGAAATAGCCACCATTTCGGTTGGAGATAAGATTGTCAATCTTGAATGGGAAATATTTCTCAATAGACTAAGAGGTTGACTCTAAAAACCCTCGTCTTGATTAATGCTTATAGCATTTTTTCCAAGCTCCGAGGGTTATTTTTTTTGATATACTTAATTAATGACTAATCTTCAAATTGCAGAGTTGCTTCGAAATGTTGCAGCTAGTTATCAATTACAAGATCCAAACACATACAGATTTCAAGCTATTGCCTATAATCGTGCTGCAGATTCTGTAGAGCATGCAACTTCAGAACTTAAAGACCTTTGGGATGATAATAAACTCTCTGAAGTCCCAAGTATTGGGGTTTCAATTGCAAAACACCTAGATGAGATATTTAAAACAGGGAAATCAAAACACTTTGAAAAAATAATGAAAGGAATCCCTGAGGAAGCATTTCGCTTAACAGTACTCTCAGGTGTTGGATTAAAAACGGCTATAAAAATGCTTCAGGAACTTAATAAGAGTGAAATTAAACAAAAATTAATAGAAGCTGACAAATTAATTAATAAAGTTAAAAGACATTTACTGCCGTATGCTGAAAACATAGCTCATGAGGTTATAGGATGGCTTAAGAAGTGTCCTGAAATAGAAAAGATAGATATGCTAGGATCTCTTCGTAGGAAAACAGCTACTGTAGGGGATATAGATATACTGGTAGCCACAAAAGATTCAGTAAAATCAGTTAACCAGTTTGTCAGTTATCCAAAAATACAAAAAATAATAGAAAAAGGTGAACATACGGCTTCAATCTTACTTCCTTCAAATGTTCAAGTGGATTTACTTGTTACGGACTCTGAGAGTTATGGTTCAGCTCTTCAACATTTTACAGGTAGCAAATTTCATAATATTGCGCTACGTGAATTAGCACTTAAAAAAGGATATTCTCTTTCAGAGTACGGCATTAAACCTAACACTAAATTTAAGACGGAGCAAGAACTCTATCAATTTTTAAAATTAGATTATATTGAGCCTGAACTTAGAGAAGACGGTGGAGAGATACAACTGTCTACAGCTCATAGACTACCGCAATTAGTAGAACTAAAAGACGTAAAAGGGGATTTGCAAATACATAGTGATTTTGATATTGAAACATCTCATGATTTGGGAATAGACTCAATGAAAAAATTAACTGAAAAGGGTAGAGAATTGGGTTATGGATATATAGCATTTACAGAACATAATCCAAGCAAAAGTAAACATTCTGAAAAACAAGTAGAAGATTTGCTAAAAAGAAAGCGTGAAAAAGTTGACGAATTAAATTACTCGCGTGAAAAAGGAATACCTTTTGTATTCAATAGCCTTGAAATTGATATAAATAAAGATGGTAGTTTACCGATTTCCGTGAAAGGTCTTGAAACATTAGATTTTGCACTTGTTTCTATCCATTCTGTTTTTGACTTACCTCGTCTTGATATGACAAAAAGAGTTTTATCAGCACTCTCCTACCCTAAAGTTAAAATATTTGCCCATCCTACCGCAAGAAAAATTAATGAAAGAGAAGGAGTTGAACTTGATTGGCCTAAAATCTTTGACGTTTGCCTCAAACGATGCATCTTTTTGGAAATTAATGCTGATCCAATGAGACTAGATTTACCTGACATTTTAGTTCGTGAAGCTGTGAAGCGTGGTGTGAAATTGACATTAGGAACTGATACCCATGAGGTTTCAATGATGGATAATATGAAATACGGAGTTAATGTTGCAAGACGTGGTTGGTGTGAGAAAAAAGATATGATAAACTGTTTATCTCTAGAAGATTTTAAAAGAGAATTGAAAGAAGGTGATTAATTTATGAATTTAACAATAATATTATTAATAGTTTTAGTAGTGTTTGTTGGTTGGGTAATTTCTGTTTATAACTTTTTTGTATCAAGTAAAGCAAGAATTAAGGCATCAATACAAGAAATAGGAAATCAATTAAAAAGACAGGCTGACCTTATTCCAAACTTAGAAAGCTCTGTTAAGGGATATTTAACACACGAAAAAGGAATTTTAGAAATGCTTGCAGAAGCTAGAAAATTAATTTCTAAGGGTCAGGATGCATCTAAACAAATTTCTGATGCATTATCAGGACTTAAAATCGTAGTTGAAAGTAATCCAGAGCTTAAAGCAAATACTGTAGTTGAAAACTTAATGGGAGAATTAAGGGATACATCAGATAAAGTAATGTATTCAAGAAGACTAATGATTGATTTAACAGCTGATTACAATGTAAAAAGAGTATCAGTTCCATCAAACATTGTTGCTAACATGTTTAAGTTTGATGAACTTAAAGGACTTGAAACTGCCGAAAGTGGTGAACACTTAGTAGTAAGCCCATCAGAAATGAGGAGTCCAAAAGTAAACTTGTAATGCAAAATATTTATGAAGTTCAGCAAAGTAATAAGATTAAAAGTGGTGTAATTACGACTTTATTTTTTCTATTCTCTGTTATTGCCATTTACTTTATATCTCAGGCTTTTGGCTACTACAATGGTTATGAAGTTGGAGGTTTTGGATATGTAGGGGTTGCACTAATAGTTTCTGGAATATCAACTTTTGTAAGTTATTACTATTCTGACAAGATAGTTTTAAAAATTTCTGGAGCTAGAGTTGCAAATACCAAAGAGCATAAGCTCTTTGCTTCTGTTGCTGAAAATCTTTGTATTGGAGCAGGTTTACCAAAACCAAAATTATATGTGATAGAAGATTCTGCTCCAAATGCTTTTGCTACTGGCCGTGATCCGGATCATGCTGTAATTTGTGCTACAACTGGACTTTTAGACAAACTCACTCGCACTGAACTTGAAGGAGTTATTGCTCATGAATTAACACATGTCAAAAATTATGATATTCGTTTAATGTCTATTGTATCTGTCATGGTGGGTTTAATTGCACTTCTTGGTGATTGGTTTTTTAGAGCAAGATTATTTGGTGGAGGTAGAAGTCGAAGTCGTGATGACAATCAACTTGGAGCAATTATTATGGTAATCGGAATTATCTTTGCCATACTTTCTCCAATTATTGCAACCCTTATTCAGCTTGCAATTTCAAGACGAAGAGAATTTATGGCAGATGCCGGATCTGTTCAAATTACAAGACAACCACAGGGATTAATAACGGCTTTAGAAAAAATATCCGCCGATCATGAACCACTTGAAGCTGCAAATAAAGCAACTGCACATTTATATATAGCCAACCCATTTAAAGATAAATCAGACGGAGCTGTGGGCTGGTTTGCAAGTCTATTTAATACTCATCCTCCGATGGTCGAGCGAATCTCCATACTTCAAAAAATGTCCTAACAATAGTATGATACAACTATGACAAAGTTAACTAAAAAAGATGTATTGCATGTAGCAGAGCTTTCAAATCTTAAACTCACAGACAGTGAGATAAAAAAATTTCTTCCACAATTAACTAAAATTATTGAGTTTGTAGGAACCTTAAGTGAAGTTGATACTACAAACATAGAACCCACAAGCCAAACAACAAAGCTAGTAAACGCATTAAGAGAAGATGTTACTACTTCTAGTAATTCATTAAATATAGATGAATATTTCAAAGTTAAAGCAATTCTTTCTAAACGAACATGAATATACCTCTAACTATCAAAGAAACACAAGATGGCTTAAAATCTAAAAAATTTTCTGCTGTTGAACTTGTAGATGCCTATCTTGCTCAAATTAAAAAATATAATAGTGAATATAATATTTTTCTAACAGTTACAGAAGAACTTGCATATGCAAAGGCAAAAGAAATAGATCGTGGCGACAAAACATCACACCTGGCGGGTGTGATTGTATCTTACAAAGATATATTTTTAACAAAAGGTGTGAGAACTACTGCAGGATCAAAAATACTTGAAAGTTATATTCCTCCTTATTCAGCCACATCAGTTAGTAGAATTGAAGCTGCTGGTGCTATTCCAATTGGAAAATTAAATTGTGACGCCTTTGCACATGGTTCAAGCGGTGAAAATTCTGATTTCGGTGTTACTAAAAATCCATGGAATAAAGAATACGTTTCAGGTGGTTCATCAAGCGGTTCAGGAGCTGTTCTTTCTGCAAACATGAGTTTGATATCAACTGGTACTGACACATGCGGTTCGATAAGATTACCAGCAAACTATAACTATGCAGTTTCATTGAAACCTACCTACGGCGCAGTATCAAGATATGGTGTAATTGCCATGGCAAGTTCCCTTGATACTGTAGGTCCACTGGGACGAACCGTAGATGACGTAGAAACAGTATTTAACGTAATAAAAGGCGTTGACGGTCTTGACGGTACAGTCACAAATTCAAAATTTGTAACGCATAACGCAAAATTCCGTATTGGAATACCAAAAGAATTTTTGGTTGGAGGAATTGACAAAGAAATTGAAAAAAATATTCAAGATGTAATAAATACATTGAAATCAGAAAATGTAGAATTTGTTGATGTTAGTTTACCAACAACTAAATATGGTATTTCTACTTATTATATTATTCAACCTGCAGAAGTATCTAGTAATTTAGGTAGATATGATGGAATTCGCTATGGAAACGACAGGAATAGCTTTGGTGAAGAAGCAAAAAGAAGAATAATGCTTGGAAGTTATGTATTGTCTGCTGGGTATTATGATGCGTTTTATGAAAAAGCCATGAAAGTTAGAACCAAAATAATTTCTGAAGTTGATGAAGTCTTTGACAAAGTCGATGCCTTAATTGCACCAGTTGCTCCCACACCTGCTTTTAAAATTGGAGAAAAAGCAGATGATCCACTTACGATGTACCTAACAGATATTTATGCAGCCACTGCTAATCTTTGTGGTATTCCATCAATTGCAATACCTAGTGGTTTTAGTAAAAACGAATTACCTTTAGGTTTTCAATTAATGGCGGGAAGATTTAACGAAGATATTTTATTTAAGCTTGGAAAAATGTATGAAACAAAAACAAATTACAAACCAAAAACAGCTTTTTGAGATACAGTTTGAGACTATAATATGAAAAAATACATAAACATAATAGGTCTTGAAATACATATAGAGCCAAATACAAAATCTAAAATGTTTTGTAGTTGCCCCCAAAATCATTTTGGAGCAAAACCTAATAGTCAAACCTGCCCAATCTGCTTGGGCCTTCCTGGTGCTTTGCCTTTTGCAAACAAAGAAGCAATTAATAAGACAATTAAATTAGGATTGGCACTGGGTTGTGAAATTTCAAAGATATGTAAATTTTACAGAAAACATTATTTTTACCCAGATCTTCCTAAAAGTTATCAAATTAGCCAAAAAGACAATCCTTTTTGTGTGGGTGGAAGTTTAATGGGTAAAAAAATAAATCATATTCACTTGGAAGAAGATGCGGGTAAATTATTACATCGTGGAAAAGAGTCTTTAATTGATTTTAACAGATCAGGATGTGCATTAATTGAAATAGTAACTGAACCAGTATTCAACACTGTTTCTGAAGTATTATCCTTTGTAAAAGAACTTCAATTGATTGCACGGTATCTTGATATCAGTAACGCCGATATGGAAAAAGGAACAATGCGTTTAGAAGCAAATATATCACTTCGTCCCACCTCCGGGGTGGGCTCTGACTCCCCAGAGGTGGACGATCTTCCAGATTACAAAGTGGAACTTAAAAATATTAATTCATTTAAATTCTTAGAAAAAGCCCTAGTTGCTGAAATTGATAGACAAGCAAAGGCATTAGATAATGGACAAGAACTTAAACAAGAAACTAGGGGATATGATGAAAAAACAAAAACCACGTTCTCACAAAGAATAAAAACAGACTCAGATGATTATCGATATTTTCCAGAACCTGACATACCTCCAATAAACAGTACAGAGTACATAGTACATAGTACAAAGATTCCTGAATTGCCAGAACAAAAGCGCAAAAGATTTGCAGAAGAATACAAATTATCTAAAGACTATGTGGAAATTTTAATTTCAGATTTAACAAGAGCAGATTATTTTGAACAGGCGGTTAAATTAGCTCCAGATTTGACTAAATCGATAGCCGATTTAATGATCAACAAGAACATGGATAATGAATATCCTGAACCTGCAGGACTAGTTGCAAAGCTATATGCCTTAAGCCATATGCAGTATGCTGGAAATGACGAAACTGAAAACGCAACAAAACAAGTTTTATCTGAAAATCCAGATATAATAACTTCATACAAAAATGGAAAAGGGCAAGTTGTTGGATTTTTAATAGGTCAAGTACAAAAGAAGTTGAAAGGTAATGGAAATCCTAAAGAAATTAGTGTTAAACTATTAGAAATTTTAAGGAGGTGATTAAAATGGATGAAAAAATACAAGAATTAACAGAACAAGAAAAGATTGACCATATTTTAAGTGCAATTACTGATCCCAAAGAACGAGCTGAAAAAGAACAACTACTTAAAGTATTTTCACAATTAGGTCAGGGGTCTAATAAAGCACACCAAACCGAAGATCTTTTGAAAACTATTAAAACTAAACCAGAAGGTAAATAACTTTTTATGACAAAATTTGTTCATCTTCATAACCACACAGAATATTCACTTCTTGATGGGCTTTCTCGCATAAAAAGATTATTTACACATGTTAGAGAAAATAACATGGATGCAATTGCAATTACTGACCATGGTGCAATGTATGGAGCTATAGAATTTTTTAAAGAGGGAAAAAAACAGGAAGTTAAACCAATAATTGGCCTTGAGGGTTATGTAACTCGCGACATGAATGAAAAGATTAAAGACAATTACCATATCACTCTTCTTGCAAAAAATTACGATGGGTATAAAAATTTAATGAAATTAACTTCAATTGCACACATGAAAGGCTATTATTATAAACCAAGATTTTCAAAAGAAATATTAAAAGAGCATTCAAACGGAATTGTTTGCTTTTCAGGTTGTCCTAAGGCTGAAATACCACAGTTTTTAATTGATGGCAATTTTAAAGAAGCAGAAAAACTTACCCAGTGGTATGCAGATACTTTTAAGGATGATTTTTATCTAGAGCTACAAAGACATAATTATGAAAAGATATTACCTGCAATTTCAGATCAGGTTTTACACGCCTCACTTTCTGAGATAGACAAAAATAGTAAATCAGTTGAAGAAGGAATAATTAAATTAAGTAGAAACCTAGGTATTCCACTTGTTGCTACAAATGACTGTCATTATATAAGAAAAGAAGATGCGGAAGCGCAAGATGCTTTGGTTTGTATTGCAACAGGCAAGAATGTATCTGATATTAAAAGACTTCGATATATTGATAATCCTGACTTTTATGTTAAATCACCTGATGAAATGGAAGAAGTTTTTAAAGATCTTCCTGATGCTACCCAAAATACAGTCAAAATTGCAGATAAATGCAATCTTGAGATACCACTTGGCTCTTGGTTTTTTCCAAAGTTTAAATTACCTAAAGGGAAAACAGATGCAATATATTTAGAAGAACTTGTTTGGAAACTCCTTCCAGAACGGATTAACAAAGTAAATAAGGAAGTAAAAGAAAGAATTAATTATGAGCTTAAAATTATAAATACCAAGGGATATGGACCATATTTTTTAATAGTTATGGATATGGTTAATTGGTGCCTTGAAAACGGCATTATTACAAACACCAGAGGTTCTGCTGCAGGTTCTCTTGTTTCATATGTTTTAGGTATTACTACAGTTAATCCTTTAACTTATGGACTTCCTTTTGAAAGATTTTTAAATCCCTTTCGACCTTCTCCGCCTGATATAGATTTTGATATTTCTGATAATCGTAGGGAAGATGTAATTAAATATATAACTGATACCTATGGTGTAGAAAAAGTTGCTCAAGTGTGTACTTTCGGAAGGATGCTTGCTAAAGCTGCAGTTAGGGATATAGCAAGAGTTCTTGGCTATCCTTATGCCGTGGGAGATAAAATTGCAAAACTGATTCCTTTAGGAGCACAGGGTTTTCCAATGACCATGGAAAGAGCCATGAGTGAAATTACTGACCTTAAATTATTGTACGACTCAGATTCTGATACAAAAAAAATTATTGATCTTGCCAAAATAGTTGAAGGTAATACTAGGCACTTATCTGTACATGCTGCAGGTGTAGTAATTTCGCCGACTGAAATGATTGATTTTACCCCTCTTCAGATGGAGCCTAAAGGAGAAAAAATTATTACTCAATATGAAATGCATGCTTGTGAAGATGTAGGTTTAATTAAATTTGATGTACTGGGAATTAGAAATCTATCTATATTGGGTAATGCAATAAAAATTGTAAAAGATACTAGAGGTGTTGATATTAATCTCCAAAAAATTGATATTAATGATAAAAAAACTTTTGCAATGCTCTCTCGTGGTGAAACAATGGGAACATTTCAACTTAATGGCTCGGGTATGACTAAATTCTTAAAAGAACTAAAACCTACAAGAGTTGAAGATATTATGGCTATGGTTGCCTTATATCGTCCTGGCCCTTTGGCAGTTATTCCTGAATATATATCTCGCAAAAACAATCCCAAACTTGTTAAGTATCTAGATCCTAGAATGGAAAAATTCTTAAACATGTCCTATGGGTTAATAGTTTATCAGGATGATCTTTTATTTTGTGCTATTGACCTTGCAGGTTATACGTGGGAAGAGGCAGATAAATTCAGAAAAGCTGTTGGAAAAAAGATTCCTGAAGAAATGGCAGCTCAAAAAGATAAATTTATAAAAGGAATTATAGATAATGGACAAACAAAAGAATTTGCTGAAAAGTTGTGGGGATTGTTTGAACCGTTTCAATCATACGGATTTAACAAAGCTCATGCTGCCTCATATGGTATGGTTGCTTATTATACAGCCTACATGAAAGCGAATTATCCAGTTGAATATATGAATGCACTTTTAACTGCAGAGAGCTCAGATTCTATTAAAATAAGTCAAGCTGTACATGAATGTAGAAGAATGGAAATTGGAGTTTTTCCTCCTGATATAAACGAAAGTGAAACAGATTTTACTATAGTGAATATAAAAGATATTCGTTTTGGATTATCAGCTATTAAAAATGTAGGTACTATTGCAATTGAAAATATACTTGAGGCTAGAAAATTAGGATTATTTTTATCTTTTACTGATTTTGTTAACCGTGTTGATGGCCGAAAAGTAAATAAAAGAGTTTTAGAAAGCTTAATTAAGGTAGGAGCAATGGAAAAGTTTGGCAAAAAAACTGCGCTACTGTCTGCAATGGATGTAATCAAAACAAAATTATCAAAATCAAAAGATAATAATGGACAATCTGGATTATTTTCAGAAGAAGATGAATTAAAAATTTCTGCATTTGTATCTGATTCTTCATTAATTGATAACTCAATTGATGATTTTACAGATGAAGAAAGAGAAAATTTTGAGAGAGATCTCCTTGGTTTTTCAATTTCTGCAAAACCAATGAATGAACTGTTGGATCCACTTGAAAATAAGACAACACACAAAATATTTGAGCTAAATCCTGAAGAACAAAAAGGAAAAATAGTTAAAATTGCGGCTATTATCAGGGAATCAAGAGTAATTTTGACAAAAAGAAATAGTTCAGAAATGGCCTTTGTTAAAGCTGAGGATACTACAGGTATTGTTGATATGGTTGTTTTCCCAAGCACTTATCAGGATGTTAGGAATTTATTAATGGATGGAAAAGTAGTTTTAATTACTGGAAAGGTAGAATCTCGTGAAGAAGAATTATCATTCATTGTAGAAACTATGGTTGAGTGTAAATAGATTTTAATATATAATAGCTCTTAATGTCATTAAGAATTAAACACAAGGAAATTGAATTTGGTGTTGGAGATAAGATAAAAGTTTTCCAAAAAATCAAAGAAGGAGAAAAAACTAGAGTTGGTTTTTTTGAAGGCATGGTTTTGGGTATTAAAGGCAGAGAAGATAGAAAGATGTTTACTGTTCGTAGAATTGGTGAAGCAACAATTGGAATTGAAAGAATTTTCCCTATTTCCTTACCCACTATTGAAAAAATTGAAGTTATTAAAAAAGGTACAAGGGGTGTAAAAAAAGCAAAATTATATTACACAAGAACAAAATCCACAAAAGAAATAGATAAAATTTATTCAAGATCAAAAAGGAAAGAATTGTCTAAAAAGAAGTGATAATACTAGGCATAGACCCCGGAACTGCGACGACTGGTTTTGGTTGTATTGATGTCTCAAATGGACTTAAAGTTATTGAATGGGGACTAATAGAAACGAACAAAGAACTCAAAAAAGAAGAAAGGCTTGAAATTATCTACGAAAGAACTTTAAAGTTAATAGAAAAGTTTTCTCCTGATGTATTTGTTTTTGAAAAGGTATTTTTTGCCAATAATGCAAAAACAGTAATTGCTGTTGGTCAGGCACAAGGGGTGATACTTTTAGCTGCTCGTAAATTAAATATATTTGTTGCTGAATATGCCCCTGGAACAATTAAGAAGATGATTACGGGTAGTGGCAGAGCAAATAAAAAAGAGGTTCAAATCCATGTTAGAAAAATACTTGGTAAAAAGATAAAGAGTGAAAAAGGGAAAAAAACACATTTTGATAACGCAGCAGATGCTCTGGCAATAGCCATGACTCATGCAATGACAATAAACCCTAATGTTTAAGATTGGAAAAGTAATTAATAATTACGAAAAAATTGGAATTACTGTAGTTGAATTAACTGGCAATTTATCTACTGGAGATAAAATAAAATTTTACAAAGATGGTGAATTAGTTCTATTTCAACAAATAGATAGAATAATAATGAATCAAAAAAATATTCCCTTCGCAAACACGAAAGATGTGGTAGCATTAGTTTTAAATGAAAAAGTACCAAAGGGGTCAGAAATCTACAAAACAGGTCAGTTGGGATCTAGCTCCTGATATTGAGTCTCGAACACAAAAATTAATAAGGGCCTTAGAACTTGAATGGTTATCATATGGAAGAATTTTTTATTACAGGTCAATAAATTCAAAAGCCAGAGCATATGCGCGTGCTTGGGGCTTACCAAGGCTTTGGCAAAGAACATTAGGAGTTGAACCTGCCTACATTGTTGAAGTTATTTCTGAACATTTTGATCCACTCCCTCTAAAAGAACAAGATAAAATATTACTTCATGAATTAACACATATTCCAAGAAACTTCTCAGGAGCTCTTGTGGCTCACACTAGACACAAAAAAGGTAGTTTCCATGACAAACTTGATATACTAATAGAACAATATCATGCAAATAATAATACTACACGGTAACGATACTGTAAAAAGTTATGAGCGTCTAACAAAATTTATAAACGAAGCAAAAAAACGTGGCTGGGATATTGTGAATGACAAGATTGAAGACACACCTTCACTTTTTGGTACAGAAAAACTAATTATAGTCAGAGATTACAAAATTATCGGTAAAAAAGAATTAAATTTAATAAAAAAACTTCCAGGAACACTGGTTATTTACACCTCAGGGTTGCACCCTGCTGTATCTCTTAAGATGATTAATCCAGATAAAACTGAAAAATTTGAGCTTCCTCAGAAGCTATGGAAGTTTTTGGATAATATGACTATTTCTGGTTTACATGAACTAGTAAAAACTCAGCCTGTAGAATATATTCTAGCTATGATGGCTTGGAAATTAAAACAAAGTTACCGAACAAATCCCACCCCTGGGGTGGGATTAATGATCTCAGAATTAGCCGAAATTGATGTCAAATCAAAAACTAGTAAGGTTGATCTACTTCTCTCCCTTGACCTACTGTTATCAAAACAACATGTTCACACTTTGTGATAGAATAAAATAATATGAGTCAAGAAAAACTTTTTGGATCAAGTGGTATAAGAGGCGACGCTAAAGAATTTTTTACAAATCAAACATCATTTGACCTAGGTAGAGTCTTCTCAATATTTTTAAGTAAACACAACATAAATGGTTCGATCGCTGTTGGAATGGATCCTCGTGAATCAAGCCCTAGAATTAAGTCAGCTTTTATTAAAGGCCTTTTTTATGAAAAAAGAGAAGTTTTTGATGAAGGTGTAACACCAATTCCTTCAATGAACTGGATATTAAAAAGTAATAACTCAATTGTAGGTAGTGTTATGATTTCTGGAAGCCATGTTAAACCACACCTAAATGGTCTTAAGTTTTTTGCATTTGGCGAAGAGATATTAAAAGAAAATGAAGAAGAAATCCAAGAGATTTTTAATCAAGAAAAGGAAAAAGTTAAATTCGATAGCGTTAAAGACTCAGAACTTGAAGTTCCAATTGAAGAAAGTCAGGCAAAAACTTCGTATATAGAATATATTCTTTCAAAAGCAAAACTTCCTTTTACGAAAATGAAAGTTGTAATTGATGCTGGTAACGGAGCCCAGTCTGAAGTTGCACCAGAGATACTAAAAAGGTTAGGTTTTGAGGTTATTGAGTTAAATACAAATATCCAAAATGAATTTATGTCAAGAGATACTGAGGTTAGTGGAGACTTTGAAGAATTGCAAAAAGTAGTAGTAAATAAAGAGGCTGATTTAGGTATAGGCTATGATTCTGACGGCGATCGTGTGGTATTTATTGATGAAAATGGATCGTTTATTTCAGGAGATTATTCAGGAAGCCTGATTGCCATGGGTATTGATACTAAAAATATTGTAACTCCCGTAAACACTTCTTCTGTTGCAGAGAAAACAGGAAAAGAAGTAATAAGAACAAGAGTTGGGTCGCCATTTGTAGTTGGTAAGATGAAAGAAATAGGAGCTAAATTTGGTTTTGAAGCAAATGGAGGGGGAATTTTTTCAGAAATGCTAAGTCGTGATGGAGGCAGATCTACAGTTGAGTTTTTAAATTTATTAAATTCAAAAAATATGAAGGCTTCAGAAATTGTTGCCACACTTCCAAAATATTATATAAATAGGGATAAAGTTGAATATGAATGGGAATTAAAAGATAAAATATTAGAGGAGGCTAAAAAGGAATTTAGAGGAATTAAAACAGACGAAACTGATGGATTAAAAATTTGGATTGATGACAACACATGGATATTATTTAGATCATCAGCTAACGCCCCTGAATTTAGAGTTTTTGTAGAAAGTTTAAATGAACAAAAATCAAAGAACTTACTTAAAAAGGGGTTGGAGTTGGTAAATGGTTTGGTAAATAAATAAATGACAAAAGATACTAGTAAATTTTCAACTGAGCCATATGTAATGAAAGTAAATAAACCATGGGGCTTCGAACTTATTTTTTCTAATGGGACAGCAAAAATAACAAGCAAAATTTTACATGTAACAGGAGGTAAACGTTCAAGTCTTCAATACCATGATACTAAAGAAGAAATTTTAACTTTATTAAATGGAGAAGGGATTTTAGAGATTGAAAATAGTAAAGGGAAAATGGAAAAGCGTAGTATGGAACTTAGAAAAAGTTATCTAATAGTACCAAATCAAATTCATAGGTTTTCTGCTGGAGCAATAGACTGTGAAATAATGGAGTCATCAACACCTGAAGCTGGAAATACGATACGAATTGAAGATGATTACAGTCGAGGAATTGAAACTGAGGTTGATCGACAAACTGCTAGAAAAAATCTGTAACTTATCTATTCACATTATGTTAAAAATAATGTTATATTAAAGGGATGACTACACTGCCCTTAGTAATTGATTTTAAAGATATAGATAAAGATTCTATAGCTTTGGTTGGTGGAAAAGGGGCAAATTTAGGGGAAATGGTCAAGGCTGGTTTTCCTGTTCCAGCTGGATTTGCTGTTACTGTTCCCTCGTATGAATTGTTTTTGAAAGAAAATGATATTGCCAAGAAAATATATGAAATATTAAAAGTAACTGATGTAGAAGACCCTGCTCAACTTGAAAATGCTTCTAAAAGGATTGAAAGGATAATTAATACATCTAAATTTCCAGAATCTGTTTTTAATGACTTAGTTAAATCATATAAAAAATTGTCAGGCAGATTTTCAAAAGCACTAGTTGCAGTTCGTTCTTCAGCTACTGCAGAGGATTTACCGGGGATGAGTTTTGCAGGTCAACAAGCAACATTTTTAAATGTTAAAGGAGAGTCTAATTTACAAGTTGCAGTTCGTGAATGTTGGGCTTCACTTTTTACTCCTCGTGCTATTTACTACAGGCATAGCAACAAAATTCAAATCGAAAAAGTTGGTATATCAGTCATTGTACAAAAAATGATTCAAAGTGAAGTATCTGGAATTATGTTTTCAATTGATCCAGTAACAAACAGAAAAGACAGAATAATAATTGATGCTGTTTGGGGACTCGGGGAAATGATAGTTCAAGGTAGTTATATACCAGATCATTATGTAGTG
>Ga0180009_10001990_pt1 | contig 24188 bp, 28 predicted proteins | sample OS_PC_MetaG_FD_123537 | JGI IMG/M metagenome (GOLD analysis project Ga0180009, IMG submission 123537) | Groundwater microbial communities from the Aspo Hard Rock Laboratory (HRL) deep subsurface site, Sweden - OS_PC_MetaG | ecosystem: Environmental > Aquatic > Deep subsurface > Groundwater...
CACCAGCCGCCGGCCATCACCGGGAATGGCAAGGCGCTGATGTTCAGCCAGCCAGCGGGCCGTGAGCCAAAGCCGCCGGTGAATCCTATAAACCCAGGCGCCCCCCGGGAAAAAGGCGCTGTACCAATCCGCGGGCGGATCATCGGCGGGGAGCGGTCCCAATATGACAATCCTTGGATCGGAAACCGGACGCCCCGGACGCCCGTGCCGATGGAGCCGGCCGGCCCGCTGGATGATGAGGTCGGCCGGGCACAGGTCGGAAACCATGAAATCAAAGTCCAAGTCGAGGGACTGCTCCACCACCTGGGTGGCCACCAGAATCCGGCCGTTCCGTTCCTCCGGTCCGCCGTCGGGTCCGAAAACGGAAAGCGCCTCGGATTCCACCTCCAGCCGGTCGCCCATGGCCATGCGCGCATGAAAGAGCGTTAACTTGTCCGGCCCGACCAGCCCGGAAAGCTGCGCATAGGCTTCCAATGCGTCGTCCACCGTGTTTCGCACCCAACAGGCGCAGCCGCCCGCAAGCGCCGTGTTCGCCAGGCCCTCGACTGCGTCTTCCACCCGAGCGGTCAGGTCCACCCGCACGGTCTTCGATACGCCGGCGCGAACGGCCAAAGGCGATTCCGATACGCCGCCCCGGACGGCAACGGTCGCCAGGGGATAGGAGGAATCAGGGGAGCGCGCACTCAATATCTCCCCGGCCCCGTGGTCGAACCGCTCGACCAGCTTGATCTTAAGCCGGCCGGGAAGCGTGGCGGACAGGAGAATCGTGGTTCCGCCCATCATGGCCTGGAACTCGATGACGCCCTCTAACAGCCTGGTCAGATATTCGTCGTATGCATGGACCTCATCCACGATCAACACGCTCCGGCACAAGCCCAGCAATCGCATGGACTGATGGGGCACGGGCAGGACCCCCATCACGGCCTGGTCCACCGTGCCCACGCCGACGGACCCCAGGAGGGATTTCTTGTTGTTGTCGGCCAGCCAGGCCGTGCATTGCGTCGCCCCGGTCTCCTCTCCCGAACCGTATTCCCCTCGCGGAACAGGAATCGGCGAAAGGATGGAAGACTGGAATTCCCGATGAAGTCGCCGGGACCCGTGAGCCAGGACGAACGACGGGCTCTCGCCCGGGGCGAACAGGCGCTCGCGGCACTGGACCAGGCGTTTGTACATCGCGTTGGCCGTGGCCATGGTCGGCAGGCCGATGAATATCGTATCCGCCTCGCCGGCGGCCATCAGCCGATGGGCCAGGACCATGGACGCCTCCGTCTTGCCCGAACCGGTTGCGTCCTCCAGGATGAAAAGCTTAGCCCCCGGCGCCAGGACGCATTCGGAGGCAAATTGCTGCAATGGGCTGGGAACGCCGATTTCAGGAAATAGAGATCGGAACCCGGTGGCCGCGGAATGGCGCGAGGGCGTCAGACCGCTTTGTTCGATGGCCGCGACCGCTTTCTTTTTCGCCTCGCCCCAGTATTCATCTAAAAACATCGGCTGATCGATATGAGGAAAGTACGTTGGGTTTGAAGCGATCCAGTCGGCAATGACAATCAGACCGGCGATCGTCCAGGACGATTTTTGAAATCCAGGCCGTAAATCGTAGAGATCGATCTTGGGAAAGCCCACCGCATCAACCGAAAAAAGCCCGGCAAGGTCTATCGCATAAGAAAGCAGGGCTTCTTTGTCTTGAGGCTCGAACCATTCGTTCAGAAGATACTTGGAATAGGGAGGCCGTTCAGGAGGGCGGCCGTGATGTCCGCCGGACGCATCGGCCCAGTTTTTGATGATGTCCCCAAAGTCGTCACGGTCCAGGGAGCGGCCGTCGAGATCAAACCATCCTTTTCCCAGCCATTCGTCAATCAGGAATCCGGACCAGGCCTCCACGCCCATCACGTCGTGGCGATGATGGTACGGCTTGACGGAAACCCGATCAGCCAAAAGCTTCAACACGTCAGGTCGAAGGTTCTGGAAGGGCACGGCAAACTTGCCGATGTCATGCAACCCGGCAAAGAATGGCGCCATGATCTGGACGAAAGATTCGTCCAAACCGGAGGCCAGGGCCAAGCGAGGCCTCAAGACGCCCCCCCGCTCCAGCAACGCCCGGGCGACCGCCGCGCAGTCAAGCTGATGAAAAGCCAGGAGGTGGCAAGCCGTTGTGGTTTTATCGGCCTTGCCCCAGTATTTCAGGTAGCTAGGAGGAAAGACATCGTTGAAAGCGACCATCTTTACCCCGTTTTTTTGCACATAATCATCAATGATCCAGGTATCCCGAAAAAACCCCATTAACCTGAATTATGCGCCTAGTACCTCGATTTCCGGGTTACAAGCTTTCCGGACTACTGTTACCTAGTGCTTGTTAACGATAATAAGTAAGGGTAATAAATAAAAAAGGCGCATTTTGTGTTGGACATGTCGTTCCGCCGATGGTATTAGCAATTGGTTAACCAGTCATAATCACTAAGATTTCCAAGATTGGAACCACCACACAATGCGCAAAAAAAGTAAAAGAAACTGCCCCTGACGCCTCCAGCCGGCGACCATCCCAAGGCAATCGAGTTTGAGACGATCAGAGACATGCTCGATCAAAATCCTATCATACTTGATTTGATCATGGAAGACCTAAATCGGGGCAGGAAACGCAAAAGGTCCGGAGCGGGCTGCATAACGGCGGATCAGGTCCTTCGGGCCGCCCTGGTCAGGCAGATGTTCGTCTTCAGCTATCGAGACCTGGCCTTTCACCTTTCGGATGCCTACTCGTTCAGCCGGTTTGTCCGGATCGGTTTGGCCGGCCGGGCTTTCAAGCATTCTGTTTTGGCCAAGAATATCGAAATGATAAGCCCGGAGACCCGGGAAGCAATCAATCGCGCCCTGGTTGGCTGGGCCAAGGACCATCATATCGAGAAAGGACGCCAGGTTCGAATCGACTGTATGGTCGTGGAGACCGACATCCATCCACCGACCGATTCGAGCCTTTTACATGACTCGGTCCGGGTTTTGAGCCGGCTCCACGGGCAAGCCGATGGCCGGTGGGGTCGGCTGCCCCGCCAGGGCCACTGCCGTCGTGCCAAGCGCCGCATGATGAACATCATGAACGCCAGAAAGCAGGCGGTTCGGACGAGTGCATACCGGGACCTGATCAAAGTGACGGTCAAAACGGCCGGCCAGGGGTCTGCTCACGAAACGGAAAAAATCGCACGCCAACCCTCGGAGAGCCGCTTCTGCGTGGCAAGTGGTCAAGGCGACCACGGCCCGCTTAAGCCACCTTCGGCTTCAGGCGTTCGACGGCAAAACCGGAAGCGCGCCGGCGCACCTGCGCCAAGTCATAATTCATCTGCATCCGCAGCCACGTGTCCGCCGTTCCACCAAAGGCTTTTTCAAAACGGATCGCCATCTCCGGCGTCACGTTGCTGCGCCCGGCAATGACGTTGTGAAGCTGCTGCCGGGTGATGCCGATGCCCTTGGCGGCCTCCGCGACGCTGAGGCCGAGGTCTTCCAAGCAAGCCTTTACAAGCTGGCCGGGGTGGGCGGGGCTTTTCATCTCCATGGCTTGGGCCTCCTTCAATGGTAGTCGACGAAATCCACGTCGAACGCCTCTCCGTCCTCGAACCGGAATATTATCCGCCAATTCGCGCGGACGGTGACCGAGTAAAGGCCTTTGAGCTGGCCTTTGAGGGGGTGAAGTCGGAAGGCCGGCAGGTTCACGCCTTCAATTTCCGGCGCGGCGTGCAAGGTCGAGAGAACGAGCCGGATACGCTCCAGCATGTTCGGCGGCAGTTTGCTGCCGTCGTCTTCCTGGAAGAACCGCCGCAGGCCTTTATGGCGGAAGCTCCGTATCATCGGCCTCATTGTAAAGTGTCAATTTACATTTTACCAGGGTTTTTTGCTTGATGACGGGAGCCGGTCTTATGTATGATAATATAGATTCTGTTCAGGTTAACAACCGCGGCGCCCGTAACATATCCGGCCGGCGTCGGACTTTGCGGCCGCCAGGTTCCCGGTCGATCCGGCGGCTTCGCCGCAGTCGGAGCGAACCGGCCAGGCCTATTCACGCGAACGCGCTAGGACAATCAAAGAGGTGCGACATGGCGTCTTCCGCGACCTCCAATCCGGGTGAAATCAAACTGGACCGTCCCATCGGGCTTCTGGGGGGCATCGCCCTGGTCATCGGCGGCGTCATCGGCATGGGCATCTACGTCCTCATCGCCGTGGTCGGCGCCCGGACGGGCACGACGCTCTGGCTGCCCTTCACCCTGGCCATCTTCGTTTCCGCCGTGGGGGTCCTGCCGATCATCCATATTTCCAGCGCCCTGCCCCGGGCCGGCGCGGGCTATCTCTATTCCAGCCGCCTCCTCAACCCCCTGCTCGGCGCCATCACCTCGTTCTGGGCCATCCTGGGCGGAGCCAGCGTCACGGCGGTCGTCTCCCTGGGCATGAGCGGGTACATCTCTCCCTACCTGCCCTGGGAAGTCCCGGTCCGCCTGATCGCCGTCGCCTTGCTCCTGGCTTTTTTCCTGCTCTACCGTTTCGGGCTGCGGCTGGCCACCTGGCTTCAAATGATCCTGGCCCTGCAACTGGTCCTGGCCCTGCTTGTTTACGCGGTGGCCGGCACGGCCGAGTACGACCTGAAATTCACCCTGAACCTGCCCCGGGGGGCCGGGGGGCTGATCGTGGCCTCGATTCTCTGCTACAGCGCCTGCATGGGATTCCAGGTCATCGCCGAGATGGGGGAGGAAATCGTGGACGCCAGCCGCAACATCCCCCTCTCCCTGCTTATCGGCGGCCTGGCCATTCTGATCATCTACATTACCGTGGGCATGGTCTTTATCAGCGCGGTCCCTTACGACTTCGAATCCCTCATGGCCATGAAGGCCCCGCTCATGACCACGGGTGAAAAGTTCCTGCCCGGCTATCTGGTCGCCTTCCTGAGCCTTGGCGCCCTGAGCGCCGGTCTGACATCCTTCAACGCGGCGGCCATCGCCCTGCCCCGGGAACTCTTCGCCCTGGCCCGGGACGGCGTCGTTCCCGGCTTCCTTGGCCGCATCCACGCCGGGACCCGGTCCCCCCTCAACGCGGTCGGCGCTTTTTTTCTGTTCACCATCCTGATCATTCTGGCCGGAGGGGACATCGACTTCTACGGCGTCATGGCCGCAGTGGGCATCCTGCTGATGACGGTCATGATCGCCTTCGCCGCCCTGCGCCTTTCCTCCCGGTTCCCCGATCGCATCGCCCACGCCTATTTCCACATGCCCCGGCCCTGGCTGATCCCGGCCGTGATCGTCGCCGTCATCTCGAGCCTCGGTTTCACGGTCCTGGTCCTGATGGAAGTTCCGGTCGTGGCCCTGATCTACGCGGTCTGGACCCTGCTGGTGGTGGTGTATCATGTCTTCCGCATCCGCTGGCTCAAGCGGACCGGTTTTCCCTGGAACGAAACGGTGGCCGTCATTCCCGGCTTTGACGAGGATGATACGTGAAGGCCGAAGACTACCGGGAATACGTCCGCTATCGGGAGGCCCTGCGGGGCCGGCGGCTGCCCCTGGCCTTCGTGGACCTGGACAAGTTCGACCGGAACGTGGCCTACGTGGCCTGGACCCAGCGGGCCACGGGCAAAACGGTCCGGGTCCACACCAAGTCGCTGCGGTGCCCGGCCCTGATCGACCGGGTCTTCGAGGTCGGCGGTTCGACCTTTCGCGGCCTGATGACCTTCACCGTCGAGGAGACGGCCTGGCTGGCCGACCGGGGTCTGGACGACTTCATCGTGGCCTACCCGTCAGTCCAGCCTTCGGACATGGAACGCATGGTCGAAATGACCCGGGCGAACAAGACGGTCTCCCTGATGACGGACTCGATCGAACATCTCCGGGTCATGTCCGAAGCCGGACGCCGGGCCGGGGTGGTCCTTCAGGCCTGTCTGGACGTGGACATGTCCTACCGGCCCCTGGGCTATGGCCGGCTCCATCTGGGTGTCCGGCGCAGCCCGATCCGTTCCGTGGACCAGGCCCTGGCCGTGGCCCGGGAGGCCTTGCCCCTCGAGGGCGTGAACATCGATTCGATCATGGGCTACGAAGGGCATATCGCCGGGCCCAACGACGACGTTCCGGGCCAATGGTTGAAAAACCGGCTGATCCGGACCTTGAAAAAGGCGTCCATACGGGAGTTCACGCCCCGGCGGGGAAACGTGGTCGAGGAACTCGGGCGGCTGGGCCTGACCCTGCGCGCCGTCAACGGCGGAGGCAGCGGCAGCCTGTTTTCCACCGGCAGCGACCCGTCCTTGACCGAGGTCACGGCCGGGTCCGCCTTCCATGGTCCCGGTCTGTTCCGCCATTTCCAGGCGGTGCGCTTCGTGCCGTCCGCCTTTTTCGGACTCCAGGTGGTCCGGCGTCCGGCCCCGAACATGATCACCTGCGCCGGCGGCGGATACGTGGCCTCGGGTGCGGCCGGACCGGACAAACTGCCGAGGCCGGTCTATCCGCCCGGCCTCGAGATGCTGCCCCTGGAAGGGGCGGGCGAGGTCCAGACGCCTTTCCTGCTGCCGGATGGATACCCGCCGCCGGCCCCGGGGGACCCGGTCTTCCTCCAGCACGCCAAGGGCGGCGAACTGTCCGAACGGTTCAATGAATTTTACCTGGTCCAGGGCGACCGGATCGTCGACCAGGTCGCGACCTATCGGGGTGAAGGCCAAGCCTTCCTCTGAACATCCAAGGAGGTATTGATGCTACTGGAACAGTCCCAGCGGTCCCTGGAACTCCAGGAAAAGGTTCTGGCCTTCATGACCGAATACGTCTATCCCAACGAACAGACCTTTTGGCGCCAGCGGGACGAGGGTGATCGCTGGCAGGTGATACCCATTATCGAGGAGTTGAAGGACAAGGCCCGGGACCAGGCGCTCTGGAACCTGTTCCTGCCGGAGAGCGAATTCGGCGCCGGTCTGACCAACCTCGAATACGCTCCCCTCTGCGAGATCATGGGCCGGGCGCCCTGGATGGCCCCCGAGATATTCAACTGTTCCGCCCCGGACACGGGCAACATGGAGGTCCTGGCCCGGTACGGCTCGAAGGAGCAGCAGAAGGAATGGCTGGAGCCCCTGCGGGACGGCCGGATTCGTTCGGCCTTCTGCATGACCGAGCCGGCCGTGGCCTCGTCCGACGCCACGAACATCGAGGCCAGCATCACCCGGGACGGCGACGACTACGTGATCAACGGCCGCAAGTGGTGGTCCTCCGGCGCCGCGCATCCCCGTTGCGAGATATTCATCTTCATGGGCAAGACCGATCCCTCCGCCGCCCGCCACAAGCAGCAGTCCATGATCCTCGTGCCCCGCAACACCCCCGGCGTCAAGATCGAACGCGCCTTGAGCGTGTTCGGGTACGACGACGCCCCCCACGGTCACGCCCAGATACTGTTTGAAAACGTCCGCGTTCCCGCGACGAACATCCTCCTGGGAGAAGGCCGGGGCTTCGAGATCGCCCAGGGCCGTCTAGGGCCGGGCCGTATCCACCACTGCATGCGGACCATCGGACTCGCCGAACGGGCCCTGGAGCTGATGTGCAGCCGGGTCAAGTCCCGCATCGCCTTCGGCAGGACCCTGGCCGAAATGGGACCCATCCGTCAGGACATCGCCCGTTCCCGGACCGAGATCGATCAGTCCCGGCTGTTGACGTTGTGGGCCGCCCACCGCATGGACACGGTCGGCAACAAGGTCGCCCGCCAGGAGATCGCCGAGATCAAGGTCGTGGCCCCGGCCATGGGCCTGCGGGTGCTGGACCGTGCCATTCAGGCCCACGGCGGCCGCGGCGTCAGCGGCGACACCTGGCTGGCCTTCGCCTACGCCAATCTGCGCACCCTGCGCCTGGCCGACGGGCCGGACGAGGTGCATCTGGAAAGCATCGCCAGACTGGAGTTGAAAAAAGAACTATGACCAGCGCGGAAGAACTCATCCCGGTGCGTGAAGCGCACCGCTTCGACGAAGCCGCCCTCGCCGAGTATCTGAGGGCCCACATCGACGGTTTTTCAGGGGACCTGACCATCCTGCAGTTCGAAAACGGCCAGTCCAACCCCACTTTCCTCCTGACCGCCGGCGGCCAGGAGTACGTGCTGCGCAAGAAACCGCCGGGCAAGCTGCTGCCGACGGCGCACATGGTCGACCGGGAATACCGCATCATCACCGCCCTGCGCGACACCGACGTGCCCGTGCCCAAGACCTATGTCCTTTGCGAGGACGACTCGGTCATCGGCACGGCCTTCTACGTCATGGAATACGTCCGGGGCCGCCTCATCGAGGACGTGACTCTCAAGGATTTCACGCCCAAGGAACGATACAAAATCTATGAGGACATGAACCGGGTCATGGCCGCCTTGCACACCGTGGACTACGAGGCCCTGGGCCTGACCGACTTCGGCAAGCCGGGCAGCTATTTCGAGCGCCAGTACCGGCGCTGGACCAAGCAGTGGGAAGCGGCCAAGACCCATGAGATTCCCTCCATGGACCGGCTTATCGAGTGGCTTCCGGACAACATGCCCGAAGACGACACGACCTGCATCGTCCACGGCGACTTCCGGCTGGGCAACAGCCTGATTCATCCGACCGAGCCGCGGATCGTGGCCATGCTGGACTGGGAACTCTCGACCCTGGGGCATCCCCTGGCCGACCTGTCCTATAACTGCAACCTCTACCACGTCGATCTGCCCAATTCCGCCGGGCTGCGCGACCTGGTGGGCTCGGAGTACGGCATTCCCACGGAAAAGGAGTACGTGGCCATGTACTGCCGCCGCACCGGCCGGAACCGCATTCCGAGGTGGAACTTTTACGTGGCTTTTTCCTTCTTCCGCCTGGCCAGCATCGTTCAGGGCGTTTACGCCCGGGGCCTCCAGGGCATCGCCTCGTCGAGCCAGGCCCTGGAACGGGGCTCTTACGCGGCCGTCTTTGCCGACAAGGCCTGGGAACTGGCCCAACAGGTGGACTAGACGGGTCGTATCCTGAAGTATACCGCCGGTTCCCGGGCTGAGGCCCGGGCACCGGCAAATTGACCGAAAGGTTGAGCATGAAAAAGGCGGTCTTTTACGGCATCCGGGACCTGCGGGTCGAGGAGGTCGAATCGCCCCGGCCGGGTCCGGGGGAAGTCAAGGTCCGGGTCCGGTACTGCGGCATCTGCGGCTCCGACCTCCACGAATACCTGCACGGCCTGTTCCCGGTAAGCCCCTTCGGCCACGAGGTCTCCGGAGAAGTCGTCGAACTGGGCCAGGGCGTGGACGATTATGGCATCGGGGATCGGGTCGCGGTCTTTGCCAAGGACGGTTACGCCGAGTACATGACCGCCTCCCGGGAGGCCCTGCTTCGGCTTCCGGATGACATGAGCTGGGAACGGGGCGCCGTTGTCGAACCCCTGTCCGGCGCGGCCTACGCCATCGGCCGGGGCCGGGTCCAACCGTCGGACCAGGTCCTGGTGACCGGGGCCGGCCCCGTCGGCCTCATGGTCCTCATCGGCCTCAAGGCCATCGGCGTCGAAACGGTCTTGGTGACGGATATCTCGAAAACCCGGCGGGACAAAGCCCTCGAGCTGGGCGCTTCGGAAGTCCTCGATCCGCTCGAAGGCCGCATCCCGTCCCGGATCAAGGAATACACCCTCGGCCGGGGCGTGGACGTGGCCGTCGAGGCCGTGGGCGTCGAGGCCAGCCTCAAGGACTGCCTGGCCTCGACCCGGTACCGGGGTACGGTGGTCGTGCAGGGCATTTTCACCGACCGCGTGCCCATTCACATGCTCGGCTTCGTGACCCGCGAGATCACCATGATCGGGACCAACTTCATCGATCCGCCCCGGGCCCTGGAATGGATGACGGCGCGGGGAGCGACGCCCGAAGCCATGGTCACCGGGATATTCCCCCTGGACGACATCGCCCGGGGTTTCGAGGTTTTGACCACGGACAAGGACCGGCACATCAAAATCCTGATGGCCCCCTGAGCCTCTCCCCAGGCGGCCGCCATAACATGAGGAGCCGTTGACCCATGATCGATAAATCCCTGACCGGAACCCGGCTGGCCGAGTTCGAGTTCCCGGTCGAACGCGGCAAGATACGCGAGTTCGCCGGCGCGATCCGCGACCCGAACCCGGTGTACCGCGACCCGGACCACGCGCGGGCCTCGGGTTTCGCGGACGTGCTCATGCCGGTCACGTTTCCCGTCTCCTTTCCCCTGCACCTGGATTCCGACAACTTCATTCTCGACATGGCCGACCGACTGGGCCTGGACAAGGGCAGGAGCCTGCACGGCGAATGCGAGATCGAACATTACCGGCCGGTCTGCGCCGGGGAGACCCTGCGGGCCGAGATTGTCGTCGGAGACATGTACGAAAAAGAGGGGCAAAGGGGCGGGTTGATGACCATCGTCGACATGGAAATCCGGTTCTTTGACGGCCAGGATCGTCCGGTGCTGCTGATCCGCAACAAAATGCTGGAACGGGCCTGATCGCCGGCCGGATTGAAAAAAGGAAGCCGACATGCCATCAGTCACGCGGTTTTTCCAGGACGTTCGGGAAGAGGAAGTCCTGCCGGGTTTCGAACTCGAGGTGACCCGGACCCATATCGTCAAGTACGCCGGGGCCTCCGGCGATTTCTTCCCCATTCATCACGACGAGGAATTCGCCAGGGGCTACGGGCTGCCCACCATCTTCGCCATGGGCCTGATGCACGGCGGCATGCTCTCCCGGGTCCTGACCGACTGGGCCGGCGACGGCCGGGTCAAGCGTTACAAAATGCGTTTTTCCGGCATGGTCTGGCCCGGCGACCGGCTCCGCTTCCAGGGCCGGGTCAAAAAGACCTACCGGGCCGGGAATGAAAACCTGGTCGATTGCGATCTTTGGGTCCTGAACCAGAACGGGGAGCCCGCCGTCCAGGCCGAAGCCACGGTCTCCCTGCCGGACCGGACCTGAGAACTTCCTCTCAACCGCTCAGGAGCGAACTGAACATGATTTCCCGCATCGACCACGTATCCATCGCCGTCAGGGACTATGAAAAGGCCCGGGCCTTTTTCCAGGATATCCTGGGCGCCGTCCCCTGCGTCGCGGCCACGGACAACCATCTGAACTTCTACTGGCGGATATTTGCCCTGGGAGACCTGACCCGGTTGGAACTGGTCACTCCGTCGGCCGAAAACAGCTTTCTCGACCGGTTTCTTTCGGACAAGGCAGGCGGCGTTCATCACGTCACCGTCGAAGTGACGGACATCCGCGCCTTCAAGGACCGTCTGGACCGGAACGAGGTGCCCTATTTCGGGTACAGCGAAGCCCTCGGCGTCTGGAAGGAGCTTTTCATCCATCCCCGGGACGCCTTCGGCGTGCTGATCCAGGTGGCCGAGTTCCAGCCCGAGGACTACCTGGCCGACGAGGTCCGCTTTCCGAAAAACGGTCCCCGCTGGTCGGTCGAAAAATCGGATGGCGGCTGCGAACTGACCATCTCCCACCCGGGCGGAGGCAAGGCCGCCATGGACCTGAATCGGGAAGAGATCGAGCGCCTGATCCAGGACCTTCAAGAGGCGGTCCGGAAATGACCCGGGAACGAGGCCGACGTATTCTGGACGGCCGGGTCCGGGCCGAGGGGGAGGACCGCCTCTCGGTCGAAATCTTTATTTCGGACGACGGTCTTCCCCTGAACCTGACCATAGACTACCGGTTTTCCGATCGCCAGGTCTTGTCGGCCCGCCTGGAAACGGCCATGGGCCTGGAACGGAACCCCTGGCTGTCCATCCGGGACCTGCCCGAACTGGCCGGTCTGGGCGTGGGACCGGGCCTTGTCCGACAGGCCCGGTCCGCCCTGGCGGACACGGGGACCCCGCCGGCCCTGCTGGACGCGGTCATTGAAAGCGCCCGGCTCATGGTCCAGGTCAACATGCTGGACCCGGAGCGAATTCGGTCCATCGACCCGTCCGACACCCCGGCCTGGCGCGAACTGGACCTGACCATCTGGCCGGAACTCCAGGGAGGATGCCTGCCTTACAGTCCGGACGCCGTGGCGCTGATTGAGGACCGCAAGGTGATGTTGTCCTGCCGCCCGGACATTTACGCTCCGCAACCGGGACAGTCGCTGCGCTTCCGAAGGGACAAGGTCCTGGCCTGGTCCGCGACCCCGGTGGGCGACCGGCTCTCGGGGGTGCTGAGCGACGATGTCCACGAACTCGAAGTCGACCTGGTCGTCTCCCCGTACAGTGGCGAAACCACTGCGGTCACGGCCCGTTCTTTGCGTTCCCCCTACCCGGGCCTTTGCGACCAGCCCTTTCCCCGGGCGGCCAGCCTGACCCGGCTGAATCTGAACATGGATTTCAGAAGGCACGTCTGGGAGGCCGTGGGCGGCGGGTCGGGCTGCGTCCATCTGGCCGACCTGATCGTGGACCTGGTTCGCTATTACCAGTCATCCGGCCGCTGCGGCCGGCCTCTTTGACATCGATTGAATTCCGTCTCGGGCTCCGGTCGGGGCCGAGTCTGACCGGAGGTGAATCATGGGTGGCTTTTCCGAATCCATGGCCTTGTTCGAGCGGGCCCGCAAGGTCGTGCCCGGGGGTATCCCCGGCCACCAGAACCCCATGCTGCTGGTGCCCGGCCAGAGCCCCTGCTTTATCGAACGGGCCGAAGGCTGCCGTTTCCGGGACGTGGACGGCAACGAGTACATCGATTACATGTGCGCCTACGGCCCGATGATCCTGGGGTACAACCATCCCAAGGTGGAAGCGGCCGTCCGGGCCCAGATGGCCAAGGGCAATCTGTTCAATCTGCCCTCGCCCCTCTGGGTCGATCTGGCCGAACGCATGGTCGACCTCATTCCCACGGCCGACTGGGCCGTTTTCGGGAAAAACGGATCGGACGCGGTCAACTACGCCGTGGTGGTGGCCCGCGCCCATACGGGCCGAAAAACGATCATCATGGCCGAAGGCGCCTATCACGGCATCGGATCGTGGTGCACGCCTTCCACGGCCGGCATCATTCCCGAAGACCGGGCCGCCGTATTGCGCTTCGAATACAATGACGCGGCCGGCCTGAAAGCCCTGCTCGACACCCGGGGCGACGATGCGGCCGCCGTGGTGATCACACCCTTTCGCCACGAGATGTTTCACGACCAGGAGATGGCCCACGAAGCGTTCCTGGACGTCCTGCGGGGGGCCTGCCGGGATGAAGGCCCGCTGCTGATCATCGACGACGTCCGGGCCGGGTTCCGCCTGCACATGGGCGGCTCGGCCGAATACCTCGGCCTCAAACCCCACCTGTCCTGTTTTTCAAAGGCCATGGGCAACGGGTACCCCATCTCCTCCTGCGTCGGCGTGGAAGCCCTCAGGGAATCGGCCGGACAGGTCTTTTTCACCGGGTCCTTCTTCACCAGCGCGGTCCCCCTGGCCGCTTCCCTGGCAACCATCGAGGAAATGCTGAAAACCCGCGCCCTGGAACACATCTTCCGTGTGGGCGACCAACTCAGGCAGGGCCTCCTCAACCAGGCCCGGGAAGTGGGGATGGCAATCAACCTAACCGGCCCCGCGACCATACCCTTCATGACCTTTGCCGGCGATGACGACTTTGCCAGGATCACCACATTCTGCGCCCGGGCCTACCAGGAAGGCGTCTTCTTCCACCCCTATCACAACTGGTTCGTCTCCGCGGCCCACACCGAAGCGGACATCGAGGAAACGCTGGTCAAAACAAAAAAGGCCTTCGAGGAAACCGCGGAAATATTCGGATGAGCCGGAACCCGGCCCCATGAAAACGGCCGCCGGAACCCTGATAGGCTCCGGCGGCCTGACCTGAAGGGAAACGGACCGGTGACCTGCATCGGTTCCGGTCCGGAGGTCCGCCCGGGGGCTACTTCTTCTTGTACCCGCCGCTGATGACGACCATGACACGGCGGTTTTTCTGACGGCCGTCTTCCGTGTCGTTGCTGGCGATGGGCCTGGTTTCACCGTAACCGACCGCCCGGAGCCGGTCCTTGTCGATCTTGAACTTGTCGGCAAAGTAATCGAGGACGGCATCGGCCCGTCGCTGCGACAGCTTCAGGTTGTATTCCGGGGTGGCGACCGAGTCGGTATGCCCTTCGATGACCGCCTGGGTCGAGGGATTGTTGACCAGGTACTGGGCCACCTGGGTCATGCGGTCGTGATACTGGGGCCGGATGTCGGACTTGTCCGTATCGAACTCGATCTCGAGACGAACCGTGAGAGGCAAGGGGCAGCCGACCGCGTTGACCTTGAAGATTCTCGGCGTATCCGGGCATTTGTCGTCCTCGTCATACACGCCGTCGCAGTCGCTGTCCAGACGGTAGCTCTGGCCGTAGAAAATCTCCATGACCATCGCGTCCAGGGAGGCCTGGTCCTTGAGCAGGTCGGAGGCCTTGTAGGTCTTCCCGCCCGTCATCTTGGCCAGGTCCTCGGCCAGTTTGAAGCTGGCGGTGGGTTCGCCGAAAAAGATGGTGTAAATAGCCAAATCCGCCCCGTATTTCTCATTGAGGGCCTTGGCCGCGCCCATCGGGTCTCCGAAATGGGGGCTCCACTCGAAATCCGAGAAAATCAAAAGCGCCTTCCGGCCGGGCATCTTGGCCAACTCGGCGTCGGAAGCGGCGATTCCGTAGCCCAACGGCGTCAGGGACTGGGTGGCCTCGATGCCCCCCATGACCGGCCCCAGTGCCGCCCGGTCATACTTCATTGGGCCCCAAAGCAGCTTGGTTTCCTGGGCCGTATTGAACTCGGTGCGATACCCGAACGTCCTCAAGGCCGCCTGGTAGTCCAGGCCGGGGATGGTGGCGTTCAGTTTCCGCAGCAGTTGAATCTCATCCTCCCAAAGCTGTTTGCCTAAAAAGAAAATGCCGGTTGATTTGGACAGGTCGACAAGCAGTTCAAAACCCTTGATTTTTTCCGTTTGATACATGGGACCCTTGCACACGTCCGCAGCCAGTCCCGCGCCCGGGCTCGCCAGCAGGGTTCCGCAAACCAAAATCGCTACCCAAAATGACCATTTTTTCATCATGAATCTGTGAATCCTCTCTTTCTTTGTTGGCGTTGATTGAACGGCCCTACAAAAAGCAATATCCGGACCAAATGAAATTCTTGCTTTTATATTATCCGGTTAAAGGGCTTTTGTCGAGGGTCTCATGGAAAAGACCGGATTGACATTAATATATTTATCTTATTCATGCAATATTGTCCAGCGGGAGTGTACAAAAATCTTCATGAATCGGACAAATTCCGATCCAATTGGACAACTCTTCTCCTGTCCGGAATGTCTCATTCCGGCAGGCGATACGTGTATCTTCGGGGCCTGACTCAGGCGGAAATGGCGCTGAGGATAAAGTCCGTCTGCCGCCGCACGTAATGTTCCAGATCGAAACGCTTCCTGAAGTGCCAGTGTTTCAGGGCCCAGGCATGTCCGGCCATGAGGATGTTGTAGGCGATCAGGTTGACGTCCACGCGCTTGAACACACCGGCCTGGATGCCTTCTTCGATGATGCCCTCGAAAATCTGAATGTGCTCGGCTTCGTCGGCCATGATCTTGGAGCGGCCGACCCGGTCCAGGGTCCGGGACTTTCGGTAGACCAGGACGACCTTGCCCATGTTTTGGTGGACCAGGCCGTAGAAGATTTCGATGGCCGCTACGAGTTTTTCGCGGGGTCCGGGGAGGGACTCGATTTTCGGCGGGATATGGTCTTTGATCTGATGGGTGAAATCTTCCATGATCAGGAGCATGATATCGGATTTGCGCCGGACGTAATGATAGGTCACCGGGACGCTGATGCCGGCTTTTTCGGCGATCTCTCCGACCGATGTCTCATGAAGGCCCTTTTTTTCGTACAGTTCGCTGGCCGCTTCGATAATGAGCTTTTTGATCCGTCTGGATTCGGAGTCGACAATATGGACGCTCGGGGTTTGCGGCAATACGGCCCCGTCGCTTAAAGAGGTCGCCATGGCCCTTACCTCCTTCATTCTTTTCTTTAATTATTGTCCTCCAGGGCCGTCCCGCTGTCAACCCTTTTCAAAACGCGGGCTCAAGCATCCGGAGAGCGGGAGTCGATTCGGGCCCGGCCGCGGGGGCGGCTGGAATCCAGTATGCCCCTGTTCATTTAATGATTACGTCCAGACGCAAAACGAACTTGCCTCGGCCGGGGGGCCTTGGTATGCTGGGTGGCCGGAACAAGACCGTATGAAACGGAGGACGAGTGCGGATCGTCATGGTGGGTTTCAGGACATGAATGCAAGTATCTTCCGCTCCGAGCAGATCATCGGGTCGCTACGGGCGGCTTCCGGGCGGGCAACGCTGTTCGTGGCCCTGGCCTGTCTGGCCGGGCTTGCGTTCAACGCCCTCCGGCCCGACTCCCTGCCCCTGTTTCAAGACTGGCGGGCGCTCGAGGCCGAGCAGGCCGCGGTCCGGCTTGCAACCGGGCTGGTCGCTCTCGACACCGACCGCGTGGCCCGACTATATACCGAAAAACACGTTCTGGTCCTGGATGCCCGGGCCCGCGACTTCTACCTGATGGAACACATCCCCGGGGCCCTCAGCATGCCCCTGGACGAGGCGGACGCCCGTTTAGGCGAACTGCTCCGGGCCCTGCCCCCGGACACCCTGGTCATCACCTACTGCGACAGCGTGACCTGCGAAATGGGTCAGGAACTCGGGCGCAAGGTCCTGGCGGCCGGCCACGCCCGGGTGGGGGTCTATCTCGAAGGGATGGCCGATTGGCTGCGGCGCGGGATGCCCGTGGAATCGGCTGGATAACGTGGCGGCCATGAAGTGGCGGATACTGGTCTGGGCCTGTCGGCTTATACTGGGCGGCGTCTTCATCTATGCCAGTCTGGACAAGATCGCCCATCCGGAGCGCTTTGCCGAACTGGTTTACAACTACCGGATTCTGCCCGGTGATCTGGTCAATCTGTTCGCTATCGTCCTGCCCTGGGTGGAACTGACCGGCGGCCTGCTGCTTTTGACCGGCCGCCAGCCGCTGCCCGCCTCCCTGATTCTGACCGGGCTCATGGTGGTCTTCGGCTCGGCCATCGGGTACAACCTGGCCCGCGGCCTGGACTTCAACTGCGGGTGTTTCTCCACTTCCCCGGAAATGGCCAAGGAGACCATCCGGACCCTGGCACGGGACGTCGCCCTATTGGTCCCGGCGGCCGTTTGTTTGTTCGACGGCCATCGCCGGACATCGAGCCGGCCTCAGTCCGCCTCGCCTATCCGAGTTCCGGATAGGCCTGAATGATCCGCCACATCTTATCGGCGTTGGCTGCCGCGTTGGCCATGATCTCTTCGGCGGTCAGCGGCGTGTGCGACAGGCCGTGTCCGTGGTTGTCCACGGAACACAAAGACCCATATTCGAGCGTCAGCTCCTGGGAGATGGTGGCTTCGCTGGCCAGGGTCATTCCGACCATATCGGCGTAGTGGGACTGAAAGAGGATTTCGGACCGTGTCTCCAGCCTCGGGCCCGGGTTCTGCCAATAGACTCCGCCGTTGACCAGCGGCACGCCGGCCTTTTCGGCGGCCGCCTGCAACTTGACCCGCACCAGTTCCGAGAGATGCGGCGTGATGTGCATGGGCTCGTTTTCGCAGATGCTCGGCACGCAGGCCAATGAAATGTAATCGTGGGGCAGGACCACACTGCCCGGAACCAGGGAGGGGCGAAGGCTGCCCGTGGAATTGATTCCGACCACCTCCCGAACCCCGATGGATTTCAGGGCGGTGATGTTCGCCGCGTGGTTGACACGGTGGGCGGGCACATAGACGCTACCTTCCAGTCCATGTCGCGGAACATAGGCCCATCGGTCCGTCAACAGCACCTCGGCCTTACCGAACTTGGTATCGATGGTCCGTTTTTCCGCTTGGGCGAAATAGTCCTTTCTATAAAAAACAGTGCCCGCCAGCAAGCCAATCCGCTCGGCCATTAAAAATCCCTCCCCTTATCATGCTGTTATTGAAGCGCCCCTCTTCGGCCGAGGGGAAGCCTCCTCGATTTTTCCTCAAATCGCCGTATGGACTCGTCCGTGGTCGCCAGGATCAGCCCGGCCGTCCCCTTGGCCCCTCCTGCTCGGCGGCCGGGAGGACCAGCCGGACCGGATGGCGCGACAGCGATCGTATTTAACCGGAAACCGGCAACTGGTCGGCCAGGATCAGGCCTAAAACAGCCAGGCACTCCATGTCCAGATATCGGGGCGCGGTTTCGTCAAACAAAACGCGGGCCGAAGCCGGAAAATCCTCGTCCGCGTCGTAAAAAACCAGGGCCAGCGGTACGCGGGGCAAAGCTGGAAACCCCAGACAGATATCTCCGCCCAGGTCTGCTTCCAAAAGATAGCACCCCAGGCTTTCGCCGGCCTGGCGCAATCGGGCCGGCCGGCCCGAAAAATCCGTGGCGATCTTGTTTTCCACGATCTGGCTGAAGGTGGCGTGAAAAAAGGCGCCGTCCTTGAAATCCCGGTAGGAGACCCATTTCCGGCCCGATTCGCCGCTGCCCCCGTGAAGGATGTAGTAGGCCACGACGATACGCACGGTGAAATCCAGCGGCCCCTGGTCCGCCGAACGGACGCCGCCCGGTCCGACCAGACAGGTCCGCCCCAGGACGTCCAGGGCGACCTCTTCGCCGGCATCCCGCGCCCCGAGAAACATCATGGCATGACGGTAGTCCGCACCGGCCAGGCGGTCCACCAGGCCACGATAAACATCCTCGTAGTTTGTGGGAGCATCGGAGCGAAACATGGTCGTTCAATTAACATATTTGTGACGGTTCGGTAAACCCTTTTCTCGATCCGGGCCAAGAAGAATCAAGGGGGGCCTTTCGGCCCCCCCGAGGGGTTGTTGAGGTGGGAAAACGGTCCCGAAGGACCGATGAGGGATTTATGATAGGATAAAAAGCGGGTGGCCCGACCTGTCCAGGACATGGCCATTAGCCATCCGCTTGGTGGAGATGGCAAAGTTCATTGGAGACCGGCGAGGCCGACCGGTTTCCGGTTCCCCTTGACGGCCGCCTTGATCGACGGCTGCCTTCAGGTCTATTTTCGGGTCGTGATGCCTCATTCCTTGCTTTCCTTTTGGCTGCCGTTTCGAGTCGTTTTTCAGGCCGACAACCGTATGAATGATCTGTCATTCATTTTAGGATGCGAAACCTATTACAACCTTTCGCTCTTGTCAACTCTTTTTTCGTTTTTTTTTCTCTAAAAAGTTACACGACTCGATAAATCATATCATCCTGTTTTCAATGGCATTATTAAATTGGCGTATTCTGTTTTGCCAGGCCGCTTTCCCGGTCGCCCGCCTGCTTGAGATATTTTTCTCAAATTCAGGGGCCCGGACCGGGCCCCGCCCCGAAGCCGATCGGCCCGGATTCACCCGGAAAAATTTAATTTTCTGACGCCCCGAAAGAGGGAAAAGGGCTCCTTGCCTTCTCCGGCCCGCCCGGTTAAGATGGACGGGTCCGGACGGGCCGGAGTCCTGGCCGGACCATCCCGATCACGAAAAGGAGCATCGGTCATGGCGGTAGTTTCCGAGGAACTGAAGGCCACCATCAACAAGCCCGGCCGGGTGGGGACATTGAGCACGGTCGACGCCGAGGGCCGACCCAACGTGGCCTATTTCGGCAGCCTGCGCCTGCAGGAGGATGGCACTTTCACTGTGGGGCTGGCCCGAAACCGAACCCTGAAGAACCTGGAGGCCAATCCCCATGCCGTATTTTTCTGCGTCGAGGAAGCCCCGGTCACCTTCGGGACCAAAGGGACCCGGCTTTACCTCAAGGCTCGGGAAATCCAGTTCGAAGGTCAGCTTCTGGACCAGGTCCGGGAGATGATCGCCCAGCACGCCGGTCCGGCCGCGGCCAAAATGATGGCCGCGGCCGTGGCCTTTGACATCACCGAAGTCCGGCCGATCATGGACATGGGCTGAGGCCGGCCTTTATTCTTCTCCCCAGGCTCGCCGGCTGCGGGCGACTTTTTTCATGCTGGTCTTCCAGACCGGGGTTCTGAGAAAGGACTCCGACCAGCGTTCGGCCATTTGGAGGTAGAGGTCATAAGGCACGGCCAGGGTGATTTCGTCCGTCTTGAGAAACTTACGCTGGCTGGGGTCCCATCCGCCCAGGACGGCCCGGGTCTGGCCTTGGGCGGCGTATTTGAGCGGCCAGGTGACGATATTGGTGCAGCCTGCTCCAAAGGGTGAGGCCACCACTTCCATGTCATCCGTGACGAAGGCGGCCAGTTGGTGCAGGCCGGACATGCTTTCCGGCCTGGCGAAAAAAATGACCACTTCAGGCTGCTCGCCGGAATCGAAGCGGCTGAGCGGTTTGAAGACGCAGTAACGGGCCGGGGCCGGTCTGGGGTCGACGGTCTGGAAAAATCGGCGGGTCGCTTCGGGCGAGGACAGATAGCGCTCGCCTTCCATCATGCCGGGCAGGCCCGTGGACACGTAGTGCACGATGGCTTCCAGTTGGGGTTTCTGAAAACCGAGGTAAAAGGCCCCACCCAGACAGCCGAAGTGCTCCCGGTCGAACCAGGCCAAGGTACGCTTTTTCCGGGCCAGCCATATCTTGCCGATAACGCAGGAAAAATCTCCGAAGGCCTGACCCCAGTCCACTTCGCCCCGGGCCTCCTGTTCGGCGCTGTACAAAATCCCCGCCTTGGGTGATACGCCTTCTTCGGGCCGATGGTCCGTATAATGGACGCCCCAGGGCTCCTCGTTCAGGCCCACCGCCTCCATCAGACCGGCCGGATCCGGCCGCAAGGTTTGCTCGGTCATGGGTCCTCCTTGAGGGATTTAATTTTTATTTATTTTCGATTCATTTACCCGACCCGCTCCCAATGCGGGGCCGACTTGCGCGGACCAGGCCCGGATGGCTTCCCAGTCCCTGAAGTCGCCTTCGGGCAGTCCCTTGGCTTTCAGCACGGCGCCCAGGGCCCATGACACTTTCCCGTAGTCCAGGGCTCCGGCAAACAATCCGATGGATCGGGGTTTGAATTCAGGAAGGTCTTCGAGCAAAGGCTTTAGATAGGCCATGGCCTTTTGACGGTTGTCCTGCGTGGGTTCGCGCATGGTCAGACAGGTCATGAAGCAGGCCACCGGAATCCGGGCCAGGCGACCGTAATGGGCCTTGACGAAGTCGCTGGCTTCGGGCAACCACTTGCCCATCCGGATGGCGCTCCCGATGACGACGGCCCGATAGGACGATACATCGTCCAGGTCCTCGAGCGGCCGGACATGGACCGCCGCCCCCTGTTCGTTCAGGACCCGTCCGATCGTCGAGGCGACTTCGGTCGTCGATCCGCAACGGCTGGCATAGGCAAGCAGAATGGCGTCCTGGCCGGCGCCCTGGCCACCATAGTCGAACCTGGGCAGGGTCGATCTTGCGGCCTGGGCGCAACCGGGCGCGGAGATCAGAAATCCCGCGGACAGGCCGGCCAGGGTTCCGGCGGACAGTTTCATGAATTGGCGTCGGTCCATCTTCGACATATCACGGCCTTTGGGGTTCATCTCCCGCTCTCCATCAGGGTGGTTTTGAGATATTTTATCATACCCGGATGTTCTCGTGCTCCCGCCTGCCGACGGCGGCCCGCGCCACCTGACTTCAGGCCTTCTCCAAAGTCATCAGGGTGACTTCGGGCGGACAGTTGAAACGGATCGGGACGAGAAAGAGTCCCAGACCCCGACTGACGTAAGTCCAGCGCCGGCCGTCCCGGACCGGCCCGGCCCCAGCCGAACAAGATGGCGGCCGTGATGAAGTCTCCCCGGTCAGGGCGACCAGGTCCGGTTTCTCGGCCATGATCCGCTTCACCCCCTCGGAGATCAGGCTGTCCGAGGTTAGCCGCCCGGCATGAACGTCGCTGATCAAGGCCAGGCGAAAGCCGTCAAAGGATTCAGGCAGCCGCTCCAGCCTCATTCGAGGACGCTCCAGCACCAGACGTCGTCCGTTGACCACGCCCCACCCTCCCAGGGCGGAGAGGCCGGCCAGCAGCCCCAGACGGAAGAAGGCCCGGCGGGTGAGCGTCACGAGGGATTACCCGCTTTGCTCGATGAAGACCTTGTAAAACCTTGCAAAATAGATGGCGCCCGACCAGTAGGTGATGACCAGGGCCAGATAGATGAGGATCATGCCGAACTGATGCACGTTCAGTCCCCAGACCGGATGGTGCCAGAGGAGGAACCCGATGGCGATGTTCTGGGTCAGGGTCTTGCGCTTGCCCAGGACGCTGGCGTCGATGACGATGCCTTCCGTGGCGGCGATGCTCCGGAGTCCGGTCACGGCGATCTCCCGGCCGATGATGAGTACGACCACCCAGGCCGGGACCCGGTCCAGGGGAATGAGCATGATCAGGGCGGCCGAGTTGAGCAGCTTGTCTGCCAGGGGGTCCAGAAAGCGCCCCAGATTGGTTACGAGTTGAAAGCGTCGGGCCAGGTAGCCGTCCAGGAGGTCGGTCAGTGAGGCGATGATGAAAATGACGGTCGCCACGATGGAAACCACCGATCCGCCTCCACCGAACTGGAGCAGGATGATGAGTACCGGAACGGCGGCGATGCGGCCGAGGGTCAGCCAGTTGGGCAGATTGAAAAGACTGAAAAATCGTTCGCTCATGGCTTTTTATATTTCCGATAGTACTGCAGGACCCGCTGGACGTACATGCGGGTCTCCCTGACATCGGGCACCCGCTTTTCCCGGGCCACGCGTTCCGGGCCGATGTTGTAGGCGGCCAGGGCCAGATTCAAGTCCCCCTTGAACCGGTCGAGCATGAGGCGCAGGTACCGGCTGCCTCCGTCGATATTATCCTTGAGACCGAAGATATTGGCAACCCCCATCAAATCCGCCGTCTCGGGCATGAGTTGCATGAGCCCTTTGGCCCCGGCCCAGGATACGGCGTACGGGTCGAACGCGGACTCCACCTGAATGACCGCCTTGACCAGGGCCGGGTCCAGCTTGAACCGTTTGGATGCGACGCTGATATACGGTTCGAGCAGTTTCGGATCGATCCGGTGCCCGCCCGAACCGATCGTGACCCGGTAACGCAGTTGGAACAGCCGGTAGCGCGTATCCGTGGGCGCGTCGGTGAAATGCATCACGCCCCGTCGGTCCCGATAGAAATATATCTGCTTGGCCGATGCCAGGGCCGGCGGAAGCGCCCAGACCAGCCCGACGAGGCAGGCCAGCAGCAGGCTACTTCTTCTGACCGGCCACCTTCTTCCAGTCATCCAGGAATTTTTGCAGTCCGATGTCGGTTAACGGGTGTTGGGCCAGTTGTTCGATGACCTTGAAGGGCATGGTCGCGATGTCGGCCCCCATGAGGGCGGACTCGAGGACATGGACCGGATTTCGGATACTGGCGACGATGATTTCGGTATCATACCCGTAGTTGTTGTAAATGTTGATGATCTGATCGACCAGTTCCATGCCGGGCGCGGCGATGTCGTCGAGTCGTCCCACGAAGGGACTGACGAAGGCCGCTCCGGCCTTGGCCGCCAGCAGGGCCTGCAACGGGGAAAAAACCAGGGTCACGTTGGTTTTGACGCCGATTTCGGAGAGCGCCTTGGCGGCCTTGATGCCTTCCGTGGTCATGGGAATCTTGACCACCACGTTGGACGCCCACTCGGCCAGGCCTTTGGCCTCCTTAATCATGCCGGCCGCGTCCAGGGCAACGACTTCGGCGTTGACCGGCCCGTCCACGATTTTACAGATTTCCTTGATCCGCTTTTCCAGGCCGACCTTCTCCTTGGCAATCAGACTGGGGTTGGTCGTCACTCCGTCCAGGACGCCCAGGCTGGCAGCCTCCTTGATTTCTTCCAGATTGGCCGTGTCGATGAAAAATTTCATGCCCTTCCTCCCTGCTTCCTTCCGCCGGCAATTTCAAGATATCGGTCGCGGCAGCCTTGGCTGCAAAAGTATAATACCTGTCCGTCCACCATGGACGCAAGCCCTTCCGACCTGGGGAAATATACACCGCACTGGGGGTCCCGGACCAGGTCCTCGGTTCGTTCCGTATCGACCCGCCCCGGCTCCGGCCGGGTCGGTCCGGAAACCGGCGGGCGGGCGGCAAAGATCATGCCCCGCAGCACCCGGTAGATCAGGTAGAAGAGCGCGACAATGAGGAACCATCTTATAAAAATACTCATAGTCGATGCGCTTCCTGGCCGTTTTCCGGCAGCCGGGCGAGCATCTCGCCGGGCGTCAGCCCCAAGAGCGGATGCCGCCAGTCCGGGGCCACGTCCGCCAGGGGC
>Ga0180009_10001991_pt1 | contig 24183 bp, 22 predicted proteins | sample OS_PC_MetaG_FD_123537 | JGI IMG/M metagenome (GOLD analysis project Ga0180009, IMG submission 123537) | Groundwater microbial communities from the Aspo Hard Rock Laboratory (HRL) deep subsurface site, Sweden - OS_PC_MetaG | ecosystem: Environmental > Aquatic > Deep subsurface > Groundwater...
CCGTGCGACCAGCTCCTTTCCTGTGCCTGATTCGCCGAGAACAAGGACATTGCTCTCGCTGTGGGCGATTTCCGGTAAAATGTCGAAAATGCGCTGCATGGACGCGCTTTTGCTGAGGATTTCGCCAAAGGTGTAGCGACGGGAAAGTTGCTTGCGAAGCTCTGTTACCACGCTGAGATCCCGGAAGGTTTCCACTCCACCGATGACATTGCCTTCGTGGTCGAGAAGCGGCGCGGCGCTGATGCTTAAGGGGATCTGTTTTCCTTCCGCATTTCTGACGAAGATGGAGCGATTGGCAACGGGTTTGCCGCTGTACAGGCTCTGGGCAATGGCGCAATTGTCGCCGCAGATACTGGAGTGAAATACGTCGCTGCAGGATTTGCCGATTGCATCGCGCCGTTTCCAGCCGGTAATCAATTCTGCCGCCCTGTTGAAGGAGGTGATTTCCCAGTTGCGGTTTACGGTGAATACCCCGTCGGCGATACTTTCCAGCACCAGATCCGTGGTCATGACCGAGGTCATGTCGCGGAAGGTTTCGACCCCGCCGATCACTTCTCCGTCAGGATCGGTGAGCGGAGCGGCGCTGATGCTGATCGGAATGGTTTCACCGTCCTTGCCCTTGATAAAGATGGAGCGGTTGCCGATGGGCATGCCGCTCTCAACACTCTGGGCCAGAATGCAGGCATCCCCGCAGATGCTGGAATGAAAAATGGAGCTGCATCCTTTTCCGAGGACTTCGTCCTTGTTCCAGCCGGTAATATGTTCCGCCGCCTTGTTGAAGGAGGTCAGCTGCCAGTTGCGGTCAACTGTGAAAACGCCGTCTGCGATGCTGTTCAGTATGAGATCCTGCTGCAGGGTGGAGGTTACATCACGAAAAGTCTCAACTCCGCCGATGACCTGACCGTCAGGATCGAGCAACGGTGCGGCGCTGATGCTGATGGGAATGGTCCGCTTGTTTTTTCCTTTGATATAAATAGAACGGTTGACGATGGATTTTCCTTCGTTGATGCTTTGAGCGAGGATGCAGTCCGCTCCGCAGATATTGGAATGAAAGATGTCGTGGCAGGAAGACCCAATCACTTCCTGTGCGGTCCAGCCGGTGATTTGCTCTGCCGCGTTATTGAACGAAGTGATGCGGAAACGTTTGTCTACGGTGAAGACGCCATCGGCAATACTGGCCAGAACCAGCGGATAGATTTGGCCGGAGTCGAATGTGTCGCGGAGAGTGATGATTGCGCCGGAGAGCTTGCCGTTTTTATTCGGGATGGGTATGGCCGTAACGAGGAGAACAATTGCTTCGTCGCTGTCCGGCTTATGCATGATTACCCGGAAGTTATGCATGGCGCGGCCGGACGCAAGCGGTCCGTAAAGACTGCACAGGGCTTCGAATTTGCCTGCGCCGCTGAAAACGTCCTGGCAGGTCTTGCCGATGGTTTCCCCGGCAGTGAGGCCTAAAAGGTTTTTGGCGGCATCGTTGAAAGTGGTGATCTGCCAGTTTTCATCAACGGTGAAAACCGCTTCCTGTACGGCAGGATTCGAGGGGGGTGTGTTTTTGGTTTCCATTGATATGATTGAGTGGTCTTGGGTTACCTGTTTTATAGTTAAGAATCATTATTGAATCATTGAATATATAGCAAAAAAAAACAAAATACGCTTGCGGAAAGGGTGGCATCCGGGTGTTTTTCTTAATGGACACGGTGAGTTGGTGGGGCGAAAGGCTCTTGGGTGCAGGAGCATACGGAAGTTTGGTGCAGGAGTGCGAAAATTATCTTGACATGCGGGTTTGTCAAATTACAATGGGCTGAATTTACCCATGGGCAATTAACTCACAGATTAATTGCTTAATTACCTTCCGGATTATCAGATTCCCGAAGGGTGGAAGAAGTCGAGCATCCTTCTGAAATACATTGAGGAGACGTTAAAATGAAGATTGATGATCTTGAAAAACTCAAGAGTGAAGGGGTTGAAAACCTTCCTTCTGAGGAGCGCCGCCGGTTCCTTCGGTTTGGCCTTGCGGTAACCGGTGTTTTTGTCGGAGGGTCGGTGCTTTCTTTGACTTCCGCGCGTAATGCCGAGAGTTCAATGGGGCCGGTGCCTGCTGAAGGCAAGTTCCCTTACAGCCCCCACTACACCATGGTCATGCGCCAGAACCGTTGTATCGACTGCGAGCGATGCATGGAGGCCTGTGTAAAGACTAACAATGTTCCCTCCTATGGCTACCGCACCACCATTCTCCAGCAGGAGCGGGCAATTGCCAGAGGCGCGAAAGAGCGCGTTTTCATGCCGGTGCTTTGCAACCATTGTAATCGGCCGCCTTGTGTTCGGGTCTGCCCCACCACTGCAACGTATAAGGACAAGAAAAACGGTATCGTCATGATGGATTACAAGCGCTGTATCGGCTGTAAGACCTGTATGGCCGCCTGTCCGTATAATGCCAGGTATTTCAAGGAAGAAAATCGGGCCGTTGACAAGTGCAATTTCTGCTTCGATACCCGTTTGTCCAAGGGCGAGACCACGACTGCCTGTTCGGCAGCATGTCCGGCCGGTGTTCGTATCTTTGGGGATCTTACCAATTACGACAGTGAAGCCTATCAACTGATTCATAAGCCTGAAAAGGTTGTTTGGGTTCTTCGGCCTGAAACCGGCGCCATGCCGAACGTGTTTTACATGAATGATTAATCAAACAGCGAAGAGGGCCGTAATGAAACGCAATAATAAGAGCGTAAAGAATATGGTGGGCTTGGCGGCTGTTGTCGGCATCCTTGTTTTTTCCAGCCTGTCTTTTGGCGAGGAAGCCTATGATGAGGACACTTATGGGCCGAAAGCACCCATTGTTTGGACAAAACCGGTGAAAGGGGTGGCTTTTTATCATAAAACCCACACCATGGATGCCGGTCTTTCCTGTGACAGTTGTCACGATGCTATTTTTGAAATGGCCGCAGGCACTGCCGAGCAGAATGCCGATTTCACAATGGCTTCGCTGTATAAGGGTAAATATTGTGGCGCCTGTCATGATGGTTCCATGGCTTTTGCTTCCAATACCCGCTGCGCAACCTGCCATATCGGGGTAAAGGGCTACAATAAATTGACCGGTGCCGCGCCTCAGGGTAAGGGATCAGGAAAGCATTGATATCTTTTTTGTGCAAGTTGCACCCGCCTGAGTAATATTAATCCGGCGGTCTGAGTTGCAATATGTTTGAATTTATAAAGCGGAAGGCCTTTACGGTGTAAGGGTTTTCCGCTTTATTTTTTTATCTTCTTCTTTGGGTGGTGCTGAGCCTGAAAACAAGTGCTGTTATTTCATCGCCATGTTGTTCAATATGGACTGTCCTGTATCTCGCATTGTCAAATAATAGGTGAGTTTTCACCTTCCGTCATGCCGCATCGATTCGATCTCATTGGATCTCTTTTTTTTTCAAGGGGATACGCCAGTTGAGATGTTCATGCCCCTCTGCATTTAGTTTCTGCAAGTTGAATAAATCCAGGTAGTTCCACGTTGAGAGCTTTTTGAAAAACTTATCCATGGGCCATGGGTGGATTACTCCGTCAGGGATAATTGTGGCTCATATTGCGCTTCCAAGTTTGTATCATCCTGATTTGCAAGTAAAAAAATCAAGGCATGTATTCCTGGTTTGTTTGTGGTTGTTGCATGAGTGAAGAATTAATAGCAGTGACTCGTCGTTTTATCTCGTTGAATATATGTTGAAATATTTTGATTTATTAGGGGATGTTGCAAGGAATCTGATCGGATCATTTTTAGCCCGATTTGTTACGGGTGATAGATCAAAATGCGTCCCTGGTGTTAAATAACTTGAAACAACATGTGTTCGAGAAATCTATGAAATTGATTATTGCAGAACTCTAACTCCCTGCTTCTCTAGGTAAAACAAGAAAATTAAAAGAAAGAGATGCGTGGCAACTTGGTATGGCACGCCCCTTGCTCATACACTAGGTAACATGGGCTGGATGCGCGGGAAAAGCCCATTGCGGAATAAGCGTATGCATAGAAAAGGAGGTGGCCGGGGAGAGTTTAAAAATATTCTGGAAAGGAAAAGCTCCTCAATCAACGGGTGGCGGCCCGGAAAGTAGATCCTGCTCCAGAAAACATCTGCAACTGTCTGATACAGACTGCAATTAAAATTGAAAATGTTTTGCAAAATAACTCCCTGGCCGGGAGTGAGTTACAAACCAACTGTTAATCTGTACGTAAAAATTTTAGGGAGGAAAAACCATGTTGAACACATTCTCAATCGCTGAGGTGGCTGAGGAAAAGGTCGCTACCCCGACCGTTACCAAAGCCACAATTTTGTGCGCGATTCTGACCCTTGTCGGTATCGGCGCCGGTCTGTATGCTCAGGTTGTCGGTCACGAACATGCCTTTAACAACACCCGGGAGATGCCTTGGGGTATTTTGATCGCGAATTATGCATATTTCGCCATCATCTCCACCGGACTCTGTCTTCTTGCTGTACTGAGCCACATCTTCGGGCACAACCGTTTGACCCCGCTCGCCAACCGCATGGTGTATCTCTCCATAGTGGTCATCTTCGGCGGATTTCTCATCATTGGCCTTGAGCTTGAAAATCCTCACCGCATGCTTCTTTATAACATGCTCTCCCCGAATCTGACTTCCAATATCTGGTGGATGGGAACTTTGTACAGCATGGCTGTCGGCTTCATGTTTGTTGAATTCTATCTGATCCTGACTAAAAAGTACTCTCTTGCTGTTACCCTTGGCGTACTTGGTGCTGTAGCAGAACTTGCCGCAAATACAAACCTTGGCGCCGTGTTCGCGACCCTTTCCGCGCGTCCCTTTTGGTACGGTTCTCAGTTGCCGGTGTATTTTCTTGCCTCAGCAGTGATGACCGGTTCTGCGGCGATTATTCTGTTCAGCAATTGGGCTTACAAGATTCGCAATGAGGAAATGAGCCCGACAACCCGTGAAGGTCTTCAGGGCGCTGGTAAGGTAATGTTCAGCACCCTGGTCCTGCTGCTCATCGCCACGACCTGGAAATTCATCGCCGCTTTTTCCGGTGGCACCGAGGAGGCTCGTCTTGCCGCCCTGAGTCTGATCCAGGGTCCGCTCTCCATGAATTTCTGGGTATTTGAAACCGTGGTCGGCATGCTTGCTCCCATCGTGATCATGACCCTGTCCCGGATGAAAAGCCAGCAGGCATTGTCTGCAGCAGCACTCATGGTTCTGGTTGGTGCTTACTTTCAACGTTACGACATCGTTGTCGCCGGTCAGATAATCCCCATCTACAACGGCTGGGACGAACTGCCGACCTATCTTTCTTATGTTCCTTCTGTATCCGAGTTCCTGGTCGCCTTGGGTGGTTTCGGCTTAGTTGGCCTCGGCTTCCTTCTCGGGGAGCGGTTTTTCGGCAAGGCCTTCAGGTTCAGCGGTAAACATTGATTGCTGCCACAGCGAGGCTGAGTAAAGACAAATGACCTTCCTCTCGGGCGGGATTTCTCGCCCGAGGGAAGCTTCAAACCGGAGTAGAGACAATGATATCTGACAACAAGGCAATCTTCACCATAGGAACCGCGGCGAAAATGCTGGAAGTGCATCCGCGAACCTTGAGGATCTATGAACGGGAAAATCTGGTCAAGCCTTTACGAAAGGGGCAGTGGCGCTACTACACCATGGATGACATCAAGTGGATTCAATGCCTAAGAGACATGATCCATGAGCATGGCATCAGCATCGCTGCAATCAAGAAGCTTTTACAGTACACCCCTTGCTGGAACATTGCTGATTGTTCCTTTGAGAAAAGAAAGCAGTGTACGGCTTTTATGTCCAGTGGGCTTGTTCCCAGAAAGATCAGTTTGGATAAGCGTTCAGGAGATGTTGCCGCCTGAGTAATGGCGACTTCTATTAGAAAAGGAGAACGACAATGACCACCATCACGCAGTTTCTTGACAAAATCAATATCGGTGTTTTGGGTGTGGACGAAACAGAAGGAAATGCACCTGCCAAGGTTTCCTTTCGCAAGGTCAGCGAGGCTGCCTGGGGAGTTGCAACCTTTGCTTTGTTTCTCTTGTTGGGACCATTTTCCGCAATTGCTGCTATTTGCAGCGTAGTATCGTTGGCAAAGCAGGGCAATGGGGTTGAACCTGAGGCAATGCTCTAAGTGGGGTTGGAACTTGGAGATTGTGGGTTAAGAAGTGTTTCGGAATATTTGGCTCGTAGCGATCATGGTTCTGTGATCAGGGGTGAGCGATCAGTCAGGGAGAAACCTGGCTGGTGATTGACCCTTGGTTGCAGGGGCTGGTATATAAGGCACAAAAAAAGGCTGCTCAATTGAGCAGCCTTTTTTTGTGCCTTAAGAAGCAGAAAGCTTACTTCTTGTGGCAGCCGTCACATTTGGTCGGGCCCTGGTTCTTAGCTTTGTGGCAGGTCTGACAGAGCGCATGGCCTTTCTTCATATCCCACTTCTTGTCGGCCGGGTAGTTGGCGTCCTTGTGGCAGATGTCGCATTCAATCGTAGCCTGATGCTTGGCATGAGGGAATACGGAAGGTTTCTTGGCAGCTTCGGTCTTCAGGGTGATGTCGGCAGGACCTTTGTCGGCAGCGAGTGTGTTGCTGGCAACAGCAAAACCGAAAACAAGCGCAAACGCAGCGGAACAGATGATGGTTCTCTTCATTGTGTTTCTCCCTTAAAACAGTTGGTTTATAAAATTGGGTTATGAATACCCATTCACTTACAAATGATGCTGTTATAAACCCACTTGCTTAAGCTTGTCAAGCAGGAAGAACATTTTAATCCTGTTCTGTTTGCTGCTTGTGTGGTGGCGAATCAGCCACCTCCGTAACTGTGCAGACCGGAAAGAAGGTAGTTGACACCATAATAGGTGAAGATTACCGAAAAAAAGCCGATGATGGCCAGCCAGGCGATGCGTCGCCCCCCCCATCCCCTGGTGAATCTGGCATGCAAGGTTGCTGCGTAGACAAACCAGGTGATCAGCGACCAGGTTTCTTTCGGGTCCCAGCTCCAGTAGGTGCCCCAGGCGGAGTTGGCCCAGACCGCACCGGTTATGATGCCGGCAGAGAGCCAAAGAAACCCGAAGAGGATGGTTTTGTGGACGATGTCGTCGATAAGTTTAAGATCTGGCAGCGAAGCAAGGAGGGAGTTAGGGTCTTCATTAGCTTTTCGATCCTTGAGAAGATACATCATGCCCATGCCGCATGCCACGGCAAAAGCCGCATAGCCGATGAAACAGGTGATAACGTGAGCGATGAGCCAGTTGCTCTGCAAGGCCGGAATCAACGGTTTGATGTCGGGGTTCTTGAGGCCAGCCATGATCATAGCCAAAGCGGCGAATGGCATAGAGAAAGCGCCCAGAACTCTGTTTTTGTACTTCAATTCAAGGCCGAGGTAGCAAATAGCAATGGACCATGCGAAAAAAACCAGGGATTCGTACATGTTGGAAAGGGGGGCGTAGCCGATACCCATCTGGTGTGATTCGTACCAGCGCATACCGATTCCGGCGGTATTGACAAGAAATGCCCCAATAGTGAGTACTGTGGCGATAAGGCCAATTTTTTTTGCCCGAAAGACAAAGATCGCAATGTAGAGAATTGCTGAAAAAAGGTAGGCAAACGTTGTAATGCCCAGAAGTTGTGAACTGTTCATGGCATATCCTTAAGCGTTTTGAAACGTGGAGTCTTGTGTGAAACACTCGACAAGGGCGGCAAATTCTTTATCAAAGGCGATCTTGTTTTTACTGGTGGCGCCACAAACCAGTATCCGGCAGCGACCTTCGTTTTCATCTTTATCAATATAAACCCAAACTCTTCGATGCGAAAGGAAGAAAGCTACGTAGAGGCCTATCAACATAAGGGTGCAACCGGCATAGACAGTCCAGACGCCAGGGTCTTTCGCCACTTGAAGTCCGGTGGCATACACTTGGCTTGCCTGGAATTCATAGGTTGCCGTTGGGGTGGTAATCGCCTGGATAGCGTTGTTGTCCATCCAGAAAACGTTGGGTTCACCCTGACCATTGGAAAACCATACCTTGAGCGAAGCGACGTCACCCATACGGCTGCGGACTTGCTGGTTGATTACGCCGAAATCGATATCGGTATCAGGCCAATGAATTTTCTGGCCAAAAGGAATCTGGAAATTTTGCCGGACGTTGGTAGCTTTGTTGGTGATGCTGATGTTGAATCCCTGCATGGGCTCGTAGCTGGACTGGTAAAAAGTTATACCTTTGTAGTCCATGGGGTCGTTGACAATAATGCTCCGACTGAAGGTCTTGTTTGCCGCATCGTCCCGAACCGTAAGGTCGGAACGAAACTCCTTTGGGGTTGCTCCGTCAGCATAGAATGAGAGATTGAAATCGTCACACTGCACGGAGAAGCCAAGGGGGATTGGTTTTTCGCTGCCTGTTTCATAAACAGTGTCGGTGGCCCCTCCTTCCGGAATCATGACGCCTGCCTTGAATCCGAACAGAGAGCCGATGATGGCCCCGGCAAAAATGAGAAGAATGCTCAGGTGAACCGCATACGCCCCAAGGCGGCTCCATGCGGTTTTTTGGGAAAAGAGCAGGGTGCCGGACGGTTTATTCTCATGCTGCGCTTTCCAGCCTTTTTTGGCAAGAAGAGTGGTGGCGACACCCGTAAGGGCTCCAACCTCTCCGCTGGCAAGGAACACCTTGGAGTTCGGCATTTTTTTAAGCCGCTCCGGGTCGGTGTCAAGATTGTTCATCACGACCATTTGCCATACGTTGGGCAACCGATCAATGGTGCAAACAATAAGATTGATGCTGAACAGGAGTAGCAGAGAGATAAACCACCAGGAATTATACATATCCGGGACATCGAGCATCTGGAAAAACTGCGCGGTGCGCGGACCAAAGGCATCAACGTAAAATTCAGGAGGGTTCTTCTGGGGAATAAGCGTGCCGATGATTGAGGTCGTGGCCAGGATCAGCAGGGCAAAAAGAGCAAGCCTGACGGATGCGAAAAAACGCCACGCCATGTTTTCAATTTTTTTCATATGCGCCTTGTCTAGAAAATGGGTTTTTGGGGAAGTATATGGAAGAAAAGACAGATGATTTTGTCTGGGTGGCAATGTGCCGCATTGGGTAATTGTCTGTAATCTCTACTCATGTTTGCCTTGGGCTGTCAATAGAAAAATCCTAATGGGACGAGGGGCGAACTGGTAAGTAAGCCACGATTCTGTGCCATGTCGGTGAAGAGAAGCAGGAGGATGGTATAGCTCTCTTTGTTATGATGACACCATCGTGCCCGGTTTGTTCCGGGTTTTTTCTTCGGATTGAGCTTTTTGCGGCGAAGAGAAAAAAAGAGAACAAAAGACTTGTCAAGAGAGGGGAGACGGTGTATAAATTTTCCTCTTTGAAAAGGGGCATGGCTGGAAAGAATCAGACCGTCTCTGTATGGTGATTTCAAGATACCCGCTGTTGCGGTGTGTTAAAGGAGTTTTATTATGTCAAAAAAATGTGCTATTTGTGGAAAAGGTCCGACCACCGGCAATAATGTAAGCCATGCCAACAATAAGAACAGAAGGCGCTGGTTGCCTAATCTGCAGCGGGTCAGAATGGCTACTTCAGGAGGCAATGGTCTGCATGTACGTGTATGCACCCGTTGTATCCGCTCCGGTGCCGTGGTCAAGCCTGCCTGAACATTTTTCAAAATTTGTTTTGATAGCCCCAGCTTCTTGCCGAGAAGTTGGGGCTTTTTTTTATGTGTAACTGTGCCTGCAGTGGGCAACCATTCTCTGTAATCGCGTGATCTCCTCTCTTCAAGCTCTCAGGCTCTTTTCGCCTCCATAACACCATCAAGCTGCTGCAAGTGCTGGAGCAGGCGCAAGAGATGCTCCCTGCTGTTTATTTCGACAATAATGGAAATTTTGGCGATTCCGCCGCTTGAGGTTGTGGCTTCAAGGGTGAGGATATTTGCGTCGTCATGGCTGATCGTATTGCTGAGCGAGGCCAGGAATCCTTTCTGGTCACGGGCGATAACCTGGATCTGGGCCCGATGGGTGGTTTTGATGTCCTCGGCCCAACTGACGGCGATAAGGCGCTGCTGGTCCGAGGCCGTGAGGTTTGGGCACGATGCCTTGTGCACGGAAATGCCCCGCCCGGAGGTAATGAAGCCCACGATCTCGTCTCCCGGAACCGGCATGCAGCAATGGCTGATCTTGGTGAGGACATTATCCGCTCCGCTCACCAGAATAATGTTGTCCCGGTCCCGTTTCTTTCCACCCTTGGACGCGATCGCCTCCTGAATAATATTCTCCGGCAGGGTCTCCCGAATTTCCTCGGGCTGCAGCTCTTTAATGATGGACTGAACCGTCATCTTCCCTGAGCCGACACGGCGCATGAGATCATCCAGAGAATTGCAGGCGATGGTCTTGAGGAGTTCCTTGAGATGGCCGGTTTTGATCAGTTTTTTCAGGCTGAAGTTGTGTCGTTTCAGCTCCCGCTCGCAGATTTCCCGACCGACTTGCAAGGTTTTTTCCCGTTCCTCCTGATTAAGCCACTGACGAATCCGGCTTTTTGCCCGTGCGGTTTTGACAAGGTTAAGCCAGGAACGGTTAGGTTTCTGCTTGGCCGAGGTGAGAATCTCGACCAGATCCCCGTTTTTGAGCTGGGTTTTGAGTGGAGCGATCATGCCGTTGATCTTTGCCCCGGTGCAGCGGTTGCCGACTTCGGTATGGATGCTGTAGGCGAAGTCGATGGGAGTGCTGCCCTTGGGAAATTCCTTTACCTCGCCAGTGGGGGTCAGAACGAAAATTTCCTCTTCGTAGAGTTCCCCCTTTACGGCATCGAGAAATTCTTTTGGGTCTTCCAGTTCCTGGAGGGTGTGCACCAGTTGTTTGAGCCACTTGAAAAGCTTGGCGTCCTTTGAAGTGATGGACTTGCCTTCCTTGTATGCCCAGTGAGCGGCAATACCTTCCTTGGCGATCTGATCCATTTCCTCGGTGCGGATCTGGACCTCCATGAACTCCCCGCGCAACCCGACCACCGAAGTGTGCAACGACTGATACATATTGCTTTTCGGGGTGCTGATGAAATCCTTGAAGCGCCCGTCCACCGGCGGCCACAAAGAATGAATGATGCCCAGTGCTTCGTAGCACTCCTTGATGGTGGGTACGATGATCCTGAAAGCAACCTTGTCGTATACCTTTTCAAAGGTGATGCTCTGGGCCACGAGTTTTTTATAGATACTGTAGAGATGCTTGGGGCGACCCAGCACCCGGAACTGCTTTAGGCCATGCTCGGTCAGTTTCCGGTTGAGCAGCTCTTTAACCTCATCGACATAGGTTTCCCGGTCCGCGAGAGAGGTATGGATCTTGGCGGCGAGATCCTCGTGTTCTTCCGGGTGGAGATATGAGAATGAAAGATCTTCCAGTTCACGCTTGAGCCAGTCGATTCCAAGACGGCTGGCCAAGGGAGCATAGAGTTCCATGGTCTCCTGGGCAAATTCAAGCTGCTTGTCGCGCGGGACATACCCAAGGGATTGCATATCGTGAAACCGGTCGGCCAGTTTCACCAGCAATACCCGGATGTCGGAAGACATGGCCAGGAGCATCTTCCGGATATTTTCCGCTTGGTAGGCGAGATGGCTGTTGAACTGAACATCGGTGATCTTGGTGGTGCCCTTGACGATATTGGTGACATCGTCGCCAAAGGTTTCGCGCAGGGTTTTTTCCGTCTCCTTGAGATTATCGGCCTTTTTGAGAACGCCGTGCAGGAGGCCGGCACAGAGGGTTGGAACATCAAGACGCATGGTCGCCAGGATGTCGGTGACCATGAGGGCGTGGTACAGGTACGGCCGACCGGAAAGACGATGCTTGCCCGAATAAAATTCCTCGGCAAAGACATGGGCTTTGCTGAGCAGGACGAGATCTTCCTCGGGCATGTAGCCCCTGGCCCGTTCGAGTATGTTTTCTATCGTAACCATTCGGCTGTCAATAGTGTTGATGTTTGTCTGTCTTGATCACTGCGGTGCAACCAGTGCTTCGCGAACCAGCTCAACGAGTTTTGGCCCGGTTTCGGCCAGGGGCAGATTAAGAGTGGTACCGGTGGCCCGGGCCCTGATTTCCACAAGACCTTTTTCACTGAAACTCTTGCCAACCATTACCCGGTAAGGGATGCCGAGGAGATCCGCATCCTTGAACTTGCTTCCCGGCCGTTCATCCCTGTCATCCAGAAGGACCTCGATTCCGGCATTGACCAACTGGCCATACAGCTCGTCGGCGGCAGCAGTGATCGCCTCATCTTTGGGTGAGAGGTTCAGGAGAATGACCTGAAAAGGCGCGATGGGCAGCGGGAAAATAATGCCGTCCTTGTCGTGATTTTGTTCGATGGCTGCAGCCACGGTGCGGCTGACCCCGATGCCGTAGCAGCCCATAATAAAAGGCTGTTCCGTGCCCTGATTGTCCAGAAAGCTTGCCTTGAGCGCCTCGCTGTATTTGGTGCCAAGCTTGAAGATGTGGCCCACCTCAATGCCTCGGGTCAACTCAAGGCTACCGCCGCAGAGCGGGCATCGGTCTTCGCTGGTGATCTGGCGCAGGTCGGTGATGGTCTGCGGGGTAAAGTCGCGATTGAGATTGGCATTGAGCAGATGGAAATTCTTCTCATTGGCGCCGATGGCGAAATTGTGCATCCGGGTGAGTTCATTGTCTGCCAGTACCGGGATTTTCAGCCCGATGGGGCCGAGATAGCCGCTGGGTGTGCCGGTGGAGTCGAATATCTCTTTGTCATCGGCCAGTCGGAGGTTGTCGGTGGTCACCCCCAATGCGTTGGCCAGCTTGACGGTCTGTACTTCGTGATCGCCGCGGAGAAGAACCGCCACCGGTTTTTCTTCAACCATATAAACGAGGGTTTTAATCAGCTCTTTGGGAGAAATTTTCAAGAATTCCGTGACCGCAGTCACCTTTTTCTTGCCCGGGGTTTCGATTTTTTCTAGGGCGAGCAGGGGCGGCGGAGTCGGAGCGGCCGGTGTCTGGCAGCGGGCTTTTTCCATATTGGCTGCGTATTCGCATTCCTTGCAGATCACTATGGTGTCTTCGCCGGTGTCGGCCAGAACCATGAACTCGTGGGAGAAACTGCCGCCGATGGTGCCGGTGTCCGCTTCCACTGCCCGGAAGGACAGACCGCAGCGGTTGAAGATACGGTGGTAAGCCTCGTGCATCTTTCGGTAGGTCTCGTCGGCACCGTCCTCGGTGGCGTCAAAGCTGTAGCCGTCTTTCATGATGAATTCTCTGCCCCGCATCAAACCGAAGCGGGGCCGGATTTCATCCCGGAATTTGGTCTGAATCTGGTAGAGGTTCAAGGGCAGTTCCTTGTAGGAATGCACATTGAGCCGGATCAGGTCGGTGATCACCTCTTCATGGGTGGGTCCAAGGCAGCTTTCACGGGAGTGCCGGTCAGTGAAGCGCAGCAGCTCAGGGCCATATTTTTCCCAGCGTCCCGATTCCTTCCAGAGGTCGCCCGGCTGGACCATGGGCAGAAGTAATTCCTGGGCGCCCGCCCGGTTCATCTCCTCGCGGACAATGCGCTCAACCTTGCGAATGGCGGCAAGGCCCAGGGGCAGGTATGAGTAAATCCCGGAGGTGAGTTTTCGAATATATCCGGCGCGAAGCAACAACTGGTGGCTGACCACCTCGGCTTCGGAAGGGGTTTCTTTCAGGGTGGGAATGAGCATCTGTGAAAAAAGCATGGGGCACCTGGTGAGCAGTTATGGATGTGTGCGCAAAAGTCGTCACCCTGGTGAAAACCGGGGCCCAGACGTATCGCAATTATATAAAAAACCTGGATTCCGGCCTTCGCCGGAATGACGAACTGTCTTTCGTAACTTTTTGCAAGACCATCGGTTACGGATTATGCGCCTTCTGGCGAGCTTCTTCAATCATTGCGTCGATCTCGGCCAGAAAAACGGCCAGGAGTTTGTCTTCCTGTACTTTTTTGTAAAGCTGGCCTTTTTTGAAAATAATGCCGACTCCGTGGCCGCCCGCCACTCCGATATCGGCCTCTTTTGCTTCCCCCGGGCCGTTGACCACGCAGCCCATTACCGCGATTTTCAAGGGGGTGTCGATGTTCTGGATGTGGCGCTCCACCTGCTCGGCCAGGGAAAACAGGTTCACCTGGCAGCGTCCGCAGGTGGGGCAGGAGATCAGTTCCGGCCCCCTCTCGCGGATGTGCAGACTCCGGAGCAGTTCGTAGCCCACCCGGATTTCCTCCACCGGATCGCGGGTCAGGGATATCCGGAAGGTGTCGCCGATGCCTTCATACAATAAAATTCCCAGGGCTACGCTGGATTTAACTGTGCCGGCAATGAGGCCTCCTGCTTCGGTGACGCCGAGATGCAGGGGATAATCGCATTGATTGGACAAAAGCCGGTATGCTTCCAGAGTGGTGAGCGCATCCGAGGATTTGATCGAAATCTTGATCTGGTCAAAATCAAGCTCCTCCAGCAACCGGACGTTACGCAGGGCGCTTTCCACCAGGGCCTCAGGCGTGGGGTGGCCATGTTTTTGCAGGATATCCTTTTCAACCGAGCCGGAGTTGACCCCGACCCGGATGGGAACCCTGTGCTGTTTTGCCGCGGCAACTACCCGGGCAAGCTTGTCAGTGCCGCCAAGGTTGCCCGGGTTGATCCGGATGCCCTGGGCGCCGTGTTCCATGCTGGCCGTTGCCAGCCGCGCGTCAAAATGGATATCGGCAATAAGGGGGATGCTGATCTGCTCACGGATTCGGGTGATGGCCGCGGCTGCTTCCAGGTCAAGAACCGCTACCCGGATGATCTCGCAGCCCGCCTCGGTGAGGCGTTCGACCTGGGCGACGGTGGCAGCCACATCCCGCGTATCGGTATTGGTCATGGACTGAACGGCAATAGGTGCGCCATTGCCCACCGCCACGTTTCCCACCATGATCTGTCGTGTTTTTTTACGGATTATCATGGTGCGAGAGTATACCTCTTTGCTTTCCTTCCCGCATCCTTCTTTTGTCGGGTTTGTATGATGCGGGCCGGTATTTATTTGCTTCATGATACATGAAAAAATATGGCTGCCCGGGAAAATCGGATTTGCGGGTGCGCGGTCATTGTAATTAACCGTGAAGCTGCCTTGAAAAAGCGTTGCCCAACTGGTAGGATGCTGCCATGAAACTCCTTGTCACCCTGCTTGGTCTGGTCTTTATTTTGGAAGCGATTCCCTATGTCCTCTTTCCCGAGGCTATGCAGCGGTGGCTTGCCAGGCTCAGCCAGATGGAGGCAGGCTCCTTGCGGGCCACAGGTCTGTTTGCTCTTGGTCTTGGCCTTCTGCTTTGTTATCTTGCCCAGCGAACCGGGCTTTTTCCCTGACGGGAGAGGGTATCTCCGGTTTGCGCTTATTTCCCTCTATTACTCATCATAATGGAAACCATGGCCGGCAACGCTGATTATTTACTTGCCTCCTATCAGTTCGCGCTGCCCGAGGAGAATATCGCCCAGCATCCCTTGGCCCAACGTGATTCATCTCGGCTGCTGGTGGTGGATTGCCCGGCTGCGGAGACCAGGGATCGGAAATTTGCCGACATCTGTGACTATCTTGCCCCGGGGGATCTTCTGGTGGTCAACAACACCCGCGTTTTCCCGGCCCGTCTGCTTGGCAGGAAGGAAACCGGCGGCAAGGTGGAACTGTTGATTCTGGAATACCCGATTCCGGAAGAAGGGTCAGTGCACGGAGAGTCGGATGGCTGGCAGAAGGCTGTAGTGATCGGCTTGGTGAAAAGCGCCAAGCGACCGCAGCCTGGCGGGCGTTTGTTCTTTTCGGAAAATCTGGGCGGGACGGTGCAGGAGCTGCTTCCGGACGGCAAAGTGCGGGTTGTCTTGCAATACAGGGGAGATCTGGCCGGGATTTTGGAAGAGCACGGACAAATGCCCCTTCCGCCCTATATCCATCGGGAAGAAGGACAGACAGATGAGGATCGGCAACGTTATCAGACGGTCTATGCCGAAAATCCAGGGGCAGTGGCCGCGCCCACCGCAGGGCTTCATTTTACCCCCGAACTTCTGGAGAGGATTCAGGCGATGGGGGTGCGGATAGCCCAGGTCACCCTGCATGTGGGCTACGGAACCTTTGCTCCGGTGCGGGTGGAGGATATTCGGGAGCATGCAATCCACGCCGAATATCTCAAAGTCACCGAAGAGACCGCCGCGCTGGTTAACGAAACGCGGGCTGCAGGGGGGAGAATATGGGCGGTTGGCACAACCTCGGTACGGGCTCTGGAGTTTGCTGCGGAGGGTACGGGACAGGTTGTTGCCAGAAGCGGTTTTTGCGATCTCTATATTTATCCAGGCTATCAGTTCAGGGTGGTTGACAACCTGATCACCAACTTCCATCTGCCGCAGTCATCCCTGCTGTTTCTGGTCAGCGCTCTGGTGGGGCGGACACGCATTCTTGCGGCGTATGGGGAGGCGGTGGAAAAAGGGTACCGATTTTACAGCTACGGTGATGCCATGGTCTTGATTACCAGGCATCACCAGGGGTGATTTGCGTTCAGTCGCACTTGCAGGCAGGGCCTTCTTTGGCAGGGCAGGAAGGGGCGGCATCGGCGCATGCAGTCTGGCAGGGTGAACTTGTGCTGCCGGAGCTGTTGCTGTAGCCATCGGAGTACCAGCCCCCTCCTTTTAACTGGAAGGAACTGCGGGAGATAAGTTTCTTGAGATTACCCGTGCAGGCGGGGCAGGTGGTCAGCGGTTTGTCGGACAGGCTTTGCTGCGCTTCGATCACATCTTTGCAGGCTTCACATTGGTATTCATAAATAGGCATTTCTGGTCCCTCCGTTTTGAGTCCAGTACGGTGATATGTTAAAAAAACGTTGGAAACAGATTTTTTTTGTTGTTTCCAGCGAAACATCTGTAAACTTGATATACTTTACGGTGTGGCCCTTCTTGCAAATAGGGTATAATTTAATGCTGGTTGCCCGATCTGTCAATGTCTGGCAACGGATTCTCCTGCCGGTGCGGGTTAAGTGCCTTTTGTCGACATAAAAACGGGAGGAACAGGAATGCAGAGAATACTGATGGGTCAGGCTGGTCCGGGAATGATCCTGGCCAAGGAAATCCTGAACCCCGACGGGATGGTGCTGTGTGGGGCTGGAACGCCTCTTACCCCGGCTTTGATTGAGCGGTTGATCAGTATGGACATCGTTGATGTGACGGTGGAAGGCCATCCCGTGAATGTTGAGGGGGAAAAGACCCTGCAGGAAGAATTGCAGGAGATTGATTTACGTTTTCAGCGGGTTGAAGATATGGCGCCGCTCATGTATCTCAAAAAACGGATTCAGGCAAAACTGGTAGCCTCGCGGAGTTTTGAGGCTGCTGCCAAATAACCGGTATATTGTTTACTATCGTTACGGCCTGTAGTCCTGTTTGCGATAGTGCAATGGTACACACTCTGAATGGCGGCTAATGATGGATGAGCAAAAACGTGCCCAGTTCAAAAAGGTGCTGCGGGAGATAAAAAATCTGCCGACTCTGCCGGGAATCGTTGCCAAACTGGGGAAGATGGCCGAGGATCCGGATACGACCACCGAGCAGATGGGTCGAGTGATCAGCAAGGATCATATCCTGGCCAGCAAGCTGCTTAAGCTGGTGAATTCGGCATTTTACGGCTTTCCGCAACGAATCAGTTCCTTAAACAGCGCCATTATCCTCCTTGGCTTTAATGTTATCAAGAGCTTGATCATCAGCGCCTCCATTTTTGAAGTCATGGAGTCGCAGGATGTGGAGCTTTGGGAGCATTCCCTGGGATGTGCCGTAGTCTGTAACGTCCTTGCCCGGCACATGGGGGTGAAGGACCCGGAAGAGATCAGCACCGCCGGGCTTATCCATGATATCGGTAAGGTTGCCATAAAGATGGAACTGCCCCGAGAGTACGCGATGATCACCGAGCTGTCCCAGGAGAAAAAAATCTCCAGATTTGAGGCGGAACGGGAAATTCTGGGACTTGATCATGCCGAGGTGGGAAGCTGGCTTGCCAAGAGCTGGAATCTTCCCAACAAACTTGTCGAACCCATTGCCTGCCATCATGATCCGCAGCTTGCCAAGGAAGAGCAGCAGGCCAGCGCCATTGTTCATTTTGCCAATATAATGATCCGAGGGCTGGGCTATGGGCATGCCGGAGATATCTGGGTGCCGCCGCTGAACAACAAGGCTTGGAAGTTGCTGGCTCTTGCCCCCGCCGACATTGATCCCCTGCTGATGGAGATCGAGGAAAAACTTTGGGACGTCAAGGGGTTCAGTCTCGACATTCAGAGCAAACAGGAAGGCGCGGCATGACCTTCCGCTCTCATATCCTGAGTGAGGTTGAGCGAAAATGTCCCGTATTCTGATTGCAGGCAGTGATTCGCTGATCATGCCGGATTGCAGGCTTCTTCTTGACGCCAAGGGCTACAAGATGAAGCATTGCACGAATCTGCATGATGCTTTGTCGTTGGTGCTGGAAGACCCCCCTGATTTGCTGATCACTGAAAAGGGTTTTTCCGGGAAAAACGGAGATATTGAGCTTATTCGGGCTGTGAAGGCCTGTCTGCAAAAGGCCAATATTCCCATCCTTCTGATCATGGAAGAGAGCCAACTTCAAGTGGAACTGGACTGGGACAATTATCCGGTGGATGACATAATCACCAGGCCTTTTACCCCCGAAGTTCTGCTCACTCGGATTCGTCTGGCGGAATCCCGCATGATTCGCGCCTTTGATAACAATCCCCTCAGTCGGCTTCCCGGCAACACCTCGATTATCCGTGCCATTCAGCGGGTTCTCGGGGAACCCGACGGTTATGCTGTCTGCTATGTAGATATTGATAATTTCAAGCCCTATAACGACCGGTATGGCTTTACCCGTGGCGACGAGGTGATCCTCATGGTGGCCCGGGTCATGGTAAATGTCGTGGACGAAGTTGCCAGAAAAGGCAGCTTTGTCGGGCACATCGGCGGGGATGATTTTGTTTATATCGTCCGCGAGGAGATGGTTGAGCCGGTCTGTAAAAAGATTCTGGCCAATTTCGATCTGGTGCGGAACATGTTCCTGAGCGCTGAAGACATAGCTGTCGGCGAGTTTGTCGGGCGCGATCGTCAGGACCGTGAAACACGTTTTGGGCTTTTGAGTCTTTCCATTGCTGCGGTGACAACCGGCGGCGGCAGATACACGCATTATGGCGAGGTCTCTTCTGTTGCTTCCCAGCTCAAGCATTGCGTGAAAAAACTGGAAGGGAGCAATTATTTGATTGATCGACGCGATACATAGCCGCGGCTTATCTGTAGTCGGGAAACCGGCTGTTGAGCGGTGAAGAGTAAAGGCGAGATATGCAGCACCTGTTCCGAAACCGGATGCAGGTGCTTTTTTTTGTGCTGATCATTGGCGGGTGATGATGCAGGAAGCAATGAAAAGCAAACAGTGAGCAATGCTAATTTGTTGTCTGTTCGTTCATTGTGCTATCTGGTGATGAATGGAAAAAACTTGCTTTGCTATTTGTTTTGCGATAGGTATGGTTCTATATATTTTTTAATTGCAATGATCAATGGCGGAGGATGTAAAAATGGGAAAATCGCTTGTTGAAATGGCGGCGGATCTGGTTCAGTCGCAATGTGCTTCAAAGGCAATGAATACAGAGGAGATAACTCTGGCATTGCAATCTACTTTTAATGCATTGCAGGTTTTGCAGGCAGGCGAAGCAAAATTGCAGGCTGGAATTTCAGAAGGCATTTCCGGGTTGGTGACTGCTCCATCCATGTCTCCGGAAAAATCCATTCAGAAAAATAAAATAGTGTGTCTGGAATGTGGCCAGGAGTTCAAGATGCTGTCGCCAAAACATCTGCGTTCCCATGGTCTGACCGGCAGAGAGTACCGGGAAAAATGGGGATTCCCACTGCGTCAGCCGCTTTGTGCAAAGTCACTTTCCGAGCGGCGCAAGAAAGCAGGCAAGGACCGTGGTCTGCCGGATAATTTACGTAAAGCCATTGCCAAGCGTAAAAAAAACGGTCAGGCCAAGAAAGCGGCCGCCGGGAAAAAATAGCCGAAAAGACAGGGGAGTGATAACAGGTCCCTGTGAGGGCCTCTGACCGAAAGGTCGGGGGCCCTTATTTTTTTGTCAGGAAGAAAAGGGAGGCGGCTGGAAGCTGAGGCTTGGTCAGGGGATGGATGTTGACTTTTTTCCGAATTAACAGCATAGTTCCCGGTGTTTTTTAACATCAATTCCGGCGGGATTTTTCTTTTTTTGTGAGTGTCTCATGATTGGTATCTTTGATTCGGGCGTGGGTGGAATGACTGTGGCCAGGGCTGTTGAGCAGCTTCTGCCGCAATACCGCATAGCCTATTTCGGCGATCTGGCTCGGACGCCCTATGGCTCCAAGAGTCCGGAGACCATTATTGCCTATTCCCGGCAGAACACGGAGTTTCTCCTCGCCCAGGGAGCAAAGATCATCATCGTTGCCTGCAATACAGCAGCCAGCGTGGCTTCAGAGATTCTCCAGCAGGAGTTTCCCGTACCCATCTTTGAGGTTATCACCCCGGCTGTGCGTAAGGCTGTCGCTGCGAGCAGTTCCGGCCGGATCGGAGTGATCGGCACCCGGGCCACCATCAAGAGCGGGGTGTATGAAAAAAAGATTTTAGCCGCGCAATCGGCGTACACCGTTTATTCTCAGGCCTGCCCCCTTCTGGTTCCGCTGGTTGAGGAAGGTTGGCTGGACAAGCGGGAGACGAAGATGATTCTCCGCCGCTATCTTCAGCCGCTCCGGCTCAAGCAGGTCGACACCTTTGTTCTGGGCTGCACCCATTATCCGTTGTTGAAGGATTTGATTCAGCCGCGTATCGGCAAGCGGGTGGCGATCATCGATTCCTCCGAAGTTGTGGCGGAAAGTCTGGCTGTTTTTCTTGAAAACAACCCGACTGTTGAGCAGGAACTCGAGCGCAGCGGGCAAAGCCATTATTATGTCTCCGACGTAACCGATGCGGCTGTCGATATAGCCAAAAAGGTTTTTGGGAGACCCATAACCCTGGAGAAAGTCACCTCTGATATTTTTGGGAGCCGTTAACTGTGCTGTCTTTTTGCTCGTCAATTTGACCAGATTATCTCGCTGTAACGGCGTAACCCGGAGTCATTTGCCATGAAACCTATCTGTTTTTTTGAAAAATATCTGTTCTCGGTGTTGTCTGGTCTCGTTTTTCTGACGGTCTTCCCCGGCTCAGGTCTCGCTGCTGCTTCTGCCCCGCTTGAGCTTGCCCAAAAACTCCAGGCCCGTTATGAAGAGACCAAGACCATGACTGCCGATTTCAAGCAGTCTACCTCGGTGCCGATGACAACCCGTAAGCGGCTTGGCGCAGGCAAGTTGGTAATTTTTAAGCCTGGACGCATCCGATGGGACTATCTCACCCCGGACCGGCAGGTATTGATCAGCGACGGTAAAAAGGTTTCCATGTATTTTGCCGATTCCGCTCAGATGATGGTGCAGCCTGTTTCTCAATATATCAATTCCGATGTTACCTATGCTTTCTTTGCCGGAACAGGTAATATTGTCCGTGATTTTAGAGTGCTGCCGCCGGAAAGGAAGGGGGATGCGAACCTGAGGGCGATCAAGCTTGTGCCCAAGACCGAGCATCCGCAGGTGGATTATCTTCATATCTGGATCGATGAAAATTTCATGGTGCGCCGTCTTGAGATTGTCGATCATTTCGGCAGCATAACCGATCTCGTCTTTTCAAATATCACCAGGAACGAGCCGGTCTCTCCAGAGGTTTTCGTTTTCACACCGCCGTTGGGCACAGAAATCATCCAGCAGTAAAAAAACCTCTTCGCAGCACTGCATCTGCTTCGCAGTCTCGCTGCGCTCGCTTAGCTGTCATCGGCCTGCTCGTGTGCAATAGCACACTTAGCATGCCTCTTTCGCGCATCTGCAGCACTGCGAAGAGGTTTTTATTTCGAGGTGGGTGAGTTTTTACCTCAAATAATGATGAGGAGCAGCTTGAATGGTTGAAATGACAGACCAGTCGCTTACCCCGTTTCGTCTTGGGTTGATCGCCATGCCCTGGGCGCTTTTCAATCGTCCATCGGTTCAGCTTGGCGCGCTCAAGGGCTATATGGCCCAGGCCGAACCGGATATCCGGGTTGTCTGTCTGCATCCGTATCTGGGGTTGGCCAGGAATATCGGTCTGGATCTCTATCGGGAAATCTCCACGGATGTGTGGCTCTGCGAGGGCTTGTATGCCGGGCTGCTGTTTCCCGAGCAACGTGAAACGCTGCGGGGGTTTCTTGCCAAACGGCTCAAGCGTTGCAAGAATGCGGGAAACCTTTCGATAGAAAGCCTCTGGCAGAAGGTCGATGAGCATTTGCACCACTGGCTTTCCCAACAGGATTGGGACCAGTTTGATCTGGTGGGATTTTCCGTCTGCTTTAACCAACTGCTACCCTCGCTTGCAGCGGCCAAGCTGCTCAAAGGGCTCCAGCCGCAGTTGCCCATTGTTTTTGGTGGCTCTTCCTGCGTGGCGGAAATGGGCAGTTCATTGCTTGAGGTCTTTCCCTGGCTTGATTATGTTGTGCATGGTGAGGGGGAGCTGCCGCTGGCGAATCTTTGCCGGGTGCTGTCCGGACACCAAACCGATTTGGTTCCCCAGATCATGCTCCGAACTCCGCAGGCAAACAAAGAATCCCTCAACGGTGTCCAGGTCACGGCTCTTTCCGAGTTGCCGGTTCCGGACTACGACGATTATTTTAAAGATCTGCGCCGGGAGTTTGCCGGGGAGCCTTTTGTGCCGGAGCTGCCGGTGGAGTTTTCCCGGGGATGCTGGTGGGGGAAATGCACCTTCTGCAATCTTAATCTCCAGTGGCACGGTTACCGGGGCAAGAAGGCGGCCCAGATGGAGCGCGAGGTGGTGTTTCTTTCAGAACGGCATGGCTCTCTTGATTTCAGTTTTACCGACAATGTCCTGCCGGGCAGGGATTCTGAAACTTTTTTTAAAAAGATGGCCGCAGGGAAAAAGGATTTTAGGTTTTTTGCCGAAATCCGTGTCAATCAACGGGGAGAGATACTCACAACATACCGACAGGGTGGTCTGGTAGCTGTGCAGGCCGGGATCGAGGCGCTGAGTCAGGGGCTTCTTGAGAAAATGCGCAAGGGGGCCACGGTCATGGAAAATCTGGCCTTGATGAAGGAGAGCGTGGCTCTCGGCATTCGACTGGACGGCAACCTGATCACCGGGTTTCCCCAGTCCACCGAAGCGCACGTGCAGGAAACCCTGGCGGCCCTGGATTTTGTTCTGCCCTTTACCCCCTTGACCGCTGCGACTTTTTTTCTCGGTCATGGCTGTGAGGTTGCAAGGAAACCCGGTGATTACGGGATTCGCGCCATTGTTCAGCACCCTCACAACCGCAAGCTTTTCCCCCCGCAGGAGCTTCAGGGGCTGACCCTGCTGATCAACGATTATCGCGGGGACAGAGCGCATCAGCGCAGGCTCTGGCAGCCGGTGGTTGCAAAAATTCGCAACTGGCAAAGGTTTCACGATCTGCGGCGAACTCCGGCCTGTCTGGCTCCGCTTCTTTCCTACCGGGATGCGGGCAATCTGCTGATTATCCGGCAGGAATTGCCCGGGCAGGCGACTCTGCATCACCGGTTGCGCGGGACGTCCAGAGCTATCTATCTTGCCTGTGAAACGGTTGTCGAGTTCGACGAGCTTGCCCGCCTGTTTCCCAGGATCGACAGGGCGCAGTTGACAACTTTTCTTGAGGAACTGACGGCAAAACGGTTGCTCTTTTCCCAGGGAACGAGGTACCTTGCCCTGGCAGTACACACCGCCATGGGAAACGGATTATGATGAACAGTGAAGGGGGTAGGCAATTCCCCATTAAAAAATTGGTGATCGGCGGCTGCCGTAGCGGCAAGAGCCGCTACGCCGAGCAATGGGTTGCGGAAAATTTTTCAAATAAGGTTTTTGTCGCAACCCTTGAGCCCCGCGATGATGCTGAGATGGATCAGCGCATCGCCCTGCATCGGCAGAGCCGGGGCTTGGGCTGGCTGACCCTGGAAGAGCCTTTGGATCTGGTCGGGGTGCTTGACAAAAACGAGGCCGGGGCTGAGGTCTTTCTGGTGGATTGCCTGACCATGTGGCTTACCAATATGATGATGCAGGACTTCAGCGACGAGAAAATCCAGGAGGAGGTTGCCCGGTTGTGCAC
>Ga0180009_10001992_pt1 | contig 24181 bp, 14 predicted proteins | sample OS_PC_MetaG_FD_123537 | JGI IMG/M metagenome (GOLD analysis project Ga0180009, IMG submission 123537) | Groundwater microbial communities from the Aspo Hard Rock Laboratory (HRL) deep subsurface site, Sweden - OS_PC_MetaG | ecosystem: Environmental > Aquatic > Deep subsurface > Groundwater...
ACGCGTCATAGAACACGAGCATGGGCCGCGGGGCGGCGATGAAATCAACATCATCGAGCCCGGCAAGAATTATGGCTGGCCCGTCATTACCTGGGGTATGGATTATTCCGGTGCGCGGGTTTCGCCCTACACGGAATATGAAGGGATGGAGCAGCCCCTGCTCCACTGGACTCCATCGATCGCACCCTGCGGCTTTACGCTTTATCGCGGCGCTGTTTTTCCGCAGTGGGAGGGAGACCTCTTCGTCGGAGCGCTCGCGGGACAGCATGTGCGGCGGGTCGACATGGAGAATGGCGAGGTCGTTGCGCAAGAGGAACTCTTCGCCAACCTCGGCAAGCGCATCAGGGACGTTGCGACAGGACCGGACGGTTATCTCTATCTCGTGACCGACGGAGAGGACGGCTCGGTGCTTCGCGTCGCGCCGGCCGAATAGCGCTTCAGGTCCCGAGCCTCCGCAGCGCGTTTGTCGTGAGATACCGGTCGAAAGCCGATTGATCGTTGACCATCATGGTGTGACCGCCTTTGACACGCTGTACCTGTTCCAGCCGGGTGATGCGGTTCGTCTGAATATTGTGCGCATGGACATGCGTCCATGACCAATAGGGGTGCGTGCCGTCCATGACTGCCTCTTCGCCTTTTCGATAAAGCGAGAATGCCCCGTCGAAGGAACGGAAGACCTGTCCTTTGCGGTCGAAGGAGACCATCACGAAAGGAAGCATGGTCCGCGCATCGAACCACACGCGCTTCTTTCCCACCGGCGCGCGAGCGAACTTGACCGGCTCCGCCTCCACGACCAGCGCCTCCGGTACGAGTTGAACCTTCGTATCCCAGAAGCTCACGCCGTTCGGTCCGCCATGGGTCTTGTGCTCCCAGTTCGGATGCCCCGCCTCCCAACCATCAGACAAGGCGGCGAGCGCCGGCCCTTGATGCACCAGCCTGTAGTTGCCCCAGGTGAGAAGCGGGTCGCCCGCCGCCCATGCATCGGAAAGATACATGGTGGAGCCCGCGATCAGCGGCTCGAAACGCTGGTTTGTCGGGAAGCGGCGGATGCGCTTGAACGCCGGCAGATAGCCGTAGAGTTCGGGAAACTCGTTCTGGTCGTAAGGCCAGATGTTGAGAAATGAGGTTCCCTTCTCCTCGTTGGGAGAGGTGAACGCGACCGACTGGAAGCGTAACTTGTCGCGAAACTCCGGCCAGTACGGTTTTGGATCCACCACGATGCGGCCAACCGGCGCGAGCTCAGCCCAGACGGATTCATAAGTATAGTCGACCGTGCCTTCGGGCCCGAGGTCGTATTCACGCGTCGCGTAAACCGATACGTCGTGACGCCCCCAACTCAGTGTCAGGGCGGCGAATATTTCGAGTGCGCTTTTCGGATCCGGAAACGGATTTCCGCCAATCCAAGGATTTCCGTCAAGCGTAACGACATTTCCTGTCTTGTCGAAGCGCGCCTTCCCCTTGTTGCGCAGCGTCGCCTCGACATATTCCCAGGGGCTCAGGGCCATGATGCCGGCGGTCGGCGCAACGACTTCCAGGACCCGGCCCATCTCCTTGATCTGGCGATAGCGGATCGGATCAAGCAACTCCTTCACGAGATCGACGTTGCCGGCGTCTATGCGTCCGCCCGGCGAGATCGCCCCCTTCGTATAGGCTTCGATGGACAGGAGTTCGTCGGGATATGCCTTGCTTGCTTCACCATGCGCCGCCAGCGTCTGCCAAAGCGGTGCCGTGACACCGAGGCTGACGATGCCGGAGGCGAGCCGGTTCAGAAACAACCGCCTTGAATAGTCATGCGTGAAGCGCCGGATGTGCACCGCGATCCCCATCGATACAGGCCGCCGGGGCGAAGCCCGACGGTGTCCGTCCGGAGAACCGGCGCGCCTTAGGGGAACACAACGCCGCTATAGCGGCCCTGCCTTGGCGCCGGCGCTCCGGACGGAACTGACGATGACCGGCCTCAGAACTGATAGGTAATGCGGAAAGTCAGTTCGTCGGCCCAGTCGATCGTGTCGACAATGTCGTCATTGCCGCCGTCCGAAAGCGTGACGTTGGCGAACACCTCCGCCGTCCACGCCTCGTTCGGCTTCCATTTCAGTCCCGGCTGAATGAGCGCGCCGCCATTCACGTCGTAGAGGACCGAGAAGTCGGCACGCCAGATCAGGTTCGGAAAAGGTTGCTGCAAGGCAAAGGCGACGGCGTTGAAGGAATCCTCGCCTTCCGGCAACCCGCTGGAGCGCGCACCGGATGCACCCATGCCGCTCAGGTGACGGCCGAACATGTCACTCTCCGACTTGAAGAGATACTGCAGCACCATGAAAGTCGCCGGGAAGTCCTGCGTGAAGCGGTGATACTTCTCGAAGACCAGCGACGCGACATACTCGTCCTCGACGATGTGGCTCTGACTAAGGTCGGGGCTCGTGAACACCTTGTCCGGTGTCCAGGTGAACTCGCTGCGGATGACGAGCTGATCGAAGAAGGATCCCGCGCCGGCATTCACGATGTAGTTCGCGCCGGCACCGAAAATATTTTCGCGCGGATAGACGCGAGCGATATGTCCACGAAGTGGACTCAACTGGAAGAACAGATCGAGTTCCGAAGCAGCGAGGCCCTGCGTCGGCATTGGCGCCGCGCCAAGAAGAGCCGTTGCCGGGAATTCGTTGACCGCGGCATTGAAGCCGGTCAATCCGTTGAGGCGGGCCATGCCGGCATAGGTGAACCATTCCTGCGCGGAATAGACGCCTGTTCCGCTCACCTCGAAGGGCGTCTGCGCGAGAACGGCACCGCTGCCTACAAGACCCGGAATATCGCGATTCACGCCCGATGCCGTCCAGTGGAACACACCATCCGGGTTGCGCCGGTTGACGGCGATGGCCTGCAGGGCGAGATCGCCGAGCTGAGCCTGCACGCGGCCGCCGATGTTCATTGCGCCTTCGGCGTCGTCGAAGCCCTCCTGCTGATGGATCGTGAACTGAGAAGGGATCACATTGTAAGGCGTGTCCGGGTTCGCCAGCACCGAGGGGCTGAAGAGCTGTGTGAAGCCTTCAATCTCGATATCGTTCGTTACCCGGTAGGAACCGCGGAGCCCGGGCGCCGCTACCCGCTCGTCTGCAAATTCTTCCGCCACGAGATCGAGCAGAAGATGGCGGCGCAGGTCGAGACCGTTTGGAACGTCGAGAACGCGGAAGAAGAGCGACTCGCCCCATGCGATCTGCTGGTTGCCCAGCCGGAGCCAGAGCGGGCCGTCCGAATAGTCGAGATAGAGCGAAGGCAGGTCGACCATATAGTTCTGGCCGTTCGTCTCGAGGAAGGTTCCTCGTCCGCCGCTCCACAGATCCGTCTCGAAGAACTCCGGATCGCCATAGCCATCGAACACATCCGGCTGGAAGTAGCCGCGCATCTTCGCAAAGCCCGTCCAGTTGGCATTGAAGTTTGCCTGGAAGTCGACTTCGACGCGTGTCGCCATCAGATTGAAGGTGTTGTCGGCTTGGTCAATCGGGCGTGTGGTCGTGTTCACAAAACCACCCGGCAGCGGCGTGGAATCCAACGTCACTGTCTGGCCGTTGAAGATATTGCCCTGCTGGTTGTACGGATTTTCTTCATCCGTGAGCTTGATCGCCGGCTCCTGTCGAATGAAGCCCTGGACGTTGTAGTCGGCAGCCTGCGCGGTGGTAGCAAGCGTCGCGACAGCGAACACCGCACCGGCCAGAAGCCCCCCCGCAGCCTCGATGGATTTACGAGACATCTTCTCCCCTCCCTTGGATAACCCCTGACGGGTTCAAACCAGTTCCGAGCCGCACCGGCGGCTCACTCATCCATTTCCAGAATTCTTCCCCGATGGCCGACGAGGACGGGTTTGTCCCGAACCGCCGAAGAAGCGACCGCCTGATACCAGCCGGCTTCAATGTCGCTGCGCGTCACCGGCTTCCAGGTTTGGCCGCCGTCGTGACTTGCATAGGCGCCGCGAATGCCAGCCGCGAAAGCTCGCGGTCCGGAACGCCAGACGCCGAGAAGGTTGGTTTCACCGAGCTGCGCAAGCCTTCGCCATGACCGGCCGCCGTCGGACGTGCCAAGCACCAGTCCATCCTGACCAACCGAGAGACCCTCCCCCTTCGCGTCGAGAGCGAAATCGAAGATCGATTCGACTCCGCGATGAACGACCGACCACGTCACGCCGCGATCCGGCGACTGAAGGACAAGGCCGAACTCTCCGGCAATGGTGACCGTGTTTCCGACGACCGCCGCCGCATAGAGATGCGGCTCGACGTAGTCGTCGAGAATTTCCATCCAGTCGAATGCAGGCGCCGACCAGGTAACGCCGTCGTCCTGCGAGACAAGGACCGTCCCGAATCCACCCACAACGACGACGAGACCGCGCTCCCCGAGCGCCACCTTGAAGAGGCGCGCATCCGTGCCGCTTTCGAGTGCGACCCAGCGACCGCTTTCGTAGCGGAACATGTCTCCCGACTGGCTGACAATGAAGCGGCGGTCGCCCTTGAGCGCGACGCCAAGCAGCGCAAGTTCGGTGTCGGGCCGCGCGCCCGCGGCCCAGCTCCTGCCGCCATCGCTGCTTTCGAGGACGGTTCCTCCTCCACCAACGGCAATGCCATAGGATCCGTCGAAGGCAACGTCGAAGAGCGCGTCGTGCGCCGTGCCCTTGTGGCGAAGTGCGGGGTCGTCCGTTGCTGCCCGCGAGGACGCCGGCAGCAGGAAGACGAACAACGCAAGTACGGCAAATTTCTTCAACATGAATTCCTCCCGGCTGAGGCACGGGAGGAACGCGCCCCCCGTGCCTGCGGCCGATATCCTCAGGTGCCGAAACGGCGGATCGCCTGCGCCGTCAGGTACTTGTCGTAGATGCTCGGTCCGATGTTGTATTCGGGACCAAAGCCGCCCGTGATCTTCTTCGCCTGTACGAAGCGGCTCATGCGGTTCGTCTGGATGTCGTGGCTATGCACGTGGGTCCACGACCAGAGCGGGTGGCTTCCGTCCATGTAAGCCGCATCGCCGTCCTTGTACTGACTGAATGCCGGCTCGAAGGACTTCCAGAGCTCGCCTCTCCGGTCGAAGGTGAGATAGGAGACGAACATCATGTTTCGCACGTCGATGTAGACGCGCTTCTTGCTCACAGGCGCGCGCGGATAGCCAATGGGCTCTGCCTCGACGACGAGCACCTCGGGAACGAGTTCCTTGTAGTCCTGGAAGAAGGTCTGGCCCTGCGGACCGCCATGCACTTCGCGCTCCCAGTTTCCGTTGCTCTTGCCCGTCCAGTTGCCCGACACGGCGCCAAGATGCGGCTTGGTGCCGACGACCTTGTAGTTCCCCCATGTGAGCATCGGATCGCCTGCGGCCCAGGCATCGGAAAGGAAGATCGTGATGCCCGGCACCAGCGGTTCGAAACGCTGGTTGGTGGGGAAATTGCGAACCCGCTTGAACGCCGGCAGATAGCCGAGAAGTTCCGGGAACTCCCGTTGGTCGTAATGCCAGGTGTTCAGGAAGGCCGTTCCCTTCGCATCCGTCGGCGAAGTGAACCAGACAGCCTGGTAGCGCAGCTTGTCCTGTTCGCCTTCGAGATAAGGCGAGGGCTTGTTCACGAGACCGACTGTGTTCTGCTCCGCCCAGATGAAGTCGTACTGATAGGACAGATTGCCGTCCGGCGAGATATCCCAGTCGCGGACGCCGTAGACGGACTCGTCGTGCCGCCCCCAGGACATGGTGAGATTGGCGAAGGCCTCTTCTCCCGTCTGCGCGTTGGGGAAAGGATTGCCGCCGATCCAGGGCTTTCCATCCGTTGTGACGACATTGCCGTTGGCATCGAACTTTGCCTTGCCGGCGTTGCTCAGCGTCGCTTCGAGATATTCGTGCGGGAAGAGCTTCGTCGCATCAGTCGTCGTCTCGACGATGTTGATGCGGCGGCCCATCTCCTTGACCTGCCGATAGGCGATAGGATCGAGAAGATCCTTCACCGCCTCGACGTTGTCCGCTGTGACCACGTCGCCGGGCTTGATCGCGCCTTTCGTATAAAGTTCGATCGAGAGAAGCTCGTCCGGATAGACCTTGTCGATCGTTCCGGACCGCGCAATCTCCGGCCATAGCGGGGTCAGGACGCCTGCCGCCGCTACCCCTTTCAGCGACTTTTCGAGAAAAGCCCGCCTTGAAAAGTCTCTGTCGTATTTCCGAATTCGCATTTTCCTTCCTCCTCCCAGTAGGACAGGAACCCTCCGGCAGCTATGGCCGGACCGGGGCCACTTCAGCCAGCTCGGTGTTCGGGTGTTGCACTTTCTCCGCCGATGTCTTGCGGAGCGTTTCTCTCGATTCTTCGGCGAGCGCGGCGAGATCGATGCCCTCGCTCACCATCAGTTTTGTGGATTCGATGAAGCGCGGCCTGATGAGCCAGACGAGCAGCGGCACCACGATGAGCGCGATCACCATGTTGATGAGCATAACCATCACGAGCAGCAGCCCCATGTCGGCAAGGAACTTGAGCGCCGACAGGAAATACCAGGGCAGAATGCCGATGAGCACGATGGTCGCAGTGAAGAAGATCGCCTTGCCCGTGGTCGTCACCGCCGTGAGGATCGCTGCGGCCATCTCCTTGCGCATCTGGTATTCCTCGTAGATGCGGCTCAGCAGATAGATTCCATAGTCGATTCCGACGCCAACGCCGATCGCCGCAATGGGCAGCGTGTTGACATCCAGGCCGATGCCCATCTCCGTCATCACCGCGGCAAGAAACAGGTTCGACAAATTGACGGGAATGAGCAGCAGGACGCCGGCGACGACCGACCGATAGGCAATGCTGCAGGTCACAAGAATGACCGCATTCAGCAGCCCCAGGATGACCCACTGGTAGCTATCGACCGTATCGTTGATCGACTGCTGGAGCGCGATGGTGCCGCTGCCAAGGCGAATCCGGAAATCGTCGAACTCGGTGCCGATGATGGCCAGAGCGGAGCGCGCCTGATGCAGCGCTTCGTCGACCGTTTCCTGCCTGTTGTCCTTGTACCAGAGCGACACCGTGCCGTTGCGCTGCTCGAAGTCGGACACGTGCAGGAAGGCCTTCGGCCCCGTGCCAACCATCAGCGCCCCGGCTGCTGCGCTCACGGCAGCGTCGTCATGGTCGAGCGGGCCCCATTTCGGATTGCCACCGCTGAAGAGCCGGTTGGCTTCCGGCAGATAATCCGCAAATGAGAGAGACGCTTCCGGCGGATTCGGCTGGCTCTCCAGCATGTGTTGGAGACGCTGCATGGTGAGTGCCGTTTCGGCTTTCCTCACCACGCGTTCAAGACTGTCGGGCGATTTCGACTCGAAGACGATCTCGAGCGTGTTCAGCCCCGGGAAGTGGCTATTGATCTTCGAGACCGCCACATTGAATTCGGAATCTTCCCACAGAAGATTGCTGCCCTCCACCGGGTTGCCGACCTTGAGGTCCATGACCTTGCCGACGCTGAAGACCGTGACGGCAACAAGACAGGCCGCCGTCAGCCATGCACGCGGGCCGAAGGAGAGATGAGCGACGATGCGGAGAAGCCATTTGATGATGCCGTGTTTCGCTTCCCCCTGGCTGGCGCCGACCAGCCGCGAGACATTGCGCGGCTCCGGCAACAACATGATGAGGAGCGGCGTCAGCAGAACGTTCGTTGGCACCAGCATCATTGCCCAGAAACCGCAGAACAGGGCAAAGCGCTCCATTGCCGGTATCGGCGCAACACCGATCAGAAAGAGGCCGATCGCATCCGTCGTGATGCCGAGGACGCCGGGCACCATCATCACGCTCAAAGATATCTCCGCCGCGCGGCGCCTGTTCTTCACATGATGGAGAACTTCGTAGAACCGCTCGATGAACTGGACGCAGTGGCTGAAGGAACGCGCCACGAGAAGCAGCGGCACCACCATGATGAGCGGTTCGATCGGCTGCCCGAGCCAACCGACGAAGCCGAAGCCCCAGACGGCGGCGACGAGGCTCGTCGTCAACGGCGCAACAATGCCGACGACGTTGCGCATGTAGAAGAAGAGCGCGACGAGGAGGGCAAGGCCGGTGACCGCGAAGATGCCAAGCATCTGCAGTTCGTAATAATAGACCCAGCCGGTGAGGACAGGCTGCCCAGCCATATGAACTTCGTGCTTGTCGTCGCGCGCGTCCTTCACAAGCTTGTCGAGATATTCGAAGGTTTCACCGTAATCGAGAAGACGCTCGATGAACGTCGCGGTGATGAGGGTCGCGGTGCCGTCCTCGGAGACCATGAAGTTCCGAACGTTCGGCGATTTCAGAAGACGGCTCCGGAACTCCTCGATTTCTTCGGCGGTGCGCGGCGGGTGGTCGCCCATGACGGGACGCGAGTCGATCCCGTTCGGGGTGGCTTCGGAGTAGCGCGCCTTTTCAGTTGCGACCGACAATATCTGGTCGTGATCGACAGCCGGCGCGAGGTCGATATCGCGCGTGATGTCCCAGACTTTCTGCAGCGTCTCCGGATTGTAGATATCTCCACCATCCGCGCGCTTGATCATTACGGTGACGGTGAGCGGATTTCCGAAGTTCGTATGATCCTTGTAGGTCTGAACGAAGGGATGATTGCTTGGCAGGAGATCGCTGAAGATCGTGCGGAGCTCGACGTTCTTCAGCTGCACACCGAAGAAAACGGTTACCCCAACCAGAATGAAGAGCGACAGCCAGCGATGGGCCATCGTGACCCTGGCAATGCGCGTACTCAGCCTTTCCACCTAGACACTCCCCCAGCATGACCTGCGACACAACGTCTGGCGGCGCATCGAAACGCGCGGTCCGGCCTCCACCTTGTGTCGGAACACCCTCACCCGCTTCTCCCTCCCGTCCGGTCCTTTCGGGTTCGCTCGATACGGCTCCGGACCGTTGCAGCGATGGTGGGTGACGGCACCCCCGGGCGCCCCGCCCTAAAGGATGGCGGAACCGGCTTCGTGCAAAAGGCGCAGAATTCCTTGCCAATTTGCGCACACGACTCTGTGTGTTGCGACGCTCTGGAGCGGCGACGCCGTCTCGTCTCCGCTACTCACACTGCCGGATGACGGAGGGGACCGACATTCCTCAAACGGGTCTCACGGGTCGCTCGATCGGCGACAGCGTGAGAATGCGCGCCGCCCAAAGGGGTGGGGGTAGGAAAGCCGTCGCTTCCTAGCATCGCGGCCAAGAAGAAGCCGGAGGCAAAGGGAGAAAGCGCCATGGCGAATATGGGAGACCTTCTCTGGACGCCGTCGAAGGAGACGGTGGCCGATGCGAACATCACCGCCTTCACGGCATGGCTCAACGAGCGCGGTCATGATTTCCGGAGCTACGAGGATGTTCGCCGGTGGTCGGCCGACGACGTTGATGGGTTCTGGGAAGCGATCTGGCAATATTTCGGCTTAAGGTCTTCGGCTCCTTACGAATGCGTTATGCGGCGCCCGGAGATGCCGGGTACGGAGTGGTTTCCGGGCGCGCGCGTGAACTACATCCGCACACTGCTCTCGAAGGGCGATGGCGAGAAGACGGCGATCTATGCCGCTGGCGAGGAAGGGCCCGCCAGAAGGATCGGCTGGGGAGAGCTCAAGGACCAGGTCTACAAGCTGGCCACGTCGATGAGGGAGCTCGGAATCCGGCCGGGCGACCGTGTCGTCTCCTATATGCCGAACATTCCGGAAGCGGCCGTGGCATTCTTCGCCACCGCAAGCATCGGCGCCATCTGGTCGAGCTGCTCACCGGATTTCGGATCGGCGAGCGTCATCGACCGCTTCGGACAGATCACGCCGAAGCTCATGTTTGCGACCGATAGCTATCGCTACGGGGGCAGAGACTTCGACCGGCGCACGGAAGTGCGCGCCATGGCGGATGCACTGCCCTCGCTCGAACATGTGGTGCATGTGGAAGGCTCGTCGTCCGACTACAACGCCGAGCCAGTCACGTCGAAAACCATTGCATGGCAGTCACTCCTCGACCGCGACGAAGTGATGGATTTCGAATTCGAAGACACGAAGTTCGACCATCCGCTGTGGATTGTCTATTCGTCCGGGACCACCGGATTGCCGAAGCCCTTCGTACATGGACATGGCGGCGTGCTGCTCGAGGCGCTGAAGTTCACCCATTTCCATCTCGATCTGAAGTCCAGCTCCTGCATGTTCTACTTTACGACGACGGGCTGGGTGATGTGGAACATTCTACTTTCGGGACTCGTCGCGGGATCGGCCGTGGTGCTCTATGACGGCAATCCGATGGTGCCGAAAGCCGATCGCCTGTGGGAACTTGCGGCGGAGACTGGAATGACGCTTTTCGGCGCGAGCCCGACTTTTCTCAATGGGCAGATGAAGGCGGGCATTCATCCCAACAAGCTCTACGATCTTTCAAACATGAAAAGCATCCTGCTTGGCGGCTCGCCGGTGATGCCGGAACACATGGAATGGTGTTTCGAAAACCTGCAGCCGGACATCTGGGTGACGTCGCAAAGCGGCGGGACGGATGTTGCGTCCGCCTTCGTGGGCGGCATGCCGACGCTGCCGGTGCACGCGGGCGAAATCCAGACGCGCTGTCTCGGTGTCGACGTGCATGCCTTTGACGATGAAGGGAAATCCGTTATCGGCGAAGTGGGCGAGCTTGTCGTCAGCAAGCCGATGCCATCCATGCCGCTCTACTTCTGGAACGACGAAGGCGGGCACCGCTACCACGACAGCTATTTCGACACGTATGAAGGTCACTGGCGGCACGGCGACTACTTCAAGGTCAATGAGCGCGGCGGATGCTTCATTCTCGGGCGCTCGGATTCGACACTGAACAGATATGGCGTGAGAATCGGGACAGCCGAAATTTACCGGACGATAGAAGGACTTACGGAGATTGAGGACTCGATCATCGTCAACCTCGACCTGCCGGGCGGAAATTTCTTCATGCCGCTTTTCGTGACGATGGCGAAAGGCGCGAGGCTCTCCGACGAGGTGAAGGCGAAGATCAACAAGGCGCTGAGAGAAAAGTATTCCCCGCGCCATGTGCCTGATCGCATTTACGAAATCGGCGCGGTGCCTTACACGCTGACGGGCAAGAAGATGGAAGTGCCCGTGCGGAAAATCCTGCTCGGCGTGCCGCTGGAGAAAGCGGCGAGCCGGGACGCGATGGCGAACCCGGATGCGATCGACTATTTCGTGCGCTTCGCGGCGACGCAGACCGAGTATAAAACCGCCGCTGCGTGAGCGTCTGTCATCGAAATGTCATGATATCGTCATAATGCGTCGCAGGCGGATGATGCGCGCGGCGAAGCGGGGATATCCCGCCACGCGAGGGACGTTGTTCCGGGCTCCGGACGTGAATGACATGGGGACAAGTTCGCGTCCTGCCCTTACCCCTCCCCGAAATTTGCCTGCGCAAATTTCGACCCTCCCACCGGGGGAGGGTGGTCCAGATGGTGAAGGTTGATTTCCCCACTCTGGATGCCCGTGTTCCCGGCTTTCGCCGGGACAGGCAAGCCCGGGCATGACACGTCTTTGAAGAAAAAGGCTGCCTCGCATTGCGGCGAGGCAGCCAAGTCATCCGGGAGCGGAGGGAGTGTCTCCCGAGGAGGATATTCAGGCTGCCTGACCGCTCAGTTGCCTGAGCCTCGCGAGCACGGCTTCGGGAACCATGTCCGCCGGCACTTCCGTGAATGCGCGATTGTCGTCCGAGGGCATGAAGGACGCCCCCTCCCAAAAGGCGGCATCGAGGCGCTTTCCGTCTCCGCCTTCGCCGTAGACGAAATCGAAGCCGGATGCTTCGCCGGCAGCGGAGGCTGCGCCGTCGATCAGCACAAGGACGGATGTCGCCTCGTAATGGCGCGCGACATTGGTGAGGGGATCGAAGAACTCCAGGGCACGGGGGTCGCTCTCGGTGAAGCGGATCAGCGAAAGTTCGGAACGGAAAAGCGCGCGCAGGAGATCGGCGAGCGACAGCGAGAGATCGTCCAGCATGTCCTCATCGGTTTCGCCTTCGCAGAGGGAGGCGAGCATGCCGGGACCGGGGAACGAAAGCGCGAGGGGACGGGACCCGAGCGCGCCTGCCGCCGTTTCGAGCCCCCGCTTCAGATGCGAACGGAAGCCCGCATCGGCGAGAAGGCGCTCCATGTCCCCCGCATCGAGCAAGGCAAGTGCGACACCCTGAAGTTCGCTCCAGGCGAGGATCGCCGGCATGACCGGAATCTCGACAAGGTCGAGTGAGAGAAGCTGCGAGAGTTCGCGCAGGAAGAGACCCAGCTCGTCCGGCTTCTTCCACGGTTCCTCGCCGCCCCGGAGCACGCGGGCGCCGAAGGCATAGCCGTCGATCCAGAGCGGCGGGACGCCAGACGAGCTCATCGCATCAGGCTTTCTTGCGGCAGGCGGCAAGCTCGGCTTCGAGCCTGTCGATCTTCACCTTAAGCGGATGGGCCATGACGACCGGCGGGTTCACCTGCCCTGCCGGATGGAGCGCATCGGGCGAACCGGCATGAACCATCGCCTTGTCGTCCCAGCAGCCATAGTAAGGCACTTTTCCGGAAGGCTTGTCCTTCACCCAGCTTTCGCAGAAGGCATCGAAAGGCCTGCTCTTTGCGATACGCTCCCGGCGCAGCGCGTCGCGCGCCTCCTCCGTCGCCTGCTCGTCGATATGCAAGGTCTCGTCATCATAAACCACGCGATAGACGCGCCAGGCGACGTCGTGGGAGATCAGACCTTCGTCGAGATCGCGAACGACGTCTTCAGGCTTGCGGTCCAGCGGATCGCCGAAGCCACCGCCCGTGCCCTGCGCGATCATGTAGAGCTCACCACGTTGCGCCAGCGTGTAGCCGAGCGTCATCGGATGGGTCGTGTATTTCGCATCCTTGAAGGGACGCTCGTTCATCAACTCCTCGATCGAGTAGCGGAAGGAACCGGGATCCTTTTTCAGGATTTCGAAGACGTCGACGCCGCTCACCCGCGCGAGCGGATAGGTCGGGCAGCCATAGCCACCGAAAAGCCCCGGCACGTTCGGGAACTTGGCGCCCATGGCCGTCAACATGAAGCCGAAGGCAGGACTGTCGCGCATGGCCAGGATCATCTGATAGCCCATGCCGCCGCGCTGCCGGCCGAAACCCTGATTGTCCTTCATCATCTTCTTGGAGACGATCTGGATGAAGGGCATCTCCTCCTCGATGAACTCCTGCTCGCCGAGATCCGACATGGTGGCGAAGATGGGCGCGCAGCCGTGCTCGCCGTCGCGATCCGCCAGCGCGCCGCCGCCCATGCCGTTGATGTCGGCACAGACGTTGCCCACCATTTCGCCGTGCTGCGTGAGCCCGCCGAAGAGGAAGGTGTTGATCATGTTGAACCAGGGCGCGAGCACCCGCGTGTATTTGTGCGGATTCGAATAGATGAACTTCATCGCACAGACCTGGCCGGCGCTCCATGCGGTGAAGACCGTCATCATGGACTGAGCACTCGGCGTGCCGAAGGCGGGCTTGAGCACGGAGGGGTTGTCGAAGAGAAACTTCATCGGCGCGAGAACGCCCTGATTGCGCGGAATGTCCGGCCAGATGAAGGTGAGGAAGAGCTGCGCGAGCATGCCCTTCACCGTCACGTCGAGACTGTTGTTCGAACGGTTTGTGAATTCGGGGCTCGAGCCGCGATAGTCGAAGGTGAGTTCGTCGCCCTGCTTTGTGAGTTCGAGATTGATCTTGATCTGCACATTCTCGCGGAGCGTGCCGTCGGTCCACCAGGAGTGCCGCGTGGTGCCGTCCGGCCATTCGAGGAGACGGCGGCGAACCTCGGCATCCGTGTCCTCAAGGTTCATGCGAAGCGCGGCGACGACAGCCTCCACGCCATATTCCGCAATTGCCTCGTGAATGCGCGTCTCGATGCGGCGGCAGACATACATCTTCACCTTCATGTCCGCGTATTGCAGCTTCGGCTCGCGCACCGAGTTCTGCAGGAAGGTGACGAGATCCCGGCGAAGCTTGTAATTCTCCGCAACCTTGAAGGGCGACATCTTGAGCCCCTCGTCCCATATCTGCTCGGCCATGGACGGCATTCCGCCCGGCTCGATGGCGCCGTTCTCGCCTTCATGCACTGTCGCGCCGGCCCAGGCAACGATGCGGCCTTCATGGAAGACGGGCATCATCATGGACTGATCGGTGTTGTGCGCCTGGCCGTAGCGGGCATCGTTGACGATGAAAACATCGCCTTCGTTGATGCCGACGGTGGCGTCTTTCGACCAATACTTGTTGACGAACTTGATGGGATATTGAACGAGATTGCAGAAGATGACGACGCCGCCGGAGCTTGCCAGCGTGAGATCGCCACTCGCCGTGTAGACGGCGGAGACGCAATCGCCCCACTTGGCGCCGGGGGCCGCGCCCATGTTCTCCAGCATCTCGTAGCTCTCGTTCACCCCGGCAAGGATGCGCTCGCGGACGATCTCGAGGCGGACGGGATCGCTTTCCCTCGCGATGCACCGGTCTTCATAGGCCGTGCGCGGCTCGAGCCCGTGATTGTTCATGATCTCGGGATCGGGCGAGAGATAAAGGCTCGTTTCCTTCAGGAAGCTTTCGACGGCGGAGGACGGTGCGCCGCCGATATCCATGTCGTCACCCATTGCGGTTCCTCCCGAGGGTTTTTGTGGTTTGTGGCGTGGGGCTTGCCGGCCCACCCTCCCCCTGTGGGAGGGTCAAACGGCTGCAAGCCGTTTGGGGAGGGGTCGCGGCAGGAATTACGATCTCATTCGATAGCGCGTCAGCCGTGTCATCGCGGAGTCCCCCTCCCCGAAAAATCCTCGCGTCCCGCGCGAATTTTTCGACCCTCCCACAGGGGGAGGGTGGGAAAACGGCGAGGCCAATGGGTCCCGGGAATAAATCCCGGGATGACAGTTCTGTTTTGTGTTGGCCGCAGTGCTTCATTGCCTTCCCTACTCCGCCCTGATGAAGAGGCCGGCGCCGTAGCGGCCGATGCGGAGTTTCCAGCCCGGTTCGACGAGATAGGTTGTCGAGGGCGAGATGACGACGGCGGGTGCTTCGACCACGGCACCGAAATCGAGATTGGCGAATTCGTAGAAGCCGGTCTTCATCGGTCCGTCATGGCCGACGAAGTGGCAGTCGCGCACTTCCGAGGGTGCGGGCGCCTTCGTCAAATCCTTCTCGTCCGGCAGGACGCCCCGGAACTTGAGCGTGGACATGCTGGAATAGGTGGCGACGCGGATCGTGTTCACGCGAATGCCCGCTTCCGGCGCCTGACTGCCTTCGCCGTAGCGGCGGCCATAATCCTTGGAGAACTCCTCCATGACTTCGAGGAGGTCTTCGGCCGAGTTGAGCCGGTTCTTCGAGACGACAACTGCCGTCTGCGCGAGCTGATTGCCGTACCTCATGTCGAGTTCGAGGCGATGGCAGATCGCTTCCGCGGGCACCCCCTGGCGGAGGAGGTCTTCCCTGCCCTTCGCCTCAAGTTCTTCCACCAGCGCATTGAAATGCGCGAAATCGTCGAAGAGGGCGCGGGTGTTGGAGTCGTATAGCGAGAGATAGAGCGAGCGCTCGTGGAAATGAAGCTGGTCCATGTTGCCCGCGCCGATGGCCGAGAAGATGGCGCTGAAGGGCGGCACCATGACGCGGGAGACGCCGAGCATGTTGGCAATGCCGCAAGCATGAAGAGGGCCGTTGCCACCATAGGCAAGGATGGTGAAGTGGCGCGGTTCATAGCCCCGGACGCGAAGCTCCTGGGCGATGCCGTTGGCCATGTCGTTGTCGATTTTCTCGCGGATCATCTTGGCGGCGCCGATGACGTCGACATTCATGATCTCGCCGACTTCCTTTTCGAGGGCGCGCGTGGCGCGGCGCTCGTTGAGCGGGATCGAGCCGCCGGCATACCGGTCGGCAATCAGATAGCCGAGGGCGAGGTCGGCATCCGTCACCGTCGGGTTGCGGCCGCCGCGATTGTAGCAGGCGGGGCCGGGATCGGATCCCGCGCTTTCGGGGCCGACGGCAACGGCACGGCGAAGCCTGTCGTAGCGCGCGATGGAGCCGCCGCCTGCACCGAGCGTGACGAGATGGACCATCGGAATGTTGACGAGCCAGCGCTCGATGACGGGGTTGAAGTCGTAGAACTTCACGCCGCCCTTCACGACGAGACCGATGTCGAAGGAGGTGCCGCCCATGTCGGTGCAGACGACGTTGCCGAGATCGGCCTCGGCGGCGAGATGCTCGGACGCGTTGATGCCGGCGACGGGACCCGAATGGATCGTCTGGAGCGCATCGGTCGAGTTCAACTGCGCCATGCCGCCCGAATTGTGGATGACGAGCATGGGCTTCTGATAGCCGTTGTCGCGGAGGTTCAGCTCGAGCGAGGAAAGGCCGTGATACATGGCGTTGTGCAGGAAGGCGTCGATGATCGCCGATGAGGTGCGCGCATATTCGCCCTTGCGGCCGCCAACCTTGTGCGAGAGGACGATGGGTGCGGAACCGAGCAGATGTTCCGGGAATTCATCGCGGATGATCTCTTCCACGAGAAGTTCGTGCTCCGGCTGAACGACCGCATTCACGAGCGACACCACGAAGGCCTGGACGCCATTGTCGACCAGCTGGCGGACGCGGGCACGCACATCTTCCGGGTCCACGTTCATGAGGATTTCGCCGGTCTCGGCGACACGCTCGCGAATGCCGACGATCATCTGCACCGGCACAAGAGGGCTCGGACGCTGCGCCATGGGCAGATCGCGGCGGAGCCTGTCCGGCAGGCCCTCACCGTAGCCGCGGCCGCGGCTCAGGGGCACCATGGCCTCGAAGCCCGCCGTGACGATGAGGCCGACGCGGGGACCGCGCCGCTCGATCAGCGCATTGGTGCCGAGCGTCGTTGCATAACGGACGCTGTCCACCTCGCGCATGACCTCCTCGAGCGAGAGGCCGAGTTGCTCATAGGCGATCTTGAGGGAGGCGTTGAACCCAAGCGCCAGATTCTGATGCGTGGTGAGCGCCTTCGCCTCGACATAGGCATCATCCCAGACGAGCGAGCAATCCGTGAAAGTTCCGCCGATGTCGACCGATACGCGGCGCATATGTTTCGTCCCTCGTTTGCTTTTTCGTTCAATGAGAATGGGGAGGCGCGACGAAGTCCGGACCGAGGACCGGCTTGTCGAGCGGCGCGCGGCTTGCCCATTGCGCCTTCAGCGCGTCGATGTCGAGTTCGATGTCATGCGCGGGCGGATGGCCGGGCGGGAGATATTCGACTTCGGCGAGGTGACCGCAATTGGGGCAACAATATTCGAGGATGCGGCACCAATCGGCATCGGGCGCGAAGGTGAAATCGTATTTCTGCGGATCGAGAATGGGCGCGTGGATCTCGGAAGGCTCGCGCTCGCGCACGAGGAGGCCCTTCTTGTAGTTGTCGCGCGCATTGCCGATGTCATGACCGCAGGAAGCGCATTCCCAGCGCTCGCTTTCGAGGTCGATGGTGAGCATCGACGTGATAAAGACTTTCATTGTTTCCTCGCCTCCCGTTTTCCTCGCTCACCCCTCCCCAAGCCGTCTTCGACGGTTTGACCCTCCCACAGGGGGAGGGTGGTCCAGATGGCGAAAGCCATGCTTGCCGCCCCTGAAATCGTCATCCGCCGCTCCTACCTCTTCAACAGCAGGTCGCCGTTGCCGCTGACGGCGAAACGCCAGCCTGCGCGCACATGCGTGGTGAAGAAGGCTTCCTCGACGAGGCAGGGGCCCGAGCCGAAATCGCCGGGCGCCAGATCCTCCAGCCGGAAGAGAGGCAAGTCGGACGTGCCCTTGCGCAGGCCGGAGGGCTTCGCCTCGCGCTTCTCATCGCAGGCGGGCGCGCCGAGCGCGATCTTCTCGATCGGTTTCGTGACGCGAAGTTCGAGCCAGCTTTCCGTGTTCGCGCCGTCGTGGCGGCCATTCAGCTTCGCGCGCGTATAGCCCGAGCCGTTCTTCGTCAGCACCGCGTAGTCGAGATTGCATTCGGCGAGGTCGAAGCCCTCGGCGAGCATGCCGCGGCGGGCCTGCTCCACGAGATCGTTCCTTGCGGCGTCCACCGCGTCGTCACGGCCCGGCGCCAGCTCGGCCATGTAGCTGTGCTCGATGTCGGAGAAGGCGATTCCGTAGGCGCTGAAGACGGCGGCGAATTTCGGGATGAGGACGGTCGAGAGGCCGGCTTTCTCGGCGACGCCGCAAGCCGACATTGGTCCTGCTCCGCCGAAGGCGAGAAGCGTCGCGCCCCGATTTTCCTTCGCCCAGGGCGCGAGGGTGGCGGCGATCTTGCCGTGATAGGCATCGGCCATGGCTTCGGCCGCCTCGGCGAGGCCGAGACCGAGCGGCTCACCGACTTCGGCCATGATGGCGCGTTCGGCGCGCTCGCGGTCGAGCGGCATGCGGCCGCCGAAATAGGAGGCGGGGTCGAGAATGCCGAGCGCGAGGAAGGCATCCGTCATGGTGGCCTTCGTGCCGCCGCGCGCGAAACAGGCAGGTCCCGGCGCGGAACCGACGCTTTCGGGGCCGACGAGAATTTTGCCGCCTTCCGCGCGGATGATCGAGCCACCGCCCGCGCCGATGCTTTCGATGGCGGCGAGCGGGATCGACACCGGCGCGCCCTCGATGTGGCCGGACTGGGCGACAGCGACGGCGGCATTGTCGAACATGGCGATGTCGGTCGTCGTGCCGCCGATGTCGATGGAGACGGCGTTGGGAATGCCATAATGCTTCAGGAGAACCTCACCGCCGACGACACCGCCCTGCGGACCCGAAGAATAAGTCTTGATGGCGACGGTCTTTGCGACGCGCGTCGAGTTGCCATCGTTGCGGAAGATGAGGAGAGGTTTGCGCGCACGATGCTCGCGCAGGCGGTTCTCCGCATTGTAGAGGAAGGTTTCCATTGCGGGATGGAGGAAGGCGTTGACGACCGACGTCCAGACGCGTTGCTCCAGCGTGCCGATGCGCGTGAGTTCGGTCGAAAAGAGGAGCGGCACGGCGCCGAGCAGGTGGCGCGGGAAGGCGCGGTAGAGAATGCGCTTCGCCGCCTTCTCGCGGGTGGCGGCTTCCGCACCCGAGAAAGCGACGACGATGCGGCTTGCGCCGGCGGAGACGAGTTTCGACACGGCCATGACGAGTTCGGCGTTTTCATCGCCCGCCGCCCTGGAGAGCACGCGGACGCGGTCGCCGACAAAAGCCTCGAAGAGCGCCGGTGCGGCATTCATCGCGTCCGACGCGGTTGCATCGTCGTCGGTGAGGAGGCCGATGCGCGGGCCCTTGCGCTGCACGATGGCGTTTGTGCCTTGCGTCGTCGAATAGCGGATATAGTCGATCATGCCGACGAGCCTGGGAAGATCGACTTCTCCGGCGATCTTTTCCGACAGCGCTTCGAGGCATTTCACGAAGCATTCGGTGAGGTCGTGCGGTGTCGTCAGCGTTTTCGCGTGAATGGTCGAGACACCATCCGTCGCGCAGACATCCGTCAGCGTGCCGCCATTGTCGATGCTTACCAGAAGCCCCACCGCTGATCCTCCCCGATCGTCTTGTGCGGGAACCGGCATGCGGCACCCTTGCATCTATGAGGAGAAAAATAGCGGGGGCCGCACCCCCCTCGCCCCACCCGAAAGGATGGAAATCAGCTCAGTCAATCAGGCCGAAATGACGGGCGACGGAAACGGCCTGCATGCGGTTGCTGATCTGCAGCTTCTCGAAGATGTTCCGCAGATGCCACTTCACCGTGTTGGTGGAGAGGGAGAGCCGGTCGGCGAGCGCCTTGTTGGAGAAGCCGTTGGAGACGAGGCGGAGAATCTCGCGTTCGCGTTCGGTCAGATCTTCGAGGAGCGGTGCGCCGGCGTCCTCGTCGTCGAACTCCTCCGGAGGGAGGATGGCGGGCGCGAATTCGCCTGCCTCGGAAAGCAGACGGTCGAGATAGGCGGAGACGCGGTCCTTCTGCGGCAGGTCGGGAAACTTCGGCAGCGCCTGACGCGCTTCCTGCAGCAAGCGGACGGCCTGCGGCCCCTCGTCGAGCACGAGACGGATGAACTGGTCCGGCGCGCCGGCCTGGAGCGCCTCGATGAGCGCGCGACGGGCGGAGTTCACCTGGCCTTCGACATTGAGCGAAATCGCGAGCAGGAGATTGAGCTTCATGAAACGACGTATGCGGCGCTGCGCGCGGGCCTTGCGGGCGGCGGGCTGGAGCAGTGCGCGGGCATCGGCATGGCGGCCGGAGAGGATGAGGAGGCGCGCTTCGGTGATGGTCTGCGCTTCGGTCTCGCCGGCGTGGAAGACGAAATCCTCCTCGCCGTCCGTCTCCGCCTGGCCGAGGCCCGCAAAGCGTGACCGCGCCTTGTCGAGATCGCCCGCGAGCGTCGCCTGCCGGACGAGTTCGGCCTTCGCATAGAAGACGAGGCGGCGGAGATTGTAGCGATGGCCGAGATACATCATGCGGTCGAGAACTTCCTCGGCTTCGCGCTCCTCGCCGCGCAAGATTGCGATACGAGCGTTGGTCAGGAAGGCCAGCGCCAGGGGTTCGACAATGGCCTGCTGTTCGAGAAGCAGAAGATGATCGTTCAGCAGCGTTTCGGCCTCGGCGATGCAGTTCTTCTCGTAGAGCGTTTCGGCGAGACAGGCCGCGATCACCGACCCGGCCGTGACGCTGGCCGTCGCGCATTCCTCGTTGTGGACATAGGCCTGCTTCAGCGATTTCAGGGCTTCTTCATTACAGCCCTGTGCCGCGAGCACGTTGGCGTGAATCCATTCGCAATAGGACAATCCGAAGAGGTTGCGCGCTTCGTCATGAAGCGCGCGGGCCTGGGCGATCGTTTCGCGCGCCTCCTCGAACTTGCTGTTGATGTAGAGCCAGTAGGCCCGTGCGTTAAGCGCCACGGCATATTCAAGTCCCTTGCGGTCGGCGAGAAGCGCAATCGCCCGATCACCGGACCGGCCGATCTCCACGACCCTGTCCTGCGCGGCGGAGGTGAAAATCCTGGTGTAATAGTGGACGCCCCACGCCTCGTCCGGCGCATTCTCCCTTTCGAGCGCAGCACGGCGAAGCTCGACGATCCTGTTCGCCTTGGCAAAATCGCGACGGAAACCGTAGGCAATGATCGCCGCATTGAGAATGTCTTCGTATTTCTGGATCGTTTCCGGCGACAGCCTGTCGGCGTAGCGCACGATCAGGTCGAGGCGTTCTTCCGTGACGAGACGTCCGATGATGGCGTTGAGCAGGCGTGCGGCTGCTTCCTCATCCAGCGCCTCTATGTAGTGGATGATCGCTTCCTCGCAGAATCCATGCTCCTCGTACCAGCCTGCGATCTTGCCGTGGTGTGCGAGGACTTCCTGCTCCGACATCTCGCGGCGGAGGCGCGTGAGCAGAACCTGACGAAAAACGGTGTGGAAACGGAACCAGCGGCGGTCCAGGTCCACCGGGGTCAGAAAGAGACCCAGATGTTCGATCTCGTTGAGACGTGCCTCGCCGTCCGCGCGGCCTGAAATATGTTCGAGCAATTCAGGACAGATACGCTCCGGCATGCACGCCTCAAGGAGGATGCGTTGGCATTCGGCCGAGAGATTTTCGAAGACGTCCGTCGCAAGGAAATCGATGAGATCGGGCGTCACGCCGGAGACGGGCAGCGCGCGAGCACGGCCGGTGCGGCCGCGCATGGAAAGACGAATGCATTGAAGCGCGGCAGGCCAGCCATCGGTTGCGGCCTGATAGCGGTCTACTTCCTCGTCGGAAATGTCGCGGAACTCACGGAAGAACTCTGCCGTCTCCTTGGCGCGGAAGCGAAGTCCTTCGACGTTCACGAGAACGGCCTGCTCGCGGAGCTGAAGCCGCGGCAGATTGATGGACGGGATGACACGCGTGCCGATGCAGAGTTGCGCGCCTTTCGGAATGATGCGCACAAGCTGCGCCACCACGGCTTCCATGCCCGGATGTGCCGCCTGCTCGAAATTGTCCACGACGACAACAAGGTTGCCCTGTACCGCCTGCACGCAGCGAACGAAGTCCTGAATGGAGGCCGACGAGCTTTCGGGAAGGGAAATATCGCAACCGTGACAGGCGCCGAGCACCGCCTCGCAGAGAAGGCGGAGAAAACGCGACGGGTCGGAGTAGTGAGCTTCCAGATGAAGCCATGCGACCGTCGTGCCTTCCGTCTCACGCCAGGCGCCGTACTGCCGGAGAAGCGTCGTCTTGCCGAATCCCGCGGGCGCCTGCACGACGATGAGGCGAATACCCGTGTGATTTTTCAGCCGGTCGAGCTGATACTTGCGGAGAACGAGATTGTTCGACGCCGGAGCGCCGCCAAGTGGGCGCGCAAAGTTCTGCCGCGAAACCGACACCTCCCTGCCCGTTTCCGAAACGTCCCGCTCCGGTGCTCCCCTCACTGATACGCCCTCCTCCAGGGACGGCGGCGCGCCTCCACGCGCCGTGCCCGCTTCATGCGGGGCTTTTCATTCTCGCATGTAAACCGTCACATGCCCTCTTTCCCGATACGAACCATGAGCTTGCCATTGTTGCCGCCCGTGTAGAGCAGGCGCAACGCGGCCACCGCATTCCCGATGCCGTCTTCGATGTGAATGCGGTATTTGAGATCGCCCGAGCGCATCCATTCGACGAGTTTGGCGTGGTATTCGGGAAACTGCGCCGCGTAGTCGAGGATCACGAAGCCCTGAATGGTGAGGCGCTTCATGATGACATTGCGGAACATGTAAGGACCCGGCACGGGGTCCGACGAATTGTAGGTCGAAATGAGGCCGCAAATGACGACGCGGCACCCATTGTTCATGAGCGTGAGAGCGGCGTCGAGCTGATCGCCGCCAACATTCTCGAACTGGACGTCGATGCCGTTCGGCGCTTCGCGCCTCAGCGCGTCGAGAAGGTTTTCCTTGCGGTAGTTTATGGCGGCGTCGAAGCCGAGCTCATCGGTGAGCCATTTGCACTTCTCGTCCGAACCGGCAACGCCGACGACGCGGCAGCCATGGAGCTTCGCGATCTGCCCCGCAAGCGCACCGACCGCGCCTGCCGCCGCCGTGACGACGACCGTGTCGCCCGGCTTCGGCTTGCCTATTTCGTGGATGCCGACATAGGCGGTGGGGCCCGCGACGGCGAGAATGCCGAAGGCATCCGAAAGGGCGACCCCCTCGGGGCGCGGGAAAGGCGCGTAGCCTTCGCCATCCGTCACGATCCAGTCCGACCAGGTGCCGAGGCCCGTGACGAGGGACCCTTCGGGAAAGGCCGGATTCCGGGATTCCGCCACCTCGCCGAGGATGAAACCCAGCATGCGCGAGCCGAGCGGCAGCGGGTCCATGTAGGTGTCCCAGTCGCTCATCCAGACGCGGTTGGTGGCGTCGAGCGACATGTAGAGGGTGCGAATGAGGAGCTCGCCGTCCTTCAGCGCGGGTACGGGGTCTTCCCGCAAGACCAGCGTGTCGTCCTCGATGACGTCCTTCGGGCGCTTGTTGAAATACCAGTGATGGGCCGTTGCCGGCATCCGAGCCTCCCCCTTCTCGTCCGGTTCGGCCGGATTTTCCGTGCGAAACCAGCGGCTTATCGCTTTGAGCACGCTTTCCTCCCCAGGCAGCGCTTCATGGACCGGCATGCTGACGCAGATCGACCTACCCCCACCCACCCGAAAGGGTGGGTAGATCAGAATGGCATATTTCAGGATGGGAGTCGTAAAGACCGCAGGTATCAATCACCGATGGAACGGGATTTCAATTCCACGATTATCGGCAAGAAATCGACGCTGATTCCGGCCGGATACTTGTAGGGCTGGGTCCTGACGATGGCATTTGCGAAGGCTTGATCGAGGGTCTTGTAGCCGCTCGACCGCATCAGCCGCAGGCTTACGATCTTGCCCGAGCGATGGATGATGACCTCGAATTCGGCCGATCCCTGGAAGCCCGATGTTTCGGCCTGATCCACGTTGGCGAGAATGGCGTCGCGGATGCGGTTGAAGAACTCGTTTGCGCCGCCGGAGCTGCGCGCGGCCTGCTGCTCACGGCTCGAGGCGTCGGGCTTTCCCGAACGGACATCGAAACCGGGAAGGATGGTTTGCGCCCAACCGGGAATGTCTTCCTTGGCCTGGCTTTTCTGTTCCCTTGTCGTCTTTTCGTCCGGCTCCGGCTTGTCTTCCTTCGAGTCCGTTTGAAGCGGGCTGTCGTCCGGCTCCGTGTCCAGCCCGGGCGTCGCATCCGTGTCTTCGCCGGAACGCGCGAAGGGCGTTATCTCCGGGGCCTCCTGCTGA
>Ga0180009_10001993_pt1 | contig 24156 bp, 24 predicted proteins | sample OS_PC_MetaG_FD_123537 | JGI IMG/M metagenome (GOLD analysis project Ga0180009, IMG submission 123537) | Groundwater microbial communities from the Aspo Hard Rock Laboratory (HRL) deep subsurface site, Sweden - OS_PC_MetaG | ecosystem: Environmental > Aquatic > Deep subsurface > Groundwater...
AACCGTGTCACCAAAGCTTACCGTATAAACCGGCTCACCACAAACCCTGCAATGCACCAGATCCAATGTTTTTACCAGATCAAACCTGCCGGTAAGCAAGTACTTGAATTCTACGGCATCCTGTGGACAGACTCTCCAGCAGTGGCCGCATCTGGCGCAAAGAGACATGTTGTGCAATATTTTCCGGCTGTCTTTTTCATCAAAATAATTCAATGCACTTGCCGGACAATTCTGTACACAGGCCAGACATCCATTGCAGTTTTCATTTACTTTAAAAAAGGACATGTCAGTGTCTCCTTGATTTCTTCTTAACTTACCCTAAGGTTTTTTCAGTCGTGCCAGTTTGCCGGCCATGTAAACCATATTGGGATATGAGAGTTTTTCAACCGGTACATATTCAATGGCCGTGGGTTCACAGACTTTCACACATTCAGGATCACCCTGGCACAGATCGCATTTATAGGATTTTGCCTTTTTTTTATCCAGCTTCATTGCACCAAAGGGACAGGCAGACACACACATACCGCATCCCACACATTTCTGGCGATCAATCAAGACCCTGTCCAGTTCAGCATCACGATAAATCGCTTCCTTGGGACACGTTGCTTGACAGGGAGGATTTTCGCATTGTTTGCAGGCGATGGGGAAAAAGAAATCTTCTTCATTGGTTTTCAGGATTCGAATACAGGACAGACCAGGGCTGGTCAAACTTGTGCGACTTTCAATGCATGCTGTTTCACACTCTTTGCAATTATTGCATCGCTCGGGATGGAGAATGAGTGTTTTTACATCCATTGCCAAAGGCCTCCATTCGTATCATCCGAGCCTTTTCAAGGACTCAGAAGCAATTTGTATGATTGTTCATCATCATGAACACAATGAAATACATGATACATGAAGCACCTGGAGATGGTCAACTTCTTTTTCATGTGTATTAAATTATTATTCAATCCTGTGATTCCCGGTGTTTCACATGGCTGAACACCCCTTTATCTGTTTATGGCTTGTTCGGTATAATGAACTGTTTATTCTTGTCAAATGCTGTCAGCATGCTTTTTTCTGATACCCCGGAACTGATCATAGGAAAGCCCAAGCAGGTGGGCAGCTTTTTTTTGATTAAACCGACTCTGTTTTAAAGCCCTTGACAATAAATAGCGCTCCACCTCACCCATTGCCGCTTTGAATGGCTTTTTCAAAATTCTGTTCACAACGATAGATTCTTCGGACAGATCTGCTGCCCCGGGCTTTTCTTCCGGCAGTTCAATTTGCTCTGGTGTTTTTTTCTCATAGGGATCAATAAATGGATTAAAGGAAACCTCTTTAATGGTATATGCCGAAGACTTATATACTGCCCGTTCGATTACATTTTTCAATTCCCTGATATTTCCAGGCCACGGATATGCCTCAAGCCTCTTTAATGCAGAAGGTGAAATCCTTGGAATGTCTTCCCAGCCAAGTTCAAATGCCATTCTTCCGGCAAAATGATTTGCCAGGACAAGGATATCCTCTTTTCTGTGTCTCAAGGGCGGTACATAGATCACCTCAAAAGAAAGCCTGTCAAGAAGATCCTGCTTAAACTCACCCGATTGCGCCATGGAGAACAGATCAACATTTGTGGCTGCCACAATCCGCACATCAACATGAACAGACCGGGAGGACCCAACCCGTTCAAAGCTGCCATACTCCACTACCCTTAAAATCTTTTCCTGAACTTCCATGGGAATTGTACCGATTTCATCCAGGAAAAGCGTCCCCTCAGACGCTTTTTCAAACCGGCCTTCCTGACGGGACCCGGCGCCTGTAAACGCTCCTTTTTCATACCCGAACAGTTCAGACCCTATCAGGGTCGGTGTCAGGGCCGAACAATTCAACGTAACAAAAGATTTTTGCCATCGCTTTGATAAAAAGTGAATCCTTGATGCGGCAAGCTCTTTACCCGTGCCGCGTTCGCCCAGTATCAAAACCGGGCGTTCAATGGGCGCCACCTTTGATATCTGCTCCTGGAACTCGATAAATGAATCCGACTGACCCAATGCTTCCGGCATTGAAAAATTTTTATTTGTGCCTTGATCCTGACTTGATGAACTCATTTTCTCCTTTCAATCCATGTATTTGGCATTTTTTATATATAATTAGTTCAAGAAACCAAATTATGGTGAATATTACCACATCAACATATTATTGTCAATGTCCATAACTATTTAAATTTAAAAGATATTTTTGAATAAACTCTGCCTGGCACGCAAAATGCTATTAGTATTTGTAAATTAGTACCTGTAAATTAAAAAACTAAGTTGATTTTAAATAGAACACCTTAAAACATGAGGAGAAAAAGAATGGGAATTTACACACGGTTTAAAGATATTATTGCATCAAACATCAGCGCCATGCTGGACAATGCAGAAGATCCTGAAAAATTAATCAAACTGATGATCAGAGAGATGGAAGACACCTTGATTGAAATCAAGTCTTCCTGCGCAAATGCCATTGCCAACCAGAAAAAAGTTCAACGCCTTTTGGATGACATTCAGGATAAAGAAGATTTCTGGATTCAAAAAGCAGAACTTGCTGTCAAAAAAGGGAAAGACAACCTTGCCAGGCAGGCCCTCCAGGAAAAACGACAGCAGTCCCAGAAAGCTGAGGCGGTTGAGATTGAATTAACTGAACTTGGCTCAATTGTCGAACAATACAGGGATGATATTCAGGAACTTGAGGACAAGCTTAAATCTGCCAGAGAAAAGCAGCGGATGCTGGTCCAGCGGCACATCCGTGCCAAAGGCAAAAAACGAGCCCAGGAAGAAATACGGCGCGCAGACAGCGTTGAAGTCATGCAGAAGTTTGAAGAGCTTGAAAACCATATCGAAAGGATGGAGGCTGAGGCTGACCTTGTCAATTACGGCAGACACTCAACCCTTGAAGATGAATTCGACGCCCTGGAGGCAGATGATGATATTGAAGCGGAACTTAACAAATTAAAATCCTCCCAATCTTCAAAAAACGATGATACAACAAATGCATAAACCATCTATAACCTACCAGACTGGAGCAATGATATTATGACGGGCGCACTTATCGTAGGCATCTGCATCGGCGGGGCAATCCTTTTAATCGCCACCTTGGGACTGATCATTATCGGTATCATCAAAACCGCGAAAACCGGTGGATTGTCCAAAAAGGAAAAGCAGAACCAGACAGAAGAAACCAAAATGATCCAGGATATCTATTATGGGTTGTCCAAAATGGAAGAACGGGTAGAAGCGCTTGAAACAATATTGATTGAGCGCCAAAGAAAGGATTTTAACAAATGAGACGACATGAGAGATATAAACGAAGCTTTCAATTTGAAAAATGCAAACGGCGGTATCACGGACTGAAAGACAGACTTGAAGCCCTTGCATCCAGCCGCGGGATTTACCGGTCCAGAAAAGGCCTCTTCATGGGCGTCTGCCGGGGGCTTGCCGAATATTTTAACTTCAGTGTTTTCTGGCTGAGAATAGTTACCCTGTTGTTATTTCTTTTCACCGGTTTCTGGCCCATCGGTGTCATGTATATTGTTGCAGGCCTGCTGCTGAAAATGGAGCCGGTCTCCCCGTTGCACAATGAAAAAGACCAGGAATTTTATGATACCTATACCCATTCACGGCAATCGGCAGTTCAGAGAATCAAAAGAAAATTTGAAAACATTGAGCGCCGTATCCAGCGGATGGAACATACGGTTACATCGCGGGAATTTGACTGGGAATAAGCTTTTCTGCTTTTAATATCTACCCGCAAACCCGGCTGTAAAAATAATTTGCACAGCCGGGTTTGCATGCGATTATAATACCCCCAAAAGGCTGAGGCCGTCCTTAAAAAGAAAGACCGCAAGACCGCACAGTAAAAATCCCAAAAATTTTGTGGTGTAGATATACAGACGGCCGGTTAAAACCTTTTTAGATTTTCCAACCAGAATTGCCAGTGTTATTTTTGAACCGATCAATAACAAATAAAAACTTGTTACAAAGATTGCAGCAAAAAAAATATTTTGATCTTTGGCCCGGGTCATTGTCGGTGCCCCCACACTCAGCCAGAAAAGATAGGGATGGGGGCTTAAAATATTGACAAAAATTCCTTTTGCCAGTGATCTTGGCCGGGTCTTCTGGATATCAAATTCTACGCCTCTGGCTTTCATGCCATGTACCCCCATAACCAGCACCAGCACACTACCGACAAGAGAGATAATTCCAAGGATATCATGGAAGCCGGACAGGCGGGATAAAATAAATACCGTTAACACGATAATGGGCAGATCCGTAATCAGGGGGGCTAAGGCAACTTTAATCCCGGCCTTGACGTCATGCAGAAGGGTCTCTGAAATCACCAGTGTCAATAAAGGCCCGGGAGCCATACCTGCAGACAATCCCAGCAGGGTGCCCATGGTCAGATAATGCATCATTTCATCCACCGGCCCCATGCTGCTGCAAACCTGTCGGGCGATTCAGAATCCAGGTTGAGATACAAAGCCGGCTCTATAAGTTCCAGCTCCATTAAATAAAAGTCATCCTTTTGCCGGACCATGTCTACCCGTGCATAAAGGGGGCTGATATCCAATGCCGCCATTATTTGATCTGTCCTTGACAGCAATTTTTGTTCAGGTTTTACAAGGCGATTAACCCCGCCATATTCTTCCTGGACCCTGAAATCATCGGTTTTCGGCTTTTTCAGAATCGTATGACTGTATTCACCCCCAAAATAGAGAACTGAAAATTCACCTTCCAGGGTAATGTTGTTCATAAACGGCTGAATCATGAACGCCCTGTTCCTGGAAACCGTCTCAATACGGGACATGATTTCATGATCATCTGCCGACACTTGAAAAGTATGATGTGCACCGGCACTGATGGTCGGCTTTATCACAAGCCGGCTTGTTTCCAATTTCTTAAAAAAAGAAAGAATTTTCTTTTGTCCCAAGTTTTTTTCCCAAAGGGTCGGAACAATTTTTATCCCCTTTTGTTCAAGATCTTTTAAATAGGATTTATCAATATTCCACCTTACAAGCTCAAAATTGTTTTCAAGCCGGGCCGAGGATCTGTCAATTGCTTCAAGGGCCCTAAGATATGCTTGAACCTGAGCCTGGTAATCCCAGGTGGATCGGATAATTACCGCTTCAAAATCATCCCAGTCAATATCATGCCGGTGCCATGAGACAGGAACCACTTCCCATCCGATCTTTTTCAAGGGTCTGTGGAGCAACCCATCGTCACACCTGTAACCGTCAAGGCTGTCCATGGTTAAGAACACACATTTTTTCATTAAATCAAAAATCCTCTATTTTTTGAATAAGACCTTATCGTAATTTTTTATAGGTTAAAAACTCTTCATCCGTATAATGGAAATAATACTTGTGGACATTGTCTGCAAATTCTTCATAAGCGATATATGCCGTTTCATCCAGCGAGGCTGAATACATGTTTACAACAAGGTCATGGGCAATATAATCTTCGCTGATTTCAATAAACCCCTCATCCCGGGTATAGGTCACCTTGCTGTCTTCCTGTCTTGAAACAATTCCGGATATGGCATGGGCATTATCAATAATGATGGACAGGTACCGTTCTTTTTTTTCTGCCATGTATCGTTTGATTCTGCGGTGTGGTACCAGCATATCATATGGAACTTTTTCCCCAAAATAAATGCCTCTTAAGACCACTCCCCGTTTAAGGGCCATATCCAGCTCCTGGGTTAACTGTGTTATTTCCTCTTCCCAGATGGATACGGCAATTCGCTTTTGTGCCCCCTTTATCAAAAGGTTTAAAAAGCTGATAATATTCTGCCTGCCTTTGATGACAACCAGTTTGTCATTTTGCTTTTTCTCTTTATACCGCCTTTCTGCAAATTGAGATATATTGGTGAAGGCCTCTTTATAATCTGCTTTAAGTTTATTAATAAAAATGTCAGGCTCCACAGGATAGTACAATTTGTTTTTTTCCTGGGCCTGTTCAAACACCATTTGCTTATCCATCAGATTTTTCAAAACTTCATAAATCCTGGATCTGGGGATGCCCGAATTCTTGCTTAAGGCATATCCGTTTAATGGAAAATCCTCCAAAAGCTTTAAATAGGCTTTACATTCGTATTCTGAAAACCCGAGTTTTTTCATGTCATTCATGATTAAATGATCCTGGTTCATTGAGACATCTCCTATGCAGCACAAAGCAAAACAAGATAGGTTACGGCCACTGATCCCAGCACAGGGATGATAATTCCGCCCTTCCACCATCCGACAACCAGGGTAAACACCATTCCGGAAAGCGCAGCCAGAGGCATCTCCGGCGTGGCACTGAACAGGCCCGGAATAATCAGTGCGCCGATGGCCGCCATTGGGATGCATTTTAAAAAGGCATCCAGTCTTTTGGGGATCTGTTTATCGGTTAACAAAAGAAAGGGTAAAAGTCTTGGCCCATATGTGACCGCTGCCATTCCAAGGACGAGATAAACAAGATTATTCATAAAGTTCCTCCCCGATGGGGTCTGTGATAAAAAAAGATCCGGCCAGAGCAATGACAAGAATGCACACAATAATGGTCCACCCGGTTGGAAGGATATCAAGCTTTATGAGAAGGGTATTCAGAGCCCCTGATGCAATGGTCAGCATCAGGGCTTTCCTTGATTTTTTTATTTCCGGCAGCAAAATAGCCAGCAATAACGCATACAGCGCAACTCCCATGCTTTTGGTCAGAACCTGGGGTAGAAATCCTCCCAGGATATAGCCTGCCAGTGTTCCGCTGACCCAGGCAGAATAGGCCGATAATTGCAAAATAAAAACAAAGGTTTTAGACAGGTGACCTTTTTTAAAAGACAGAACTGAAAACACCTCATCCGTCACACCAAAGGCGATCAGGAAGATATACCTTTTGGCAATTTTACCCATTCGGGTCGACAGATAGGCACTCATCAAAAAATGCCTGAAATTCACCAGCAATGTGGTTAATATGATGCCGCCGGGACCCATTCCGGTCATTAACAGGTTCAGTGCAATAAACTGACTTGCACCGGCAAACACAACAGCTGAAAACAAAAAACACTCTAAAAGAGTAATCTCACAGCCTTTTGATAATATCCCGAAGGCAATGGCTGCCGGCACATAGCCGATAAAAATGGGAATACCGGCTTTAAATGCATCCTGTACTTGTCTTGTCATGGTCTTGGCCACCCTTATCTCAAAAAAAAATGAGTCCACTTATCCATATAGTGACTATTGTAGTAACTACTAAAAGACAATCAAGATATCAAGCTAAAAAAATTTGCCAGGGACTTGTGTAACCCGATTTACGAAATATTTAAAAATTGCTTTGACCTGCCCGAGGAAAGGATATCGGTCTTTAAATAATTGATGAATGTTTTTTCCGTCAGATTCGGCACCTTGTCCTGAAGCTGAACCAGGGATATTTTATTGATCACATTTTTCTTTGCTGTTTTTATGGGAATGATGTTGCCGCTTTTAATGTCGCTGCTGACAATATGCCCAGCAATCACCCCCATTCCCAGTTGATTTTTTATACCGTTAATAACAGCTTGATGGCTGTCGACCGTCAAAACCCGATTCAAGGCGACAGGGAATTTATTAAAATGATACTTAAACCAGTTTCTCAAGGTTAAAGAAGATCTCTGATAGGAAATAAACTCTTTTGATGCCAGATTTTCAAAGGAATGGTCCCCTTTTATTTCTTCGTCATAATAGATTTTTGAACAGGCCAATACTACTTCTTCGTTGATTAAGGGTTCAATGCTGTAGATATTGAAATCTTCAAACACCTGATCCCGGGTTAAAAAAATATCCACCATTCCAAAATCAAGCTCACCGCTTTTGATCATTGGGAAAATTTCTGAGGGATCACCCAGTTTCATGGTAAACACAACTTCTGAATATTTTTTTCTAAAGGATGCAAAAATTCCAGGGAAATAGGATTTGCCAAATTCAATGGGAGAACCGATTCTGATCATCCCTGAGGGAATTTGTTTGGCCTGTTTGATCTGCTTGATACCGATTTCAAGATCCCGGATAAAGGGCACAAGTATGTTGTATAATTGCCCCCCGGCTGAAGTTGGGACAAGTTTTTTATGAAGCCTTGTAAACAGCAAAACATTTAATTCGACCTCAAGCTTATTAAGCGCCTGACTGACGGCCGAGGGTGTAATGTTCAGTTCTTTTGCTGCAGCGGCAACACTTTTTTGTGTAAAAACAGCATAAAAAACCTTTAAACGGTTAAAATCCGGTAGCATTAGCAATACTTAACCTAAGAGTAAATTGTTTTAATTTTACTTAATAACAAATCAGCGTTATATTCTCAACATAAATTAACGCATTTAAGACAGAAAATAGCCGTAACAATAAAATTAACTGAAATTGGAGGACGAACACATGAAAACCAAACTCAATAAAATAATGGAAGTACTAGGATATTTTTTCACACCTGAAGATTCTGCCACACCGATTCATAGAGGTCTCATTTCATTTGATATTAAATCCGACAGGATAGGTTTAGGCTCTGCAAAAGCATTGTTCTGGGTCATGAATTCCATGCTCTTGATGTACCTGATTACACTGCTCTAGCCTAAAATCAGGCAAAATTGAGCTGTTTATCAAAAAACTTGGATTCGCGTTCCTTTAAAAGTACAGCATACTTAAAAATTATAGCGAATCTTTAACTCCCCTCTTGATAGACAGCTCTTTTATTTCCTGCTGCAAACTGCCATATCCCTGATAAAAAAAACACAGTTAAAGCCCATAAACATGAGATGGCAGGCGCCATTATTCCGGCAGACGATTTTCCTCCACCCCATGGCAGGCGACACGGGTGCCGGTTTCCTTAATTGTGAATAATTCAGGAACCTGGGCAACGCATCGGTCATCTGCATAGACACACCGGGCATGAAACACACATCCCGTGGGCAAATGAACCGGGGTCGGCACTTCCCCTTTGAGCTTAATATGTTTGGGCCGGGTCTGGCCCACAATGGGAATCGCGCTTAACAGCGCTTTTGTATAAGGGTGACGGGGGAAGGCAAACAAATCACCCGCCTTGGCCAGTTCACACACGGTTCCAAGATACATTACCGCAACTCGCGTACTGATATGGCGTACAACCGACAAATCATGGGTGATAAACAGATAGGTCAACCCTCTTTCTCTGCCGGCCTTCATCAGAAGGTTAAGGATCTGGGCCTGGATGGAGACATCTAAAGCTGATACCGGCTCATCAGCCACAATAAATTCCGGATCAAGGATCAGTCCCCTTGCAATACTGATTCTCTGCCGCTGACCGCCTGAAAATTCATGGGGATACCGCTTTCTCCAGGCCGGATCAACACCCACCTGATCCATCACCAGTTCAATTTTATCATTGATTTGATTTCCGGATAATTCAGGGTGATGGAATCTTAAGGGTTCTTCCAGGGTCTGCTGCACGGTTTTCCTTGGATTCAAAGAGGCATACGGATCCTGAAAAATCATCTGCATTTTTTTTCTGAACGGCAGCATTTGTCCATGGTTCAGGTTATCAATTCTTTTGCCGTCATAATATATTTCTCCTGAGTTAGGCGGATACAGCCCCAGGACGACCCGCGCCAGGGTTGATTTCCCACACCCGCTTTCCCCGACCACACTCAGGGTTTCACCTTTTTTAATAAAAAGAGACACATCATTTAACGCTTTAACAGTGACTTTCTCCAAACAAATCCTGCCCTTTTTAAACCTGACCTGGTCTAAAAAACCACCGGAGATATCAAAATGCTTCACCACTTTTTTTATTGAAAGTATTATATTGTCTTCATTCATTATTTTGTCTGTTTATTCCCATTGTTATTTCATATGACAGGCCACCAGGACATTGTTTTTTACATCCTTGAGTTCAGGTGTTCTGGTTTCGCAGATGGCTTCTTTTAAATAGCATCTCGGGTTAAACGCACAACCGGGTGGTATATTGGTCAAGGTCGGCATCATCCCCGGGATCTGCACAAGGTTTTCCCCCGGCTTTATCACGGACCCGGGTATGGACTTGATCAATCCTTCGGTATAGGGATGGACCGGATGACTGACAATCCTGTCGGCAGGTCCGTACTCAATAATTTTGCCTGCATACATTACGGCAATTTTTTCAGTAACCTGTGACACAACCCCGAGATCATGGGTGATTAAAATCAACGCCATGTTATCTGATTCACACAATTCCTGTAATAAATCCATGATTTCGGCTTGAATGGTCACATCCAGTGCAGTCGTGGGTTCATCTGCAATAATAATGGCAGGGTCGGTCAAAAGAGAAATCGCAATAATAATTCTCTGCCGCATCCCGCCGGATAACTCATGGGGGTATTGCCCAAGTCGCTGTTCAGGCGATGGAATATGAACTTTTCTTAATTTTTCCAATGCAATTTTCTGAGCATCAGCCTTTGAAATTTTCCGATGGGCCTGTATGGTTTCAACCATCTGGAATCCGATGGTAAACACAGGATTCAATGTCATCATGGGGTCCTGAAAAATCATGCTGATCCTGTTTCCACGGATTTTGCGCATCTGCTCATCAGAATATGAGCTTATTTCCTTTCCCTCAAAGCATATGGTCCCCTTGGAAATATATCCGGGCTTACTGATCAGATTGATGATTGAAAAACCGGTTACAGATTTGCCGGCGCCGCTCTCCCCGACAATACCGAGCTTTTCTCCCTTGTCCAGGTTAAAGCTTACCCCGTCAATGGCGGTGATATCACCAGACCGTAAGGCAAATTTAACTTCAAGATCACGGACCTCTAAAAGATGAGACATCTTGACAACCTATCCTTTATAAAGTTTCGGGTTCATGACATCCCTGACCCAGTCACCCAGCAGATTAATCACCAGGACAAATACAACAAGCCAGATACCGGGGAAAACGGTTATCCACCATGACCCGGAAAAGATGAATTCAAACCCTGACTGAATAAGAGAACCAAGAGAGGGTTTTGTCACCGGCATTCCCAGTCCCAGAAAAGAAAGGGCTGCCTCACTCATAACCGCATTGGCGACCTGAATGGTGGAGATAACCATTACCGAGGTCAGAGAATTGGGCAGAACGTGGCGCATCATGATGGTCAGCCTTGGCAGGCCGATGACCCGGGCTGCCTCAACATATTCTTTTTTCACCTCACCGATAACCGATGAGCGGATGGTTCTGGCGTACATTGGCCATTCAGAAAGGCCGATAATGACAATCAAGAGAGGGACGGCCAGCTTTTCATAGCTTCCCACCCCGAAAACCACCTGAAAAATTGCACTGATAAAAATGGCCACCATCAGATAGGGAAAGGAAAACTGAATATCCGCAATCCGCATCAAAAGTGCATCGATTTTACCGCCAAGGAATCCGGCTGTCAGACCGACAAGAATGCCGATACCGGCCTGGAGCAATACGGCACACCCGGCAATCATGATGGAGGTTCTAAGACCGTACAGCATGGTGGAGAGCATGTCTCTTCCCATGTTGTCCGTCCCCAGTGGAAACTGGGGGTCTCCGCCGTCGCTCCACATGGGGGGAATCCCGGAATTCATGATATCTATCGTCTGAGCATCATATGGATTCATCGGGGCGATCCAGGGTGCCGCGACAGCCAGGATCAGCAATGTCAGCAGGACAACAAAGCTTGTAATGGCAACCCAGTCATGCTTAAAGCTATAGAGAAAATAAGATTCTTTGAATTTTTGGAATTTTGTCATCTTGTCCCTGCTATTCTCACTGTGGGATTAATAAACCCGTACATGATATCCACCACAGTATTTACAATTACAAATACGCTGGCAACAACAACCAGATATGCAATCAAAAGAGAGATGTCCGCCCTCTGCACCGCATCAAGGAACATAAATCCCATCCCCTGCCATTGAAAAACGGTTTCGGTCAGGATGGTAAATGCAAACATGATTCCCACCTGTACCCCGAAAACCGTTGTAACGGGAAGCAGGGTATTTTTAAATGCATGCACAAGCCAGATCCGCATGGGAGAAAGTCCTTTTGCCTTGGCATATTTTATATATTCAGTTTCAAGAACTTCCATCATTTCAGACCGGATCAGGCGGATAAAAAGGGGCATCATAATGGATGCCAGGGACACGCAGGGAAGAATAAGATGTTTTAATCCGTCAATGGTGAGAAGACCGGTCTGCCAGTAGCGGTTTCCAAACAGATCCACTGTTTCCCCCCTTCCATAGGACGGAAGGACATGCCAGGTCACGGCAAAAAGATAGATAAACATGATGGCGGTTAAAAATACGGGCACTGATACGCCGAGCGTGGAAAACCCCATTACAAACCGGGAAAAAAGGCTTTTGGGTTTTAACGCCGTATACACCCCAAGGGGCAGGGAAACCATAATGACAAGAAGCGCAGCCCCCAGAACCAGTTCAATGGTGGCGGGCGCATGCTTTAAGATGACTTCAAGGGTGGGTTTCCTGTAGATAAAAGAGGTGCCAAGATCACCATGAAGGGCATTTTTTAAAAACCGGGTATACTGAACGGCAAAGGAGTCATTCAAACCCAGTTTCTCGGCCATCTGAGCCCTTTCTTCAGGGGTGACCCTTTCCCCCACAAGATCGCGGACAGGATCACCGATATTGCTTTTAATTGAAAACCCCACCAGACTTATCACCAGCATGACCAGAACCGCCTGAATGATTCTTCTTATAATGAATGCAAACATAAATTTATCTTAATTTCATAAGGGTTGGCCAGTCAGGCCCCCTTTCCCGCGAAAAGGCGCCTGACCGGATATTTACTGCATCACCTTATTCTATTACAAGATCTCCAAAGTATGGAAAATTCATAGAATTAAGAATGGGTTGAATTTTAAAATTCTTTTTGGCGCCATAGGCATGGTTCTGCCAGTGGTAGGGGACAAATGCTGCATCGTCATAAAGGATCTGCTCGATTTCCTGGAGCATTGCAGCTCTCTTGTCAAGATCGATCTCAGACTGTGCGGCAAGGGTCAACTCATCCACTTTTTTGTTGCAATAACCGCTGTTGTACTGTCCAAAACCGGTTTCCTTATTGGGGCACATCACAAGAAATTCGGAAAAATTACCTGAATCCTCTGTATCTGAATGCCAGCCGATCATCATCATGTCAGCAGCTCTGGCATCAAATTGATCCCAGTATTGAGCCTTTGGCATGGTCTTCAGATTGACCTTGATTCCGATTTTGGAAAGCATCTGAGCCGTTGCTTCCGCAATTTTCGCATCATTCACATACCGGTTGTTGGGTGCCATCATGGTAATTTCAAACCCTTTTTCATATCCTGCTTCTTTCATGAGGGCCTTGGCTTTTTTAAGGTCAAATCTGGGCTTGAGACTTGCCTTGTAACCGGCATAACCCGGAGGGCTCTGCTGTGCTGCAACCTCTACGGTTCCCTTCATGATTTTTTCAACAATACCGGCATTGTTGATGGCATAAACAACAGCATTACGAACACGGGCATCTTTAAAGGCTTCAACTCTGTCGGGGTTCATCTGGAAGGTGATGATTCTACCGCCGTTAATGGTAACCAGTCCGACTTTACTGTCCGACTGAAGCCGCGGATAATCCTGGGGAGGCACTTGATCAATCACGTCAACATCACCGGAAAGAAGGGCTGCAACCCGGGTGGCGTTTTCTTTGATCGGTGTAAGGATAAAGGTGTCAACATTACCGACAGAATTTTTATCCCAGTAATCTTTAAACCGTTCCATTTCCGTTTTCACACCCTGCTGATAACTTTTAATCACAAACACACCGGTTCCGGATGCATTATCATTTGCAAAGGTATGGGTGGTTTTAACGCAGGCGTCTTTCGGCTGGCCGGTTTCATCTGTTCCGGTATAAAATTCACTGTCCATGGCAAAAAAGTAGGTTGCCATGTTGAGAAGGAGCGCATAGGGCTTGGTGGTAACAATATCAACGGTATAATCATCAATAATCCCGACACCAACGAACGGCTCTAGAAGGCCCTTGAAATCAACACTTTTTTTCATGCGGTCAAAGGACCACTTGACATCTTTTGAAGTAAAGGTGTTACCACTGTGGAATTTGACGCCCTGTCTCAGATAAAAACGAACCCTGTATTCATTAATTCTTTCCCACTTTGTTGCCAGACGGGGCTCAAATTTGCCATCCTGGGTCCAGCGGACAAGGGGATCAAATACCCAGTGAGAGAGCTGAAGCATCCCACCTGAAAGCTGCACCTGCGGATCAAGAGACACGGGGTCTGCGGCAAGCCCAAGTTTTAACGTCTTTGCGCCGGCAGAAAATGCAAAAGACAATACTAGAGCAGTGCTTAACAAACACAAAACAATTTTTTTCATCTTACCCTCCATCATTAGGTTAATGATTTAGTAAAAGGTGTTTTAAACAACCCTTTTAACAATTAAAAAATCCCATATTACTTAATCATCACAACTAACAAAAATAAATTAAAGGGTCAAGCAGTAACTTTAGACGACAATGATGGGTTAAATTGATGTTTTACAAATATCAAGATAAATAAATTTTGTTTTACAAACGAAATTAATATTAAAATTTTGCATTATATAAATCAATAAACTATGTTTTACATAATAAATCAAAATTTTCACACAAGCACCTGAAACCAGTTTTGATATAACAGTTCCGCCACAAACACACTGTCAACCGCATGGTAAAACCCTTTCTCGGCAGTCAGCCTTTATTACATTATTAATTGATACCATCAACTATCTCTAACACGAATGGTGACCGGTTCGATGAATAATTTCTTCCTGCAAGGCAAGCGTTAAATCCACAAAATAATCAGAATATCCTGCCACCCTGACAATCAGGTCTCTATGGTTTTCCGGATGTTTCTGGGCATCTCTCAGTGTTTTTTCAGACACCACATTAAACTGCACATGGTGACCGTCCATTTTAAAATAGGACCGGATCAAATGCACGATGGCCAAACGTCCTTTTTCCTCTTTAAACAGATCCGGTAAAAACTTTTGATTTAAGAGCGTGCCGCCTGTTTTCAGATGATCAATTTTGGCTGCAGACTTTAATACCGCCGTGGGACCGCATCGATCCGCCCCCTGTACCGGAGATATCCCTTCTGAAACCGGGACCTCTTTTTTTCTGCCGTCCGGCAAAGCGCCGGTAATTTCACCAAAATAAACATGACAGGTGGTGGGCAAAAGATTAATTCGGTAAACCCCTCCCTTGGCATTGGGCCTTTGGGTCACAACTCCGTGGAATGCGGCAAACACCATTTTTAAAACATCGTCGGCATAGTCGTCATCATTGCCGTACTTGGGTGCCTGAAGCAATTTGTGCAAAAGGATATCATCGTCTTCAAAATTTTTCCCCAGTGTTTCCACAAGCCGTTTCATGGAGACCTGTCCATGGTCATACACATTATATTTCAGTGATGAAAAACAATCTGTAATAGTGCCGATGCCAACACCCTGGATATAAGAGGTATTGTATCTTGCCCCGCCCTGGTTATAATCTTTTGCATTTTGAATACAGTCCTCGGTGACAAGGGATAACAAGGGAACCGGCATATATTTCGCATTGATCTGTTCAATCATGTTGCTGCCCTTGATTTTGATATCCACAAAATGTCCCAGCTGCTTTTTATAGGCATCAAAGAGCTGTTCAAAGGTTTCAAAGTCTGCCGGATCGCCTGTTTTAAGACCGATCTGTTTCTTTGTTCCCGGATCCCATCCATTGTAAAGGGTAATCTCCAGAATTTTGGGGAGGTTGAAATAACCGGTTAAAATATAGCATTCTTTTCCAAACACCCCTGCTTCCACACACCCGGATGCCCCTGCCTTTCTTGCATCCTCTATTGACTTGCCCTGCAGGATCATCTCCTGAAGGATGGCATCGGTATTGAACACGGACGGCTGACCAAATCCGGTTGCAATAATCTTCAACGCCCGTTTAATAAACCTGTCCGGGTTTTTCCGGGACACCTGTATCATGGAACTGGGCTGCAAAAGCCTCATCTCTTCAATCACATCAAGAACCAGGTAGGTCAATTCATTTACCCCATCCTGGTTGTCCTTTGTGACACCGCCAAGATTAATCAGGCAAAAATCAACATAGGTATTGCTCTCCTTGGCAGTGACGCCCACTTTAGGCGGCGCCGGGTGGTTATGAAACTTTATCCAGAAACAGCACAACAGTTCCTTTGCCTGTTCGCGGGTGATGGTCCCGCTTTCAATATCCTTTTTATAAAAAGGATAAAGATTCTGATCAAACCGTCCCGGATTATATGCATCCCAGGGGTTAAGCTCCGTAATGATGCCGACATGCAAAAACCAGTAATACTGTAATGCCTCATGAAACGTCTCAGGCTTATTTGCCGGTACTCTTCGGCAGACCCGGGCCATATTTTCAAGCTCGGCTTTTCGATTTAAATCAGCTTCTTTTTCTGCCAGGTGCTCCAGTTTCTCTGCATGGCGGTTGGCAAAAACAATCAGGGCGTCTGCTGCAATATCAAGGGATTTTAAAACTTCCTGTTTTTCAAGGGCATCTTTATCCTTAAAAAAATCAAGGCGTTTGGCACACTGTTGAATATCTTCCTTCAGATCATTGAATCCTTTTTGATAAATCAGGTCCCCTCCGGCCGTGTGTCCGGGAGACCGCTGCTCCTGGAATTCAGTAAAAATGCCTGCATTAAAAGAATCAATCCACTGACCCTCCATGGCTGCAAATATCTTTTCCCTTATGGTCCTGCCCTTCCAGAACGGAATAATCTTTTCCTTATATATTTTTTTTGTTTCCTCCGTGACCTTATAGGGCACCCGGGGTCTTGAGTTTAAAATGTCAAGATCTTCCAAGGAGTGCAGACATATCTCAGGATATGTGGGAACCGCCTTGGGTTCAGGTCCGCGCTCCCCGACAATCAACTCGTTGTCTTCAATATATATTGTTTTATTTTCAAGGATATATTTTAAGCAGAATGCTCTTTGAACCGGGATGGGTTCATCCATGCTCACATAGGTCTTGTAAAAAGAAGTGACCAGATCGGCCCTTTCATGGGAAAGACTTACCTCTTTTTTACGGGTTGCACTTCTTAACCTTTCTATTCTTGAATTCATTTTTTCATCCCCCGATTATTACACTGAATCCTCTGGACTCAAATTGTTCTTTTGCCTTGGCCACGCTCTTTTTGGACGAGGCGTTTATCTTTTCCATAGGATTGTTCAGTTTCAATGTGTCATATTTACCCTCGCCTGCCTTATGAAAGGGCAGGATGTGAATCTCCTTGTAATGTGTATTTTCCTTTACAAAATCAATTATCCCGTTAATGTTGTCATCTGTATCTGTCATCAATGGAATCAAAGGGAACCGCAGCTTGATATGGGCCCTTTGTTTTGATAATTGTTTTAAATTTTCAAGAACTAAAGAAACGCTTTTCCCGGTATATTTTTTGTGAGTTTTCTCATCTATCAGTTTTATGTCGTAAAGAATCAAATCCGCTTTTTCTGCAACTGCTGAAACCACCTTGGCATCTGCATATCCTGATGTATCTACACAGGTATGAATCTCTTTTTTACGGCACTGATCCAAAAGCTTGAATAACAATTGCGGCTGAGATAATGGCTCTCCACCTGAAAAGGTAACACCGCCGCCTGAATCATCATAAAAGATGAGATCTTTTTCAATGGTTTCCATCAGTGTATTCACAACATTGTCAACATCATCTGCATTGACTTTACCCGGCATCTCCCGGCTTTCCGGGTTATGGCACCAGCAGCAGGATAGAGGGCACCCCTGGAAAAAAAGCGTGGTTCTTATGCCGGGACCATCATGGATGGAATATCTTTGAATTTTAAAAACAGCCGGAAGGGTATTCATTTAAGGTTATTCTCCATCAATGCATTGAATTTGGACACATGTTCTTGAGCAATCCTGCGCGCAGCAGCAGGATCTTTTTGTTCTATGGCTGCCGTGATATCACATAAATCCTTATAATTTTCCTTAAGCAAGGCCTCACTCCAGGGTAGATACTGATGAAAATAAATCTGGATATTGTCATGGATGGTTCCAAGATTTGCATCTATCAACGGATTTTTTGCAATTTTAGCTAAAACCTGGTGAAATTTTGCATCCATTTTATGAAATTCTTTCCAGTCTGTTGGCTTTGTTTTTATATGCGCGTCAGCTTCTTTCAAAATACTTTGTAATTTTTTAATCTCTTTTTTTGAGGCAATTTTTGCAGCCTGTTCTGAAATATGGCCTTCCATCATTTTCCTGAATTCTGCCAGGTGATGAAGAGACACCTTTTGCTGACGAATCAGAATGCCCACACTGTCACTCATGGGTTTTGTATTTGCTGCCTGGACCCTTGCCCCGCCGGTTACACCTGTTTTAATAGAAACCAGTCCTTTTTGCTCCAGCACCCGAAGTGCTTCTCTGATGGTTCCCCGGCTGGTATCAAACATCTCCTTTAATTTCATTTCCGACGGCAACCTATCTCCTTCTTTGATACTCCCGTCACAAATGGCCGTCACAATTTCATCCACCACATGCTGATATGATTTTTGCGGTTTCATCTTTTTGAATTGAATATTCATCAGATCTTTCCTGTTTAGAATAAAAATATTTATAAACTATCAAACTGTCTAACAGTTTAATGATTCAATATTTATATGTCAAGATAATTGCACAGAATAACCGCAACAGGCTAAATTTGGTGGGAAAACAAGGCAGCGGTGGTTTGGTTTTAGCAAAAACCTCTAACCCCCTTGTAAATAAGTTCTTGCCTGATCTATCTCATTTTCCGAAAAAACCTTAATTCCGTTTTGTCTCAACATTGCAGCCGTCACGCCAAAGCCGGGAATCAGCGTTGAAGCAAAGTTGCCGTCATAAATAGAATGCACCCCGCATGAAGGACTTTTTTCCTTTAGCACAGCCATCTGGATACCAAACTTTTTTGCCAGGCTGAACGCATATTCAGCACCCCTGATAAACTGAAGCGTAACATCATTGCCGTGTATATCCATGACACTTGCTGTTCCGTTTAAAACATCCCGGCCGTTTCCATTCACAATTTGAGCTGGAAGGCGCGGAGTTTTCATCCCGCCCGAAACTTCCGGACAGACGTTTACCAATAGTCCTTTTTGATGCCAACCAAGCAACACAGCATTCTCGAAAGGTACTTGTTTCCCATCATACCTCACTCTATCCCCGGCAAGGCAGGCACTTATTAATATTTTTTTCATAGGGGAATTATATAAAATTATTCCGGATTTGTAAAAATAATCATTGACACGTTAAAAATTAAATGTAATGAATGAGTATTCATTTTTATAAAACAGATGAAAACAAAGGATGCTTTTTGATTTATGGTACATATTATTTTTTATAACTTTCTATTTTTATTATTCAAAAATTCGATTATCACCACTGTTCAAAGTGGTTTAAAAAAAAATATTATTTACAATATATCAATGAGTATAAATTCATTATTCAGCAGGCAACGCTTTAGAAATAATTAATTTTGCAACACAACTAGCAGGAGGGTATTTAAAATGACACAAGTAATTTCCGATCGCAGGGATATCGAGTTTGTGCTCCATGAACAACTCGAAGCAGAGAATCTTTCAGGGCTTCATGAAGATTTTGCTGATTTTAATAAAAAAACCATTGACCTTGTCATTTCAGAAGCAAAAAACTTTGCTGTCAAAGAATTGCTGCCGGCAAACAAAGAAGGCGACGAGCAAGGTTGCAGACTTGAGAACGGCAACGTCATAACGCCCGACTCATTTAAACGGCTGTATAAAATATTCAATGAAGGCGAATGGCTGGCTGTGACCGAAGCCCCTGAATGGGGCGGCCAGGGAATGCCGAGAACTGTTGCCTCTGCCGCTGCTGAATATTTCAATGGCGCCAATTTCCCCTTTATGATGTATCCGGGCCTTACCCAGGGAGCCGGTCACCTTGTGGAAAAATTCGGCACCCAGGAACAAAAAGAAACCTATCTTAAAAATATGTTCACCGGCAAATGGAGCGGCACCATGCTGCTAACCGAACCTGGTGCAGGCTCTGATGTTGGTGCACTGACATCCAAAGCCGTCAGAAATAATGACGGCACTTTTTCAATTACTGGTGAAAAAATATTTATTTCAGGCGGTGAGCACGATCTGGCTGAAAACATTATTCACCCGGTTCTGGCAAGGATAGAAGGCGCACCGGAAGGCACGAAAGGCGTTTCATTGTTTCTTGTTCCCAAATACCGTGTAAATGAAGATGGGACCCTGGGTGAGTTTAATGATGTCATCTGTACCGGCATAGAGCATAAACTGGGTATCCATGCAAACAGTACCTGTTCCCTCTCCCTTGGTTCCAAAGGAAATTGCATCGGAACGCTTCTAGGCGAAGAGAACAAGGGAATGAAAGCCATGTTCCTGATGATGAACGAAGCAAGACGTCTTGTGGGATTCCAGGGATTTGCCTGCGCCACGGCAGCGTATATGTATGCCCTTGATTATGCACGAAACAGGACTCAGGGTAAAGATATCCTGGAATTCATGAACCCGGATGCCAAATCCGTATCCATCATGAGACACCCTGATGTCAGAAGACAGTTGATGATGATGAAGGTCAATGTTGAAGGCATGAGATCTCTTCTTTATTTTGTTCAGTATTGTGCTGACATGGCCCTCCATGCGCCGACCCGGGAAGAAAAAGACAAATACCAGGGCTTTGTTGAGGTATTGACCCCTATTGCCAAGGGATATGTAACAGATCGATCTTTTGAGGTCTGCAGCCAGGGCATGCAGGTATACGGCGGATATGGGTTCATTGAAGAATACCCCATGGCACAGCTCTTAAGAGATTGCAGGATCACGCTGATTTATGAAGGCACAAACGGTATACAGGCCATGGATCTTCTTGGAAGAAAACTGGGCCTGGATAAGGGCAAACCCATCATGGATCTGTTTGGAGAAATGCAAAAAGCGATTGTTAACGCAAAAGCCTTGCCGCAACTTGAAAAACAAGCGCTTAAAATCGAAGAGGCCCTGAATAAGCTTGCAGAGGTCGCAATTCACATGGGTCAGACCGCCATGTCGGCAAAAGTATTGAATGCCTTTGCCAATGCCCACCCGTTCCAGGATGCAACAGGAGATGTCACCATGGCATGGATGCTGCTCTGGAGAGCGACCATTGCGGCACAAAAACTTGAAACAGCCAAAAAGAAGGACAAGTCCTTTTATGAGGGAATCATCAAATCCCTGCAGTTTTATGTAGAGACACAGCTTCCCATAACACTTGGCAGATTTAATGCATTAATGAACACCAGCAGTGTTGCCGTGGACATTGACGACTCAATGTTCCCAAGTTAAACACGCATCAATTTTTCGTTATTGCAAAATAGCAGCGGGTTGCTCAAATTATAAAGAGCAACCCGTTTTCTTTTTGAAAATTTCAATAATAATTTATTACCTTTGTATTTGATCAATGGTATTATATGGAATATCGATTGACAATCGCAGGGGTGACCTTTATTTTAAATATAATTGTCCTGCGGGATACTGTGAGGAAGAATATTTATACTGAGGAGGGGATTACATGAGTGCTGAAAAAGAAAAAAAAGACTATTGTGATGCTGAAGACCAAAAAAAAGTAGTCGAAAAAATGAGCGAATGCGATAAAACTTCAAAAACTGATAAAGAAAAAAGCGAATGCTACTCCAAAGTCGTTGACGAGGATGATGGCTGTATGTCTTCCTGATATGAAGGTAAAAACTGTAAGGTATCGGCGCACTGTATCATATGACTGCGCCGTTCCTTTCTGTAGGCAAAGATATGCCTCTTTGTAAAATAAAAAAACCGTTTTGTATAAAAAAAATCCTAAATAGGTGGCATCGCCTGTTCCAAAAAAAATATTCTAAAAATTGTCATTAATAAACTTTTATTCTCAGGAATCGAAGCGTATGGAGATTTTTGTTTTTCTTGACAATAAGCGTCTTCCCAGCCTATTGAAATAACAAAAGAGTACTTTGGGCTAACAGGAGATTAAGATGGATGTTCTTATTTTAGTAAAGCTATTTGGGATACTTCTCCTCATTATAGGAAATGCATACTTTGTGGGGTCTGAAATCGCACTTACCTCGGCTCGCCGCAGTCGTATTCATTATCTCGCTGAACATGGGGATTCCGCTGCAAAGATCTTGAAAAGTCTCCATGCCGAACCATAGCGGTTTTATTCTGTAACCCAAATCGGTATCACGTTGATGTCTCTGGCCGACTGTCGACAAACCAGTGACATCCGGCACCATCCTTTATACAGAAGGCAGCTTTTCGGTAAAACAATAAAATGTACCCATCCTGCTGTTAAAAAAACCATTGCCCTGACTATTCTTTTGCAAGATAGGCCAGGTGGGCCAGCATCAGCTTGATCTCACCATAGGAAAAATTACTTCCCAATTCATTTTTAATGGCTTTCATGCCGCCGCCATAGGCTTTTGGTAATACCTGGGTCTGGGCAAGTTTTTTTTTAATTATGCTTTGTTTTTCAGAAGAAAGCAGCTTGTTGATATCCAGGTCACCCTTTTCCACAAAAAAACTTAGATGCCCCAGGATGGTATTTTCCACCAGGGACCGGTCTTCTGCAATCTGAGCAGGGAAGAATCCCTTATTGAACAAATCCAAACTGATCTGTCTTGTATTGGCAACCGACTCCTTTTTTTTTGGCAATGCCTTGGGCTCCGGCAGTTTCACCGTCTCTATCCCCTGTTTTTTACGATATTCTTTCACTATTCCCAACAGGTCTTCACCATATTTTTCAATGGTTTTTTTGCCCACCCCATTAATTGTTTTCAACTCTGTCTCATTGTCTGGCAAACAGACCACGATCTGGATTAATACCCGCTGGTGAAGAATCTGGAAATGGGCGATCCCTTCTTTCTTTGCTTTTTGGGAACGCCAGTCCTTAAGCGCCTGGAATAATTTTGGATGGTCAATGTCCAACTGGGTATAATCCGGCTCCCTGGGGTTTTTTACTTTTTTGGGGACAATGTCAATCCCGGCAGTTGATACGGCACGCAGATATTGAGACGGTGAAAAGCTTTTTTTACAGCTTTGGATACCGGCCAATTTTACTGCAATCTCCTGTGTAAGATTATTCAGGGCATTTCCGATTTTTTTACTAAGTTCCTTATTGTCTGTTTCCACAACCATTTTCTGGGTCAAATCATCAAACGCCTGGAAAAATTTATCATTGAACCAGGCGGATGCCTTGCAGATCCGCTCAAGGATATGGGGATCAGACTCTGGCAGGCTTTTTTTTTCAAAAAGATGCTGCAACTGGAATTTAAATTTGTCACTGACTGCAAAAATATCTTTTTGAGCCATTTCTGCAACCCGGCGGATATCTGCTACACCAGACACCTGGACCAGACCGGCATTTCCCATCAACAGCCGAACAAGGTAGCCCAGACGGTTATTCAGTAATTGAAAATCAAAACATTCCAGAAGCAATTCCTGCTGAAAACTGATTTTGGATGCTTCAAGCACTCTTTGAGATGGCGGATTTTCCCTGGCTTTTTCAACAAACTCAAGGATGGCCCCATCGATTTCAATCCCCCGGGAGGGGATAGAAGAACTGAGCACCATTCCCTCAAAGGTTTTGCACCGGCTTAGGGCCACATACACCTGGCCGCCGGCAAAGGCGGCCCCGGCGTCAATAACCGCCTTGTCAAAGGTCAGTCCCTGACTTTTATGGATGGTAATGGCCCAGGCAAGTTTCAAAGGAAACTGCTTGAACTTGCCGATGATCTCCTCCTTGATCTCCTTGCTCTCAGTATCCACTGTGTATTTGATATTATCCCAGTCCACCGGCTTCACCAGAATCTCATCAATTTCACCCGGGCAGGAAACACTGATACTGTCTTTGGAAACCATTTTAATCCTGCCGATTTTCCCATTGTAATATTGTTTCTCACCCGACGGGTCATTTCGAAGGAACATCACCTGAGCCCCTTGCTTGAGTGCCAGGGTGCCGGGGGTTGGAAAGGTATGTTCCGGGAAATCCCCGGTAATCTCGGCATTGAAGCGATATGTTTTTCCAGGCAGGGCCGAAAGCCGCTTCTTATTAATGGATTCAGCACTGTTATTGTGGGTGGTCAGCGTAATATAGCCCTGGTCTT
>Ga0180009_10001994_pt1 | contig 24155 bp, 26 predicted proteins | sample OS_PC_MetaG_FD_123537 | JGI IMG/M metagenome (GOLD analysis project Ga0180009, IMG submission 123537) | Groundwater microbial communities from the Aspo Hard Rock Laboratory (HRL) deep subsurface site, Sweden - OS_PC_MetaG | ecosystem: Environmental > Aquatic > Deep subsurface > Groundwater...
CAGTTTTTTGAGGTTGTTGATATCTTTCATTTGCCGGAATGGTTCAACTTTGATCCGACTCCCTTTTTTAGGATGATTTTGTCGTTGATTCATGGATAAAGCACCTCCTTCATATCTCGTCATATTATATAATTATAATGCATTATAGTTGACAAGTTTGTCAAGTCCATTTTTGTTAAAAAACTAAAAATAAACCTAATCAACTGTATTTATTGGAGAACCATCAATATTTAACTCGTCAACTTTAACCTTATAGTTGACCAGTATATAATTGTATTTTGGCGGCTTTATGGTTGATATTTTGTAGGGTGTAAGGTTTTTTTTCTCCAATTAAAAATACTCAAACCCACAAATATTATTTTACAAGAGCTATGGGTTAAGAGAATAAAAGCAATAATTCCCATCAGGAATATGCTGAACGATTGTCTCATTTTCCGGTGATTCCGCCGCCTCAAAACTAAATGCTATCGAATCAACACACTTATTACTCTGTTGCTAATGTCCTTTAGTAAAATAGTAAGTTTCTAAAAAAATTCTCTGGTTGTTAAAAGAAATATATTGTGTTTTCAGGATGTTGTGTTTTTTAATTCCCGATTGGCACAATTTTCGCTCTATGGATAATTATCAAACCATAATTAATAAAAGAAGGAGGCACCATGCGAATCTGTAAAATCATACTTTTTTTAGCATTGGCAATTAATATTTTCAGTTGTTCGAGCTTTAAGACTGAGAGAGTTGAACTCATTCGTGAGCCAGTAAATCCGATAATTGATACTGGTAAAGTTATTAGACTGGTTGACCAGGCGAATACTCAGCTGGAACAGGGGGAATTCGAAAAGGCCCAAAGGATATATGAAGATCTGCTCATAACATATGAATCTGAAAATCGTTCTTTTGAAACAGCCATACTGACGAATTTAGCCATAACTTCTCTGCAGAGTGGAGATCGGGGGAAATTTTTAAGTGTGGTCGAACGTTTGAAACGTACAAGTGCAAATTTGAATGACTTATCAAGAAACACACAGATCGTTCTGCTTATTGGCATGGAAATGACTGAAGATATCAATAAAAGAGATTTACGTATTCATTCCCAGCTTAATCAGGCAGTTAACCAGGCAATCTATTTAAAATAGGAGGACTTTTAAATGAAAACATTATTTTCTCTGGCAAGTTTTTGTATCCTGGCATGGATGGGCCTGATACTGATGAATAGTGGTAATTTTTCAGTAGATAAGCTCAAACAGAGAATATTGCCAAAAGAAGCTAAAGCTGTTTCCAACGATACTACTGGCCGGGTGGATGTCAAAATTGATCCTTCGATCGGTCAAAATACTGATGATCAAAAGGATACTTCTGTCTTAACTTTTGATGAACCTTCCGTTGAACCTCCAGATGTTTCTTCAGATTTAACCCAGAAGTTTATAAAAAATGTAAATACGTCAATTGAGAAGATTAAAACAGTTACAAAACCTGCTCAAGAGAAGATAGAAACTTTCTTGGCCGAAAACTCAACCCAGACAGACCCGGTCGATGATCCTGAAGATGTTAATGACGTTTTTATTGAAGATATTCCAAATCAAGAAATAGATGTAACTGATTATGAAACTGAGGAAGAATGGATTTCCAAATCACAGGTATCAGGTGGGCGGGCACAAAGAGCTCTATTCGAAATGAATTCAATTCTTGGCCGTAACTAAGAGGAGAAAATGGCATGAGACAACTTATTTTTTCAGCATTAATGTTTGGTTTAATTCTATCTTTTACGCCTCAAGTATATGCAGACGACAATAGTAAAGAACTGATTCCGATTTTTGCAACTGCTCAAAAAGAAGCGATTAAAAATATCCTTATCTGTTTCAGGGAAGGTGCCCCAACAGAACAATGGGGGAAGGCTCTCAAGGATCTTGTTGCAGCCGAAATCGGTATGATTAATTATGGTGTCAGCTACAGATCTGACAAATTATACAGCAACCTGGCCAGCGACCTTTCCCCTACATCATATCCGTTGTTTGGCTACAGGGTTTTTAAAAAGCGTCTTAAAAATGCAGGATATGAACTTTCCTCATTTGATGAACCCTTCAGTGGTAGACACTTACTGCGTTCTTTCAATTCCTACGACAAAACTGTTGGAATTGAATTTAAATAAAATAATTTAAAGGAGAGATGATCAATGGAAAAATTATTTAAAAAAACAATTGTATTCATCTGCATTTATCATTTTTTTCTGACAGGGTTTGCATTCGCAACTGAGAATTCTATGCTTGTCGAGCTTCCCCAAAAAATTATTCAAAGCTTTGCAAACATCAAAAGAATCAATCATCAATACGACCTTAAAACAAAACAACTTGAAACACAAATTCAGGGCATTGTCCAGGAATTCCAGAATGCAAAAAACGAAGAGCATATTTACAGCATTCAACAAGAATACCTTGCATATCGGGCAGAGGGCCTAAAAGAAGAGGCGCTCAAATTAGTAGGTATTGAAAAAGAGCTCATTTCTGCAATCAAAAATATGACTCAACTGGAGCAGGTAAGAAATGACAGTCGTAAATTTGGTATCGGAGCAGGTATAGACCGGAATGATATTGAAGCTAAGCAGGCAGTTAAAGGAATGCTTAAAGGGTTTCAATCTGTTTTGAATATGGTGGACAGCCTTAATCCTGAAGCGAATCTCAGCAACCTGCAAGATACTTTCGGTGTAATGACTTCCATGGCAAAATCATTTTATACAAATCCATCAAATGTTTCCATGGAATTCCAGAAAAAATTTATCCTTGAATCTCTGAGCTTTTCAAAAAGTCTTCAAGGACTTCTGGGGTCAGAACATGATTATCTCTTAACCAGGCTATACTACATCGATTCCAACCACATTGTAAAACAGTTCGGTAAGATCAAACTGGCTATTCTTGGAAGTGGAATTGGCATCTCAGATGGTTTGAAGAAGTATCATCGCATGGACGAGAAGGTACTGAATTCCAGTAATCCTAATACTCTTATGTCACAGAAAGAATACAACGCTGGATTGATCCAGACAAATTTTGATTGGTAATACCTATTAAAAGGAACATGATTATGAAAATTCAGTCAGCTATATCCAAAAAATATTTGATCCCATTCGGAATGATATTTTTCATCAGCCTGAGCATATTTTTTCTCAGCAGTCAGATAGGTATTGTTTATGGTCATTTCAGAACTATATTCGGCCCGGCCTTTATAGGATTGCTGGGCCTGACCATTCTTTATATTACAAGCTTGTTTAGAATATTTTTCCGAAAGCCAGATGAAAGGATGCCTTTAACCTCACTGATTATGGTTCAATATGCAGGTCCCACAGTCGGCCTTTTGGGAACAATAATCAGTATTCAAAGCGGTTTTCAAAATCTTCATCTGGGTAGTGTGGATCTTGAGACAGCGATAAATCAAATCACTACAACCCTGGGTATAAGCCTTTCCACTACTGTCTATGGAATGGTTTTAAGCTTATGTGCCATGATTGTGCTGCTTGTTTTAAACAAGGATCATAAAGACAAACCAGTATAATTGATCTGACATGAGTCTGATAGACCAACAGGAGAAAAACAGATGCCAAAATTTATAGCCAGACTTTTGATCATCTTTTTATATGCTTGCGTTGCAGTATTGATGAGCAGTTCCTTGCTAAAAGCAGAGACAGCGCTTTTTATACCGGAAATTCAGGACACGCTGAACCAATACAGCGAGCAACAGGGGGTTCTCCTTAATTTTAAACTGATGGATCGCCAGTGCAGAGAAGGTATAAAAAAAGCGGCCATCAAAGTCCGGCAGAGCAAGAACAGCAATGAGCTTAGATATTTTCAAATGGAATACGTTGAGCAAAGATCTAATCATGTAAAGACTGTAGTGGTTCATACCATTAGACTGATTAAAATCCAGGATAGCTTTCTTGAAAAGATCCGCAGAAACTCAAACAGGCACACAGCCTTTACCCGAAGTTCCCAGGTGAATGGGATGAAGAGCCTCATGCAGATGGCTCTTTTAATTGATTCCCAAACAGGCCCGGTCTGGCATGAAAAAAATGGAGACAAAGCCCTGTTTTTAATCAGTGGTCTGCATCAGGATATAGAGACCTATGTTCTTGCCACATTTCTCATACCGCCATCCACATCAGATCCTGATTTCCAACAGCAAATTAAAAACATCAGGACAAGGCTTTATAAAAACCTTGAAAATTTACGTCTGGAATTTGTTTACCTGGATGAAAAACTCCAGCAGATCAGTACGGAGGATAAATATGAATCATGATAATAGCATGACCAGTTTTGTTGATCTAATGGCTATTTTGCTCATTGCCTTTATGATGATCACAGTACTTTTGGTTGTACAGATGGCACATAAGGAAAATCTAACCCAGGTTGATCTGGCCAAAACAAAAGTTAAAAACGAACACAACATCGAGGGCTCAGGAGAAACAATCCTTTATCTTACTGTAAATGCGGAAAAAATTATGACCATTGAAGGAAAAATGATCCCGCAAGACAAGCAGATCAAGGATTTACAGGAACTTGAAAAAACTCTTAACACATTAAGTCCGTCTAAAATTTACCTTCGTATTGACAGGAATATACCTACCGGCACTGCAATAGAACTCCTGACAACCTGCCAGGATCAGGGCATAATCGCTTATCTTGTAACCAGTGAAAAAAACGGAGGATGATATGAAGCGCGTTCTGCTATATTCAGGGTGCCTATTTATTTTTTTATCAGTCTTCTTTCTTTCACAATATTTTGCTCCTGACTATTCCAGCGACAAGCTGTTTAAGATCGTTCCACCTGAAAAAAAGGAGCACAAGGAGCCTGAAAATGCAGTTAAGGTAAAAGTTGCCAGTATTACCTGGCCTGAAAAGCCAAAAAACATATCCTCTCCCCCAATCAAGACGGAAAAAAAGGCCAGGGAAAAAGCATTCAAGGGGAATGTGCAGATTGTTGGCAAATTCGCCTGTGATGTAAGATTCTATATCGACCAGATGCAGAAAAAAGGTGCCAAACTTGTGCTGTATGAACGAGGCAAGGGAAAACTATATGGAATATCTGAACAGAATGAGCTGACAAAAATAGACAGGATAGATAAAACATACAGCCAGACCAGCAGAAGAATTACAGATGATTATCCGAATGCTGTAAAGATTATAAACAAAGCAGAAAAGATTTATGGCCCCGGGCGCTATGAAATAATCCTTCTTATACCGGACACCCTTGAAAAAGAACTGAAACAGAACCTTGTCCGGATAGCAACCAGAATAAATAAAGTTAAATCAGATCAAATCAGCACATTTTTTATCAACTACAGAAAACAAAATTCACAACTGGCTATTGAACTTGAGAAAGTCCTGGTAGGAGAACGCAAGTTTGATGTCGGTCAAACCTTTATTTTTTAAGTTATGGGAGATACTATTATGAAAAATACAAATGGAAATGTGGCCATTCTTTTAATTATTGCAATGCTGATTTTAGGATTAATAATTTTCAGTATTGGGAACCAGGGAACAGGCTCTCGGTCAACACCTGTTGCAACACCCACTTCAGAATATAATAAACCCAATTCTTCAACACGGAAATTCGATCTTCAGACAAAAAAAGCAGAGGTCCATGGGACAATCCATGCGGGGATAAGAACAATAGATAAGGCATTAACAGAACTGGCTGAATAAGGTTTTTATGTGGAAACGCAGAAAGGATTATAAATGAAAAAACTTGTATTTTTTTTAATAATTATTTGCTATCTTTTCCCCTGTAAACATGCCCAGGCAGATCTGGTAAAAGATTTTGAAACCCTGGCAATGATTTTCAGAAGCAAAATTACCAGTTACAGCATAAAAAAGAACACAACCCGGAAACCACACAGCAAATACTGGAATCTGATTTTAAAAGCAGGTAAAAGGCATAATTTGAATCCATACCTCATTTATAGCGTGATAAAACATGAGTCAAATTTTGATCCAGATGCTGTTTCCCATAAAAACGCCCAGGGCCTGATGCAGTTGATGCCGGAAACAGCAAAGATGTTAAAAGTTAATAACTCTTTTAATCCGGCACAAAATATTGATGGGGGCAGCAGATATCTAAGACAAATGATAAACACATTTGATGGCAATCTGTATAAAGCTATTTTGGCCTATAATGCAGGCCCAAATAATATTGAAAAGGGGATTTATCCAAGGGAATCAAAAATATATGCTAAAAGGGTTTTAAATGATTATATACACCTAAAAAAGATATAATCAAATAGTATAATTGTTGCTGATTATTATGATCGCATGTTTAGCCTTTAATATAGAACTAAAGTATTTTTTTGATAATAGTCAGTGAGTTTAATAGATGTTTTTTTTCAATCCGTATAAGTTTCGGGAATTATTTTATCAGGCTAACACTCAAAAAAGGAAAATATACAGATCGATAGTTAAAAGCCGGGTGTTATCGAACTACAGAATTTATTGTTGAGGGAGGGTAAATGTCAGATATAGAATTGGTAAAGAAGTATGTTAAAAATGTTACGTGTGGGCATTGCAAAGGTTCTAATAAGTGTAATTGCAGAGAATGTGGAGAGAGCCAAAAAGAGCATATTTATAAGTGGTGCGATCCTAATGTTAGTTATTATGAACATATTGAAGGATATAGACCCGGAACTCTTGAGAGAGTTGAAGCCATGAATTTTAGGTCTAAAAAAATGATTTCTGACCTAAAAGGAACTTGTGCCAAGTGTGGTGGCAAAGGTAAGAAAGAAATAATTGATTTTGCTCTGCTTAGAAAAGAAGTTGAGTCTGGTGAAATCAGTTCTGCCATGAATGAAGCAATTAAGTCCAAATTATTTCAACTGGTGCCGAGTTTATTCGGGTAACGTTGTTTTCAATAATCCGGACAAAAAAGCAAGGTGGAGGAACGACAGGTTAGTTGCGCCTAAAATCAAGCAAAACTGTCAAAGAGAATTGGATAAAAACTTTATTGCCTCATTAACACCAGCATGGTGATAGGCAAATGGAAAATGTGGTGTTTGTGGCCAGGCCAGAAATAAGGTTTTCGGTCTGGCACTAAATAAAAATTGCCAGATGGAATGATTTATTCGAAATATTTTTCTTTATCAAAAATATCCCAACCCAATATACTTGTGTTTTGGATTCTAATTTACTATTTTTTTCGAGGTGTCTTCGAGCCCGATAGATTCAGACGGAGTAGGTATTGACTCGGCCTTCCGATGACCGAATTATAATCGAGATCAAATACTATTTTATAGAACCCTTGATTGATGAAGTGATCTCTCAGAGCGATCCCTTCTTCTTCAGATGTACCAAGCATTTCAAAAAAATCGACCAATTCAGATGATGCTATACAGTCTTCGTAATCATACCAATCGTGAGCTGAACCATGGCCAGACATTCGCCACGTCCCGGTGATCCAAGTGCGCCCAATTGTAAATATACGCGGATTCAGATTGTCCCAAGAGTAAATCGCCAAATCCCGAAGATTTGTAAGGTGAACATAAGATACCCTGATTCGTTCGAACACAGCCATCACACCTATCACCATATCACTCCTCCTTATTAAGTGGATAGAAATATCTGATATTACCACAAAAATGGTTTGATAAGAACTCATTTTTTGGAAAGGGATTATAGAAAAATTCTCTTTTGCAAGCCAAGGCAATTCACAGTAGGCGGTCTGCTTGTTATTATCAACTAAGTGGGGTTTATCCACGAGAGTCTAAAATATATGCTAAAAAAGTTTTGGTTGAATTTATAAAGTTAAAAGAAGTATTGTACTCTGTAATTTGAGGTGAATGATGACAATAAGCTACCAAGGCACAACAGAACAAGTATTTAGAAATCGTAAACCTCGTTTATGACAACAGAATTATTTACAGGGCCAAATTTCAAGCTACTTAAATTGATAAGAGTAAGGCATTAAAAATTAAAAATGGAGGAAGCTATTGGGAAAAATAGATCTCTGTTTGGTTCACCCAAATCTTGATGAAGGCGACTCGTCCGTAATCAATCATTGCTATGATAAATGCTCCGATTTGGGGGCTCTTGGAGACTACCTCTCGACGCTGGTGAATCCGGAATATCTTGTTCAGACCGACCTTGATTCTACTTATGATAATGTTGGATTGGGGCTTCTTAAATCGGTGGGGAAGAAGAAGGGCTTTAAGATCAAGATCATCGATGGTTATGTTGAAGGGAAAAAGAAAGATGAAATTGTAAAGGAAATTAAACAGATCAGGCCAAAGTATATAGGGTTCACATGCTATCATGTAAATGAAGATATAATGAGGTACATTGTGTCTAAAATTAAAATTAGCATGCCGGAAGTCGTATGTTTTGCAGGTGGTGAGCACTGTACATATACCGCAAAAACACTGCTTGCCAGAAATTTTGGGTTGACATTTGTTGTTTGTGGCGAAGGGGAAAGCTCTTTGTATCGGGCCTTAAGTCATCTACAAGAAGGAAAGCCATTGGTTCTAGTTGACGGGATCTTCTGGCGGGATGAGGATGGATCTATTATAAAGAATTCCGATAGATCCATTTTTTCTGATATTTCAACAATTCCATGGCCGGCAAGGGATTCGGTAATTGTATCAAGAAGGAAAAATAGAAAAATAACAATTGGTGTATCTACTTTACGCGGATGTCATGGTAAGTGCAGTTTTTGCAATGCCCATTCCTTTTTCTCAATTGGGGGGGGCAGGCACGTGGTGAGACGAAGGGCTGCAAAAGATGTAGTTGCGGAAATTGCTTTCTTAAAGCGGAACCACTTCAAACTAGGGGTTGCAGAACAGATTTTTTTTTATGACTCCCACTTTTTTCATAATACAAATAGGGATAAAAAGTGGTTGCACGACTTTATTCTTCTTATGAAAAAGCAGGCTCTTTATTTCCCCTTCAGAATATACTTAAGAACGGATGGATTTGATAAAAGTAGCATTAGATTGATTCAGGGACTCAAAGACTGTGGACTTCAAGAAGTTTTTCTGGGAGTTGAGTCTGGAGCTGAGGATACCATAAAAATATACCAAAAGAATGTGGGATTAGATAGGGTTAGAAGCTCAATGGACATTCTAAGACGACTGAATGTTCTTGGGGCAACTCAGGGCATTGTCTTCTTTCAGCCCTATTGCACAATTGATTCAATTCGAAAATCGGCCAGAGTCTTGAGAGATCTTGGGCTTGCAATGTATTGGAACTATTCTCAGAAACTCAGGCTGTTTCCGGGAATTAGAATAGTTGATGATTTGAGAAAAGAAGGCCTTCTAATGGATAGTTCTGGTTCTTCGGATGTTTACTACTACAGGTTTAAGGATAGCAGAGTGGAGAAAATATTTAAGCTGATGTCTGCCAATAATGAACCCTTCGTAGTAAAGGAAGGAGTGGTTATCAGAAATATTATCAGCAATATGAGTACTTTCATGAGGGCATTGGAGACAATAGACCTTTCGAACCGATCTCGAAGCATGATCAAACATTTTGCCGATGATGTCGAATTAGCCATGAAAAGACTGTATGATTTGAATTTGTGCTATTTTTTGTCTGTAGTGGATATTGTAGAAACAGGAGGTAACTCTTTTGACATGAGCGGCGGTTTGTTCGGCGATTTAAAGAACAGTTATATTCAGAGAGCTGATAAGGCTATTGATTTGGCCGGAAAGGAGTATCGAAGATTTATCGGCAAGTCCTTGGAATACCTGAAGACAGTGTAAAGTGATCTGGTGATGGATTTGGGGGAGAGAGTGAATACATTATGTATTTCAAATACCATTTTAACCTCCAAAATTAATTCTATTTTAATTTGTTTCTAATCTAATATGTAACAGGAGGCTTCATGAAGTACGGACTGCATTCCTTGGTATATCCTAATTTCTTGGATGGTAGGGAAGAACAAAAATTTTCCTATCTGAAGGATCTTGGATATGATTATCTTGAGTTGATTCCATATGATTTTGATGTTGACTTCAAACTTCTTAGAACAAAGGCAGATGATCATGGCATCAAGATCAACCTTGGATGGTCACTAGGACCTGAGCATAACTTAACTTCAGAAGATACAAAAGTTAGACAGCAGGGAGTTGATTTCTTAAAGAAGTTGATTGATTTGTCATCAATTTTGGGAAGTGAGGTGATTTCCGGCTTGAACTATTCCGGATGCGGCTGTTTAACAGGAAAGCCGCCAACCGAACTAGAAATACACCGATCGATTGATTCCTATGTGGAAGTGATTGATTATCTGGGTGATTCGGAGACATTGATTTGCTTAGAGCCTTCTACAAGAGAAGATTCCCATATGTTGAATACGGCAAGGGATGCACTCGAATTTATAAGTCAGATCGATTCACCTAAAGTAAAGTTATGCCTGGATACTTATCAAATGATTAGGGAAGAGGCCAGTATCGAGGATGTTGTTCTTGCTACTAAGGATGATATTGGGTATATCCATGCAAGTGAAAATCATCGGGGAGTCATTGGCAAGGGGCTTTTTAACTGGGAATTTTTTTTCTACCTACTGGATATGACGGGATACGACAGCATAGTTACGGTGGAATCTTTCTTCTCCTCCGAATCACCCACTGCATTCAGATCAAAAACATGGAGATCTCTTGCCTTTTCACCTGAGCAGGTGGCATCGGAGAGTATCTCTTTCTTGAAATCATTTCCAAAAATTGGAGTATAGAAATGGGACCTGGATGGCACCTTTTTGATGAATCGGAAAAAGAGCAGATTCTGGATGTCTTGAACTCAAAAGAATTTAACAGATATCGGTTTAACGGGGAAAATAAGCTATCTAAAACAATGGAATTTGAACGTTTCTTTTCAAACGATATAGGTTCAAGCCATGCCATAGGAATGAACAGTTGTACTTCGGCTCTTTATTGCGGGCTCCTCTCACTCGGAATCGGCCCCGGCGATGAGGTCATTGTACCAGCTTATACCTTTATCGCTTCTATTTCTGCAGTTGTTTATACCGGGGCGGTACCTGTTCTTGCCGAAATAGATAACTCCTTAACGATTGATGTTAACGATGTCCAAAAAAAAATATCCCCCAGGACGAAGGCTGTCATGGGTGTTCATATGCTTGGGAATTCATGTAATATGACAGAACTGCAAAAAATTGCGGAAGAGTACAAGCTGTTTCTCGTTGAGGATGTAGCACAGGCAAATGGTGGATCGTTTTTGGGGCAAAAGCTGGGTTCAATTGGCGACTTTGGCGTTTTTTCTTTAAACGTCTTTAAAATGATCACTTCCGGGGACGGCGGCATATTGACTACAAGCTGTGATGATCTTTACAAGAGAGCATTTGCGATTCATGATCACGGTTTCAGCCCTTTGGGCTCTAGGGTGAGCGATGACAATTCTATTCTTGGCTTGAATTTCAGAATGAATGAATTTGTAAGTGCCATTGCTTTGGCTCAAGTTAAAAAGATACCGTACATCTTGAGTAGATTAAAAAAAAATAAGGAAATTTTCAAATCTGTTTTGGGCGATTCTTCACGATTTGAATATAGAAGACTTAATGATCCAGATGGAGAGACGGCAACAGTTATTGTCATGATATTTCACGACAAGCAAGAGGCCGATCTGGTAGCAGAAAAAGGGGGGACATTTACCCTTGTCAATTCTGGAAAACATGTTTATAGCAATATGGCTCAGTTGATCAGTAAAAAAACTCCATTAAGAAAAGGGCCACCATTTTATAGCAGTGAATTCCCATCCGATATATCATATTCTCCCGGTTTTTTAGGGCAAACTGACCAAATACTTGAAAGATCCGTAGCACTCAGCATAGGCGTTCAGGATTCCTATCTCGGTACGGGATATGGTTTGAATATTATGAGTTCCGAAGAGGAGATCGCTTTAACGGCCAGAAATTTGAAAAAAATAATCTCTTGTGCATAGTTTCAATTTCGATTATGTAATTCCATAAAGCAATTATACTCACATTTTTGCTTTAGAATTATAAAATCGACTAAAAAAAGGATTAATTCAGCTTTACTCTAAGTGATGTGGTATGGTAATTGAAAATGGTGTTGTCTGACTGGGTATAATTGAAGGAAAAATATAGCATTGGAATGTCGATGTTTAGAGAGGGGCAGATTCTGAAGAACTCATCTCGTTTTCTTGTTGTAAACAATTATGGTATTGGAAATATCTTTATTTTATTCCCTTTATTACAATCGATCAAGAAAAAGCATGAAAATTTTTATTTTTATTTGACTTATCATCCGAGTCTTTATGAACAACCCATTTACCGCTCATTAAAGAAAATTGGATTTATTGATGGAATTCCGCCACTATGGAGAAGATTTAGAAACGATGATCATGACAAGATTATCAATTTCTGCTTGAATGTCGGCATTGAAACTGTCTTAAATCTTAGGATTGAGGCTCCAGAGAATGATATAGATTATTTTTCTTTTGAAAAGAAGGCTAATAATTGCAGTATTTCATGTTATAGCTGCCATCAATGCTTAAAAGAACGAAATCGGAATGAAAATATTTCAGACATCCTGTTCAAAAGTATTCAGAAATTGGATTCGCATCTACCCTTACCAATGTATAATTGGCTAACGGAAGTTGTTACCTGCAAAGCATCATTTGACAAAGCTATTGTATTGTGTACTTCCGCAAGCAAAAGAAAGAAGAGATGGAGCGAAGAAAAATGGATATCTTTAGTTTCTGAACTCAGAGTGATCTGCTTGAATCAAATAGTAATTATGTCAGGAAAGCGAGATGAGGAATTGACGGAGGCAAAAAATATCTATTATAATTTGCGAAAAAAATTCTCAAACATTTTTTTGATGCAGGGTCTTTCAATAGAAAATTATTTGGAGGTGATCAAGGCTGCAAGGTTTGTCATTACAATGGATTCCTTTTCGTCTCACGCTGCGGCTGCTCTTGAAAAGAAGCAGATCATTATTTTTCTCTCTACGGATGGATACATATGGAGACCGGGAGGAAGTAAAATATACTCTTTGGCTTTGTCGGAAATCTCTTTAATGTGTAAAAATATGAGGTCTAATGGAACCTGCAACAATTACTATAATGATGAGGGGGGCAAAACCCGATGTGGGGAAGGTGTTGATGTAAATTCAGTTCTCAATCTCTTTAAAAAAAATTTTTTTAAAGAGAAATATCGAAACTCATGAGCAGAAAATTTTAACTATAGACGTTTAGGATTTTCAAATTTAATTGGTGTTAATTAAGGATAGTCATTTGGCCAATTTTTTTTATTATGATTGTTGTTTTTATGAAAATTGCAATTTATTCTGCACATATTGCAGGACAACCAATGCTGGCATGCGATCGAATGTCGATAAGGAAAAGCTTTTCGGAAATATTGATCGTTTTTTAGCAAGTCAAAAAGCAGCTGTGTTCAAAGTATCAGGCTATGGCGAAGTTTCCTTGTGGCCATCTATTTTGGAATTGGTAAAGAGATACAGTAAATGTTTTCCTGTAGTGCAGGTGATTACAAACGGGACTTTGAATGAAAATCTTTTCGAAGGGTTAAAGAGTATTGAGAATCTGGTTGTTACTGTTACCATTGACGGTCATACAATGCAGATGAACAGCAACAGAGTTTCCGGAAACAAAAAGCTTCATGGAAAAGTGCTTGAATTTGCCAGTACTTGCAAGAGAAACGAAATTCCTTTGGAAATCAATTGTGTTCTCTCTTCTGCAAATATTGACGGATTCCTTAAATATATAGGCTATATCAAGGAAAATTTCGGGTCAACAGTCAAGGTCTTTCCTTTCCCTGTACGTCCCTTTGAAGGCTTGGTTTCCAGTTGTAGACCTGCTTCATTGGGGAGTATTGAATCGATGGAACAAAAATTGAGTGATCGTTATGAAAACTTTCATGAAATACTCCCCCCCGTTGAGTATATGTTTAGAATGTTTGAATTCATGAAAGGTGTAAAAAGAAGATGGAAGTGCTATGTACCAAAATTGGTTTATGCTGAAGGGCCTACTCTTGAAAAACTGATATGCCCCTGTCTGGGCCATACAAAGCCAAGTGAGAACAACAATACACTAAAAGGCAATCTCAAACCTGGAAAACTTGATGGCGTAAGTTTTATAGATAGACGTTGTTTTGAATGCTTCACACATTATGAGGTTTTGAATCTGTTTAAGGATGGATTAATCAGCATCAAGGACCTTAAACGTATCCCTTCATTTTCCCTTCCGACATCAGATGAGGTGCTGACATTATTGAGTTCTTCCAGTGCGCAAAATCATACAGTAAACTCATGAAAAGGATCAACTATGGGAAAGTATAAAATGGACGATATGAATTGGTTGGAGATAGGAGAGCATCTCAAAGAAGATTGCAGAATTGTTGTTCCTCTGGGGTCTATCGAAGAGCATGGATATTTAAGTATAGCTACGGACACTCTGTTCACCGAGACAGTTGCGAACGATGCCTGCTGCGGGTCAGGAGTTCTTATGTCCAGATGTCTGCCGTTTGGATGTTCTCATTTTAGTATCAATTTTCCAGGAACTATATCCCTGCGAACAAGGACTCTATGCTTGGTTGTTGAAGATATTGTCGATTCACTTTTCAGGCAGGGATTTAGAAGGATTGTCTTAATTTCCGGACATGGAGGCAACACTGTCTTATCTGGAAAGATTGAAGAGCTCCATCTTGATAGGCCGAATTTAAACATATATTTCTATTACATATGGGACAAATTGGGTCCGTATGTTACAACAATTGAAACAGAGAACGGATGGATGCGTGGAAATCACGCATCCTGGATCGAAGTTCAGCCGTTTACAAAGATTGCTGCGATTCCAAATAAGAGTAAAAAAGTGAAAAACGATACCGAATTTCCCATTTGGCCACTGAATGCCCGGACTGCAAGAAAGCATCTTGGAGATGGAGTAATCGGCGGCGAGTATGATATTGACAGCGATGAAATAAAAAAATCCATCCTGACTGAGGCTGCTGATGGGTTTAGAAAATTTTTATTTTCCCTTCCAAAAACTGAAAGCAAGGATTAATAGAATATAGTGAGGTGAAATATTGTGAGTTATTTAAACAAGACCTTTTCTATTTTGGCTGAGCATGAATTAAGGTACAGAAGCTGTTTTAATTTAGTTCCAAGTGAGAACATCATTTCGCCCATGAGCAGACAGGCTTTTCTATCAGATTCATTTAATAGATATTTTTTCGATGAGAAGGATGTCTTTGAAGTGTGGACCTTTCAGGGAGGAAGCATAGTCGGTAGGATTCAGAAAGAAGTGCTTTTCGAAATTTTAAGAAAGGTTGGCAGGGCAAAATATGTTGATGTTAGGTCCATTTCAGGATTGACGGGGATGACACTAGCCTTGGCGGCTTTTGGGGGGGAGCCTGGTCAGGTGGTTTATTCTGTGCCCCCCTCTTTGGGTGGTCATCCCGATACAGGCTATGTGGGAAAAAAGTTTGGATATGTTATGAAAGAATTGCCTTTTGCGAACTGCTTCGATCTTGACCTCGAAAGGCTGCATTCCATGATCAGAACTTCCAGTCCATCTATGGTCTATTTAGATCATGCGACAAGTCTTTTTCCGCTGGACCTTGATAATGCGATCAAGGTTATAAGGGATGCCACTCGGGAAAGGGTTCATGTTCATGTGGATTCGAGCCATGTAAACGGACTGATATGGGGAGAAGTTTTCGGGAATCCTCTCGATGCTGGAGCGGACTCATACGGTGGGTCAACCCACAAGACTTTCCCAGGACCCCATAAAGCTGTTTTGTTTACAAATTCCTCGGATTTGTCTGAAAAACTGACTTTGACAGCAGTCAATATGATCAGTCATCACCACATGAGCGATGTAGTGGCATTGACTATCTCATTAATCGAATTTGTCGAGTGCGGTGGCAGAGATTATGTTAAACAGACTTGTAAAAATGCAAAAGCTTTTGCGACGGCCCTTCATTCAAGGGATTTTGATGTGCAGGGGGCTGAGAGGGGTTTCACAGCCAATCATCAGGTTTGGATTGATTCATCCAATTTAGGTGATGCCTATATAATATCTTCCAGACTTTTTGAAGCTGGTTTCACTGTAAATGCATTTAATCCAATACCAACCATTGGCAAACCTGGAATAAGGATGGGTTTAAATGAGGTAACCAAGCTGGGTTTAAAGGAAGACTCCATGGAGACTATGGCTGAGCTTTTCAAGCGTCTGCTCCTTGATGGAGAAAGTGCGGAAAAGATAAAAGATAAGGTGGCAGGAATGCGGCATGGCTTGACACCTCAATACTGCTTTTCACAGTTGGAGTTTAAAAACAGATTTGATACGCTGATGCGTGAGTCTCAGCTTTCACGTGACGAAAACAGGACACTCGATGGTTTTCTATATAGCTAACTTTTTTTTGGCATTATGGCGATTATGAATGCAGAGAAAATGGAAATAGAGGTTGTTACAGAAGAAAAACGTTTTTTTGAGTTAGAGCATGAATGGAATGATGCTGTACGCCGTGCTCCTTACAAGACCGCCTTCAATATTTTCGGGTGGTACAAAACATGGTGGATAGCCGTGGGCAGGAATTATGTGAATTGCAAGTTGTCAATTTACATTGGGCGCAGCTCGGAAATTCCGATAATCATCCTGCCATTTGTCAAGACATTGATTGATGGTAAAAAAACATTGGCTTTCATAAGCTGTCCTTATGCAGATTACCAGGATATTATCCTTGGACCTGAGGAAGAGGTTTTTAGATATAGGAATGAACTCATGGATCTTCTGACCTCATTGAAAATCAGCTGTGAATTGATTTTTCTAGATGAAATTAGGGAAGAGTCAAATTTATTCCTACTTAAACGCTCTATTGGAAAAAATAAAGCCGAATGCGAATGGCTTTATAAAGGCTGGGAGACTAGCTCGTCATGTCTTGCCATGGATTTGAGAGATTCGAGTAGTTTGGCAGCTATTTTTGATCCCAAGAAGGAGATATGTAGAAAAGAAAAACAACTTATGAGAAAAGGTGCCGTTAAATGCTTTCATTTCAAATCCCGTCAGGAAATTGGCGAAAGATATGATGGTTTCATAGAGATGCACAAGCGCCAATGGGAGAACAATCCAAAGGCCAAGTACACTTTTTATGACCTAGAAATTCTCAATTTTTATAAAGAGCTTGTGAAGCATATGACAGCCCTATCTAATTTGATTCTCACAGAATTAAATTTCAACGATGCACCTATAGCGTACTATTTAGGTTTCTGTCTTGGTGATGTATACTATGCTTACAGAACATCCTATCATCTTGACTTTTTTAGATATTCTCCCGGTCATATATTATTGAAGAATCTTTTTTTATATCTGAAGGTGAATCGCTATACAGTTTTTGACTTTATGAGGGGAGACTATGGCTACAAATTTCAATATGGATCTGTTTTAAGAAATAATAGAAAAATCAGGTATCTTTCAAATTAGGAGGCAATTCATCAGCATTAAAGAATAGCGGTGGGAATATGATGACACAAAATAGTGAAAGAACGGTAGTGGAACTAGAACTAACCAATAAATGCAATTTTAAATGTATCTTTTGTCCTAGAGAACCGTTCTCCAAGAATATCCACTATTTTGATTTAAATGCCTACGACAAAATTGTTGAGAGAGTTTTGGAGAGTGGTATCGGATTTCTTAAACTATGTGGCTTGGGAGAACCAACTCTTCACCCTGATTTCATGGATTTTCTGGAAAACTCAAAAGGTAAGATAGCTTTGACCCTGACAACTAATGCATCCACACTGCATTTGTTCGATATTGACTATCTCCTTGAAAATATTTATGAATTCGTAATCAGCCTTCATAGCTTAAAAAAAGATACATTCGAAAAGATTACAGGAGTGAATCAGTTTGATAGGGTAAAGGCAAATATCGACTATTTGCTTGAAAAAAACCGGAAATACAACAGGATTATTGATTTTTATACTGTTGTGACAAGTATTAATAAAGATGAGATTCATCTTTTTAAAGAATACGAAAACCGAGTCAATCACATTATTTCTGGATGCTCCAATCGAGCCATAAACGGTTTTGCTGATCATGTTATCGATGATGGTTCAAACAAAAAATATAATCGTTTTAGTTATATAGACAGTTTCAATCCTGTTTGTGGTTATGCAAAGGCATATTCCGTAATTGATTCAAAAGGAAATTACCTTGTATGCTCAAATGATATTTTTCGACGTCATGTTGTCGGGAATATATTTGAGAATACCATCGAAGAGATTCAAAAAAAGATCATAGGTATGTTTTACAACCATCAAAATGTCGAACTTTGCAGGTACTGCGATATTTATACCAAACACAATAATTGAGAAATATTATGAAACATGAAAAATACATGTCAGATATTTTAAAAAAGATCGATTCCAATAACCAACTCATTGATGAAAGAACAGGCCTGATGGACTATTTTGAGCAGAACGATATTTCATCCAGAGCCAGAGAGTTGATGAATATTGAGCGTAATCTTGGACATGAACCTCTGTTTGCCTTCAAAATTCTTGTTGCTTCTAAACTGGGGGTTCTGCTTGACGGCAGATTGAACCCCAAAGTGATGGAATATCTGGATAACTCCATTTCCCTGAAGGAACTTGTGGTTGATTTAGCATTCCTGAGTGGTTTTTCAAAGGATGATGTAAAGGAAAAATTACTTTCCATTGCCAGATTCGGCATGATGGAGTTTCATCCGACAGATATTTGTAACATGAAATGCAAAGGCTGCATTTTGAGCCAATCACCAACAAGAGATACTGATAAACGAAAGTTCTTTCCTTATGGAAAGGTGGACATGTTCAGGTATTTGAGACCTAAAACCCTGATTATAGTTGGTGGTGGAGAGCCAACACTCTACAAGGACCGAGGACATGATTTTAAGGGGTTACTTGAAAGACTTGTCGAATTTTTACCTGGGATAAGATTTGGGCTTATCACAAATGGAGTGTACAAGCCTGATTTTTCGGAATATGAGAAGTTTTTTGATTATGTACGCATATCATTAGGATCGCATACAGAAAGATCTTATAAGGAACGCAAAGGACGCAATTTTTTCAAAAAAACGCTGGAAAATTCATTGTCATATATAGGTAGCAATGTTACCCATGTTGGTTTCAATTATATGATTAATCGAAATACAATTGCCTCCTCCATAGAATTTGCGAAGTTTATTTTGAATTTCCTTAAAGAAAATGTCCCAGATAAGATTGACAAGTGTTCGATTCAATACAGGGCTATAGTTTACCCTCCGAATATTGTAAAAAAAACTGGTAGATCCCTAATGGATGACAGTCTGGATGTCCTGCCGTTTCAGATTAATGAATTCTATGAATACATCGACAAAATAGCTCCCTCATCTGAGGAGGGAAGATTTATTATTGAGAACACAAATCTGGAAGATTGCCTGCAAGGGACAAGGTCGCATAATCCTAAGGGTTTTGAATTTTGTATTAAACCGCTGATATTCGGCCAGATACGAACTAACGGTATTGTTCAAACTTGTAATGTGAGAAGCGATGATCCGGTCGTCGCCCTTGGGAATTTTGAAACAATAGAAGGTTTGATGCATATGGCGCTCAAACAGTTTAGGGTAATGTACAAGGATGTTGGGGATGATTTGTGCGATTCGGTCAATTGCAGACGTCATGCAAGAAATAGAAGATTTTTGGAAAAGCAGTCAACAATTGAAGCAAGGGCGGGCAAAATAGATCTACTGAAGCGTGAAAGCACTATAATGAGTGAATTTAAGGAGTATTTGGAAAAAGAGGCTGATTATAATATGTTTTTTTGAAGTCCGATCATATCGTTTTTTTTTGAGAAATTTGGGTTTACCATAAAGTTTTATTTTTTGATGCGTAAGAAATCATTTGATACAAAAGCGGAGAAAATCGAGAGTTCTATAATTGGCATTGAGAAAAATGATTTTCAAACCAATAGCAGGCTCGTTAAGGATCAATATCCACTCAAACCAGGAGATTTGTGATGTATTTAAGTCTTCACTTTTCATATTTTAAAAGGGATGGTGATGAGTATGTCATTTGCAATGAGTTGACGGGGCAAGAGCTTGTTGTTGGACAAGATGAGTTCAGTCGGATAGAGAGGCTTCTGGAAAGGTTTGGTGTGGTTAGTGCAAGTGTTGAGAAATTTGAAAAGACTAGGCTGGTAGATTTGGGCGTTCTCTTTGAAAGCAAGGCTAACTTTCAAAGAGAGTTTTTCAACCATTTTGAGAAAAATCGCTCTAAACATCCGGTCGTCGATCAGGTAGAATTGACCAATGCATGTTCTTATGGTTGCATCATGTGCCCCAGACCGAAAAGCATGACTAGGAAAGTTGAGTTTATGAGTTTGCGCCTTTTTGAAGCCATCGTCAAATCTGTGCACCGCCATCAACGCTTTTTGACCTTGCACCATTTTGGTGAGTCCCTACTCCATAATGATCTGCATGAAGCTGTCCGAATAGCAGGGGCATATGGGTTGCATACAGGATTGTCTTGCAATCCCGCCTCATTGACTGTGGAAAAATCTTTTCAATTGCATCGAGCAGGACTATCCTCAGTTACATTCACTATAGACTCTCTTATCGATTCCCGTCATCAAAAAATAAGGGGTACTAAAACGACAGTACGGGAATCCATAGAGAACATCTGCAAATTCATAGCAATCGGTAGAAAACTGTCAAGCAGGACACTTATTGCTCTTCAGATGATCCAGTTGAATGAAAATCAGGGCGAATACGAACAGCTTATTGAAAAGGCGAAGGAACTTGGAGTGCACTCTGCGAGAGTAGTCTGTTTCGGCCGATGGGATTTTTCGGATGAGAAATCCAAGCGCCTTGGAGACTTCAGCGCCTTTCAAGGATTTAAATGCTCTTGTCCTGATAGATGGAAGGGATGCTCCATTCTAAGCAATGGCAATGTCGTTCCCTGCTGTAGGGATTACAATGGCGATATCTTTCTTGGGAAAGTGAATCCTAATGAAGAGGATAGTCTGGGACTGATATGGGATTCTCAAAAGTACCTTAGACTGCGAAGAAATGAAAGCAGATACAAGCGCTGCCAGAATTGCTGGTCCTCAAGCTTTTTCAAGGAGAGGAAGAGAATACAAATCGGTTATCTTGATTTTCACAAAAAAAAAATACCGATAGGCAATTCCTATGAATGGTTTGAAGAGGGCATCAGGCAAGAGTATGCAAAAATAGATTTCCCTGTTGAATTTTTAAATCACAGATCGGATGGATGATGATTTACAAGACCAACATTTAACTCAAAAGTGAGGCCTTTTTGTGAAAACTACCGGTAATTCATGGTAACGAGATTTGCTTTTTACATATTTTCTTGATATTTACATGCCAAGATGTATTGTAGGAAAGTCTTGGTACAAAAATTTTTGGAAACGCTATTTAACAGTAGGCGGTCAATAATGGCAACAGAAAGAGACAGATACCACGAATCTCTAAATATACTGGTACCCTATTTTTCTAAGAAGGAATCTATTGGATCACCCGAGCGCATCCTGCTTCTGCTTAAGGACGCGGCGATGGATGAAAAGCTGTGCCGATTTTTGACGAATACCAGCTCCGACTTTTATACGCTCAACGAACCTGATATTGAGCAAAAAAGCAGGACACAGGAAGCATTCCCGACCTTTTTGGAAGAATCAGAACTATTCGAAGAAGGCCATCAAAACTGTTTTGATTCAATCGTTCTTATACAAAGTTGGGGGCAGAATAAGATTACTGTTTACAACCTAATAGCCAAGTATTGGAAAAACCTGAAGGAAAATGGATCTGTCTTGCTGGTGTTGCAAAAGAAATTTGGAGCAAAATCAATAATCGAATTTTTAAAGTCAAAAAACCTTGATATCGAGCCTATTTCTAACAATCGGTCAGGATTGAGGCTTATGAAGATATACAAAAATCAGGAGAAGTTTACTGAGATAGTGGTCAGTCAGGAAATTTCCTTCAATTTCAGAAACCATTCATACTCTGCTTATGTAGCCAGCGGGGCCTTTTCAAAGACCGACCTTGATAATGGGACCAGATTTCTTTTGGAAATAACGGCGGAGAAGCTTTCTGATATGGAGGACAAGGTTATTTTGGATATGGGAGCTGGCTGGGGTGCGATTACCATCGTTCTTGACGATCTGTTTCCCGGCAACCAATTTATCAGTTTGGAACTTGACCGCATGTCTTTGGAGGTTTTAAGGAAGAACTTGGATAGGTTGAAAAGGACCTCATGTCACAGAGTTGACTTGACTAACAAGCGATCGTACATAGGCGAACGTCTTGCAGACAGCGTGGACTATATCGTTTCCAATCCTCCTTTTCATATGAATGATGGTAAATGTGAAGTTTTTTTCGAGCATTCCCGCCGTTTTTTAAAAAGAGAAGGGAGTGCTTTTTTTGTGGTAGAATCGACATTTTCAAACCGGTTCAGAAAGCATCTGGAACGATTCTTTAAGAGAGTAGATACTTTTGCCAGAGAAAATTATGTTGTTTTCATGGTTAGGAGGGAGTGAGGTAATATTTTTCAGGTATGGTAACTTTAAAACGAAACAGCCCTCCTATTGCTGGGGAGGAATCCTGAAAATATCATTCTCAGCAGGTCATCCTTGAAAATGATTGTGGAGTGTTAATATGTTTGATTCTACAGTCTGGCATTGGCATGATGCAAGTTATGACAGCGTGTGATGGAAACGATAAAAAAATGAAATTTGACAATAATAGAAGCGGTTCGATTAGGAGAATAACGGTTTTTTGCTCCTCTAGAGATTGTTATTCTGAAGAGATGGCCCGCTTGATAAGAAAGATTGCACATTATTTGACCGACAACGGCATTGACCTGGTGTATGGAGGAGCAAAATCTGGGATTATGGGGCTGTTGACTGATAACGTGCTGGAGTCAGGTGGATCTGTTACAGGTGTATTGCCCCCGAAAAAAACTAATTTTGAAAAGGTACACACGGGGCTTACAAAATCAATAACAGCAGGATCTCTATCAGAAAGAAAGGAGATGATGATAGCCAAAGCTGATGCTGTTCTTGTTCTTCCAGGAGGTATAGGGACCATGGATGAGTTTTTTGAAGTTCTTGTCATGGTGAATTCCTTCCAACTGATCACTATACCGGTGGCTGTTCTAAATTGCCAGGGCTTTTACGATCATATTTTTTCGTGGATGGACCAATGCACTGAAAAGAATATGATGGCACCAGCATCCGAAATGTTTGCCATTTTAAAAACCTTTGATGATTTCTGTCGGTGGATGGGGGCAGCTTCAGAAACTTTAAATTTAAATTCATCACCGGATTTGTTAATTTAGTTTTTGTAGAATGTCGAGTTTTTAGTTATAAAAAACAGAGATAAAATTAAAATATTCCATTAGTGTGCTAATTTAAAAAAAAATTTCAGGAAAAATCAATGAAAGCTCACAAAATTGAGATGTGACAGATAAGTTTCTGACGTAGTAAGACAAATCGATTTAAATTCCTTTTTTCTCAAGATATTTGCAATAGTTTTTACCAACCCAGTAGGTAACGGAGAAATTATATTTATGAATAACACTTTCTGTTGATAAGGTACTAGATAAGGGATTGGCACAGCACCAAAATGGATCACCTTGTCAGCCCATGGAATATCGGACGCTTGGGATATCTGAAAAGTAGGAGCACAACAAGCTCCTGTGCAAGGTTCTGTGGAAAGATAGAATATTTTATTGGGAAAGGAAAATTGTAACTGATTGATAATCTCATTCATCGAAGGTTTGATCCCTTCAAGCACCTGTAATAAAATTGATCTATCGATATCATCCAGAAAAAATTTAATATTATTCAAATCGGAATTAGAAAGATAATATTTATACATATCTGTGGGTTTTGCTTGATCGTCAATGGGAACCACTGTTAATTGCCGCAATAAAATAGACAGAAAAGAGATAAAATTTTCAAAATATATTGACTAAAAGTATCAAAATGTTGGATTAAATGGGCTTTCATGTGGAAGCCTTTTTTTATGAATAAATTGGGCGGGGAGAGTTACAGCTCTCATCCCGCCCTAAACAACCGGGGCAATAAGCCCCAAAACCAATTAGCCAATGATACTGTTTGTGGATGTAATACTCAAGAAAATTTTTACCATGGGGCGAG
>Ga0180009_10001995_pt1 | contig 24150 bp, 19 predicted proteins | sample OS_PC_MetaG_FD_123537 | JGI IMG/M metagenome (GOLD analysis project Ga0180009, IMG submission 123537) | Groundwater microbial communities from the Aspo Hard Rock Laboratory (HRL) deep subsurface site, Sweden - OS_PC_MetaG | ecosystem: Environmental > Aquatic > Deep subsurface > Groundwater...
GGCTTGGCCTTGACAAGACCGGCCGACCGACGGATTGGTTTTACTAAGCAAAAGCGATAACCCCAAAGTCAGATTGGTATTTTCATTTTACTTCCCCGTTTTCATAGGATTTTTGACAGAACCCTTAAGATTAATTTAGTTTCCAGATGGTAATCGGCCTATTTTCTTATTCCCGGACAGGTGAAAACGCCTGTGGCAGATTAACTCTTCACCTGACTTTTTCAGATGCGAAGAATATGGATGATGGGAATTAAGATGATAATCGTTTTATTTTCCTGGTGGAGGTTTTACATCATTATCAGTGTTATTACTGTTTCAATCTTTGGGCCAGGGATCAAACAAACCCGGGCACCCGCCCTATCATTCTCATTTTAAGGGGAAATCGCTCTAATATGGAAGGTCTTTTGGGGATAATCGAGGAGATAAAAAAGGTCATATTTGTCCATTGGTTGAATATGACCCCGTTTCAGTCTTTCTTTGCTGATATTGGAGAGTAAAAAAAAGAAGTAAAAGGGGAAGAAGAGACTGCTCAAGTTGTCATCCAGACATCTCCTCAGACATACAAAAACGCCATTGCAATTGCTGGTGGTCATATCCCGCCAATATCCCAAAACACTGGGACCAATGTATCTAAACCGATCGCAGACGAATATCAGTTAAAAACCTACCCATTTCATCAATCCAGAGAACCCGGATAAAGAAAGCCGCAAGGGCATCAAAGGGTATCAGTCGGGGCAATATTGTCCATGATTGCCAGCCTGCCTTAACAGAGGAGATACACCTTTTACAGGGGCTCATTTATTGCAGCAATACAACGGTCAGTCATTTATTTATATTTTTAAATCAACTCTGTTGAGGAGGGAAAATGTTTTCAAAAAAACGAGTACCATTTTTCATTGCTACAATTGCCATATTGCTGTTCAGTGAAAGCGTATTTGCCGAAAGTTTTTCTCTGAGTTTCGGAGTCCCGATTTATGCTTCATTTGATAACTCATGGAACGGGGCTTTTGGCGGTGGTTCGGTCAAAGCGAGTAGTGTTGCCGGGTTTATGGTTCATGTCAAATTCCCACTGATGTTTGGTATCGGATTGGAATCCTATAAAACACAAATCAACTCACCGTCCAGTCAGGTTAACGATCTCGAGTTATCAACACTGATGTATGATGTTTCGATATCGCTGCCCGTCCCCGTAGTAAATGTTACTGTTGGCGCAGGTATCGGCTCCGCTTCGCTATCGTGTCAACATGCTTCAGGATCCTGCAGCAGCCTTTATGAAGACGGAAACATCGGGTCAGCCAGGCAATTGTGGGGACAAGTGGGATTTCCCATCTTACCTGCCGTGGATATTCATGCCAGTCTGCATAGGGTCTCTACTAAAATTGAAGGCAAATCAGGAGTATCAAACTTAAATCTAAATGGAAATGTGATCGCTGTGGGTGCATCTATTGGGTTTTGATTTGCAGTACAGGTTTCATGAGAGACACTCAGCAACCTGCACGCCTCCTTTCCCTCAGTGTCTCCGTGGTTAGTGCTTAAGTTTGTTTGGATTTTCTCTTGCTGTTCATATTTCAATCAAACGTCTGGTAAAAAGCGTTTGCATGTCTCGAAGACCGTCTGTCATAGGCATGATATAAACGGTCTCCCCTGCTGAATCCGACCATACGGCTCTGCACGTGCTTAACGCATCGGAACCGGTAATAATATCAATACCACCGGCTGTTCAATAGACGTCATCCTTCAGTTGCCAGCGTGCGTGCGCTTGGCGTTTTTCTGAATAAATAACCTCTTGAAGCGGTTATGATCACATACCCACTTGTTTTTGGAGCACCCTATTCGGTCGTCTATTTGCAGAATTTACGGGATAATGATATCGCTTGAGTGCGGTGATTCTCATCACATTTTCCAAAATATGCAATGGAATGTGAAATTTTGAACACACGAAAAAACAGTGTCATGGAAAACGACCGGAAGTACCATTTACTCGCAGACAATGTCAGTGATGTCATATTCACCCTCGATATGGATCTGAAATATACCTACGTGAGTCCATCTGTATACAAACTGAGAGGATTTTATCCTGAGGAAGTTCTGGGAAAGTCCATCGAAGAGACATTAACACCGGATTCATTGGAAACTGCCTCGTCAGTCTTTTCGAAGGAGTTGGAACTCGAAAAAAAAGGGAATGTGGATTTTGAACGGTCAACCATTCTCGAAGTGGAAATGATATGCAAAGACGGCTCAACCGTTTGGGTAGAGGTGAAAGCATCCTTTCTGAGAGACACCCATGGAAATCCAGTCAGTATTCTTGGTGTCACCCGAGACATTTCTGAGCGAAAAAAAGCAGAGGGACAGATCAAAGCCAACATGAAAGAAAAAGAAACCCTGCTTCATAAAATCCGGCAAAGTGAAGCGCGCTACCGCCTTCTCGTGGAGAATTCAGTCACTGGCATTGGCATATCTCACCAGGGTCGTATCCTTTATGGAAACAAAAGCCTGTGCGAAATGTTGGGCGTGGGCAATGTCGAAGAATTATGTTCAAAAAGTCTGCTTGCTTATGCCACACCCGAATCAAAAAAGAAGATCATAGACCGAATGGAACGGCTGAACGCGGGAGAGAGCGTTCCCCTCGAATTTGAACATGATATCATTCGAAAGGATGGGGAAATAAGGACCCTGTCACTTAAAATATCTTCCGTTCAGTTTAACGGACTTCCCTGCAGACAGAGCACTTTCCTGGACATCACAGATAAAAAACGGTTGGAGACCCAGTTGCAGAAAAGTGAAAAACGTTTCAGGGAAATGGCTGAGCTGCTACCCGGAGCGGTTGTCGAGTTGGACACCCGGTTACGGGTCACGTATGTCAACCAGGCAGGGTTTGAGTTGTTCGGGTATACGCTGCAGGACTTTGAGAACGGAATAATGGGACTGAATCTCCTTCATCCGGATGATCGGGAAAAAGCGGCCCGACACATTGCCGATACCTATCAGGGAAATGATGTTGCCGCTTCCGAATACGTTGTCCTGGGTAAAGACGGCACCAGCATTCCGGTCCTGTTGAATTCAACACCCATTCTTGAGAACGGTGAGATAACGGGGTTCAGAGCATCCATTACAGATATCAGTAGAGTCAAAAAAACAGAAAGCAAGTTAAAGGAAAGCGAGAAACGCTACCGCATCATCTCGGAACTGGTTAGTGATTATCCGTTTTTTGCCGCCGTAAACCAGGAAGGGACATTCTCCAGGATCTGGCGGTGGGGTGATATCAATACCGACCTTGGGATTGTTACCGATCCTGACAATTTGTTCCAAGGGTACCAGGCAGCTATTCATAGCGACGATGTTGCAAAGGTTGCAGATTCAACCAGGGCATTCATGCAGGGACAAAACATTGATTTTGAATTTCGCCTGCATTCACCCAAATTGGGGCTTTGCTGGTTTCATGCGAAAGTTCAACCCGTCTGGGACCCGGTTCAAAATCGCGTCACACATCTATACGGGGCCTTACAGAACATTACTGAACAAAAATCAGCTGCAGAAGCCTTAAAGCAAAGTGAAAAGAGATTTCGGGCCATATTTGAGCAGGCAGCGGTAGGGGTGGCGCTTGTGCATACGCCGACTGCCGAAATTCTACAAATCAACCAGAAATATGCCGATATTCTGGGCTATACCATCGAAGAACTGACTGGTAAGGCGATTCAGGATTTCACATTCCAGGCGGATCACGAGCAGGACTTGAAAACGCAGGCTCAAGCGCTCAGAAGAGAAAAAAGAGAGTTTTTCCGGCAGAAACGATATGTCAGGAAAAACGGTACCGTCGTCTGGGTAAATCTGTTCGTGTCGTTTCTGGGAGACGAGGATACTACGCTGGAAAGACCCCTTCACATCGCCGTGGTTGAAGATATTACCGATCTGAAAAACTATCAGACCGAGCTGGAAGAAATGACCAAAATCCAGGAACTGCTGATTCAGGAGATCAACCATCGGGTTAAAAACAACCTGTTGACCATTCTGGGGATGTTGCAGCATGAAGGCGATATCGCAGGCCAGACAAATCAGCAGGGCGTGAAACTCATCCTTGATCGGATGAACGGGCGGGTGCAAAGCCTGTTTGAGGTTCACAATCTCCTGTCAGCCAGAGGGTGGATGCCGCTTAACCTGGCTGAACTGTGCAGACGTCTGCTGGATGGCATTTTCCATTCATCAACGACGACCAGATACGTCCATTACGAAATCTCCCCATCTTCAGTATTGGTCGAAAGCCGGGAAGCGCATCAGCTAACCTTGGTCATCAACGAACTGATCAGCAACAGTCTGAAATATGCGACCCATGAACCGGACGCGCTGCACATCAAGGTGACCATTGAAGAGAACGAGGGGCAGTTGATCCTGTCCTTTCAGGACAATGGTCCGGGATTTCCGGCCTCGATTCTGGAGGGAAATTGGAACCCCGGTGGGACAGGACTCCGTTTGATACAAGGGATTGTCGGTCACAGCCTGGGCGGGGAAATTCGCCTGTACAACGATCCGGGAGCCAAAGTGACCTTATCCCGGATTCGGCTGAACACAAAAACAGCCTGAAGAAACCATATGAAACCCAACAATGAAATTCGTGTACTGGTTGCCGAAGATGAGTATTTTGCCAGTCAGATCATCACAAACATACTTCATCAGATTGGTTACCAGGTTGTCGGTGTGGCTGCGGACGGCGGTAATGCCATTGAGATGGCCTGCCTGCTGAAACCCGACCTGGTCTTTATGGACATAGAAATGCCGGGAATCGATGGGATTAAGGCAACTGAGCAGATTATGCAGCAGTGCCCGATGCCGGTGATCATCATCTCCGCGCATGACACCCGCAATGTCATACAGCAATCCATCGACAAGGGCGTTGTGGCTTATTTGACGAAACCGCCCCGGGCAGAAGAGATAGAGCGAGCCGTGGCGGTTGGCATGGCGCGGTTTGACGATATGATGAAACAGGCCCGACTCATAGAAGCGCTGGAAGAGTCAAACCGGCAACTGAAACAGGAAATGGAATTTCGTTTGAGAACAGAAGAAAAACTAAACGAAAGTGAACTGAAATACAGCCAGCTCTTCAATAATGCCAATGAAGCGATATTTATCGCGCAAAAAGGGAAACTGGTATTCATGAATCCGATGACCAGCAAAATATTCGGACTATCGGATGCAGAAATGATGGATAAACCGTTCACCGCGCTCATTCACCCCGATGACCGGGATATGGTGCTTGACAGGCACGTGAGACGATTAGCGGGAGAGAAATTGCCCGGCAAAAGTCTTTTCCGGATTGTTGACAGCCATCGCGAAATCCGCTGGTTGGAACTCAACACCGTGCTGGTGGAATGGGAAGGTGAACCGGCGACGCTGAACTATGTGGTTGATACTACAGAAAGAAAAGAGATGGAAGAAAAACTGAGGGGATCAGAAGAACTTTTCAGAAGTGCCGTCGAAAGTATGAGCGAAGGAATTGTCATCACCGATCAAAACAGGAAAACCATCTTTATGAACCAGAGAATTGGCGAAATGACTGGATACGGGGCCGGGGAATTACAAAGGTTCAATTTATCGAGATTCCTGGACAAGCATAACATGCAGTTGATCAGAACATGCCATTCAAAAGCACGGAAGGGAGAAAAAAGCAAATGCGAGGTGCAGGGGACGAAAAAAGATGGCACCCCCATCGATTTGTTTGTTGCCAACTGCCCGATCATGGAAAATGGAAAATTGACGAAGGATGTCTTTACCCTGACCGATATTACCGAGATCAAGACAGCCGAAAGAAAGCTTCAGGCCTCCCTGGAAATAAGCCGTCAGGCAAAAATTGAAGCCGAGTCGGCAAACAAAATCAAATCTGAGTTTTTATCGAATATCAGCCATGAACTTAGAACCCCCATGCAAGGAATTCTGGGTTATGCGAGGCTCGGCATCGACAGGGTCAAAAGTCTCAGTAAAGACAAAATTGAAACATATTTTAAAGAGATTCAAGCGAGTGGCGTAAGGCTCTTACTTCTTTTAAACAACCTTTTGGATTTGTCAAAACTTGAATCGAATGAGATTCAATTTAATTTTAACCCAGAAAAGCTGTCAACCATTGTTGTTTTAATAATCAACGAGCTTTATGCTGTCATCAATGAAAAAAAAGTGTCCGTTATTTTTAATAAACCCGATTTTGATGATACGACAATGTTTGATGTTGAAAAAATTGGACAGGTCATCAGGAACCTGCTGGGCAATGCCATCAAGTTTTCAAAGCAGGACAGTCATATCAAATTAACCATCGAGCAACATGGCCCCAATCTGCAGCTTACCGTCATTGATAATGGCATCGGTATCCCAGATGGAGAACTTGAAAGTATCTTTGATCAATTTGTGCAAAGCAGTAAAAACAAAAACGGAGCCGGAGGAACCGGGCTCGGATTATCCATCTCTAAAAAAATCATTGAAAATCATAAAGGGACAATCTGGGCAGAACAAAATCCGGATGGTGGCGCTATATTCAAGTTCCAAATTCCGATGCAGCAGGAGCTTGACTGAAAACCCTCCTAAAAGGATTCCAGTGGTAGATTTTATGTTAGTAGTCAATGTCGTTAACTTAAACGAATGGTTCCTGTTTAATGAGTTCCAGTTAATCAAAGTGCCCATATGCCAGCCAAACAGGTTATGGATGACCTGTATCAGAAATCCTGGAATCAGGGAAATGCAACTTATATCGCTTGATCTCCAATCACCTGGTCGTTGTTTTATCAAACAGTTGCTCCTCAAAACATTATGAAGCCCATAAACGCAAGCCAGATGCGGTTCACAGCGAAATTATTAACCGCAAATGATCATTAAAAAATTGTATCTGGCAACACTTTGCTACCCATACAAAAGATAAATGCGTAACATAATACATCATTAACTAATGAAAAGTTGATAATTGGGGTTTGAAAAGCTGTTTAATCATCTTCGGAAATTAACTCGATACACGTTTTGCATCTTAATCAGAGAACGGTTCCTATGTTTGAAAGTATTCGTCAAAACAGGGCAGATAAGTCGCTGCATAATATTGAAAAACATCTTGAGGCAGGGTTAAAACAACTTGCCCAGAAAATGCACAACGGCGCCATGATCGAATTCGGTAAAGCCATGGAAATCGATGCAGACATTGTATATCCAAAGCTGCTTGAAGAACTGGAAAAAGTCGCTGCCGCTGGAGAGTATGAATCGGCGATTGCCATCGGGATGAATTTGATTAAAGAAAAAAAAGGAGACTATGTACTGATAAATAAACTGGGCAATTATGCGCAACGGATGCAGGACTTTAAACAGGCCATTGTACTTTATAAAACAGCGCTTAAAATTAAAAAAGATTATAAACCGGCATTTTATAATCTGGCCGCCGCAGAAGTAAAGGCGGACATCGTGTATGACGGTATCATCAGTGCGTTGTCACAATTCAAAGATCTGACGGAATATATCCTGCCAGGTTATATTGGTGATGATAACCTGGTCATGAAAATGACCGAAAAGGCATCATTATCAAAACCCAAAGCGATTAAAGCAACAATTCACCAACTGATGATCTTACGTGACAAAAAGATCGAATCTGGAAATCAAACTGAAGTCCGGAAAATTGATGCCAAAATTGAAGACCTGAAAAAAAGTGCAGGAGAGGTGACAGTTGACGATGTTTGCCAGGAGTTTAAAAAAGCAATCAAACAGAATCCTGAAAATGAGCAAACCCACCTGTTTAACCTTGGTCTTTATGCCGTTGCCAATCATAAAACAAATGTGGCGGAAGCGGCATTAAAAAGCCTGTCAACAAAGGATTTTCCAACTTCAGAACTATTACTTGCGATTATTCAGGAACAAAAAGGTAACCTTGAAGATGCCATTAAAAAATTGATACAATTACTGGCAGCAAGCGAGTTTAATCGTTACTACAATGCTAATCTGGGGCTGATGTATCGTAAGGCAAAAAAACATTTCTTTTCAATTAAGTACCTGATAAAAACGGCGGTTTTATTGAAGAAATCAGACGGTATGTACAGCATGAGGCGGTTAACCCAAAAAGCGGATACGTTATTTGAACAGGGTAATTTTGAGAAAGCTCTGGACTTTTATTTAATCGCTGTGACTGAAAAATCTGATTCAGAGATCTGGAATAAAATTGGTATCATATATAGAAACCTGAAGCAGGTGGATGAAGCAATAAATACGTTTAAAAATGTTTTAAAAAAGGATCCCGGTTCGGAAACGGCCAACGAGCAATTAAGACAGATACATGAATACTACATAGAAATCGGGGACTCACTATTCAAGGAAAATAAATATAAACCGGCCACTGAATACTTTGACAGGGCATTAAATGTTATGAGACCGCCGGATTCCTTAAAAAAAGCGGCTCTGGCGTACAGGCAATTGAATGATATAAAAACGGAAAAACAGTTGCTTGCAGAGGCTGAAAATATACTGGATGCAGAAAAAGAAAAGGCGCAGGAAAGACTCAGGCAGGCACTGATAATCAAAGGTAAGGGGTTACTCAGGAAAGCACAATATCAAAAAGCCATAGAAATTATTGAGGCCGCGTTTGTCATGAAAGTTGATAAAGGTGTTTATCATCAACTCGCTCTCTTGTATAAAAAGTTTAAGGGAAAAGACAGCCTGGCAGGCCTGGAAAAAAGATGGTCCGATATGGTGTTACAAAAAGAGAGACAGGAAAGACTTTCCAAAGAAAAAGAACGTGCGATATTGGTTTGAACCGATAAGGAAAAGGAATCATTTTTTTGCTGCCTCAACACACCAGAACTCCAGATAGCAGTTGGGATAAGAGCCTTCGCTGCACCCTCATCTTTCTTGTCATCTTATCAGCATATCAGATAGTTCAAAACCATATCTCATTTTCTGACATTGTCGGCAAAAGAAAAGAATAATCAGAACGCTACGATATCAATCGATTTTTGCAGATAATCGAAATGTTGTTGTCTGGTTTAAAGACACGGGAAGTGGCATTATTCCCGAAGATCAGACCAGAGTATTCGATCGGTTAATCCGGGTATGAATGGACGGAAAACAATTCAAGTTTTCCGTCGATGCAAATAGATGCTCGTGAACTGAGAAAAAGAAGACGGACTGAGGCAAGGAAACCCATCAAAGCGATCAAACGTATGGTAATGGCCAAATCTTCCAATAGTTGCTGATCTTGCGCCATATACCTGCCAGACCTGCTGGTTCAATGATGATGAACAAAATGATCAAAAATCCATGGACGATGAGACGCATGGGTGCCATCAGGACAGTTAAGTCTGGACTTTTGGTTAATTGGGCGATAATACTGATCAAATTACTGAGGAGCTCAGGTACCAGAATAATAAATATGGCACCAAAGATCGAGCCAATAACGGTGCCCATCCCGCCCACAATGATGATGGCCAGGTATTCGATGGAGACATTGAGGTGAAAGAAGGCCGGGAAAACGTTTCTCAAATGGATCACCAGCAGGGCGCCCGCCACACCAGCGTAAAAAGAACTGATCGTAAAAGCGAGCAGCTTGTATTTGAACACCGGAACTCCCAGGGCCTCGGCTGAAATGTCGTTGTCCCGGACCGCCATCAGGGATCGGCCGAACTTGGAGCGCATCAGGTTTTTAGCACCCCACAAAAGCACAAATGCCACAAAGAGGCAGATGTAGTAGAAAGAAAGACGAGATGTCATGGCGTAGCCGAAAATGGTGGGCGCTTCCACTGCCCTGCCCTGGGGTCCCCCCGAAAAGGAAATCCAATTGAAGTAGGTGTAGTCGGCGATGAACTGAAAGGCGATTGTGGCAACACCCAGGTAAATTCCCTTGATGCGAAGGGAGGGGATGCCGATAAAGAGTCCGATGGCAGCAGAGACAAACCCGGCTGCCGGAACCGCCAGCCAGAAAGGCCAGTGCAGGACCATGATCAAATAAGAGCAGGTGTACCCCCCAACTCCCAGAAACGCAGCGTGCCCCAACGATATCTGACCTGTGTACCCCAAAAGGATATTCAGGCCGTGGGCGCCGACGATGGCGATGATGACCTGTGTCATGAAAAATGCGGTGTAACTTCCCATGAGAGGCGGCAGAATGACCAGGGCGACAATAAACAGGACCAGCCAGGTTTTTTGAAAGCGCGACTTGAAAATCGCTTCGTCTGCCCGGTAGCTCTCTTTGATGTAAGGTGCATAATAGGCGCTGTAAAGGTCGGTCACCGTTCTTTTCATGGTACCCTCATATCCTTGTTATGGTTAACGCGCTCTCAATTCTTCCAGCCGCACATCGCTTTCCAGTTTCGAGAGACGGCCGTCCATGTATTTGATTTCAAGCTTGAGATGATAGCTGGTCAAATCTGAAAACAGGGCCTCAATCAGTTCTCCGTAACGGGTATTGATGACCCGCCGCTTCACTTTTCGGGTGCGAGTCAGCTCTTCATCATCGGGATGGAGTTCCTTGGGCAACAGGGCAAAGCGGACCAGTCTCATCTTTTCCGGCAGCCTTTTGTTGACCTTTTCAACCTCCAGCCGGATCAGTTCGTAAATTTTAGGGTTTCTGGCCAGATCAGTGAAGGTTGTGTAGGCGATACTGCGATTTCGGGACCAATTTCCCACGTTCTCCATGTCGATACTGATCAGGGTGACAATATAGTCCCGTTTATCCCCTATGACCACCGCGTCCCGGATAAAGGGACTGAATTTGAGCCGATTTTCAAGATCCTGAGGTGCGAAGCGGGCGCCATCGTTGAGGAACATCAGGTCCTTTTGCCGGTCCAGGACAACGAGATGGCCCGCTTTATCCCAATAGCCCGCATCGCCGGTCTTGAGCCAGCCATCCACCAGGGTATCCGCGGTTTCTTCCGGGTTTTTGAAGTAGGCCTTCATATTGTTCTTGCCGTGGGTCCAGATCATGCCGCCGTCGTCAATGCGAACCTCCACACCGGGCAAGGGCTTGCCCACGGTTTCGGGCCGTATGTCGTTTGCGTGATGTACGGTACAGAAACCGCTGCATTCGGTCATGCCAAATCCCTGGATCAGGTTGATCCCCAAAGCCGTAAAGAATGTAAAAACACCCCGGCCCATAGCCGCACCACCGGTTAAAGCCACGCGCACCCGGGCCAGACCCATTCGCTGTCTAACGCCCCGGATGGTCGTGAAAAACAGGAACCGGTAAAGCAGTTCCTTAAAAAAACTCAGCCGGTCGGTTTTGCCTTCCAGCATCCGCTCCGATTTTTCCAGACCGAGGGACATGGCCATGTCATAGGCCTTTTTCTTGAGATAGGGCGCATCTTCCATGCGCGCCATAATGTTTGAACAGATGTCTTCCCACATCCTGGCCGACATTCCGAGAAAGGTGCTTTGCAGCTGGTTCATATCCCGGCGAACGGCCAGGGGATCGCTCGATTCGGGGAAACTATATCGAAAACCGGCGATTACAAAACGCATGATATTGAATTGTTCACCAATCCAGGGAATCGGCAGAAATGAATAGGCTTCGTCATCGGATTGGCTGGGGTGCACCTCTTCCCAGGCATCGCCCACAGAAAGGAAATTGGTGTGAGTCATCATGGAAAGTTTAGGAAAACCCGTGGTGCCGGAAGTGGGCAGCATGATGATGGCGGCCTCGGGGTCAGCTGTTTCCACATAGATGCGTTCGAACAAGGTCTTGTCACGTTCATGGGCTTCCCGGCCCAGGGCGCTGATATCGTCGAAGGTCACCAGGAAGGGATACCGGTCCATGTAATCGCTCATACCCCGCGTATCCCAGACAAAAATTCCGCGTACCTGCGGGCTGATACGGTCCCAGATGTCGATAAATTTATCCACCTGTTCCTGGTCACCGGCGCCTACAAATACCGCTTCACTGGCAGAGGTCAAGTAAGCCACCTCCTTGTTGAGCATATCCTGGTAGGCCCCGGTACAGACGCCATGCGCCCCGATGATCCCAAACTCGGCAATGACCCAGTTGATGCAGTTGTCTCCGATAATCAGAACCTTTTCATCGGGTTTGAGCCCCATTTCAACCATTCCCAGGGCAAAGGCCCGGATGTTCTCATAGAATTCACTCCAGGTCGTAGGTTCCCAGATGCCGTACCGTTTTTGACGCAGAGCGATTGTGTCCGGCCGCTCCTGGGCATTTCCCCTTATGGCTGATATCAGCGTTCGCTCCATCAGTTATCCTCTTGTCCAAGATAGGCCTCGATCACGCCCGGGTCCTGCCGCACTTCTTCCGGCGTGCCGAGAGCGATTCTTTCCCCAAAATTCAAAACGCATATCCGGTCTGAAAGATTCATGACCGTAGAAAGATCATGCTCAATCCAGATGATCGTTGCCCCCAGATCACGGTGAATATCCAGAAAAAAGCTGGCCATATCCTCTTTTTCTTCAATGTTCATGCCTGCCATGGGTTCATCCAGCAGGAGAACCTTGGGATTCAGGGCCAGGGCCCTGGCCAGGTCAACCCGTTTCTGGAGACCATGAGGCAGCGCTGCCACCGGTTGCTCCCGCACATGATTCAGGTCGAGAAAATCGATCACGGATTTTTCCAGTTCATGACGGTGCTTCATCTCCTCACGGACCGCTTTCCCCACATGAAAAAAGGCCCCGAAAAAATTGGCCTGGATGTCCATGGAGCGACCCGATTTGATATTGTCCAGCACGGTCATCCCTGCGAAAAGTTCAATGTGCTGAAAGGTGCGTCCCATGCGCAAACGGGCCCGCTGATGGGCTTTGAGCGGCGTGATCTCCTGGTTTTCAAAATAAATACGCCCGGAATCAGGCCGGTATAGCCCGTTGATGCAGTTGAGCAGGCTGGTCTTGCCGGCGCCGTTGGGACCGATGATGGCCAGTATCTCGCCGGGCATCACCTCAAGGTTGACCTCGTTCAGGGCTTGAATACCACCAAAACTGAGGCATAGGTTTTCTGCTCTGAGGATAGGGTTTTTTGTCATCCAAGCCACCTTTTTCTGCGTTTGTACCGTTTGGACTGACGATAATCTTTTTTCTGCCCCTCTCCGTCGGCCCCTAAATAGAACTCCTTGATATCCTCATTACTCTCCAGCTCCTCACGGGTTCCCTCCAGCACCACCCTGCCGTTTTCCATCACATACCCTTTCTGGGCAACTTTCATGGCGGCCGCCGCATTCTGTTCAATCAGAAATATGGAAATCTTGCTCTCGACGTTGATCCGTGTAATCACCTTAAACATTTCTTTGACCAGTATGGGCGCCAGGCCCAGGGAGGGTTCGTCGAGAAGAAGGGTTTTGGGTCGGGTCATCAAAGCATTGCCAATCGAGAGCATCTGCTGCTCTCCACCAGACATGTAACCCGATTTACAGGCCGTTTTGTATCCCAGAGCGGGGAAGAGTTCAAAAACCCGTGCGGTGTCCCGGGCTACGTCGCGATCCCGCCTTGACGAAGCCGCACACCTGAGATTTTCCATGACCGTCAGTTGCGGAAAGACCGTCCGCTCCTCAACAACAAAAACGATGCCGAAGCGACGGGTGATGACCACCGGATTTAAGCGAGTCAACTCCACACCGTCGATCTTGACCGACCCCTCCAGCACCTTGCCATCGTAAATCTGGAGAATCCCGGACAAGGTCCGCAAAAGAGTCGTCTTCCCGGCCCCGTTCGCCCCCAGGAGGGTCGTGATCTGCCCGTCCTCAAGATTGACCGAAACACCGTGCAGAACCGATATTACATCCTTGTACACGACACGCAGGCCTTCCACTTCAATCATCGTTTATACCCTCTCAATCATTTCCTGTCCAAAGAGGCCCTGGGGCCGGATCATCAGCACAATTAGCAGAACAATATAAGGCGTAATTGCCTGAAAGCCAGGTAAATCAAGCCAGGGCTCGAGGTAAAAAATCGTGGTGGTCTCCACGAGGCCGATGATAACCCCCCCCAGGATTGCCCCGGGAATACTCTCAAGCCCCCCCAGGAGAACAACCGGTATGGCTGCCATACCCACGATGCCCATATCGTATGAAACGGCTGATCCATTGGAAACGGCCAGGCCGCCCAAAGCAGCCATCATACCAGAGATCGCCCAGGTCAGGGTGAGTATCCAGCGGGCATTGATCCCCAAAACAATGGATTTGATCTGGCTGTCGGCCGTTGCTCGCATCAATATACCCATGGTGGTGAATTTATAAAAAAGCAGCAGCCCAATCAGTGCCACAGAGGCGATTATGCCATTCCATACCTGCGTCGATATAAAAAGGGCGCCACCCAAATCAAAGGTCACATCGGGGAGGGTCAAATCGATTATTTCCGGGTTTTCCCCAAAAAAGACCAGCAGCAGACCAATTAAAACAGTTGAAATACCAATGGTCACCAGTGTTATGGACAGGGGATCCCGGCCGATCAGTCGATCAATGACCAGTTTCTGAATGAGCCCGGCAAAGAGCGCCGACATCAGGAGAAATCCGGGAATGATCAGCCATAGAGGAAGTCCCAGGGATTGGAGAAGAAAGAAAAACACAGCGCCAACCGTACAGAACTCGCCGATCGAAAAATTGAAGACCTCTGAAGACTTATAGATGATAACCAGGCTGACAGCAATCAAGGCATAAACCAGACCCTGCAGGATTCCAGAGCCTATTACCTGAACCAGATAATCCATTATTCGCCCCTTAGCATCAGTGAGGGCCGGATTACAATTCCTGCCCTCACGTCCATGATGTTAGGTGTTGGTGAGAATCGCGCTATTTCAAATAGTCATATATATCGACCCATTCCGTCATGGGAACCAGCGTCTTCTTACTCCAGTCCGCGCGCAACACCCTGGCCCTTGAGAATTTGTGAGTTCGGTAGTCCAGCTTCTCACCGCCGAACATGCCAAGGAGATCCGTATCGATGTTTTCCAGGGCGTACCTCAGGTTTTCCCGGGTCAGGGGTTTCCCCTCCCGTAGCACCTGTCGGGCCGCTTCGGCCGGGAGCTGGGCCATGACCCAACTCTGCATGTAAAATGCCCAGGCCATGACTTTTCGATCTTTCTTCTTGGCCATGTCCGTGATAATCTTGACAAATTTATTATCCAGTTCCGTCTCGACCGGATAACCGCTTACCACAAAATGGTTGTCATAATCCTTGCCAACAAAATTGAAATAGAGATTCGCAGCCGTCCAATGAACCCCGAAGATGGGTGTTTTTGGCAGGTATTTTTTAGCTTCCTTGAAGTACCTCACGCCGATCTTGAGAGACCAGTTCCAGAAAAGCACATACTCAATCTCTTCCTTCCTGAACTTAAGGAAACTCGTGGCAAAGCTCTGGGCCGTGGGAGAAAATGGTTCCATCAGGACAATCTCCACCCCGAATTTCTTGGCATACATCTCCAGGTCCCCCATCGGATCCCGCCCGGTAGAGTTGTCGAAATAGTGAAAGGCCACCCGGGGAGGGGTGCTCTTCTTGTGATTCAACTTGATGTACTTCAGCACCATGCCCCATTGCTCACCGTAACCCGGTCCTGTTGCAAAGAAGTAGGGCGTTTTTTTGATCTCTTCATCGTTGAAAATCAGGGCGGACATGGAACCAGCCAGAACCGGGATCTTTTCTTCCTCATTGACCTTTTCTGTCAGCGCCTTCAGGCATGGAGTACAAAACTGTGAATAAGACAGGAACTCATCTTTTGGCTCGGACTCTGCGAACCGATTGAAGATACCAAGGGTTGTCGGAACATCATAGCGGCCATCTTCGACAACGCCCACCAACTCTCGACCACCAATACCGCCGGTCTCATTGATGTAAGTCGCCGCATCGGTCAAGCCGTATCCCGTGTCCGGCACTGAACCTAAAATGCCGCTCAATGGGCAGGTATGCAACATGAGAACCGGTTTTTTGTCAGCCCCCTCCGCAAACTGGGTATAACCACTCATGGCAAATACCATCGCAAACGCACTGAATATAAGTGTTAAGCTTTTCATTTGGTAACCTCCTTAAAAATTGTTTTGCATCGCTTTTAAAATCAATAGGTACAATTTAACAATTTTCTGAGAAAAACATAGGCAGTCAATTCTCTGAGAAAAACATAGGCAGTCAATTCCATGTTGTCAAGAAAAAATTATAAGTTAACTCAATTTAGCATCTTTATTGAACTTAATATGTTGACAATTACGAACGCCTCTACTATTATAACTAAAAAAATATTTAACATGTTGTTTTAATAAGTATATAAACACGCATTTTTGATCTGAGCGCTCCAAATGGCAATCCTTTTTATCACTACCTAAAAATATCCAAGCATCCTGCATTCTTAATTTTTGAGAAACCATCAACGAGGGAGGACAGACAATGGGGGATTATCAGACGATCAAGGTGGAACAGAAGGGTGAAGTCGTAACCGTAACACTGAACCGGCCGAAGCTTAATCTGTTTAATGACCAGATGATGGAAGAACTGATTCAGGTGTGGCATTCGCTCAGGACCAACAGGGATGCACGGTTCGTTATTCTCACGGGCGCAGGCGACCACTTCAGTGCCGGCGTCGATCTCAGTGAGATTGGAAACAGTGAATTTTCTCCGGAAGCAGCCAGAAGACAGCAACTGGCAGGTCATGAACTGATGAGAAGTCTGGAGAGCTTAGAGCAGATAACCGTTGCAGCATTGAGGGGAGCAGTTGTTGGCGCAGGGATGGCGGTTGCGCAGGCCTGTGATTTTCGGATTATGACGGAAGATGCTTACTATCTGGTTCCCGAAACCCTGATCGGGACCTACTATACCTGGGGCTGTACCCCTCGATTGGTCAGACTGGTGGGTCCCAGCAAGGCCATGGAAATCGTGATGACCTGCGACCCGGTGCCGGCACAGGAAGCGTTCAGGCTAAACCTCGCAAATAAAGTGGTTGCCAACGATGCCCTGATGCAATCCACCCATGAATTTGTATCTAAGATTGCCGCTAAAAGCCCCACCTGCATTAGAATCACCAAGAAAATCGTTCTCGGTGCGTCTATGGAAGGATTCGGAAACCTGTTCGCGGTTGAAGCAGAGTTGATGCAGAGTGTCGTTTACACTGGCGAAACCCTTGAAGGAATAGGTGCATTTTTGGAAAAACGAAAACCCGATTATGGCAAGTGAGCTATGAAATGTGTTTTTCTGGCATTTTTCAGTAGAGATTCGGATCGCAAAAAATTGGAGTATAGAGAGTAATTCAATATTTAAAAATTTTTGAAAGGGACATTGCCAAAAGTGACAAAACCCAAAAAAGACAAGATTATTAAATCAGCCATTGCCGTATTTGCTGAAAAAGGTTTCAGGGAGTCCACCCTCTCTGATTTGGCGAAAAAAGCAGGCATCAGCGAGGCGACGCTCTATAATCATTTTCGCAACAAAGAGGAAATACTGTTTTCGATTCCTGTTGGCTATATGAATGATTTTATGGCTAAATTGGAAGAGCAGTTTACCGGTATCAAAAATTCTGAGGAGAAGCTAAGAAAATTTGTCTGGCAACTCCTCTGGTGGAGTCAAAAGCATCAAAGTATCATAAAAATACTCCTGCTCGAAATCCAGCCACATCTCCATTATGGCGAGTCTGAGGTTCATCAGCTTGTACGGCAAATCGGAAATGTTCTGACCGACATCCTGAATGAAGGGAAAAGCTCCGGCACCTTTCGAGCTGAAGTGAACCCCAGGATATTCAGGAAGTTCCTGATCGGAACCATCGACTACCTGTTTCTCACCCGTATTGCGCTCGACAGACCCTTTCAACCGCTTGATGATTACGATAGTCTGGCAGATGCGTTTGTTGCCGCAATAAAGTCCGTTCCAATCCCCGAAACCGTTAATATCGACCAGATTGAGAAAAAGAGAGAGAGAATTCTGCTTGCAGCTGAGGATCTGCTTACCAAAAAGAGTTATGTTCAAATCAGTATTTCTGAAATTGCAAAAAATGCGGGAGTTGCCGAGGGTACCATTTACGAATATTTTAAGAATAAGGAAGATGTCCTTTTCTCACTCTATGAAAATCATATGAAGGATTATTGCGAGACCTTCGCCGCAGCGTTGCATCCCGAAAAAACAGAAACCAAACTAAAACATGTTTTATGGCATTTTCTCAGCTGGGCTGAAAGTCAGCCCCGATGGGCCATGATCTATTTGAGGGATATTATTCCCAACCCCAGGTTTTACCGTTCTGAAAAGCATAAGGTGATGAGGAATCACGTCCGGGAACTCATGCAGATTTTTGAGGAAGGACGGGAAACGGGGGTGTTTCGCATTGATCTGGATCCCTACCTTCTGAGGGGCTTGGTCTTCGGACCTTTACATGCGATGGGCTACAATTGGTCCTCACCTTCTAACGATCATAAGCTTGATAATGACTTGGATGACCTGTACGACCTTATTTTCAGGGCCATAAAAAACCCTGAGTGAAGAATGAAGGGAGAAAAATTGAAATCCCTTTTTTTGAAAGGAGGAATACCTGATGGATTACAGTCTATATAAGTTTATCAAGGTTGAAAGAAAAGGAAAGATATTGTTGCTGACCTTAAACCGCCCTGAACGGTTGAACGCGGTCATAGCCGAAATGCATTCGGAACTGGCCACCATTTTTGCCGATGTTAAAAAGGATCAGGAAGCAGATGTCGTGGTAATTACCGGGGCGGGCAGGGCTTTCTGCGCTGGCGCTGATCTTAATGAACCGATGGATAATGTTGAAGTTGTCAACAAGATCTTTGCAGAGGCGCGGGATATTCTGGTCAACATTCTTGAGGTTGACAAGCCTATCATTTCGGCCGTCAATGGACCTGCTGCAGGTCTGGGTGTTACGCTGGCGCTTTTCGCCGATATTGTGATTGCGTCGGACAAGGCGAAGCTCGGGGATACACACGTCAAAGTCGGACTTGCTGCAGGTGATGGCGGAGCCGTTATATGGCCTTTGCTTGTTGGCGTAAACAAGGCCAAGGAGCTTTTGATGACAGGAGAAGTGATCAGCGCAGAGGAGGCATTACGAATCGGTCTGGTCAACCATGTGGTTCCACATAACGAACTTGATGATTATGTCATGAAAATGGCGCAGGAACTGGGGGCCGGAAATTTGAACGCGATTAAAGCGACTAAAAAATCTGTAAACCTTTATTTGAAATGGATGTTGAACCAGGTTTTTGATTATTCATGCACACTCGAATATCAAAACGCAAGGGATTTAATAGGCAGATGAGCTGTGTGTTTTTGAAAAAATGACATTCTGAAAGGAGGTAACTTTTAATGGATTTTGAATTTTCCAAGGAAGAAAATGAACTTCTGGCAGAAGTACGAGCCTTTCTTAAGAAAGAAACTACACCAAAACTGCTTGAGGAAACAGCTAAATTAGGGTTGATTTACGGAGGGCCCCTTGGACGTGAGTTTATTCATAAATTTGCAGCGAATGGATGGCTCACGTTGAACTGGCCTGAAGAACATGGCGGACTCGGAAAATCCGCCATGCTTAATTTCGCGGTCAGAGAAGAAATGGCTTACGCCAGGGTACCGTTGATCTTTGTTGCCGCCCATATGGCTGGACCCACAATCATGCATTTCGGAAGTGAAGAAATGAAAAAAGAGTGGCTGACGCCAATTGCCAGGGGAGAAGTGGAGTTTGCCCTGGGATATACCGAACCTCAAGCCGGTTCAGATCTCTCAGCGATTGAGATTCTCGCTGAGGATAGAGGTGATCATTTTTTACTGAACGGTCAGAAAACATTCAACACCCATTCTCATGTCGCCGACTACCACTGGCTTGCAGCCATAACCGATCCAGATGCGAAAAGGTACCATGGCATGTCAATGATGATCGTCGATTTGAAGAGTCCCGGGATTACGATCCGTCCTCTGATTACGATGGCGGGCTGGCAGACAAATGAGGTGTTCTATGACGATGTGATTGTTCCTAAAAAAGCCCTTGTCGGGGAAAAGAACCAGGGGTTTTATTACCTGATGGCAGCGCTTGACTATGAAAGAATGTTTCCCCTGGCTGCTTACCAGGTGGTTTACGACAGGGTTGTGGAATATGCCAAGGAGACAATGGTCGAAGGCCGGCCGCTCTCAAAGAACCTCCTGGTCAGGCAAAAACTCGCTCAGTTAGCGATAGCATTCGAAGCCAACAAACTCCTTTATTATCGTCTCGCCTTTATATTGGACAGCGGACAGATTCCAAACTATCAATCTTCCATGCAAAAGCTTTTTGCCACCGAAACAGCCCAACAGGTCGCAAATACCTGTATGGAAGTACTCGGCCTGTATGGACAACTGAAGAAGGGCTCAAAATGGGCTGCTCTTGAGGGTGAAGTTGAGCATTTGTGTCGGACAAGTGTCGTTGAAACCATTTATGCCGGTACCTCTGAAGTCCAGAGAAACATCATCGCCCAGAGGGGGCTTAAGCTTCCTGCCAAATAAAAGGAGAGAAAAAATGGATTTTAATTTGTCTTCTGAACAAAACATTTTAAAAGAAGCGGCGCACAAGCTCCTTGCCAAAGAATGTACCAGCGAATTCGTCCGGAAAATGGCTGAGGACGAAAACGGATATAGCCCCGCCCTTTGGGAAAAAATGGCGGAACTCGGGTGGATGAGTCTCCTCGTGCCTGAATCATACGGGGGATCGGGGGTCAATTTTTTCGACCTGTCACTGATCCTAACGGAAATGGGATATTACGCAATGCCCGGACCCTTTTTCGCAACCGTCATACTGGGTGGGATCCCTGTTTTGGAGGCTGGAAGTGAAAAGCAAAAAGCCGACATTCTGGGTGAGCTTGCAGTTGGTAAACGTCTGCTGACACTTGCTTTGAACGAGCAGGACGGAACCTACTCCCCCAAAGGGATAAACCTTTCTGCAGTTTTAAAAGAGGGTCAATACATTCTGAATGGGAAAAAGCTGTTTGTGCAAGACGCCCACGTGGCAGACACAATTATCTGTGCTGCCAGAACCGATCGGTTTAAGTCGGGTGAACCGGAAGGTATCTCCCTTTTTATAGTAGATGCCGACAAGCCCGGACTTGTCATTGAACCCCTTGATACCATGGCTGGCGACAAGCAGTTTGAAGTGGCATTTAACTCGGTTGCAATTTCCGAAGATAATATACTGGGTGAACCGGGAAAAGCGTGGCCGGTCATTGAAAAAGTCATGTTGATGGCGGCGGTTGCAAAATGTGCCGAGATGAAAGGCGGCGCCCGTAAGGTCATGGACCTTGCCATACCGTATGTAAAAGGCCGTCAACAGTTCGGTCGTGTGGTAGGTACATTTCAAGCCGTACAGCACCACTGCGCCAACATGCTCACCCTGGCAGACACGATTAACTTCATGACAGATCAGGCCGCCTGGAAAATAGACACCGGGCTTTCATTTGAAAAAGAAGCTGCCATGTGCAAAGCCTGGGTTAGTGATTCCTACCGTACCCTTGTGGGACTGGGTCACCAGATAATCGGCGGTCTCGGTTTCATGGAAGAATATGATCTTCAACTTTATTTCAAACGTGCCAGAGAAGCAGTAATGATGTTTGGCAGCGCAGATTTCCACAGGGAACTGGTTGCGCGCGAAATTGGCTTATAACGAATAAGAACAGATTGAGTAAAGCCACAAGCATATCTGCATGTTGGACTCGTCCGTAGAGATAACATTGATGGCACGATTAGTCCAACCGGAGCATATACGCGGCTCATTTGAGCTGGTATTTCCGTTTTTAAAGAACAGGTTTGTGGGGGAATAAACTCACATGCGGATTCAGGGAGCTAGAAACATGGAACCGATAAATTATGTAACGTGTCTGAATGAAATGTATCAAAGCCAGGGGTTTCCGCCTTATCAGTGGTCAAAATTTGAAACAAGCCCGTGGATCCCTTTCAAAAAACCGCTCAACCAGGCATGTATTGGACTGATCAGTTCAGCCGGCATTTTTTTGGATGACCAGGAACCATTTGATTCCTGGGCGGTCAACGATTTAAGTGTCAGGCTGATAAAAACCGACACTCCACATGCGAAGTTCAGACTTCATCACAATTACTTCGATCACAGAGACGCACTGAAGGATTTCAACTGCGTCTTTCCAGTTGATCGCCTTTCTGAACTCGAACGGGAAGGATTCATTGGAAGTTTCGCTCCCAAAGCCGCCACGCTTGGAATGGGACGTTTATACAAACGCACGGCATTGCAGGCCGAGACCGTTCCCAAATTAGTAGAAATAATGAAAGAGCAATCAGTAGATGCGGTATTGCTGGTTGCCGCCTGACCGCTTGATCATCATTCGGTCGGGCTGATAGCACGTACTATTGAAGAAAATGGACTTCCCACAATTTACATAGGATCCTGCCGGGACATGATGAAACGCGTCAAAGCTCCCAGAAACGTCTTTGTCAACTTTCCACTCGGCCGTCCATGCGGCAAACCAAACAACACGCAGATGCAAACGGAAATATTAAAAGACGCGCTTAATTTCCTCAAATCAGCTCAGGAACCTGGCGAATTAATTGATCTATCATATGATTGGGGTAGCGATTTCGATTGGAATGACTATATGAATGATATAAAGGAAATGCTTGAAGAAGAAGGAAGCGAAAAACAGGAATGGAAGCCCGAAAAATAGGATTTAGTTATCGTTTTTGAAACCATTTTTGGTCGTATTTTATACGAAACTCAATCAATATAGTTCATCCGGGCAGCAGGTACTTCCGCATTCCGCGATTATTTGCGCTGCTATGCTCTGAGCTGAGATTGATCGCCAGCACAAACGAATTAAAGGATTTGAAAATGTGCTTATGGCAGCAGGCGAATTCACAGACGTTCGTATCCCGGCTAATTTTGTATCCTGGTTAATATGGACGAACTGCGGTACTTCAGTCATCTCGTATTCGTCGGCCCGATTTCGGATGATGCAGTTTTACTGAAGCAGGAGTTGGATATAAAGTCTTCCTGGAATGATATCAGGCCTTTGCACTTGGGCGTGCCGCGACCGCCGCATGCCACCGCTTGATGTTTCCATGATTTTCGCCGGGCGCCACTTTCACCCATTTGGCAAAATCAATTGTCACAAGGGCGGTGATATCGGCAAATGTAAATTGATCGATAGCGATGTAATCCCGACCTTCCAGACGTTTGTTCAGCGTGTCCAAAAAGTGAGCAAGGCGCTCCTTCCCTCGCAGGGCAAGCTCTGGGATTTGTACATAATTGGTTGGTCCGGTGATTGCCCGATTGGCCATTTTTGGAGATGAGTTACGCAGCGCTTCAGCTACCGCCATTAGGCCTTCAAACTCCACTTTGGCATTCCAGGTAGCAACCAAACCCTTTTCTTCCGGCGTTTTGCCCAAAAGTGAAGGCTCCGGCTTGTAAGCCTCTGCCCACGCTGCGATACCCGCATTCTCTGTCAAAACTGTTCCATCTTCCAGTTTTAAAGCAGGAATGGTACAGCCTGGATTTATCTTTCTATATTCGTCGCTGAGTTGCTCAGCCTTCATCATGTCGATTTGTACGGTCTCTACGTCAATGCCTTTTTCCGCTAAAAGGATGCGGGCACGACGTGGACTCGGTGCTGATGTAAAATCATAAAGTATAATAGCCACAAAAATTTCCTCCTTGTTGGATCTTGAATTCGGCATAAGTCGAAGTTGATCTTCAGATAGTATTAACCATTCGTTAAACCTAAATCAAGGTCAAGTTATGCCCCTCAAGGGAATTGAAAGAATATATGTATCTATTCAGTTTGATTTCCACTCAGCCCCGAAGGTATTGTGTTTCAAGAACCCTGGAAGCCATGGATGGCTTCCAGGAGCTCCAGGAGGATTCATGCGTTTCTTGAAGCACAATACCTTTGGGGCGTGAATAGCTTTCCAACGGGCCTACAGCCCGCCTCAATTCTCAAGCAACAACCGAAAAATGACCGGTTGTTGCTTAAAAGTTACGAACATATTATTTAGATCAGATGGGTTGATGCCACGTTTTGCAACCATTATAGGACCTAACCAACTGGAAGAAGAAGACTTTTGGTGAACCTCTGAGTTTTTGTTATTTGCCACAAGGCCTCAAAAAATGTTAAATTAACACTCAATGTCGTTAACTTACGGGGCTTTTCTCAATTGTCAGAGCACCATAGGGGTGTCATTTCAAGAACCTTGGAAGCCATGGATGGCTTCCCGGAGCTCCAGGATGGATTTATGCGTTTCTTGAAA
>Ga0180009_10001996_pt1 | contig 24149 bp, 10 predicted proteins | sample OS_PC_MetaG_FD_123537 | JGI IMG/M metagenome (GOLD analysis project Ga0180009, IMG submission 123537) | Groundwater microbial communities from the Aspo Hard Rock Laboratory (HRL) deep subsurface site, Sweden - OS_PC_MetaG | ecosystem: Environmental > Aquatic > Deep subsurface > Groundwater...
AAGTACGCGTACTAGGGAAGACCCCTCTGCCGGGTGAGACCGGCAGAGGGATGACAGCGGACACAATTTCGACGGCACAACCGAAGGCTTTGCATTCAATATTTTTGGTGTTACTATGCCTCCTCGGCAATCCCGGCTGAGGGGGCTCCTCATTTAATGCTGCATTTTCAAACCGGTTCGCCAGGCGGAGTCCCTCACAACCCAAACGGGAAGTTCTTCCACCAGAAGGAACGACTTTGATCATCAAGCATTACCTCCAGTTGCTGGTCCACCACCGGAAACTCGCCATCAGGATCGTCCTGACCACCACCCTGGTGACCTTGGCGCTGAGCCTGCTGCTGCTGTTCATCATGCCCAAGTACACCAGCACCGCCAGCGTGGCCATGCTCCCCACCGACCCCGAGTTGGCCTTCACCAGCAGCTGGATGGGAGCGAGCCAGTACAACCCCACGGCCTTCATGGCCCAGACCCAGGTGGAATACCTGATCAGCAAGCCGGTCGCGGAGATGACGCTCCAGAAGCTCGCGGCCGAGATGGAGGCCATGCCCAAGCCCACCGGCCTGAGGGCTGCGGTCATCAACGGGATCAAGAGCCTCAAGCTGGCCTATTACTGGACCTTCAACACCCTGAACTCCGGCAAGTTCGTACCTCTGACCGCCTACGAGGCCAACCTGGTCCTGCTGCGCAAGGGCGTCAAGATCGAGATGATCGAGGGCTCGTTCGTCATGCAGATCTCGGTGACGCTGCCCGACGCCAAGATCGCCGCCAAGGCGGCGACCTACCTCGCCGAATCCTACCAGGACCGGATCAGCGAGCAGTTCTCGGTGGCCGGCGCCCAGCTCCAGGACTTCTTCGACCTGGAGATCGCCAGGAAACAGGAGGAACTCGACGATCTGGTCGCCCAGGAGATCGCCCTCAGCAAGGAACTGGGGCTGCTCTCCATCCAGGAGCAGCGGGAGTTCATCCAGACCTCCCTGGATGCCGAGCAGGCGGCGCTGTCCTCCGCTGCGGTCAACCTCGCGGTTCTCGATGCGAAGCTCGACGCCTACGCGGGGCAGGCGGGGACCGTCAAGCTCCAGCAGGTGCTCAACCAGATGGATCAGGACCTCGCACTCGAGTCGGTGCAGCGCGAGGTCCTGGAGACCAGCATCGCCGCCCATCGCGCCAACATCGAAGGCCTGAGCGCCGAGCTCGAGAGTCTGGCCGAGAGAGAGGAGCCCCTGCTGCGCCTGACCAAGCAGCGGGAGACCGCCGAGGCCGCCCTGCGGGACCTTCACCTGAAGCAGATGCAGGTCTACCTGGCGACCTATTCGTCGCTGTCCCAGGTCAGGGAGATCAGCCCGGCCGAGGTGCCGCTGTATCCCAGTTCGCCCGAGATCCTGGTCTACACCGTGCTGGCCTTCATCGGGGGCATCTTCATCGCGGTCTTCTGGCTGGTGGCCATCGACACCACCACCGACAGGGTCCAGACCTTTTCGGACCTGCACACCATCGCCGGACGCAAGGCCCTGGGCTTCCTGGGCCCCCACACCGTCATGCAGGCGAAGGGGAAACCCTACCGGTTCTTCAAGAAGAAGGACTTGCTGGAAGGCTGCATCCCCGACCTGATGCACCGGCTGGGAAGGCACGGGACCTCGCCCGCCGCACCGGTGGACGTGGTCGCGTTCGGTCCCGAGGGGACCGGTGCGGACTGCGCGGTGACCATGGCCTCGGCCTTCGGCAAGGAGGGGCGTCAGGTGGTCTGCATCCTGCCCGCGGGGCAACCGCTGCCCCGGCCCTGTTGTGGACTCGAAGGGCGGGTCACCTTCGCCCAGGCGGGGGCGGTCCCGGACAGGCCGGGGGCCGTCTACCTCGCCGTGAGGGATGACCTGACGCCCTGGGATCGCCTGCAGGCCGGATCGGGGACCGACGACGTCTTCGTGTGCGCCGTCGCCGCAGGAGCCCTGACCCACAACAGGCTTGAGGGGTACCTGGAATCTGCCGAACAATCGCCGGCAGGCAGGGTCGAGTTCGTGCTCGTGTCCGCCTAGGGGGAGAACCACCGGGAAGCGGCAGGATCGGCCTGGCGTTTCCCGGTTTTTTTTTGGAAGTGGTCGGAGGGGATCCACAGGTCGGATCCCGTGACCAAGGGGAGTTGCATCCGTCATGAGCCATGGACTGAATGGACCCAGGCCCGGCCTGGAGGATTTCCGGGATTATCCCGAGCGCTGGACGAATCTGATCGAGGCCCTGCGCTACCGCATGGAGACCCAGGGGGACCGGGTCTGCCACCTCTACCTGGCCGACGGCAAGGACGAGGCGGACTCCTTGACCTTCACCTCCCTGTACGAGAACGCCCGCACCATCGGGGCCTGGATCCAGCAGAATGGATTGAAGGGCAAGCCGATCCTCCTCATGTACCCGCCGGGACTCGACTTCATCCGGGCCTTCTACGGTTGCCAGTTCGGCGGCGCCATCGCGGTGCCGGCCTATCCGCCCCGCTCCAAGCGGGCCGACAGCCGCATCGACGCCATCGTCCAGGACGCCATGGCGGCGGCCGTGTTCACCAACACCGCCGCGCAGGAGGCCACCCAGGCCCAGATGGAGGCCAGCGGCCTGACCGTCACGGTGACGGACACCCTGGAGAGCGACACGGGCGCCTGGAGGGATCCCGGCCTCGACCATGACAGCGTCGCCCTGCTCCAGTACACCTCGGGTTCGACCAAGGCGCCCAAGGGCGTCATGGTCACCCACGGCAATCTCCTGCACAACGTCCAGTCCATCGCCTTCCACGGCGACATGTCCGTCCGCACCACCATGTGCGTGTGGATCCCTTTCTTTCACGACATGGGGCTCGTGTCCGGCGTGGCCATCCCGGTCATCATGGGGGGCGACTGCGTGGTCATGGCCCCGGCGGCCTTCCTGCAGAAGCCCGTGCGCTGGCTCCAGGCCATCGGCAAGTACCGGGTGGAATCCTCGCCCGCGCCCAACTTCGCCTACGACCTCTGCGTGGAGATGGTCACCCCCGAGGAGTGCGCCTCACTGGATCTGAGCAACTGGCGCATGGGCTGGAACGGGGCCGAACCCATCCGGGCGGCCACCCTCTACGAGTTCGTGGACAAGTTCAAGTCCTCCGGTCTGCAGCCGGGCGCCCTGTCTCCCTGCTACGGCATGGCCGAGACCACCCTCTGCGTGTCCTCCTCGGGCTTCCTGAAGCCGTTCCGCACGGTGTTCGCCAGCAGGAAGGACCTCGAGCAGAACCGGCTGGTGCTGACCGCCGATCTGGGCGAGGCATCCGTGGAACTGGCGAGCTCCGGATTTATCAGCCGGGACCAGGAGGTCCGAATCGTGGATCCGGCCACCCTGGAGGCCTGCCCTCCCGAGGTCATCGGCGAGATCTGGGTCAAGGGTCCCAGCGTGGCCCGGGGCTACTGGAAGCGCCCCGAGGAGACCGAGGAGACCTTCGGCGCCAGGGTCGCCGGCACCGGGGAAGGCCCGTTCCTGCGCACGGGCGACCTGGGCTTCCTTCACCAGGACGAGATCTACGTCACCGGCCGGCTGAAGGACCTGATCATCATCAGCGGACGGAACGTCTATCCCCAGGACGTGGAATACGTCACGACCCAGAGCCATCCGGCCCTGCAGCCCAACAGCTGCGCCGCCCTGGCCCTGGAGATCGACGGCCACGAGACCCTCGCGGTCATGGCCGAGATCAACCGCATGCACCGGAAGGACCTGGACCAGGAGGCGGTCTTCCAGGCCATCAGGTCGGCCATCTCCGAGGAATTCGACGTCGCGGTGCAGACCATCGGCCTGGTCAGTCCCTACCAGGTCCCCAAGACGTCCAGCGGCAAGATCGCCCGCCAGATCTGCAAGCGCATGTACCTGGCCGGCGAGCTGGGCCTGATGGGCGAGTGGAAGGCCGAGACCCATTTCGTCGAGGACGGGCCGGCGGTGGGCGGCCTGCAGGCCAGGCTGGCCCAGGGTTCGGCGCGGGAGCGCAAGCGGTTCCTGGTCCAGTTCCTCCAGGAAACCGTCGCGAAGATCCTGGGCCTGCCCGATAAGCCCGCCCCGAGCCTGGGCTTCGCCTCCATGGGCGTGGACTCCATGATGGCCGTGCGCTTGGCCAAGCGGCTGCAGGCCGAACTGGGGCCGGACGTGAACCTGCCGGCCACCCTCCTGTTCGACCGGCCCAACATCTCCGAACTGGCGGACTTCCTCGAGGGCTTCGTCTACCGGGAGGCCGCCTCCGCGGTGACCGCGAGCTCCGCCGGCGTCGCATCCGTGCGTTCGCCCATCGCGGTGGTGGGCCTGAGCTGCCGCTTCCCCGGCGCCCGGAACGCCGGGGAGTTCTGGGACCTGCTGGACCGGGGCGGGGACGCCATCGGCCAGGTGCCGCCCGATCGCTGGGACATCGACGACTACTACGACCCCGACCCGGACGCCCCCGGCAAGATGGCCACCCGGTTCGGGGGCTTCATCGAGGACATCGACCGGTTCGACGGGGGCTTCTTCGGGATCAGCCCACGGGAAGCGGCGAGCCTCGATCCCCAGCAGCGCCTTCTGCTGGAGCAGACCTGGCTGGCCCTCGAGGACGCGGGCATCGCCGCCGGCAGCCTGCGGGGCAGCCGCACGGGCGTCTTCGTGGGGCTGAGCACCCACGACTACTTCGAGATGGTCCGCTGGATGGGCGAGTCGAAGATCGACGCCTACCAGGCCACCGGGTCGGCCGGCAGCGCCGCCGCCGGACGCCTGTCCTTCTTCTTCGGGTTCAAGGGTCCGGCCCTGGCCATCGACACCGCCTGCAGTTCCTCGCTGGTGGCCCTGCACGAGGCCTGCGAGAGCCTCAAGCGGGGCGAGAGCGACCTGGCGGTGGCAGGCGGGGTCAACGCCATCCTCACTCCGGGGCTGAACATCAGCTTCTCGAGGGCCCGCATGCTCTCGCCAGACGGCCGCTGCAAGACCTTCGACGACGCGGCCGACGGCTACGTCCGCGGCGAGGGCTGCGGCATGGTCGTCCTCAAGCGCCTGAACGACGCCCTGCGCGACCGGGACCGCATCCACGGCATCATCCGCGGCAGCGCGGTCAACCAGGACGGGGACAGCTCGGGGCTGACCGTACCCAACGGGCCCAGCCAGCAGGAGGTCATCGCCTCCGCCCTGAAGGACGCGGGCGTCGCGCCCGAGGCCGTCGGCTATCTCGAGGCCCACGGGACGGGCACCACCCTGGGCGATCCCATCGAGGTCCAGGCGGCCGCGGCCGCCCTGGCGTCCGGGCGCAAGCCGGATGCCCCGCTGTGGATCGGCTCGGTCAAGACCAACATCGGGCACCTGGAAGCCGCCGCGGGCGTGGCCGGTCTGCTCAAGGCCCTGCTCTCGGTCAAGCACGGGCGGATCCCGCGCACCCTGCACTTCCGGACCCCGAACCGTTACGTCCCCTGGTCGGACCTGGCGGTCAAAGTGGCCGCCGAGCCGGTGGCCTGGGACACCGGAGAGGGCTCCCGCCTGGCGGGCGTCAGTTCCTTCGGCTTCAGCGGCACCAACGCCCACGTCGTGGTGGAGCAGCCCCCGGAGGCCAACGGCAACGGGGACGCTGCGGAGGCCGCCGGATCGGCGGGCCTGCTCACCTTCGGGGCCCGGACGGGCGAGGATCTGCCCCGGGTGGCCGCGGCCTACCGGGAGGCCGTCGCCGGCCTCGATCCGGCCAGGGTGCGCGACCTCGTCTACACCGCCAACACCGGGGGCAACCGGTTCGATCACCGGGCGGCGGTGGCCTTCGGTTCGACCGAGGAACTGCTCGACGGTCTGCAGGCCCTGACCGATGGCAAGAACCATCCCCGGGTGGTCACGGGCACGCCCCTGTCCTCCGACCTCCAGCCCGAGGTCGCCTTCGTCTTCACCGGCCAGGGGTCCCAGTACCTGGGCATGGGCAAGGCCCTTTACGATGCCCACGAGGTGTTCCGCCTGACCCTCGACCGTTGCGCCAAGGTTTTCGATGACCTGCGGGGCGAGACCAGGCCCCAGCCCCTGCTCGCGGTGATGTTCGGGGATGATCCCGAACTGCTCAAGCAGACCGGCTACACGCAGCCCGCCCTGTACGCCCTGGAGGTGTCCCTGGCCGCCCTGTGGGAGAGCTGGGGGATCAAGCCCGACGTGGTGCTGGGCCACAGCGTGGGAGAGGTGTCGGCCGCCTGCGTGGCCGGGGTCTTCACCCCCGAGGAGGGGATGCGCCTGATCGCCGAGCGGGCCCGCCTGATGGGCGGCCTGCCGGCCGGGGGCGCCATGGCCTCGATCCAGGGGACTCCCGAGGAGGTCGCAACCGCCGTCGCCGGCTTCGACGGCCTGGACGTCGCCGCCTTCAACGGGCCCGAGACCGTGGTCAGCGGCGCGGCCCACCTCGTGGACGCCCTCTGCGAGAAGCTGCGCGCCGAGGGCGTCCGCTGCACCGTCCTGAAGACCTCGCACGCCTTCCACAGCCGCCTGATGGATCCCATCCTCGAGCCGTACGCGGAATTCGCCGCCACGGTGGCGACCTCGCCCCTGTTGATCCCCCTGGTCAGCAACCTCACCGGGGAGATCGTGGAGAAGGGCGGAACCATCGAGCCGGGCTACTGGGCCGATCACATCCGCCATCCCGTCCAGTTCACCCGCAGCATCGCGGCCCTGGCCGAGCGCGGGGTCGGGGCGGTCCTCGAGGTGGGTCCCCACCCGGTGCTGGTGACCATGGGCCAGCAGTGCTGGCCGCCGCAGAAGCAGGATGGTTCGGCGACCGAGTCCCCGGTCTGGGTGGCCTCGCTGCGCCGCGACCAGCCCGCCGACCGGCAGGCCCTCAAGGCCGCCGGGCACCTGTTCACCGGCGGGGTCATACCCGATTTCTTCCGGATGGAGGGCGGCGCCTTGCACCGCCGCCGCCGCACGGCCCTGCCGCCCTACCCCTTCAACCGCAAGCGCCACTGGGTGGAGATTCCCGAGGACCGGCGCGGCAGCCGGGACCGGCTGGGCGGGTACCTGTACCGGACGGTCTGGCGGCCGGCCGACCCTGAGGCGGCTGCGGCCGTCCCGGGCCGCTGCCTGGTGCTGGGCGGAGAAGGCGAACTCGCTGACGGCGTCCTGGAGGCCCTGAGGGCCGCGGGGTGCGCCTGCGAGACCGCGGCAAGCCCCCTGGGAATGCCCGAACGACCCGAACGCGACGAGGCCCTCGCCGCGGTCCAGGCCTGGCTCGCCGCCGCGCCTGCCGATTCACGGGGCCTGATCCTCCACCTGGGCGGAGTCGACCATCCCGATGCCGAGTCCTTCGCCGGGTTGCAGGACGCGGGGCGCGCCGGCGTGGAATCGGCACTGGCGGTCGTCCAGGTCATGATGGGCGCCGGATCGCCGGCCCGGCTCTGGATCGTCACCCGGGGCACGCAGGCCGTCGCCCAGGGGGACCGGATCCTGCCGGCCCAGGCTCCCCTGTGGGGGCTGGGCAAGGTCGTCGGGGCCGAACACCCCGAACTGTGGGGAGGACTGGTCGACCTGGATCCCGCCGGCGAGGCGGGGGCCGACGCCCGCCGGATCACGGCCGCGGTGACCGCCGGGGACCATGAGGATCTGATCGCCTATCGCGGGGACGTGCGCCACGTCGCCAGGCTCGAGTCCCTGGAACTGCCGGCGTCCACCGGCGCCTTCGCCGTCGACGCGGCCGGGACCTACCTCATCACCGGCGGCCTCGGGGCCCTCGGCCTGCAGACCGCCCGCCGCCTGACCGAACGCGGCGCCAGGCACCTGGTCCTGACCGGTCGCAGCGGACCCGGGGAAGCTGCGGCGGCAGCCGTGGCGAAGCTCGAGGAATCAGGCTGCTCGGTGCGGATCATCCGGGCGGACGTGGGCACCGAGGAGGGCGTGTCCGGCTTGCTTGACGCCGTCGCCGCCGACGGAGCGCCGCCCCTGGTGGGCGTCGTCCACGCGGCGGGGGTGGCCGACGTCCGGCCCCTGGGCGACATCGACGGGCCCGCTCTGCGATCGGTCCTGGCGGCCAAGGTCCACGGGGCCTGGTTGCTGGACCACCTGACCCGCAGGCGGGGGATCGAGCTGTCCCTGTTCGTCTGCACCTCGTCCATCGCGGCGGTCTGGGGGGGGCACGGCCAGGGCCACTACGCCGCGGCCAACGCCTTCCTCGATTCCCTGGTCGCCCGGCGGCGCGCCGACGGGCTGGCCGCCACCGCCATCGACTTCGGCCCGGTGGCCGGCGAGGGCATGGCCGCATCCGCCGAGGCCGGGGCCTGGCTGGAGAGCCGAGGCCTGCGCCTGGTGTCGCCCAGGCTGGGCCTGGACGCCCTGGAGATCCTGGCGGCCGCCGGCGAGTCGGCCGTCGTGGCCGGGGTGAACTGGCCGGTCTTCCGCGCCCTGGCGGAGAGCCGGCGACCCCAGCCCCTGCTGTCGCTCATGCCGCTGGATGGGCCCGGCGAGGCCGGAGGCGCGGCGTCGCCGGATGCGGCGGATGCCTCGGCGCTGGCCAGGCGCCTGGCCGCGGCGGCGGCCCAGGACCGGGAAGAGATCCTGACCGAGGCCATCACCGCCATCGCGGCGGAAGTCCTGCACCAGTCCGCGGGGGACATCGGCCCCGAGACCGGATTCTTCGACCTGGGCATGGATTCGCTCATGGCGGTGGAGTTCCGCAACCGCCTGGAGAAGGCCCTCGGCTCCAGGCTCCCGGCCACCCTGGTCATGGACCGGCCGCACATCGCGGCGGTGGCATCCCACATCCTCGAGGACGTCCTGAAGCTCGAGGACGCCGCCGTCGCCGCCGGATCGGCGACGGCCGCCCTGGCGGGCGACGACCCCGTCGCGGTCATCGGTCTGAGCTGCCGGTTCCCCGGGGCGCCCGACGCCCGCGCCTTCTGGAAGCTGCTCCGCGATGGCGTCGACGCCATCGGAGAGATCCCCGCCGACCGCTGGGACGTCGACGAGTACTACGACCCCGATCCGGACGCCCCCGGTTCCATGTACACCCGCTGGGGCGGGTTCATCGAGGACATCGACCAGTTCGACGCCCGGTTCTTCGGCATCTCGCCCCGCGAAGCGACCACCATGGATCCCCAGCACCGTCTGCTCGCCGAGCAGACCTGGACCGCCCTGGAGGACGCGGGGATCGTGCCCCAGGACCTGGCCGGTTCACGGACCGCCGTCTTCGTGGGCATCACCTCGCCCGACTATGCCAGCCTAATCAAGGCCGGAGCCGAAGGGCCCGATTCCTACTTCGTCACCGGCAACGCTCCCAACGCCGCGGCCGGCCGCATCAGCTACCTGCTGGGGCTCGAGGGGCCGGCCATGGCCCTGGACACCGCATGCAGTTCGTCCCTGGTGGCCGTGCACCAGGCCATCGGCAGCCTGCAGCGCGGCGAGACCGAGCTGGCCCTGGCCGGCGGCGTCAACCTGATCATCGATCCGGCCGGGATGGTCGCCACCAGCCGGGCGCGGATGCTCGCCCCGGACGGCCGCTGCAAGACCTTCGACGCCCGGGCCGACGGTTATGCCCGCGGCGAGGGCTGCGGCATGGTGGTTCTCAAGCGCCTCGCCGATGCCCGCCGTGACGGGGACCGCGTGCTGGCGGTCATCCGGGGGGCGGCCGTCAACCAGGACGGACGCAGCAGCGGCTTGACCGTCCCCAACGGCCCGGCCCAGGAGCGGGTCATCCGCGCAGCCCTGGACCGCGCCCGCATCGCCCCTGCCGAGGTGGATTACCTCGAAGCCCACGGCACGGGCACGACCCTGGGCGACCCCATCGAGGTCCAGGCCGCCGCCGCGGCCCTGGGCGCCGGGCGTCCGGCCGATCACCCGCTGCTGCTGGGGTCGGTCAAGACCAACATCGGCCACCTCGAGTCGGCCTCGGGCATCGCCTCGCTCATCAAGGTCGTGCTGGCCCTGCATCACCAGACCCTGCCCCGGCATCTGCACGTCCTGAATCCGAACCCCCACGTCCGGTGGGACGAACTGCCGGTGCAGATCCTGACCGAGGAGCGGCCCTGGCTCCGCGGGGAGCGTCCGCGCATCGCCGGCATCAGTTCCTTCGGCGTCAGCGGCACCAACGCCCACCTGGTGGTGGCCGAGGCGCCCCCCGCCGAATCCGCGGCCGCAGCCTCGCCGGCGGCGGCCCCGTCCCCGGGCCTGATGCCCCTGTCGGGCCGCACCGAAGCCGCCCTTGCGGCCCAGGCGGCGGCCTATCGTGAAGTTCTCGACGGCGAGACGGCCCTCGATCCCGCCGATCTCGGCTTCGCGGCGGCGACCCGGCGCTCGCACTTCGAGCACCGGGCCGGTCTGATCTGGGCCGACCGTGAGGAACTCGCCGGTCAGCTTTCGGCCCTGGCGGCAGGTGAGCCGGCGGAAGGTCTGGTCACCGGGAGGTCCCTCCTCATGGGCCGCAAGGCCCGCATCGCCTTCCTCTTCACGGGCCAGGGGTCCCAGTACCCGGGCATGGGCCGGGATCTCTACGAGCAGGAACCTGTCTTCCGCGAGACCCTGGACCGCTGCGCCGCCGTGTTCGACCGCATCCGCGATCCGGGGCTTGCTCCGGGCCTGCTGGAGGTCATGTTCGGCGACGACCCCGAAAGCCTCCGGCAGACCGGCTACACCCAGCCCGCCCTGTTCGCCCTCGAGGTGTCCCTGGCGGCCCTGTGGCGCAGCTGGGGCGTGGAGCCCGCCGTGGTCATGGGCCACAGCGTGGGCGAATTCAGCGCCGCCTGCACCGCCGGGGCGTTCGGTCTCGAGGACGGCATGGCCCTGATCGCCGAACGCAGCCGCCTCATGCAGGCCCTGCCCTCCGGCGGGCAGATGGCCTCGATCCTGGCCGACCGCGAACGGGTGGAGCAGGAAACCGCCACGGATCCCGAGCTGTTCGTCGCCGCCTACAACGGACTGGAAACGGTCCTGAGCGGGCCCGAAGACGCCGTCCAGGCCGCGGTCGCCAGGTTGTCGGCCGAAGGCTTCCGCTGCACCCTCCTGAAGACTTCCCACGCCTTCCACAGCGATCTGATGGAGCCGGCGCTGGAACCGTTCCGCGCCTTCGCCGGGACCATCTCCTACCGGCCCCTCGGGCTCAGGCTGATCAGCAACGTCGGCGGGACCGTGCTTGACCGGGGCCACGTCTTCACGGCCGACTACTGGGCCGACCACATCCGCCGGCCGGTGGATTTCGCCGGCAGCATCGCCGCCCTGGCCGGCCTGGAATGCCAGGCGATCCTCGAACTCGGGCCGCACCCGGTGCTGTCCACCATGGGCCAGCAGTGCTGGCCGCAGGCGGCCGGTGGGGGAGCGGGTCCGGTCTGGGCGGCCTCCCTGCGCCGCGAGCATCCCGGGAACAGGGAGATCCGCCAGGCGGCGGCCCGGCTGTTCGCCCACGGCCTGCCCCTGGACTTCACCGCGCTGCTGGGGGACCGCAGCGCTTCCGCTCGTGGCCTGGACCTGCCGACCTACCCCTTCCAGCGGCAGCGGTACTGGGTCGAGACCGCGCCGAAGGACCCCGTCGGCGGTCCCGCGGCCGGGCGTTTCCTCTACCGGATCCGGTGGGATTCCGCCGGCCCCGCAGAGATCGACCGGGGCCGTTTCCAGGGCAGGACCTGGGTGGTCCTGGGAGGCAAGACGGGCGTCACGGGCGCCCTGGCCGCCGCCCTGGAGAAGGCCGGCGCCCGGGTGGTCAGCCTGGCCTGGCCGGGGCCATCCGGTCTCGACGAGACCCTGCTCGGGTCGGTGCTGGCGGCCGGGGCCGATCCCGACCATCCCCTGGGAGGGATCGTCCACATGTGGGCGGTCGATGCCGGTTCACCGAGCGACCTCGGCGCGCTGCAGAAGGTCCAGGAACAGGGCGTCCTCAGCGCCTTGACCGTGGCCCAGAGCCTCATCGAGGTGGGGATCCAGGCGCCGCTGTGGGTGGTCACCCGCGGCGCCCTGGGCGTCGGGACGGGGGACCGCATCCACCCCGAGCACGCACCCCTGTGGGGGCTGGGCAAGTCCATCGCCCTGGACCATCCGGACATCCGCGGGGGACTGGCGGACCTGCCGGCCACCGGCCCGCAGGCCGAGGATTCGGGGGCCCTCGCCGCGCTGCTGATCGAGACCTTCGGGGCGGACGACGGCGAGGATCAGGTGGCCATCCGGGGCGGCCGCCGCTGGGTCGCGCGTCTGGTGCCCGTGGCGGAGGAACCGTCCGGACAGATCGCACCCGATCCGCAGGGGACCTACCTGATCACCGGCGGACTCGGCGCGGTCGGCCTGCGCGCCGCCCGCCGTCTGGCCGAGCGCGGGGCCGGCACCCTGGTTTTGACCGGGCGCAGCGAACCCGGTCCCGAGGCCGGAGCGCGGATCGCGAAGATCGAGGCCCTGGGCTGCACCGTGCGGACGGTCGCCTGCGACGTGGCCGAACCCGCCCAGGTGACGGCTCTTTTCGGGAAAATCGCCGAAGCCGGCCTGCCTCCGTTGCGCGGCATCATCCACGCCGCCGGCGTGAGCCGGCTGGGAGAGTTCATCGCCCTGCGGCCCGACGGGTTCTCTGCTGTCATGGCTCCCAAGGTCAAGGGCGCCTGGCTGCTCGATCGCGAGGTCAGGTCCCGCAACCTGAAGCTCGACCTGTTCGTGTGCCTGTCCTCGGTGGCGGCCGTCTGGGGCGCACCGAACCAGGCGGATTACGCGGCGGCCAACAGCTTCCTCGACGCCCTGATGGAGCGGAGGCGGCGCGACGGTCTGGCCGGGGCCGCCGTCCAGTTCGGTCCCCTGGGCGGAGGCGGCATGGCCGCCGATCCGGCCGGCTCGGCCCAGCTCAAGCAGCTGGGATTCCGGGCCCTGCGGCCCCGGGTCGCCCTGGACGTCCTGGAGGCGGTCGCGACCGCCGGTTCAGGCCCCATGGCCTGCTTCGACGTGGACTGGGACGTGTTCAAACCCCTGGTCGAGGCTCTCGGCCGCCTGCCTCTGCTGACGGAGGTCGGGCCCGCCTCCGCCGCCGGGGACCCGGCGGCCGCGGGCGGGGCCATGGCCGGTCTGCTGGCTGCCGACGAGTCCGAGCGGGTCGACTTGCTGGCGGGCATCATCCGCAGCGAGGCGGCCCTGGTGCTCAAGATCGATCCGGACCTGATCGAGGATGATCAGTCCTTCTTCGATCTCGGACTCGATTCCCTGATGACCCTGGATCTCATCAACCGCCTGGGACGGCGCCTCGACGATGCGCGCTTCTCCTCGGGCATGGTCTACCAGCATTCCACGCCGCGGGCCCTGGCGCGGGCCCTGGCCGGAGAACTCGGCCCCCGGCAACCCGGCGCAGCGGAATCCGGTGCGCCCGCCGAAGCCCAGCCTCCGCGTCGGACGGCAGGGGCGCCCCGCCGCGGCACGCCCTACCGCTACCGGAGGTTCGCGCCGGAAGACAAGGGAGACCTGGTGTCCCTGTTCGGTACCGTGTTCGGGGCCGAGGTCGGCCGCAACATGCAGGCCGTCTTCGACTGGAAGTACCTGGAGAACCCCCTGACGCCGGATTCCGGCCCCCTGATCGACGTCCTGGATCACGAGGGCCGCGCCGTCGGCATGAACGGGGCCATCTGGACCCGCTTCCAGGTCGGCGGGGAGGAGAGGCCGGGCATCTGGAGCTGCGACTCCCAGGTGCATCCGGAGCACCGCAAGGCGTCCGTCGGGTTCTTCCAGCACGTGGAGGCGTCCACTCCCGTCCTGAAGCTGGGAACGCCCAACGAGGCGATGTTCAAGCTGGCGTCCTCGGCCGAAGGGGTCGTCGATCTCGGCCGGTTCGTGAACCTCAAAGCCTTCCTGAGGCTGGGCTCGCTGCTGAAGTCCGAGGGATACAATCCCCTGCTCGCCGGCGCGGGGGGGCTCGCCAACAAGCTGCTGGCCGGCGTCCAGGGCGCATTCGTCCAGCCGCGCACGGCCGCGGACGTCGCGGTCGGGGTGATCGGGGGGTTCACTCCCGAGTTCGACGAGCTCTGGGACCGGGCCGGCGCCGGATACGGCGGCATCATGGTCCGGGACGCGAACTTCCTCGGCTGGCGTTTCGACCGCTGCCCCACGCGCACGTACACCCGGTACGAAGCGAGACGAGGCGGCAGTCTGGTCGGCTACCTGGTGACCCGCGAGTTCGTCAAGAACGGCAGCCGCCGCGGCCTGATGGTGGATTACCTCATCGAGCGCGACGACCTGGCGGCGCTGGACGCGCTGGTCCAGCAGGCCATGCGCGACTTCCGCGGCCGGGGGGTGGAACTGGTGACGTTCGCCATGGGTGAAAGGCAGCTGGACCACATCAGCCGCCTGCGCCGCCACGGCTTCTACTTCACCAAGACGGGCCGCCACGTGGTGGCGGGGAAGGCGGGAGGAGGCGGATCCGTGGCCGGGATCGCCGACTGGTTCTTCACCTGGGCCGATTCCGACGCCGACGTCGCGTCCCAGGAAGGGGGGACGTAGACCGGCGACGTAGCCGGAATCAGCGTCCGAGCAGCTTGCGCCCCACCCGGCGCAGGTTCTTGGGCAGCACCGCCTCGTAGACCTTCTGGGTGCGGAACAGCAGATGGTTGGCGCGCCGCAGGCGAGCCAGCTCGCCGGCGAAGTCATCGCCTTCGGCGGCGATGCGCTGATCTATCAGTTCCAGCGCCCGCCGGTACAGGGCCAGGTCCGGGGCCGCCTGCCGGGCGATCTCCTCGCGCAGCTGCGTCGACGGCGTGAACTTCCGGGCTCCCTTGACCGCCATGTTCTTGCGGATCGAAACGACGGGCTTGCGCCAGCCCAGCCTCCTCTTCATCAGCAGCAGACACTCGTCGAAACGGTCGAGCACGCCGGGGATGTCGAATGCCTCGAGGTTGGCCAGGGCCCGGGCGAGGGCGTCGTCCGGCAGGGGGTCCAGCCGCTTGCCCTCGATGATGTTGGCCGAGAGGTAGCCGCTGATCTGGGCCGTCTGCAGGTTGAGGGAGTTGCTTGCCACCCGGTACTCGAGATGGGCCTCCAGGGACGCCAGGGCTTCCGGTGGATAGGTGACCACGCGCGAGCCTCGGCCCGCCAGGTGCTTGTACTCGGACAGGAACCGGGCCACCGGGTCACGCAGCAGCGTGACCAGGCAGTACGGGCCGGGCAGGGCGTCCTGGATGCCGAAGGCGACGTGGCCCCGCAGGCACTGGACGCCGGCCTTCTCCTGGGGAGACATGGCCAGGAAGCGCTCCTGGCTGGCCAGGTGGTTGAAGCCGACGCCCACGATGCGGTTCCGTGGGTACTGGCGGTTGATGATCCCGTTGATGGTCGAGCCGCCGGTCTTGGGGACGTGGATGAAGACCGCGGTCGGTTGCTCGCCGGCCCTGGACGGGGTGGATGGATTGGCTTGGGACATGGCTGGCCGGTGCTCCTTGGCGAAGGTCGGGCGGGGCGTTCCCGCCGGGATCGTGGGTATGCGTTACCGCAGCTTGCGAAGGGCCCGGCGCAAAGGCCCGGGAACCCATCGCTGGTAGTTCCGCTGGAAGGTGATCAACCTGCCGTTCTTGCGCTTGAAACGGGCGAGTTCCTCGGCGAAATCCGGACCCTGGGCCGCCAGATCGCGTTCCAGCCTCTGCTCGGCGTAGGCGTAGAGCTTGCGGTCCAGCTCGACGTGGTCGAACAGCCGTCGCCGGTCCGCTTCGGAGATGTCCCCCGCCGGCTGAGGCGCCTTGTTCACGTTCTCGCGCAGGTAGTGGATGCTCTTTTCCCAGCCCAGCTTCCGCTTCATCAGGACCAGGGATTCGTCGAAGCGCGGCAGCACCCCCGTGACCACGCAGTGGCGGTCCAGGTTGGCGATGGCCTGCTCGAGCGCGTCGGGGGGCAGGGGCGGCAGGGGAACCGTCAGTTCGCCCAGCGGCAGGAACCCGCCGGCCTGACGCACCTGCCAGTTCAGGGCGCCCGCGGCGATGCAGTGGTCGAGGTAGGCGCCGAACGAGGCGAGGGCCTCGTCGGGGACCGGCAGGTCGGGCCGCACGCGCGGGAATTCCTTGAGGAAGCGGTATTCCGAGATGAACCGCTTCACGGGATCCCGCAGCATGGTCACGTAGACAGGCCGGGCCGGCACGCGGGTGTGGATGCCGAAGGGGAAGTGCCCCTTGATGCAGCGGATCTGCCCCAGCTCCCGTTCGCTCAGGGCGAAGAAGCGGTCGAAGGTGTCCAGCCGGTCGAAGGTCACCTCGCAGTAGGCTTCCCGGGGGTACTGGCGGCTGATGACGTGCCCCAGGGTGGTCCCGCCGGCCTTGGGAATGTGCAGGAAGACCAGGACGGGGGGGCGGTCGTCCTGCCCGGCGGGATCCTGCGCTGCGCTGTGGTTGGTCCGGTCCATGTCCTCGCCTTCGCTGTGCGGGATGGGGGGGCGATCAGGCCAGCCAGTGGCCGAGGTCGCGCCCGAGGATTTCCTGCAGCCGGAGGATCTCGTCGCGGTAGCAGGCGACGAGGTCCCGCCGCGTGGCGGGTTCCATCCGGACCTTCTCCAGGGCCTTGCGCCCGATCAGGTTCTTGAGCTTGCGCCTGCTGTCCCGGGAGACGATGCCCTTGAAGGCCGACTTGACGGGGTTGTCGGAGAGCAGGAGGCGGATGAAGCCCGCGTTCTTGGGGCGTCCCGAGACGTTGTAGACCTTGCTGGTGTCCGGCCTGAAATCGGGATCCACACCGAGGAACTCGAAGCACTCCCGGCAGACCGCCGCCGCGTCCCGGGTCAGGTCGTCGAACAGGATGATCTTGATGCTGCCGGTGCCGAAGGCGTCCTGATAGGCGCGGATCTGGTCGCAGTAGCGGCCCACCCCGAGGTAATCGTAGAAGAGCTTGTCGTTGGACGCCTGCCGGGCGGCGATGGCCTCGGGCTTGATCGCCTCCTCGAACTCCAGGTCCTCCTTGAGGACCCTGGCGAAGGTCCAGTACATCGACCAGGCCCGGTCCACGGGGTTGCGCAGGGTGATGAAGAACCGGACGCGGGCCAGGGCCTCGGGCGGGTAGACGGCGCGCAGGTTCGCGATGGTCCGCTCGTGCGTGTAGAGATAGGACGGCGAAGCCTCGCCGGTGATCTGCCCGTCCCCGCAGCCGGTGAACAGGCCGCAGTAGGCCGCCAGGTCGGTCACGGCTCCGCCCAGGTTGGGCTGGATCGCGGCGGGATCCCCGCCCAGGTCCCGGCTGAAGAACCAGGGTTCCTTGATCTCGGGGATGAAGATGCCGGGATGCTCCCCGAAGTAGCGGAACAGGGAGCTCGTGCCCCCCTTCGCCGCCCCGAGGATGAAGAAGTCGGGCAGCTTGGCTGAACCGTGGCCTGGCAGGTCGACGATCATGCTGGGGCAATCCTCACGGGGTTGGAGGCGGAGCTTCGTCGGCGGTTCCGATGGGAACGATGCGGCCGTCGCGCCTGGTCACCGTCGCCCGCGCGAAGGCCACGCCCAGGCCGATGAACAGCCACACGTACTTGTTGTACTCGTTGGGCATGAAGACGGATACCGCCATGAAGCCCACGTAGGAGTAGTGGAAGGCCTCGGCGTAGATCCGGATCTCCTCGGTGGCGCCGTACTTGCGCACCCGGTTCAGGGCCACCCCCCCCATGATGATCATGGCCAGGAACAGGCCGCCCCCCACCAGTCCCGTCTCGGTGGCCACCTCGAGGTACATGTTGTGCAGCTGGCGGGCGATGAACAGCCGGTTCGAGGGCACGAATCGGTATTCGGGGTCCGCGTAGTAGTACTGGAACTGGCCCGGCCCGATGCCCAGGACCGGATGCTGGGCGAGCAGCTCGAGGCCGATCTTGTTGTAGCTGATGCGCGCGGTGATGGACTTGTCCTGGTCCCAGTCCTCCACCAGCGTCAGCATGCGGTCGTAGTAGGTGCTGGGAATCAGGGGCAGCGCCATGGCGCCGAGGATCACCGCCAGCACGAACGCGGCGGGCATCAGGCGGTGCTTCCGGAACTTCCACCACAGCCAGACCACCAGCAGGACGTACACCAGGGAGGAACTGCGGGCCAGGGACAGCATGATCGCGATGCTGCCCAGGACCACCAGGGGCCCGGTCAGGATGCGCCACTTGCGCTGGCGCAGGAACAGGATCAGGGCCAGGGTGGTTCCGGCCAGGTTCATGGTGGCGGCGGTGGTCGGGTTGTAGTCGGAACCGCCGGCCGACCGGGACACGCCGTCGTAGGCGGAGACCGTGGCGGCATGCGAGCCGCCGACCAGGGTGACTCCCAGGGTGTAGTCGGCGATCACCAGCACGGAGGAGATCAGGCTTGAGACGATGATGGCCAGGGCGATGAGCTTGATGTGCCCGATGGTCTTCACCACGCGCACCGTCAGATAGAGCAGGCCGAGCAGGCTGATCAGCCGCCGCACCGACCAGAGGCCGAACTCCAGGTCCTTGACGAAGAAGAGGGCCGTCAGCAGGGTCAGGCCGAACATCACCGCCAGGCTGATCAACGGCTCGTGCGGCCCCCAGCGCAGCTTCTTGGGCTCCTTGAACGAGATCACCAACACGCCCAGGACCGAGACGAAGGTGATCAACTTCTCGGGGGAAATCTCTTCGCTCACCGGGACCATCCGCAGCAGCGCGTCGAGCTGGACGAAGAACGCGATGAACAGCAAGCCCAGGAAGGGATAGAAGAACACCACGAGGCCGCCGGCCATGAACAGGGGCAGCAGCGGTGCCACGGGGCCGTACCCCATCCGCGAGAGCACCATGATGGCCAGGGCCATGACCAGTGCTCCGCCGATGAGTAAGATTCTGCCGGGCAGGGCGGTGATCATGTCACGGCTCGTTGATGATGCGATCGACGATCCACACCGAGGAGACGATGCTCAGCAGCGGCAGCGTGTTGCGCAGGGTGTACCCGAGCTTGGCCATGAACGACTGCTGGACCTCGATCCGGTCTCCCGGATGCAGGGGGAAGTCCCCGCGCTCGAGGGCATCGTGATAGCTGAACTCGTAGACGGTGGAGTCGGCGCCGGAGCGCCGGAACAGCAGCAGGTTCTTGCGCGAGGCGGATTCGACGCTGATCCCGCCGGACCTTCCCAGGGCCTCGAGGAAGGTGGTGCCCTTGCTGGTCAGGGGAAAGGCGCCCTGGCTGTTCACGTCGCCGAACACGTAATAGAGGTCTTCCCGCGCCTCGGGGACGAACAGCCGATCGTTGGCTTCGAGCAGGATGTCCAGGTGGGGGCTTCGGCCGTGGCCCGATTCCCAGATGTCCAGGGTGTGGGCCCGGCCGCGGCGGGTCAGGACGACCCGGCTGGCGTCGGCCTCGGCGTTCAGGCCGCCGGCCAAGGCCAGGGCCTCGGCCACGGTGCGGACGTTGTCGCTCAGGAAGACCGTGGCGGGATTGGTGACGTTGCCGTGGACCTGCACCGGACCCGCCCGGTACTCGACCATCTCGATGTGCACCTGGGGGGAGGAGATCAGTTCGGAGTAGGCGTCGGCCACGCGCAGGGCGGCTTCCTGGGTGGTCAGGCCGGCCAGTTCGAGGGGGGGCAGGAAGGGCAGGTGGGCCTCGCCCTTGCTGTCGATGGTGGTCACCTGGCGGCGGTTGTTGCTGTTGGCCGGAACCTGGGAGCCGAGGTCGGGGCGCCCCCAGACCATGATCGTCAGGATGTCGTTGGGCCCGATCCGGTAGGCGGGCGGAGCCTGATCCATGGCCAGGGAAGGCAGATCGACCAGGGCAGGGGAGGGGGAACGGCCTGCTTCCATCCCGGAGGGATCCAGGATCAGGGGGTCCAGTCCCTTGACGGTCTCCCCGTGATAGTTGGTCGCGGCGCAGCCGGTCATCAGGAGGATCGCCAGAGGCGTCAGCATGAGCAAAAGCCGCTTCATTTCGCTACCAGATCCCTTTCATGTCAGTGGAAAGATCCCCCGCGCAAGCCCGTATTTACGACCCATCGGGAAGGAATTGCAACCGGAAAAACCCGTCACGGCGGCTGCAAGAGCCCCCGCGGAATGGATTTCAAGGGGGACAGGATAAGCGCGAACCTCCCGGGCTGCCATGATCCTGGCGGAATTCCGGATGCCAACCTTCCGGGCTGACCTTATACTGGCGGGCGTTGCCTTCCAGGGGGATCACTTCACGGCCGTCGGATCCGGGGATCGTCATGAGCACCGACAACCAGTCGCCCATCTTCGTCGTCGGTCTGCCGCGTTCCGGCACCACCCTCATGCGGATGATGCTCTGCTGCCATCCGCGCATCGCCATCGCACCCGAGACCAACTTCCTCAACAGCTGGATCCTGCTCTACGGGCACCTCGACCCGGCCGTCGACAAGGACTTCGAGCTGTTCTGGTCCCATTACTCGGCCGCCAAGGACCTTCCCTCGTTCGGCCTGGATCCCGCGGCGGTCAGGGCGCGGATCGACTCCGCCCCGGAGCGCAGCTGGAAGGCCGTCTTCCAGGCGGTATGCGAGGCCTACGCCGAGCGGAACCACAAGGAACGGTGGGGGGAGAAGACGCCCCGGCATGCGGATTTCATGAGGGATCTGCTGGACTGGTATCCCGAGGCGCGCATCATCTTCATGTTGCGGGATCCGCGTGCGGTGACGTCGAGCATCCTGGCCAAGAACTGGTCGCGGTCCAGCGTGTTCCCCTTCGCCCACGCCCGGCGCTGGCGCCGTTCCGCCGTGGCCCTGCAGGCCCTCGCCGCCGGGGGCCGGGTCTTCGTCGCCCCCTACGAGAGGCTGGTCACCGACGCCGAGGGTCTGCTGCGCGACGTCTGCCGCTTCGTCGGCGAGGACTTCCATCCCGAGATGATCACCCGCAGCCGGGCCGGAGAGTATCGGCTCTATCCCGACGACCCCGCCTCCAACACGGGCCAGTCCGTCCTGAAGCCCTTGAACTCCGCCTCCCTGGACAAGTGGCGCACGAAGTTGAAGCCCGACCAGGTGGCCTTCATCGAGCACGAGGCCGGCGCGTCCATGACGGATTTCGGTTACGAACGCGTCACCGGCGGTCTGAACGCCCGCCAGCGGCTGGCGCTCGGCTGCCACAAGGCCCTCTTCCCCCTGGAGACCGTGCGGCGCCTGCCCTGGGGCAAGGCCTTCAGGGGCAAGGGGAAGACGCTGGTCATGAGGCTGTTCCGCTGAACCTGGATCGAGACGGATTGGAAACCATGGCGCACATCTCCAAGAAACCGCGAAAAGTCCGCAAGGTCCGGTTCAGCCTGGCCGCCGCCGCAGTCTTGTGCGGCTGGCTGGGGGCCCTGGTCCCGATCCTGCTCGGGGGATCCTGGTGGTGGCTGCTGCTGCCGGCGGCGGTCATGGCGGGAGCGCATCCCATCCTCCACCGGCCCGGAGCCGTGCCGGTCTTCACCTACCACAGCGTGTCCGACCGCGACGACTGGCTGCCCTGGGCCCCGAACATCGCCGTTTCCAGCGACCTCTTCGCCCGGCACCTCGACGTCCTGGCCCGCTGCGGGGCGCGGGTCATCCCCACGACCGAGCTGGTCGCCGCCCGCCTCGCGGGACGGCCGGTCCCCGACCGGGCGGTCGTCCTGCACCTGGACGACGGGTATCTCGACAACTGGGTGGCCGCCTATCCGGCCTTGAAGAAGCACCGGATGCCCGCCACGATCTTCGTGTCTGCGGACTTCATCGATCCGGGCGCGGGACTGCGGCCCAGTCTCGAGGACGTGAAGGCCGGTCGCGTCGGCCGCGAGGCGTTGCAGTGGGAGGGGTACCTGAATGCGGACGAGCTGAGGGAGTTGCAGGCCTCGGGTCTGATCGACATCCAGTCCCACGGGACCGATCACGCCCGGGTGTTCACCGGGCCCGAGGTGATCGGCACCCTCACCGAGGAGAACTGGCGCAACCTGGCCTGGGTCCAGTGGGGGGCGACGGCGGGCGACAAGAGCGGCTGGCACCGGCTGGACAGCCCGGTCGCGGTGCCCCTGGGCTCGCCGGTCCGGCGGAACGGGCCGGCCCTCACCTCCCGGGCCTGGCTCGGCGACCGGGTCGAGACGCCGGAGGAGTATTCCGCCCGGGCCCTCCGGACGTTGCGCAGGGCCCGCGAGGACCTGGGCCGGGTCCTTGGTCGGGAGATCTCGGTCTTCTGCTGGCCGCAGAACAGGTCCACCATCCTGTCGCGGGAACTGGCCTACCAGGCGGGCTTCACGGCGACCACCGGGGGATGGGAGGAGAACCGGCCCGGCCAGGACGGCAGGGTCATCAGCAGGGTCCACGTCGGCAAGGATGTGCTGGGGCTCGCCTGCCCCTGGGCCGACCGGCTGTATTTCCGGGCCCAGGTGCACGTGGGGTGGGGGAGCTATTACTGGTACGGACTGATTTTCGCTATCGATATCATCCGGAAGGGTGTCTTCCTTTTCCGGGCTGAACCGATGAAATCCCAGCCATGATTTTTTTGCCCAAAAAAATTGACCTTTAGACCTTTTAATTGTTGTTGCGGCGCGGAATTTCTTATTGTTTCTCAAAATTCCGGATTATCCCTAATTTAGATAAAAATCGTCAACAAAAAAGTTTGACTGGTGGTGTAAGATTGTGATACCATATTAAACTGAGATTCAAAACGAAAATGTGTTTTCCGGGATCTGTAACGTTCGGCTTCTTGAGGGAGGGCCCAAGCAATCATGGAATTGGCAGCAAGGGAACAGTTCAGCGGACCGGAAAGCTTGAGGATCGCCGGGAAGGTGCGGCGGGAGCCTGGAGCTCCCTCGCCTTTCAACGACGGCGTCTTTCTGCCGTACCTCAGCCCGGTGACCAGCTTCGACACCATCTCCGGCAAGGAGACCACTCCCTGGTGCATGTCCCGCGGCAAGCGGGCCCTCGACATCGCGATCGTGCTGTTCTCGCTGCCGATCCTGGCTCCCCTGATGCTGCTGGCCGCCGCGGCCATCTTCATCGAGAGCCCCGGGCCGGTCATCTTCCGCCAGTTCCGCACCGGTCTGATGGGCCAGCGGTTCCGGATCATGAAGTTCCGCACCATGGTCATGGATGCCGAGAAGCTCAAGGCCTCGCTCATGCACCTGAACGAGAAGGCCGCGGACTCGCCCGACTTCTCCCTGGAGGACGACCCGCGGGTCCTGCGGGTGGGCAAGTTCCTGAGACGGACCAGCATCGACGAGATCCCGAACCTCTTCAACGTGCTGCTGGGCCACATGAGCATCGTCGGCCCGCGGCCCACGTCCTTCGACGTGACCACCTACAAGGACTGGCACCTGCTGCGTCTGCTCGTCCCGCCGGGAATCACCGGTCTGTGGCAGATCTCCGGCCGCAAGGAAATCGACTTCGATGAACGGGTCGCCCTGGACTACAAGTACATCAAGAACCAGTCGATGTTCCTGGACCTGAAGATCCTGCTCACCACTCCCTTCTGCATCTTCAAGGGACGCGGGGCGAACTGAGCCGCCCCCGTCCCCGTCCCCGGTCGCTGAGCAGGGACAGGATCATCGCGTCGCGCTGGAGGGACCATGTCTGCGATCATGGCAGTCCTGGACGTTGCGGGTCGGGGAGACGCCCGCCAGCAACTGGACGCCGTCCTGGAGCGGGTCATCCCGGAGAACCGCGGTTTTCACCGTGAGGAGGCCCTGCCCCAGGGGCTGATGGCCACCGTGGGCGAGGAATCCGATCCCCAGCGCTCCCGTCCTGCCGCGGATCTGTTCAAGGCCGCCGACGGGCTCGTCGCGGCCTGCTACGGGCCGGTCTACGACCTTCATCCCCTCTACCGGAAACTGGGCCTGGATGCGCCCGAGGACGCCCCGAACCGCCCGGCTCGTGCGCTGGTCGAGGCCTACCGCCGCTGGGGCGCCGATTTCGTCCAGCAGGTGACCGGGGAATTCTCCTTCCTGCTCTTCGATCCGGTGGAGGACGTCTTTCTTGCCGGGCGGGATCCCCTGGGCACGCGTCCCCTGTTCTACTACGACCACGGCGGGTTGATCGGGATCGCGACCGACAGCACCTGCCTGCTGAGCCTGGGGGGACGCATCCCCGAACCGGATCCGGTGTCGGTGTTCCGTTTCCTCTGCATGGTCGAACCGGTGAGCGACCGGACCTTCTTCCTGCGTGTCTTCAAGGTGAAGCCGGGGCACATCCTGCGGGTGGGCAGGGACGGGAAGGTCTCCCTCCACCGCTACTTCCAGCCCGGCCGCACGGGGATGTCCCCCGCCCGGGACGTGGAGGAGCGCCGCGAGGAGTTCCGGACCCTGCTCTCGGGCGCCGTCGAGCGCCGCTATTGCCCCGAGAAC
>Ga0180009_10001997_pt1 | contig 24147 bp, 18 predicted proteins | sample OS_PC_MetaG_FD_123537 | JGI IMG/M metagenome (GOLD analysis project Ga0180009, IMG submission 123537) | Groundwater microbial communities from the Aspo Hard Rock Laboratory (HRL) deep subsurface site, Sweden - OS_PC_MetaG | ecosystem: Environmental > Aquatic > Deep subsurface > Groundwater...
GACTTTGAAAATCCAGTATTGCGTAGTTATCATCGGTGCCTGTGCATAACAAATTGGCACCATGCATGGAAACACCCCCATGATAATCAATGTCTTTTAACAAATTATCAAAATAGTAGTCCTTGATATAGGATTCAAATCTTGGATAACTCGAATTTTCAGAAGCCGGACTGGAAGATATCTTTTCTTCCAGTTTTCCGGAGATGGGATGGTCAAAATACTCCTTATTATAAAAAGTCACCGAGTCAGCCATAAAATGAATCTGCTGGGTATTGATCGTATATGCCTCCAGTTCTGCATAAACCCTCCTTTCATCCAATCCTACCCGGTTCCAAAACACCTTACCTCCCTGTCCTTCCCAAAATTCCTGATTGAGATAATAGCGTCCTTTTGTACCTCTTATCTCCGTACTGTCGTTTCCGGTCGCACAATGAAGATCCAAAGACGAAAACAGGATGATAAATACAGAATCATATTCAAACTTATAATTGCCATGTCTGAAGTACCATGACCTGTTCCTGGCTTTATCCAGGATGTTCTGGTATTGAAGGTCTCTTGTATACTCAACAAAATCCGTCATGGGTTTAAACTTCTGCTCAGAAGAAAGCCGGATCAGATGATCAAACCACAGAGCCATGCTCTGGCGATCCATTCTGTTTTTTCGGAAACCGTTCAAACAGGATATAAAATCGGCGAAGTGAGGAAAAACCGGTATCCTTCTCATCCTCATGATATCAGATACTTCAAAAATTCTCTCCCTGAGGCCTTCATTGAAAAATCCATAGTTCCAGGTTTCGTCAAAGGCTGCTGTAATATCCGCTCCTTCCTGTTTATACCTGGAATTATTGGTTTGTTGTAACAATTCCGTAACCTTCAGGAAATACCCATCCTTATCCCTTGGGAATCTGTCTTCATCCTGGGAAAATGAATAAAATGAGAAAACAATAACAAAAAATGTGATACAAATAACTCTCATTACTTAAGACCTGGTTTTTTCAAATAGTGCAGCCATCCATTGGTTTTCTGTGATAACATGTTTCCTTTTGAGGTTCAGAGTGCCTGCTTTACCCTCCAAAACAGGCAGGTCTTCAACATGAAATCCGCTAAGTAAGATCTTTCCGTTTTCTTGTAATGCTCCTGCATATGCCGACATGTCGTTCAGTAAAATATTACGGTTAATATTCGCAAATATTATATCAAAACTCATATTCTCCAATAAGGAAGCTCCGCCAAGGTATACCCTGATATCCGATGCATTATTCAGTTTTACATTGGAACGGGCATTTTCAGCAGCCCATTCATCGTTATCGACAGCAACGACCTCCCCCGCCCCTTTCATTTTAGCCAGAATTGCAAGTACGCCTGTACCACAACCCATATCCAAAACCGATTTACCGGGAAAATCATTTTCCAGGATTAACCTGACCATCATGGATGTAGTCTCATGATGTCCGGTACCAAAAGCCATCTTCGGATCTATAATAATTTCGTATGGAACAGTATGGTTGGCCGGATGGAACGAAGCACGAATATGACATTGTCCTGCAATCGTAACCGGTTGAAAATTGCTTTCCCAGATCGAATTCCAGTTTTTATCCTCTATGCTGTTCCATGAATAAGCAAGTTTCTTGCCATGAAGTTCGGTTCGCAGTTCTGCTATTATTTTTTCCCGCTCTGATATTTCGGCTACTATATATGCTTTAATACAATTTTCTTCTTCCAGGATTCCTTCAAACCCAAGAATATCCAACATGGAGACGAGCAAATCTGCATCTGCCGGTGTCCAACCCGTTGTTTCAATTACGAGTTCCTGGGTATGCATCAGTTCTGAATACGTTGTTTGATAATATCCAGGAATTCTGTAGCATCGAGAGATGCGCCGCCAATCAGTCCGCCGTCGACATCAGGATTGGCGAAAAGAGATGCAGCATTTTTAGCATTGCAACTTCCACCATATAATATTGTGGTTTTTCCGGCAATCTTTTCGCCATACTTTTCCTGAATAAGTGACCGGATGTAGGCATGCATCTCCTGTGCCTGCTCCGGCGTTGCATTTACGCCGGTTCCAATGGCCCAGACAGGTTCATAGGCGATGATAACTTTTTTAAAATCATCAGATTCCAGGAAAAACAATGATTCTTCCAATTGAGATTTAACAATCTCATTCTGGATTCCCTTTTCCCTTTCATCCAATAATTCTCCGCAGCAAAAAACCGGATGTATTTCGTTTCGGATTGCCGATTCCACCTTGGCTGCCAGTTGTTTCCCGGTTTCATGGAAGAATTTTCTACGCTCAGAATGTCCGATGATACAATATTCAACATCCAAAGATTTGAGCATGGGTGCCGAAATTTCCCCTGTATAGGCGCCGAAGTCTTTCTCGTGGAGATTCTGTGCTCCCAGTTTGATCCTGGTCCCTGTGATGGCATCTGCAGCCATCTCCAGGTAAAGGAAAGGCGGGCAGAGGATCACCGATGTATCCCGCAAATTCATATCCTGGATTCCTTCGGTAATCTCATATATAAGGTCTTCAGCTTCCTCAAAGCTTTTGTTCATTTTCCAGTTTCCGGCGATGATTTTTTCTCTCATAGGTAATGGCTTTTTGTAAATACTTAAACTGATATCCATTTAATAAAGTTCCCTGACAAAGATAGTATTATTATGAAAGTCTTATCCTGGGATCAAGCCATGCATAAATAATGTCTACCATAATATTGATTACAACCAGGAGAACAGAAATAAACATTACGGCTCCCATCAGCACGGGAAAATCATATTTTTCAAGGGCATCTACAATTACAACTCCGATGCCTTTCCAGTCAAAAACATATTCTACAAATACTGCTCCGGCCAACAATGAGGCAAACCATCCCGAAACGGCTGTAATAACAGGATTCATAGCATTCTTAAGAGCGTGGCCCATTATGATACGAAACCGGCTCAGGCCTTTGGCTTTGGCTGTACGAATATAATCCTGGGAAAGGACATCCTTTAATGAAGTTCGCGTTAGCTCAACCACTATGGCCAGAGGTCTTATACCTAATGTTATGGCCGGTAAAATAAGATTTTTCAGATCAAGATATTCTCCATTACCGAAGTCATCCACAGAAAAAAGGCTTCCGGTCATATTCAACCCGGTGACATCAGCAAGCACAAATGCGAAGATCCAGGCGTTAAGGATAGCAGCAAAAAACGACGGCAATGACATTCCCAGTACAGAAAAAACCAGGGCTACCTTATTTAGCACGGCATTCTGCCAGACTGCAAGCATGATTCCTGTTAAAATCCCAACAACCATAGCAAAAGCGATAGAAACTAAAGCCAGCAATATGGTTTTTGGAAAAGCCTCCGCAAGGATATCGGATACCTCTCGTTGAGATTGATATGACCGTCTCAGGTATGGGGCTTTCAGAACCAATACGTTGTTTGTCGAGAACCTGAACAACTGAGTATTTTTAGGATATTTTCCGGGATCAAGATACCAGTAACTTTCAGGATTTTTATCATTATGCACGCTTAACGGCAACAAATCATTCAGGAAATTAAAGTACTGGGTTAATACGGGTTTGTCACGCCCCAGATCTTTATTGACTGCCTCCAAAGTTGCGATATCGCTTCTTTGCCCCATCACCATACGGGCAGGATCACCGGGCAATACATTGAAGAGAATAAATACAAGTGTAATAACGCCAAGTAAAACCAGCAATCCATAGAAGCACCGTTTGAGAATGAACCTGGCCATAATCAATCTTTGAGATACCTGTTCCTGATATCCACAAAAACAGGAAAATCGTTGTAATGCCATTTTGCCAGTACAACGCCATCTTTCATAAGAATGATTCCGGGATTGGAACGTATCATAGTCTTCAGGACAATGTCGTCGGCATAAAAAATCTCAAGATGGGGATGAAACTGATCACGCATCGCATCCACATCTGAGGGTAATGTACTGGTAACCAATATCAAAGAAACACCTACATGATCAGCATCCTCGTATAATCTGGAGATATGCGGAAAAGTTTTCCGGCTGGATCCTTTTAAATCATAAGCAACAACGAGCAATTGATAATCCGGATTTTCTATATAATTAGCTGTCACGTCTTCTCCATCAGCCGTCTCTAAAACCAGCTCATGTCCTCTGACCACTTCAGAATCATCCGTCCTTTGATCAACAAATTCCCATTTGGCCATCCATAGGGAATCGTTCCAGGGATAGTCAGGCGAAAGGTATTCTCGTGTCTCCCCGTTTTCAAGGTTTCTGAATGTGAGGTATATTTTTGCTTCTCCGCGATCATCCGGGACCATATCGTTTCCCACCTTCCAATCACGAAAATCGATAGCAGGCAAATGAAAGTAATTCTGCATGGAAAACCCTGTAAAACCCACAGCGAATAATAGAATGAATGCATTCTGTGCCATGGGGCCTATGGCTGAGCGAAAGTTCTTCCTTTCGAGAAAAACCACAACCGTAAAAGCCATCAAGAAAAGATTCTTTAAGAATGTACCCCAGTTCGACAGTTTAATGGCATCGCCAAAGCATCCACAATCAGGAACCGGTTCATACAGTGCAACGTAAAAAGTAATAAGGGTGAAAAATATCATCAGAATAAAGAGTATCCAGGAAAACTCCCTGATCCTGATGTTGAGGATTAATATTGTTCCAAGTAAAAATTCCAGTGTACAAAGAGCTATTGAAGCATAAAGGCCGAATGGAAGTCCCCAGTCCATGCCGTATGCAATAAGATAATCTTCAATACGGTAAGCTGTTCCCATCGGATCCACACCTTTGACAAATCCTGAAAAAACAAAAACAAGTCCCAGAATTAATCTGCTCAGATTCCTTAGCATCTTCATAATATCCATGTTTGAAAAACGTAAATTAGCAGCGTGATTTAGCTAAAAATTTCGAAGGGTAAAGTTACATTTTTTATACAAATTTAAATGATTTGCAACGGTAAAATCCTTGATTTGTCGACTCCCGCGGTAATGGGCATCCTGAATCTGACACCCGATTCCTTTTTCGATGGAGGGATGAATACGGACAACAGATGGGAACACCATGTTGATGCCATGATCCATGAAGGAGCTGATATCATTGACATAGGAGGTGTTTCAACCCGCCCGGGATCTCTTCCCGTGGCTGAGAAAGAAGAGATCAGCAGATTGCTTCAGCCATTCCGGAAAATAAGGAAGAATTTCCCGGATGCCATTTTATCCATTGACACTTACCGCTCAGAAACAGCAAGAGTTTTGCTGGAAGAAGGAGCGGATATGATAAACGATATTTCGGGAGGCACCTTTGATCCACTCATTTTTCATACTATCAGAAAATATAATGTACCCGTTATCATCATGCATATCCTGGGTACACCCCGAAACATGCAGGATAATCCTGAATATAAAGATGTTGTTAAAGAGGTCAGGCAATTCCTTATGGAACAGGCAGGAAAGTTGATCAATCAGGGACATACCGACATCATCCTTGACCCCGGGATTGGATTTGGCAAGTCAATACGTCACAACTTTGAATTGCTTGAAAACCTGGATAGCATTACAAACACAAAATTTCCTGTATTAGTGGGAATATCGAGAAAATCGATGATAAACAAAATACTGGGTACCACACCGGAAACGGCTCTGAACGGTACTACCGTTCTGAATACCATTGCACTGTTAAAAGGTGCCTCCATCCTGAGGGTGCATGACGTAAAAGAAGCCAGGCAAACTATCAGGCTTGTGAGTGCATTGCAGGATGTAAAAAAAGGGACTCCGGAATAAAAGAAAGATTTTTACCTTTACAAAGTATGATTCAACTTTTCATAACCGCGTTTATAGAAATCAGGCTGCTTGACATTATCGACATCCTGCTTGTAGCCATACTTTTGTTTGAATTATATAATCTTCTTAAAGGGACGGTAGCCATAAATATTTTTATTGGTATCCTGGCCATTTTTCTTTTATGGCAGCTTGTTTCAGCCTTTCAGATGGAATTGCTGAGCAAAATTCTCGGTGCTTTTTTTAGCGTTGGTTTTATTGCCCTGATCGTTATTTTTCAGCCGGAGATCCGGCGATTCTTGCTGGCATTGGGCACACCTGCACTTATCCGAAAGAAAAACAAACGGTTTCTTTTTTGGAGATTCAGTATAAACAATGGTGATCAACCGGATATAGACACGATTATTGTTGCCTGCCAGCGCATGGCCGATGCTCATACAGGTGCCTTAATAGTTATTACCCGCCAAAACGAACTAAAACCATACGTTGACACCGGGGAGGTATTGGATGCTAAAATCTCTGTTGCCCTGTTGGAAAATCTTTTTTACAGGAACAGCCCTTTGCACGACGGAGCAGTCATCATCACCGGCAATCAGATCCGGGCCGCCGGATGTGTGTTACCGGTATCCAACAATACGGAACTCCCAAAGCGACTCGGCTTAAGACACAGGGCTGGCGTTGGCATTACAGAGTATTCGGATGCTCTGTCCATCATCGTTTCGGAACAAACAGGCCGTATTGCACTGGCAAACCGTGGGCATATTACCCTAAGGGTTGCACCTGCCCAGATTAAAGATTTCCTGGAAAGTGAGCTAAATATGGAAAACAGCAGCAAGTCAAAGCAGTCAGAAACCACTCAGACCTCATAATCCACTACGGCCATTTTATCTGTATTATCAAAGATAACACTCAGTACTTCAAGATGATCAACACTTTCCCTGTATTTCTCCAAACCTTTCAGATCATCAAATTTGGCAATTAGGGAAATATCATAAGCAATCGGACGACTTACAATATTAATACCAACCTCCATCGATCTTAATTCTGGTATAACATCCAGAAGATGCTCCAGTCTTTCTTTGATAATCTTCAGGGTTTCTTCACGCTCATCGGAATCCTCAAAACTCTTGAGTTTGATTAATACAATGTGCTTAATCATAATTTCAATTTTTTGGTCATTTAGAACACCGGGATTACCGGTATTTGTTATTTATCCTTTATTTTTCCATTCACGGTTTGAAGTATCTCCTTTTCCAGCTCTATAGCTTTATTTTCCAATTCCTGGCCTTCGGTTAACAATCTACCAGTAAAATCTTTATCATCGACACCGGCGGCATTAATTTTCACATTCAGGAATGCTCCCATCACAGCCGTGCGAGCACACATTGCTCCAACACCCGTATCGGAAGCAGATGCCTGTAAGCCTATCTCTGCCATTGCCTTCATTACCTGCATCGAATCAAAGGCTTTATGCATCACTCTGAAAGGGATTTCCATTGCATATTTTGAAGCTTCCTGGATGGCGTGGTGTCTGGCCGCTTTCTCTTCATCACTGCCTTTGGGCAAACCAAATGCGTCCATAATACGATTAAAGGCACGGGTATCTTCATCAACCAGGAATAACAATTCATCTTTTATTGCCTGTCCCTTTGCTGCCCAGGTTGAAAACTCTTCCCAACGATCATCCCATCCGCGTTTGTGTGATGACAGATTGGCAACCATAGTTCCCAATGAAACACCCAGGGCTCCCACATAGGCGGAGATGGATCCACCACCGGGAGCCGGTGATTCGGAGGCCGTTTCATCAGCAAAGTCACTCAGATTCATATCAACAAGTTGTTTCCCGGCATTGTCGGCAATCATATATTCAATGATCTTTTCCTTTGGATTGAAAGGCTTAAGGTCGTCGAGGCCCATGGACCGAACAGCTATCTTAATAAGCTCCTTTTGAGAAACACCAATGGAACGTTGTTGTTTCTCCAGGAAGTACTTACCCGCATCCAGCAAAGCGGAAAGCGGGATCAACCCGACCAGTTCGGAGCCCGTAACCCGAAGCCCCCTTTCGGCCGCTTTCCTGCATACTTCATCAAAAGCAATGTGGACCGGAGTTATGGTAATATTGGTCAGATTCATGGATATCTGTGCAATACCGTATTCTTCAATGAACCATCCTATGGCTTTGACAGCTTTAAGGGTTCCCGGTTCAAATACCTGATTTCCGTTTTCATCTTTGACGATAGGGCCTGTAACCGGATCGCCCGTTCTTTTCACCCGACCTTTTTCCCTTACATCAAAAGCAACAGAATTGGCTCTTCGTGTAGAGGTAGTGTTTAGATTTACATTGAAGGCAACCAGGAAATCACGTGCACCAATAGCTGTCACGCCTGCTTTTGGATGAAAGGCTCCGGAGCCAAAATCTGGTTTCCACTTTGGATCCTTTAGTTTATCTGCCATCCCTTCATATTCACCGGCCCTGATATTCGCCAGGTTTTTCCTTTCCTTTGTGAATGCAGCGTATTCATAACAAAACACTGGAATATCCAGTTCCTTTCCTACACGCTCTGCAAGTTTCCTCGCGTATTCGACCGTTTCCTCCATGGTAATGTTGGAAATGGGGACGAAAGGACAAACATCAGTAGCGCCCATCCTGGGATGTTCCCCTTTGTGTTTACGCATATCGATGATTTCCGATGCTTTTCTGATGGCAAGAAATGCAGCATCCACAACAGCATCCGGAGTTCCCACAAAAGTAACAACCGTGCGGTTTGTGGCAGCCCCCGGATCAATATCAAGCAGTTTTACTCCTTCTACCTTCTCAATTTCATCGGTTATCTGCCGGATAATGCCCATGTCCCTTCCTTCACTGAAATTCGGAACACATTCGATTAATTGCTTCATAGTTAGTATACTTTTAAATTTATTTTATTATCTTACCTTTCAGGATGATTTTCTCTGCTTTGTTAAAGCCATAATAGTAGGGCATATAGGAATATGTTGGAATTTCTTTGGTGATAAAAAGATTGGCTGTTTTACCTACAGCAATACTTCCATGGGTTTCTCCAATACCCATTGCATAGGCTCCATTCAGAGTAGCCGCATTTATTGCTTCCTCAGGAAGCATTCGGTACGAAACACACCCCATGGAAACAATAAGTTGCATGTTCCCTGATGGAGAAGACCCAGGATTAAAGTCGCTGGCCAGGGCAAGCGGTAACCCTGCATCCATCATCTTCCTGGCCGGAGCATAAGGCATACCCAGGAAAAATGAGGCTCCGGGAAGCAATACCGGCATGGTCTCAGAATCCTTCAAGACCTCAATTTCCTCGTCACCTGTGTATTCCAGATGATCCACCGATAATGCATTATATTTCACTCCCACCTGAATTCCACCGGAATAATCCAGTTCATTGGCATGGATCTTCGGCCTGAGTCCGTATTTCATACCCGCATTAAGGATGCGGTCGGTATCTTCGGTACTGAAAAAACCACGGTCGCAGAAAACATCAATATAATCAGCAAGATCCTCAGCAGCGACCATGGGGATCATTTCCTGAATAATAAGGTCAACATACTCCTCTCGCCTTGTACGAAATTCTGCCGGAAAAGCATGGGCACCAAGGAAGGTTGCCTTTATTGTAAGAGGTGAAGACTCTTTAAGCCGCCGTATAACACGCAGCATTTTAATTTCATTTTCCGTATCAAGACCGTAACCGCTCTTGATTTCTACCGCCCCGGTGCCCCAGGCAATGATTTCCTGCAAGCGCTCCATGGCATCGATAAACAATGTTTCCTCCGAAGTCTCCTTCATTCTAAGGGCCGAGTTCAAAATTCCTCCTCCCCTTTTGGCAATTTCTTCGTAAGACAATCCTTTTATCTTGTCCACATACTCAAGTTCCCTCGATGCCGGATATACCAAATGAGTGTGAGAATCACACCAGGAGGGAAAAACCATCCTACCGCCGGCATCCAAAATATCATCAAAATTCTCCTCTCCTTCCCCTAATTCCTTCATCTCCCCAAAATCAACAATCAATGATCCTTCAATCCTGACAAAAGCATCTCTGATTACCGGCAGCCGTTTCATTTCAGCACCACAAGCCTTTAAACGAGGTTCCTTTTCTGCAAGGATTAATTCTTTGATATTTTTTATCAGTATGGACATTACGGTTTTTCTTAGATTATTTCCGGGCGAAATTAATAAAAACCTCTGTGGTTTCAAATGCCGTAGAAATTTATAAAACTAAAACAGGGCAACCTGCAACCATAATCCGATGTCAGTATCATTGAGGATAAAATCAACAGTAAGTGCTCTATTTATTCATTCTTTTATATATTTGTGAAGAAAAATTTAGTTAACAAATCAACAAGATCATTATGAAAACAAGGCTATTCATTGTCCTTTTAACAGCCTTTCTGCTTGGACAATCTGTTCAGTCGAAAGAAGTATCCCTTATGGACGCGAAGAAAGCGGCCATAAACTATTATTACGAACGAGTAAACCAGTATGGTGATGGTATCGACTACAAAACCATTGAGATTACCAATATTTTTGTCAGGGAAAATAACGGATTGCCTGTATATTATGCATTCGACCTTAAAGACGGTGGATTTATCATCATCTCAGGGGATGATGCTTATACACCTGTTATTGGATATTCTTATAAAGGATCCTTTCCTTCCCATGACCAGGCATACGTTTATGCCAGTTTTATGCAGGGTTATGCGGATATGATCGAATACATCAGGGAAAAGAGTATCGTAGCTGATGAAACAACGGCACAATCATGGGCTACCCTTTTAACAGATGACATCTCTACCCTTAACACCGAAGGTGGAAACAGAGATGTTGCGCCGCTTGCCGATTTTATACTCTGGGACCAGAACGATCCATATAACCTTATGGCACCGGCCGATGCGGCAGGCCCGGGAGGCCACTGCTATGCAGGTTGTGTGGCTACAGCGATGTCGATGATCATGTATTATTACCGCTATCCCACCAACGGTACCAACGACCACACTTACAGTTGCCCACCTTATGGCAACCTCAGCGCAGACTTTGAAAACACATATTATCAGTGGGATGGAATGCAGGATGAAATTGACAACCATTATCCGATGCCTATTGCAGAACTTCAATACCATTGCGGTGTTTCTGTTAACATGCAGTTCAGCCCCAGCGGATCGGGATCTTACTCTTATATGGTACCCAACCGCCTGGATGTTTTCTGGAGATATGAAGATGCGCAATACCTTGAAAAGAGCAATTATTCACAGACAGCCTGGATCAATTTGCTGAAAGCAGAAATAGATCTCAGCAGACCTCTTTATTATTCAGGAAGCTCCACCGGCGGTGGCCATGCCTTCCTTTGCGACGGCTACCAGGGGGATGAATTTCATTTCAACTTCGGCTGGAGCGGCTCCGGTAATGGGTTTTACACACTTAGTAATGTAGGTGGTTTCTATATAGGACAAGCCTGCGTCAGGAACTTTTATCCAAGCGACCCTGATTATCCTTACTATGCAGAAGGTGCTCATACAATTACGCATATGTCAGGCTCATTCACCGACGGCTCCGGCCCTATCGATGATTACATCAACAACCAGAGCGCTAGTTGGCTGATCGATCCGCAAAATGGTGAAGACAGCGTTACTAATATAAAAGTCAGCTTTACACAGTTTGATCTGGCATCCGGTGATTATGTCAGGGTATATGACGGACCTACTACTTCCGATCCTCTTTTAGGTGAGTTCACAGGTTCCACTCTACCTTCCATGGTTACGTCTACCGGGAATAAAGTCCTTGTAACATTCGACAGCGACGCAAGCGGTGTTGCCAAAGGTTTTACCGCAGCTTTTGAAACCACAAGCCCTGTATGGTGCGTAGGCCTCACTCAGCTTGAAGATGTATCAGGTACATTTGATGATGGTAGCGGTTCATTCTATTATAACAATGGTGCTACCTGTATGTGGAGAATACAACCGCAATACGCATCTGTTATCACCCTGTATTTTAATTCATTTGACACTGAAGAAGGATATGATGTTATGAAGATCTTCGACGGATCTACCCAAATCGCGTCTTTCTCCGGTTCCGATGTCCCCGATCCCGTTGAAGCTACCAGCGGCAGTATGTTTGTTACCTGGAGCTCCAATTCCTGGATAAACGGACCGGGATGGGAAGTATATTATGAAATTAACAACGTCGGAGTTGAGGAACCCGGAGTGATCAACGACTTCCTGGTATTCCCCAACCCGGCAAGAAATGAACTGAATATTGCCTTTAACCAAAACTCAACCGATGATGTTGTTATCAGACTGATGAGCATGACCGGTGAAGTGGTTATTGAGCAGGCATATTATTCCATAAATGGTGTTTTTGATCAAAACATAGATCTATCGCAGATTGCCGGAGGAGTTTATATCCTGACGGTAACCAATTCTACCGGGATGAAAACGGAAAAAATCGTAATAGAATAAAGATCCCTCAGATAATCTTCAAAATGCCACTTCCTTCGAAGTGGCATTTTTTGTATTTTTAGCTTTCAAATTATTAACCAATGAAAAAGTATTTTTTAATCTATTTATCCTGTCTGCTTGTTTTTCAGATCAGCAGCCGTGCCGCCCATCTCGACTCACAAACTGCTGCCAGGATAGCAAAAAACTTCTATTACGAACGTTGTTATGTGAAATCAGGATTTGCATATGATGACCTGTCGACCGGCGCGATCATACCGATAAGTTGCGATGGGGTTGTGACCCTGTATGTTGTGAACCTCAACAAACCAGGGTTTGTGGTTGTTTCAGCCGATGACTCAGTAATCCCCGTTCTGGCTTACTCCTTTGATGGCAGATATACTGGTGCAGGCCTGCCTCCTTCTATGCAGGAATGGATTGAAAAATACAGCCAACAGATTAAGGGGATATTGGATGGAAGCCTCGAAACCAAATTCCGATTCGAAGAAGAATGGCAAAGATTGCTTTCTCAGGATACTGAAAAGCTTATACTATATACCGGAAGAGAAGTTGAACCCATGCTCACCTCTACCTGGGACCAGGGCAGCTTTTATAATGAAATGTGCCCGGAAGACCCGGCAGGGCCAACCGGACACTGCTACGCAGGATGTGTAGCCACAGCCATGGGGCAGGTTATGAATTATTTTCGCTGGCCCATAAACGGAACCGGATCCTATACTTATGAGTGCCCACCCTATGGAACGCTTAATGCTGATTTCGAAAATACAACCTATCGCTGGGATGAAATGCCCCTTTTCGCTGGTCGAAGTAATCTCCCTGTCGCTGAGCTTCTTTACCATTTGGGCGTTTCCGTTGACATGGTTTATGGCCCCAATGGATCGGGTATGTACAACCACAAAGCGGCGTATTCGCTCAGGACATATTTCAAATACTCCCCGCAAACACAGTATGTTTACCGCGATAGCACTACCATGAACTGGGATAGCCTGCTGGTAAGCCACCTCGAAAGAAATATCCCCATGTACTATGCCGGATGGTCGGTTCCCAACATAAACGGTCATGCATTCGTTTGCGACGGTTATCAATCAGGAAATTATTATCATTTCAACTGGGGATGGAGTGGATCCTACGATGGATATTTCTACACTGACAATCTTTCTCCCGGAGGGTCGAACTTCAACCTTGCCCAGGAAGTGATCATTAATGCCGTACCCGATACAAATCAGTATTCCTATCCCGTTTTTTGTGATGGTAACAAGATCCTCGGATCTATCGACGGAACCATTGACGATGGCAGCGGGCCCAATTACAACTACCAGAGCGGCAGCTCCTGTTCCTGGCTCATCGCACCCGATGATTCGGTGATGAACATCAGCATTTCTTTTGTCAGGTTTTCAACCCAACCTAATGACATCCTGACCGTTTATGATGGAGAAAATGCTTCCGCACCCATCCTGGGCAGTTACAGTGGAGGCACCATACCCGCTGAACTAATATCAAGCGGCGACCGCTTGTTCCTGGCTTTTGAAACAACAGAACCGCAGACGGCACCAGGCTGGCTCCTTTCCTATACCTGCGAGTTGCCGGTTTATTGCAGTGGTATGCAAATGCTTACCGATCCCTCGGGTGTGTTCTCCGACGGAAGCGGACCTGCAGAATACCATAACGGAACCAATTGTATATGGGTGATCAATCCCAGCACCGAATCCGATGTGCTTGCAATCGAATTCACTTCATTTTCAACGGAAGAAGGCCATGACTGGGTGAAAATATATGATTATGTAACCCAGGATCTTCTCGGTGAATTCTCCGGGGATTCTCTGCCTGATCCCATCTTTGTGGAAAGTAATAAAGCATTCATCACCTTCAGTACCAATTCCACCGTTACCAGGCCAGGATGGGAAGCATCCTGGCATTCCTTCCCAATTGGTATGCCTGATGATATCGATAATATTGGTTTTGAAGTTTTCCCCGTCCCAGCCACCAATTCGCTGAACATTCTGATTTATGCCAAAGAAAATATAAATGCCTGCATAACATTACTTAATCTTCAGGGTCAGGAAGTTTTAAGTCTTAACCTGGAATTTGACGGAGGAAAATACGAAAAGACTATTAATGTGGAAGATTTACCTGCCGGTGTTTATGCAATCATTTTGCAAACAAATGAAAGGAGAATAACAAAGAAGGTCGTCATCCGGTAAAATTCAGGGCATCCATACCCTTATCCTTGCATTCCAGCACACGCTTCTTGAACTTCCAGCAAGTCATCTGGCGATGCTCAAAGGAATCCGATAACTTGTAAGAAGATATTTCAGGATTATTACAAACCTCGAAAGCTATTTCAAAGGCGGTTTTCAGTGGAATGCGGCAATGATGAAAAATTGTATGGGCAGTGGCAGATTCCTCCCGCTTGCATCGGGTGCACCGACGGGAATAGGGAGATTTACCCCTGCAGAAATTCGTATGCCCGCAATGCCGGCATCGAAAACCATTCTTCCACTTTAAATCAGCCAATAAGGCATAACAGTCATCTTCCGTGCATAAACGGGCTTTGAACAATTCGCTATTCTTAACGTTAAAGTATCTGAATAAATCTTCTGACATTTTGTCGTCTGGAATAATTTTTGATGCAAAAATAAACAAAAGTGATAAATATGCGATTTAAGATAAAAAAAATTATATATTTGCATCGTTTAATTAACAAAATTAAAATCCTGAAAATGAAGAAACTTTTTGTTGCTATTATTGCCATAAGCACGGCCACATTAATCAGTTGTGGAAACGCGAGCGACACACAGGCCCAAAAAGCTGCTCAACCGGAGAAATCCACCAGCGTAAGCAAATCTGATGAATCCGGAAAACCGGTACATCTTACCAAGGAAACGTTCCTGGAAAAAGTCATGGATTATGAGAAAAACCGCGACACATGGGTTTATGAAGGCGACAAGCCATGCATCATAGATTTCTATGCTGACTGGTGCAAGCCCTGTAAGCTTATTGCTCCGATCATGGAAGAACTGGCGAAAGAATATGAAGGTCAGATTTATGTATACAAAATCGACACCGAGGAACAACGTGAACTGGCCAGCATTTTCGGGATACGCAGTATTCCATCTGTTCTCTTCGTTCCGATGGAAGGCAAACCGCAGATGTCGACCGGAGCATTACCCAAAGAAACTTTCAAGCAGGCCATTGACAATTTTCTGCTCAAGCCTGACAATTCAACGAATAATCAATAATAAAACAGGATAACATGGAATTTTTAAGCAAACAGACTTTCCTGGAGAAGGTCTTTAATTATGAAAAAAACCAGGAATGGAAATATGAGGGAAATCTGCCCTGTCTGATCGATTTTTACGCAGATTGGTGCCAGCCATGCAAAATGGTTGCTCCCATCCTGGAAGAATTATCAAAAGAATACGCAGGAAAAATCAATATTTACAAGGTTGATACCGAAGCAGAACGTGAGCTTTCAGCAGCTTTTGGTATCCGCAGTATTCCTTCCCTCCTGTTCTGTCCTATGGACGGACAGCCTCAAATGGCCATGGGAGCCCTGCCAAAGGAAACACTTAAGCAGGTGATTGATGAAGTATTGCTAAAAGAAACTGCTTCCAAAGAAGCATAATAACCAGGATTTATTGAATGAAAGGTGTGCAGGACAAGCAATTGTCCTGCATTTTTTTTGATATTTGCGAAAAGATGTCAATTCCATGTCAAATACCCACGGTTTACATGTCAACAGCCTTGTTGCCACCTGTCGCATATATGGCTGTCATCAGAAAGATGTCCAATGTTAAGCTTGAAGCCCTGGAAACGTACAGAAAACAATCGTTCCGAAACCGGTTTGAAATCCTTACCACAAATGGCAGGGTTGCCTTAACCATCCCGGTAAGAAAAACGTTCGGAAATCATACTTTGACCAGCGAGATTAAAATCTGTTATGCACAACCATGGCAAAAAGTGATCCGGGGTGGACTGGAAGCTGCATATAACTCCTCCCCTTATTTCCTGTATTTCAAAGATGAGCTGTTCTCAATCTTCGCCGAAAGGCACGATAAGCTTATTGACCTCAATCATACTCTGTTGATGAAGATACTAGATTGGACAGGCATTCAGGCATCAATATCGTATACTCATGAATTTTATCATGAAGTACCAGGATGTCTGGATCTCCGCTATGCGATCCATCCTGGTAAAATCATTCCTGAAATGGTATTTCCTGAATATTTTCAAACGTTCTCTGACCGTTACTGTTTTCAGGCCAATCTGAGTATATTGGATTTACTCTTCAACTTGGGTCCGGAAGCAGGTAATTACCTTGATAATGTCAGACTACCCTGGATTAGCGGGGGTACTCAATCCTGATATGATAGATAGTCATAAGCTTTTTCTTGAAGATCTTCTTGATCCGTGTAATTTCTTTCAGGGTAATATTGGAATTGTCAAACTGACCCGTTTCAAGTTGCTTATCAATGATGTTATCCACCAGGGCATTGATAGAATCGCTGTCGTATGACTTCAGGCTCCGTGAAGCAGCTTCCACAGAATCTGCCATCATCAGGATTGCGGTTTCCTTGGAAAACGGAATAGGGCCATGATAGGTAAAATCTCTCTCATCTATCTCCTGGTCGGGAAATTCCTTCTTCTGCATTATATAAAAGTATTCCACCTTTCTTGTACCGTGGTGGGTTCTGATAAAATCTATGATCTGCTCAGGCAGCTTATGCTTTTTGGCTTTTTCTATACCTTTGATTACATGGCCAATTATTATCCTTGCACTTTCCTCATAGGTGAGTTCATCGTGCGGATTGACCCCTGTAGTCTGATTCTCAATAAAATATACCGGCATGTCCATTTTGCCAATATCATGGTATAGCGCTCCTGTTCTGACCAACAATGCATTTCCACCGACCTCAAATACAGCTTCTTCCGAAAGATTTGCAACCTGCAGGGAGTGCTGGAAAGTTCCGGGAGCTTTTAACGACAATTCCCTAAGCAGAGGATTATTAGTATTCGATAACTCTATCAGGGTTACATCGGTTATCAAACCAAAGAGTTTTTCGAAAATATATATCAGGGGATACGCAAACAAAGTCAGTACTGAATTACCGGCAAAAAAGGCGAAATTCAACGGGGCTATTTCTCTCAGACTTCCTTCCTGGATGAGATTTAACCCTGAATAAAGAACAGAATAGGTGAAGAAAATTGAAACAGAAGTCAGGAAAAATTGCGATCTGCGCTGAAGATTAGCAACAGTGAGAATTGCGCTTATACCCGCCATCATTTGGAGAAAAAGAAACTCAAAACTGTTGGGAACAAGGAAACCTGTAATAATAACTGTAATCAGGTGAACATACAGCGCCATCCGAGTGTCGAAAAATGCTCTTACCAGTATGGGTACCAGGCAGAGTGGAACAAGGTAAAGGTATGCAGGATGGTATGTAACAACCAGACTGGTAATAAACACAAGGAGCAATAAAATAACCAGAATCAGAAGAACTTTTTTATTGTCACGGAATACATCCTTCCGGAAATAATAAAGAAACATAGCCATTGCCCCCATGGCAATGCTGATCAGGATTATTTGTCCGGCAAGAATGAAATAATATGCCCCGCCGGCACCCAATTGTTCCTCATAATATTTCTTCAATGAAATCAACACCTGATACTTTTCGGTTGTAACCAAATCTCCTCTTGAAATTATTTTTTCTCCCGATAACACCATTCCCCGTGTTGGAGAAATTTCCGCCAGGATTTTTTCTCGCTCGTTAACTGTTTTAATCTCATCAAACAAAACATTATGTTGCAAATGATCAAATAAAAGAACGGAAAGCAACTCATGATCGAAAGTTGTACCAGGTCTTAACCAGCGGTTAATCAAATCATTGGCTTTATGAATGGTGAGTATACTGTCGGGGTTTGTCTCTTTAGCGATATTCCCCCTGATTAAGATAACATTAGCAGGTTTCGTAACAGGATCAAAAACAAAGGCAGGATCATAAATACCTTTATTATATAGCCTGTTAAGGAATAATTCAGCTTTTTCCAGGTTTCTGTCGTGAGACTGAATCTTCACCGTCGTATCGCCATACCTTTCTATCCAGGCTCTGTTAAACGCTTTGTGAAAATCGGCCCTGATCCGTGGAAAAATTGTCGTATCCAGGATAAAGTATGGTTTTGTTTGCCTCAATGCTTCAACCTGTTCTGCTTTTATCTGCTCCTCCGGCTTTAAGATGGAAAAGTCGAACGGGGCAAAGAAATCTTCGTGAAGCCAGGGTTTATTCCTGGAAAACTCATATTTAAATTTACCCTCTCTCGGGAAAACCAACACCAGGATGACAATAGCAGACAGAAACAATGCCGTCTTGTAAATATCCTGATACTTGTTGCGAAAAAAATTTAAGAGTTTTCCCATGCTTACCGACTAAACCACGAATATATGAATTTTGTTGTTATCAATGCTTTCAAGGGGCAATTTGTTCAAGCGATTCATATCTTTGTATCTTCATCCAGGAAAATATGGAAAAAGGATTTTGCAATATAGCCATGATACCGGTAAGAAGAGAACCTTCACATAAATCGGAATTGGTTACCCAATTGCTCTTCGGAGAGCCTTATCATGTTGATCTTCAGCAAGGGGAATGGCTTTTGATCCGTGGAGGATTTGATGATTATCCGGGTTGGATGGATGCTGGTCAGCACGAACCTGTTTCTGAAGAAGGCTTTAATTCATTGATAAAAAGTGAGTGGGTAGTTTCACAGCATCATTCAATTATAAAGGATACGATGACAGGATTGGATTTTGAAGTATATCCGGGATCTACCATACCGGAAGCGAACTTCAAAATTGGCAACAGGGTCTATAGCTTTGAAGGAAAGGCTTTACAAAAGAGTGAAGTTCTGCACCCCCGGGAAATAATCCTCCGGATGGCAGGATCATACATCAATTCACCGTATTTGTGGGGTGGTCGCACACCTTGTGGTATCGATTGCTCCGGGTTGGTACAGGTACTATTTAAAATTGCAGGCATTAATCTCCCCCGCGATGCTTTCATGCAGGCCAAACTCGGAGAGGATATCCATTTTATATCCGATGCAGTACCCGGTGATCTTTTGTTCTTCGACAACAACGAAGGAGAAATTGTACACACAGGAATTCTTTATAAACCTGATCTTATTCTTCATGCCTCAGGAAGAGTAAGGATCGACAAAGCAGACCATCACGGAATTTTTAGTCTTACCACCGGGAAATATACTCATAAGCTCAGGACGATAAAAAAAATCCTCTCATGATTTGAAATTTAATTTATTCGCATATCTTTGCCCCGTTCTTTACTTCAGTTTCTTCAGGGCAGGGTGATCATTGCGCAAGCATGAAATTCCCGACCGGCGGTAACAGTCCGCGACTCCCGAGTTATTCGGGACTGACCCGGTGGAATTCCGGAACCGACAGTATAGTCTGGATGGGAGAAGAAATGATCCAAAAGGCCACAAGCCTTCTTGGCAACATTTATTTATTTCCCCTGCTCTGAATGAGCAATGTATAATGTTAAACCAAGAAGGCTAAATCATGAAAAAGGCATTTCTCTCCATTCTGCTGATCGTTGTTTTTGCAACATTTTCCAACGGGCAAACAAAAGTAAACGGACGGGTAAGCGATGAGATATCCGGTGATCCGATTTCCGGGGTAAACATCTCAGTCCTGCACACAAATTTGGGCACGAGCACTCAAACCAATGGAAACTTTTCCCTTGAATTGTCAGATGGAAATTTCGTTGTTGAGTTTTCCTCCGTCGGGTATGTTTCATCACAAAAACAAGTTCAGGTTATGTCAGGTCAGGATATTGACCTGGGTAACATAAAGCTGAAACCTTTTATAATTGGTCTCCAGGAAGTAAGTATTATCTCATCGGTTGGCCGTGACAGATATACACCGGTCGCAATGTCTACTATTCCTTCGGCAAAAATTGAAACCCAACTTGGTGACCAACCCCTGCCTGATATTATGAAAATGGTACCCGGTGTTTATTCCGCGCGCACAGGAGGAGGAAGTGGCGATGCATCGGTCAGCATCCGCGGTTTTCAGCAGGAAAATGTCGCTCTCCTGCTAAATGGAATCCCTATTGGTAGTGTCGAAAACGGTCTTGTATACTGGAATAACTGGCTCGGACTATCCGATGCCACCCAGCAAATCCAGGTGCAAAGAGGATTGGGAGCCTCCAGGGTGGCACTTAACTCTGTCGGTGGTACCATTAATATATTAACTCATACTACCGAAGCACCGAAGGGTGGAGTGGTCAGGTATGCAATTACTGACTACGGAAACTCCAGATTCTCCCTGAGTTATAATACAGGGAAGCTTAAAAATGGAATGGCCGTTAGTTTTCTGGGTTCCAGAATAAGCGGCCCCGGTTACGTCGATGCAACCTATGTGGATGCCTGGGGATATTTCTTATCTGTAAGCAAGGAGTTTAACCATAAACATAAATTGGTTTTTGTAGGACTTGGAAACCCGGAAAGGCATGGCCAGCGCAATATTATGCTCACACAGGCAGAGACCGACCAGTATGGACTGAAATTCAACAAAGACTGGGGAAGCTATAATGGAAAGATAAACAATGCATCCGAAAACTTTTATCACAAACCCCATCTCAGCCTTAATCATTACTGGAACATTAACGAACGCAGTATGCTTGCAACTTCGATTTACTTCTCAAGCGGAAAAGGCGGGGGTAAGTGGTCTGATAAATTTATGACAAACCTGGGAATCGGAGGTTACCGCAATCCCTCCAACCAGATCGACTGGGAGAGTATTTACGTTAACAACAATACCCATACCGATTATTATGTCCTTGCAAACGGTGATACCGTAAGAGGATTTTCCAAAAATATACAAACCAACTTCCTGGCTAGTCATGTCTGGACGGGTATCATTTCCACTCTTGAACATAAACTGGGAGATAATTTTCAAATCATGGCCGGTATTCATTACCGGTATTTTAAATCTTCATTGCAGCAAAAAGTCAGAGACCTCCTGGGTGGTGATTTCTTTATTGATAATTATGCATATGCTGTGGATGGCATTGCAGGAAGACAGGAAATCAAAGGAGTCGGTGACGTGATCAAAATAGATAACGGTGCAATCATAAATTTCGCAAACCTTTTCGGTCAGGTCGAATATCACCGCAACCGTCTGCATGCTTTCCTTGCAGGAAGCATTTCATCCAACTGGTATCAACGCTATGATCATTATAACTATGTAAGCAACCCTGAAAGCAAAGTAGTTGAATTGTGGGGATTCGATGTAAAAGCAGGACTCAATTACAACCTGAATGAATATCATAATGTTTACTTTAACACAGGGTATTTCTCAAGAGTGCCTTACTATAAATACATATTTGGAAATTATACCAATGAGCCAACCCTTGAAACCAAAAACGAAAAGATCACTTCCGCTGAGCTGGGCTATGGATTCAGCCGCAACCTTACGGGGATCAAAGCCAATATATACTACACTTACTGGAAAGACAGATCATTCCTGGCCAACGAATACAATCAGTTTCTTGATCCAGTTATGATCAATGGTTTGGACGCTGAACATTTCGGAGTAGAAATCGAACTTTCACAAGGCTTTGGAAAGTATATAAGTTTGGGAGGATTGCTCTCCCTCGGTAACTGGCAATGGAAGAATAATGTATCGGCTGAAGTATACGACAACAATAATGTATTACAGGATACCGTGCAAATCTATGCCGATGGTCTTTACGTCGGAGACGCTCCACAGGTGCAAACCGGTATCACAGGAAAAGTACAATTCCTGAAAATGTTTGCTTTAACGGCCAATTACATTTACTACGACAAGCTGTATGCAGGATTCAATCCTGTATCCAGGAATAACCCGGCTGATACAGAGCAGCCTTATCGGATCCCATCGTATGCCTTGCTTGATTTGTTTCTGGATGTTAACTTCAAAATTGGATCGCTCCCGGCCGGAATCACAGTAAGTTGCTTTAACGCTTTAAACCACAAGCACATAATCAGAGGGCTCGACGGAACATCTCACAATCTGGACACATTCTCCGGGTTTTGGGGATTTGGAAGGAACTTCAGCTTCAGTTTTTCTCTAAGGTTTTAAAGCTTCAACCCAAGGTTGATAGCGATAACCAGGCTACAGGCTACAGGCTACAGGTTGCAGGCTACAGGCTACAGGTTGCAGGCTACAGGCTACAGGTTTCAGGTTGCAGGCCTCACACTCACAGCTTGTTCCTCTCGCTCCCTGCAACATGTAACCTGCAACATGTAACCTGCAACCTGCAACCTGCAACCTGACCCAATATTAATTTTTTCTTAAAAATATAAATTTATACCCCTATATACCAATCACATAGACCATTTTTGCTTATAAAGAATTTAGCAAATTCTTAATATTTTTTTAACTTTCTGCAAATTATTCCGTACTACTTTCGTCACAGGAATATTATTAACCAAAAACCCTAAATTATGAAAAGAAGCAATTATCTGCTCCTCTTGTGCTTTAGTGCACTGTTTCTGGCTGTGAATATCACCTATGGCCAGGGTACCCTTAAGGGAAAAGTTAAAGATGCATCCAACAACGTACCGCTTTACGGTGCCAGCGTCATGGTAGAAGGAACCGCTATCGGGATGGCTACCGATGAAGACGGTGTTTTCATGCTGACACTGGATGCAGGAGTTAAAAAGGTCGTCATTTCCTATGTTGGTTATGAGAAGATAACCATGGATGTGACGATCCAGAACGGACAGGTCACCGATGCAGGGACCATCAGGCTGGAGCCTATGGCTATCGGTATGGCCGGTATTCTTATTGTTTCCGATCGTGCCCGCGATCGTGAGACTCCGGTTGCCATGAGTAACATTGAAAAGAAGGAAATCGTCGACAGGCTTGGCTCAAGGGATATCCCTCTTATCCTGAACACCACTCCCAGCGTTTATGCTACCGCTCAAGGTGGTGGCGCCGGAGATGCCAGGATCAATGTCAGGGGTTTCAACCAGAGGAATGTAGCCATCATGATCAACGGTGTTCCCGTTAACGACATGGAAAACGGCTGGGTCTACTGGTCAAACTGGGACGGTATTTCCGATGCTACCTCTTCTATTCAGGTACAGCGTGGTTTGAGTGCCGTAAACCTTGCTACCCCTTCTATCGGAGGTACCATGAACGTGATCACCAGCCCCTCCGAAATGAAAGGTGGTGCCAGCGGCCGTTTTGAAGTAGGAAGCGGCAACTTTATGAAAACCACCATTTCAGCCAACACAGGCCTCATTGGCGGTAAATTTGCCATGAGCGCCAGCGTGGTCAGGAAAGTTGGAAACGGTATCATTGATGGTACATGGACAGATGCATGGGCCTATTACCTCGGCGCCAGCTACAATATTAACAAAAACCACCGCCTGGAAGTCTATGCAATGGGAGCTCCGCAAAAACACGGACAAAATATCTACAAGCAAAATATTGCAACCTACAGTCATGACTATGCAAAGTCCGTCCCCGGATATGATACCATGGCGTTCACAAAATTTAAAGAACAAAGCTGGAGATACAACCAAAACTGGGGTCCGGTGATTTCCACCTATAACGGAAAACAGGCTTACAACGGAAAAACCGACCATGATCGCTACTCCCCTACTATCCTGAATGAAAGGGAAAACTACTATCACAAACCTCTGGCCAACCTGAACTGGTATGCCCAGTGGAACAAGAAAGTCAGCCAGTTTACCACTGTTTATTACTCTGGTGGTAAAGGCGGTGGCTCCGGTACGGCAGGATCCCTTTTCAGAAGAGATGCTGACGGAGTCCTGGGAGGAAAAGATTATAAATACTATTATGGACCCAGCCCGTGGTCATGGGATTTCACCGAA
>Ga0180009_10001998_pt1 | contig 24141 bp, 21 predicted proteins | sample OS_PC_MetaG_FD_123537 | JGI IMG/M metagenome (GOLD analysis project Ga0180009, IMG submission 123537) | Groundwater microbial communities from the Aspo Hard Rock Laboratory (HRL) deep subsurface site, Sweden - OS_PC_MetaG | ecosystem: Environmental > Aquatic > Deep subsurface > Groundwater...
GGGGACCGGGCTCGGCCTCTCCACCGTGCTGAGCATCGCCCGCCAGCACGGCGGCGACGTGGAGGTGGTGAGCGAGGAGGGAGTGGGCACGACCTTCAGGGTCCATCTGCCGCTCTCGGAGGAGCAGGAGGACGACCCGATGGTGGAGCTTGCCAGCTCGCCTCGCACGATGGAGATGCGCCGCGGGATGGTGCTGCTGGTCGACGACGAGGATGTCTTTCGCAACAGCGCCCGCCGCCTGCTCGAGGGCCTGGGCTACCCGGTCAAGACCGCCCGCGACGGCATCGAGGCGATCCAGGTCTTCGATCTGCACAAGGACATGATCGAGCTCGTGATCCTCGACATGGTGATGCCCAACATGGACGGCGAGGCGACCTACCATGCCCTGAAGAAGGTCGACCCCTCGGTGCGGGTGCTGCTCAGCTCGGGCCAGACGGAGCTGGACGGCGTGCGGGCGCTGCTCGCAGCGGGCGTGCACGGTTTCCTGCAGAAGCCCTACGACGCGCGCACCCTGGGCGACGCCATCTCGCGCATGACGTTCGGCACCCGGAAGTGGCGCTGATCCCCCTCGGGAGCTGACCGGCGGGAACCTCTGCGGCCTCCAGGTGTCCGAAGGTTCAGCTTCGACACAGCGGAGGGGTCATGAGAACGCAGACAATCTGTCTGGCGGTGGCACTGGTCTGCCTGCCCGCGAGCACGCTCGCCACCAGCCTGGAGAGCTTCGTCAGCCAGGGGAGCCTGCTGGCCAACCGCGAGGGCAAGGTCGTCAAGGTTCCCCTGAAGCACACGCGCGTGCGCATCTCGGTCTCGGGCTACCTGGCCGAGACCACGGTGACCCAGGAGTTCGACAACCCCCATCAGGACAAGATCGAGGCGATCTACGCCTTCCCCCTGCCCAGCGACTCGGCCATCTGGTCCTTCGCGCTGCGCAGCGGCGATCGCACGATCCAGGGCAAGATCCTGGAGCGGGAGCGGGCGCGGGCCATCTTTCGCCGCGCGAGCCTCGCGGGCCAGGTGGCGGCGCTGCTGACGCAGGAGCGTCCCAACCTCTTCACGCAGAAGGTGGCGAACCTGCTGCCCCGAAAGCCGGTGGTGGTGACCCTGCGCTACGTCAGCCGGCTGCGCTACGACGCCGGCGCCTACGAGCTGGTCTTCCCCATGGTCGTGGGCCCCCGATTCGTTGTGCGCGACAAGGACAAGGCAGGGCGCCCGCGGCTGCTCTCCCCCCCGGTGCTGCCGCCCAACCTGCGCTCGGCCCACGACATCGACCTGCAGGTGGAGGTCGAGGCAGGCGTGCCGATCGCCAGCCTGGCCTGTCCCTCTCATCGCCTCCGTGTCGACCGGCCGTCGCGCTCCAGCGCCTCGGCGCGGATCGACGCCGGCGACCGGATCCCCAACCGGGACTTCATCCTGCGCTACCGAGTCGACGGGAAGCGGCCGGCGGCCGCCGTGATCGCGCACCGGGGGGAGGAGCGGCAGCCGGGCGCCTTGCTGCTGATGGTCCAGCCGCCCGCCGCGAAGCGGATGCGCCCGGTGCCACGCGAGCTGATCTTCGTGCTCGACACCTCCTCCTCGATGACCGGCGCGCCGTTGCAGGCGGCCAAGCGCCTGGTGCGGCGGTTCGTCAAGGGCCTCGGCCCACAGGACACGTTCCAGATCGTGCGCTTCTCCGACGGGTCGTCGAGCCTCGGACCGAGCATGATCGCGAACCGCCCGGGCAACGTGAAGCTGGCCCTGACCTGGCTCGACCGTCTGAGGGCGCGTGGCGGCACATGGGTCCAGCGCGGCCTGGAGACGGCCTTCGGCCTGCCCCACGACCCCGAGCGGCTGCGGATGGTGGTGTTCGTCAGCGACGGCTACATCGGCAACGAGGACCAGGTGCTGGGGTTGCTGCAGCGCAGGCTGGGCAGCTCCCGCGTGTTTGCCCTCGGCGTGGGGACCGCGGTCAACCGCTACCTGCTGGAGGAGATGGCGACCCTGGGCCGCGGCCTGGTGCGCGTGGTGCGTCCCGACGAGCTGGTGGAGCGGACGGTGGATGAGCTCTACGTCCGCATCTCCAGGCCGCTGCTGACCGACCTGACCGTGGAGTTTCGCGGGGTGAAGGTCGCGTCGTTGACCCCCAAACGGCTACCCGACCTTTTCGAGGGCGAGCCGCTGTTCCTGCACGGCCTGTATCGAACCCCGGGCAAGGGCACGGTGGTGGTGCATGGCCGGCGACAGGGGGCCTTGGTCAAGCTCGAGATCCCGGTCGCCCTGCCGAGGCACGACGGCCGCCACCGCGCGGTGGCGCTCTCGTGGGCCCGGGCCCGCATCGCCGAGCTGGAGCGACGGCTGCTGCGCGGCGACGATGAAACGGTTCGCAAGCAGGTCCTCGAGCTCTCGCTGCGGTACGGCATCCTGACCCGGCACACCGCGTTCGTGGCGGTTGACGAGGACTCCTTCACCGGCACGGACCAGGCGGTCAAGGTCCGGGTGCCGGTGGACCGGCCGCAGATGATGGCGCGCTCGGCGGGCGTGCTCGGCCTGATGGGGTCGGGAGCCGGGGGCGGATCGATCGGGCTCGGCGGCCTCGGCACCGTCGGCCACGGCGGGGGCGGAGGCACCGGGTACGGGGCCGCGCTGATCGGGGTTCGGGCCGCGGCCCCGCGGGTCATGGCGGGCCGAGCCGAGGTCCGTGGGGCGCTGGACAAGGAGATCCTGCGCCGGATCATCCGCCGGCACATCAACGAGGTGCGCTACTGCTACGAGAAGGGACGATCGACCACAGACAAGGGCGGCCGGGTGCAGGTGGCGTTCGTGATCGAGGCCAGCGGCCGGGTGGTGAGCTCGGAGGTGGAGTCCTCGACCCTGGGGAACGCGGCGGTCGAGCGCTGCGTCGCGTCAGCGGTGCGGCGCTGGGAGTTCCCCAAGATCAACGGCGGCGGCGTGGTGGTCGTGCACTACCCCTTCGTGTTCCGGCTGGCAGAGCCGGAGCGCCCCACCGTGATCCACGAGAGGTGACGCATGTGGTGCAGACGGATGATGGTGCTCGCAGCCGTGTTTCTGGCCCCGGCATGCTCGGGCGCCGAGGACGGCCCCTCCCGGCCGGCGGCGAACGGCGACGAGGCCGCGCCGGGCGCACGAGCGGTCGAGCCCGGCCCCGGCGCCGACATCGATCCCTCGGTGCTCGACCAACTGGACCGCGAGGAATCCGCCCCATCGGTCGCGGCGGGCGCCGGGCTGGACCTGGCGCTGGGCCGTGATCGGCCGCTACAACGCCTGCCGGTGCCCAGGGTGGCCAGGGCCACCACGGCCGGCTTCACCTTCGGCGATGGTCGCAAGGGGTGGATCACGCGCCTGCCGGTGGCGGGTCCGATCCCGTCGGTGGCCTATGGCGGCGGTCGAGTCTACGCCGGGGGTGGCTTCAACACCTACGCCTTCTATGCCATGAGCTCCGAGAGCGGCAAGGTGCTGTGGAACCGCCAGAACCTGGAGGACAACGGCCCCACCGCACCCTCGTACCTCGACGAGGAGGTGATCTTCAACACCGAGAGTTGCACGCTCTTCGTCCTCGACTCCCGCACCGGGCGCACACGCTGGAAGCGCTGGCTGGGCGACCCCACCCTGGCCCAGCCCGCGGTCCAGCACGGTCTGGTCTATGCCTCCTACCCCTCAAACGGAGGCCAGCGCCTGGGAGCGATGCGCCTCAAGGACGGCCGCACCGTGTGGAGCCGCCTCGTGGACGGTGAGCTGATCACGGCGCCGGTGGTGGCGGGCGACTCCGTCTATGTCACCACCATCCGCGGGACGGTGTACCGCTTCGACGCCCACAAGGGTCGGCGGCGCTGGCAGCGCCGGCTGCGGGCCACCAGCGCCGTGTGGGTCTCGGGTGGTCGGATCTACCTCAGCCGATCCGCCAGAGGTCGCGAGGCCCAGGTGGTGCTGGAGCGGGAGACCGGGCGCACGCTGGCGGTGCTGCGCCAGACCCGCGCATCCTACCTGCGCGATGTGCCGCGGGATCTGCAGAGCTGGCCCAAGGTCTGGGCCTTCGAGGGGTCCCGGCCGCTGCTGGTCAACGGCAGGCTGCTCGACACCATGGCTGGAGTGGTCACCGCCACCAGCCCCGACACCGGCAAGAGCCTCTGGCGGCGTCCCGACTCGGCCGCGGGAAGGCGATCATTGACCGCTCCGGTGCTGGCCGGCTCCCACGTCGTCTTCGCCTCGCGACGCGGCGCGGTCTACGCCCTGGATGTGGACACCGGCATGACGGTCTGGGCCTACGACGTGGGCCGCAAGATCGCCGCCTCGCCTGTGGTCGCCCGGGGGTGGGTATACCTGTCGACCGTAGACGGATCGGTCATCGCGCTGCAGGCGGGGGGCCCGGCTCTCGATGGCTGGCACATGTGGGGCGGGAGCCCGGGCCACAACGGCGCCTGAGGGGAACATCCCCCGGCCAGCCGCCGTACCACAGAAGATGCGACAGTCCACCCTTGCCCTCTCGGTCGTGGTCGCGATCACGGCGAGCTGTGGTCGCGCGCCGGTCCGGCACCCACGCGCCCCCACCGGTCCCTCGCTGCGGGTGATGAGCTACAACGTCAACTTCGGTTTGGCGGGCGATCGCGCCACGCTGGAGGCCATCGCGCTCGGGCAGGCCGACCTGGTGCTGCTGCAGGAGACGACCCCGGCGTGGGAGAGCGTGCTGCGGCGCAGGCTGGGGCGGCGCTATCCGTACATGGCGTTTTCGCACTCGGGCGGGGCCGGGGGGCTCGCGGTGCTCTCGCGCTCCCCCTTCCGGCAAGGAAAACACGTGGCCTCCGAGAAGGGGTGGTTCCCGGCGTGGCGCGTGGTGGTGAGCTCCCCCCTCGGACCGCTCCAGGTCCTGCTGGTGCACCTGCGGCCTCCGGTGAGCGACGGCGGCAGCTGGGTCAGCGGCTACTTCACCACTCGTGGCTTCCGCCGCGATGAGATCGCGTATTTTGCGAAGGTGCTCGACCCGAGTCTGCCGACCCTGGTCGCTGGCGACTTCAACGAGGACGAGGGGGGAAGGGCGGTGCGATACCTGGAGCAAAGGGGCCTACGCAGCGTGCTGCCCCAGTTCAGGCCGGGGGCGGTCACCTGGCGCTGGGACACGAGCGTGGGTCGGATCACCCACACCCTGGACCACATCATCTACGGTCCCCGGCTGGATCCGCTGCGGGCGGACGTGCTGCAGGCCGGGCGATCCGACCACCTGCCGGTGGTGGCGGTGTTCCAGCGTCGGACCGATTAGGTTAGGTGGGCGGTACTCAGCTGGACGAGGTGATCTTCTTCAAGCCCTCGCCGTCCGTACACTCCTGAGGCGGGGAGTCCGGCCCACAGATGTCCAGCCCCACGGCGCGCATCAACGCGATCGCGTTGCTCCCCTGCACCACTCCTGGTCGCACCTTGTAGTCGAAGGCCAGCTGGCCCTGGTGCAGGTGGTCCCGGAAGTGCCTGTTGTCCACCCTGCCCTCGAGCTCGGAGCCGGCGTCGGCGATCGCCAGGTCGTGGGTGGTGATCAGGCCGATGGCTCCGCGCGCCAGGAATTGATGGATCAGCGCCGTGGCGCCGACCAGCCGGTCATGTGAGTTCGTTCCGTGGAGGATCTCGTCGAGCAAGAACAGCAGAGGGGCTGGACCGTCGGCGAGATCCATCAGCTGCTTCAGGCGCTGGATCTCGGCGTAGAACCGCGAGCGTCTGGCCTGGAGCGAGTCGTGGATCCGGATCGTGGCTCCCAGCGCCAGCACGGACAGCTTCAGCGAGCTGGCCCTGACCGGCGCCCCCGCCAGGGCCAGCACGGTGTTGATCCCCACCGTGCGCAGCAGCGTGGTCTTGCCTGACATGTTGGACCCGCTGACGATCCAGGTGCGCACCCCGTCGCCGAGCTCGACGTCGTTGCGCACAGAGGCGTCCTCGGCGATCAGGGGGTGGCCAAGCTGCTCCGCCCGCAGCAGCGGGCCCTGTTCCGCCAGCTCGGGGAAGGGGTCGGCGGGGTGCTCGAAGGAATAGGCCGCCAGAGCTCCCAGCGCCTCTATCTGCCCCACCGCGCCCAGCCAGCGACGGATGTTTCCGCCCGTTCGCAGGCGCCAGGCTTCGATCGCCAGCGCGAAATGAACCGGCCACATCAGCAGGAACCCGACCGGAGCGAACAGGGCGTTGCGCTGGGCGTCGAGCCAGACCACCAGACGATCGAGGCGGCGGATCGACGCCGAGGCGGTGCGGCTCCCGTCGGTCAGGAGCGAGTGGAGCTCGCGCAGCAGGGGCGCACGGAATTGCGCCGCTTCATCCCACACGCCGCCGCCTCGTCCCGGAGCGCCCCGAAAGGGGCGCGAGGGCGTGCCGCCTCCACCCGGAGCGCCCCGAAAGGGGCGCGAGGAACGGCACGCGCGTGCCGCCCCGCTGGGGCGCGAGGAACGCAATTGCTCGCGCTCGATCCGCGCCAGCACCAGCCCGAGGACCCACAGCTCCCGCTGCGCCCGATCCACCGCGCCGACGATCGACTTGATCCTGGCGCCGACCAGTCGATAGACGACCCACTGTACGGCGGCGACGGCCAGCAGGGGAAGGGGACCCAGGTCCAGCAGTCCCCAGAGCAGGCCCGCCGCCACGGCAGCGGCGGCCAGCCCGACGGCGGTCCAGCGCAGCAGCGCGGCCCTGGCGCCGGGGAGCGGAGGCGGCGCCTCTCCCCAGCGCGAGAGCGCCTCGGGATCGATCTCCGCCCGCATCCCGCCGCCGAGCAGGGCCAGGTCCTCGCGCAGGTCCACCAGCTCTCGCATCTGGGCCACAGCCTGCTGGCGCAGGCGTATCTGTTCGACAGCGGCCGGGGCGAGCAGCCAGCGGGCCAGCGTCTCCTCGCCGGCACGTGTGCGAGCGGTGCAGAGCAGCTCGAACAGGGACGCGGCGCCGAACAGGTCCAGGTCGGCGGCGTACGGGTGGTCCTCGGCGAACAGCCCCTCCGTACGCTGGATCCCCGTGCCAGCCCAGCGTCCCTCGAGCCGGGCGATGCCCTGCTCGTAGTACTTCACCGCCCCCGCCGCACGGTCCCGGCGTCGGATCACGACGTCGTGGTAGACCACGATCACGACAAACAGTGCCAGCGGGGCCAGCAGCCACAACGGGTGGATCCGGTCGGTGGCCAGCACCAGCACGGTGAGGGCCACCCCGGCGAGGAAGACGACCAGCCGGCAGTTGGAGATGGCGTCCTCGCGCCGCTGGAGGGCGGCGAGACGCCCCTGGCGCTGCTCGAGACGTCGCTGGTACTCGGTTCGCGGGTCGCTCATCAGGCGCAGCATAGCGCCTGGGTCGGCTTTTGTCTGTTGCGGGCGCCAACGTCCCGCCCGAGGGCTGCGACCCGGTCAGGTCTCTCAGAGATCGGCGGTGAGTCAGAGGGGAGGGGCGCTGGCCCGGATCGCCCGGGCCAGCTCTGGCACCGCCCGCACCAGACGGCGGACGCTCTCGGCGGGCAGGAACAGCACGGTCGCTGGGGTCAGGGTGGTCGCCGAGCTCGTGACAGGCCGGCCGTCGACGATCGACTCCAGCCCCAGGGTCGATCCAGGTCCGGTGCGGGAGACCAGATCGCCGGGTCCCTGGCCCGCGTGGCGGAACATCCCCACCTCGCCGCGCAACACCAGGTAGATGCCCTCGGCCTCCCTGTCCTGCGGCAACAGCACCGTGCCCTGCGCCACCTCGTGGGCCGAGAAGTGCCTGAGGAGGTCGAGGCGCTCCGTGTCATTGAAGGCGCTGAACATTGGGCTCTGTCGCATCAGGTTGGCCATCCACCTGCGCTGGGCCAGCCGGTCGAGCGCGGTGGCCACCCGGGGCAGCTCGTCGCCGATCGCGGCCAGGGACTCCGGCCCCAGCTCGAGCAGATCGGTCTCCTCGCTGACCCGCACCGTGGCGGAACGCGGTGATGCGGTGATCAACGACATCTCGCCAAAGATCGCTCCGTCGGAGAGGGTGGCGACCTCGCTCTCCTCGCCGCCCGGTTGCCGGGCCAGGACGGCGACGGCCCCGGTGGCGAGCAGGAAGCAGCTCCGGCCGGCCGCCCCCTGGCGAAAGACCACGTGGCCCGCCGGCAGCCGGTGCACGATGATCGTCCCGATCACCGCGGCCAGACGGGCCGGGGTCAGCTCGCTCAGCAGCGGGATCGGGTGGAACCGCCCCGGGAGGTCCCCGAGCTGGTCGACGCGAGAGCCGACCTCGGCAGCCTCCTGGACCAGCTGCTCCACGGTACGCTCCGAACGCAGCTCCTTCGCGTCCACCTGGTAGCTCTCCTGCCGGATGCGGAGCTGTCCGGCGCCGGTCTCTGCCAGCCTCGACGACCCCTGGCCGTAGAGCTGGGCCAGCCGTTGAACCTCGTGGTCGACGCGGCCGCCCAGCGCCTCCATGGCACGGCAGGCCACCAGCGCCATCGCCGGGCGCCCACCCCTGGTGCAGATGTCAGCCACGACGCGGTAGACCCCGATGGCGGCCGCCGCGTCGACCTGGGCCAGGGCGTCGGCCAGGTGCAACCTGGTCTTGTAGTCCTCGGGGTTCCGCTTGAGCAGGGCGAGGTAGATCCGCGTCGCAGCCAGGTGCTCGCCCGATGTGCGCAGCTGGCTGGCCTGCTCTCTGAGTTGAACTGGAGTCAGCTTCATGACACCTTCCTGTCTGGCACAGTCTGCCGGAACGTTGCGTTTCGGTCCACATGGCTCTGCGAACCGACCTCGAGGGGACAGAACGCGATGCCGTCAGTCACCGTCATCGACCGCCGCCTGCTGGATCAGGTGCTGGAGCGGGCCGAACGCTCCCCGCGGCGCAGGATGAACCACAACCTGCACGCCACGCCGGAGGAGAACCCCAACCGCCTGGTCAACGCCATGCTGCGAGGCACCTATATCGTCCCACACCGTCACGTCACGCCGCCCAAGACGGAGTCGTTCCTCGTTCTGCGGGGGAGCGTCGTCTTTTTCGTCTTCGACGACGGCGGGCAGATAGCACGGAGGCTGGTGCTGGAGCCCGGCGTGACCCCGGGCGTCGATGTCCCGCCGGGCGTCTGGCACACCCTTTCGCCGCTGTCGGAGCAAGCCATCTGCTACGAGACCAAGCCGGGGCCCTACGCGGTCACCGACAAGGATCTCGCGCCCTGGGCCCCGAGGGAAGACGCGCCGGCGGCCGCGGCCTACCTCGAGTCCCTGCTCCAGGCGCCGGTGATGGAGGGTTGAGCCATGCCCCACCGGACTGCAATTCTGGCGCTGCTGCTGCTGCTGGTGCTCTCGGGATGCCCCGGCGGCCTGAGTCGGCCCGCCGGACCCGCCCCCAAGGACTGCCGCTCCCTGGCGGTGGTTCGCTTCTCGGAGCACCTCTGCTCCGGGCTTGCGGCGGACAGCAAGCGGATCACCCTGCGCGCCCGGCATCGCACGCAGATCAAGGTCGGGCAGCGGGTGCAGCTGGTCTGCATGGAGAGCAAGAAGCGTTTTCGCGCCAGGATCACCGCCGTGCGGCACACCACCTGGCGGGGGATCACCGACCAGGAGCTGGCCGATGATGGATTCGGCGGCCGGGACCAGCTGCTGCCGATCATGCGCCGCTACTACCCCGGTATCGGCGAGGACGATCCGGCCACCGTCTACCGCTGGGATCGGATCCGCCCCTGCGGGCCGTGATGCGCTAGCTGATGCCGCAGTCCCTGGCGAAGGCCACGGCCGCGGCAGGGACATCTGCCGCCGACAGGGCCCGCAGATACCCGGCCCAGAAGCGCTTCAGCGCCAGGGTCTGGTCCGGCTGCGCCAACAACCAGTCGAAGTCGCGCCACTCGGCCAGCTCCACGTGCTGCTTGAAACGGTGGAGCTGGATCCCCTCTTCGCCGTTCGCCACGGCGTTGCAGGCCTCGAGCAGGCCGCCCACACCGTCGTGGAAATCGGCGACATGGGCGCCGTTGACCTCCAGGCTGGCGCCCCAGCTGGGCAGCGTGGTGGGGGGATCGTCGAGCCGCCACGCCATGCCGAACCACAAGAAAGGCACCGGGGAGGACGGGTTGACGAAGTAGAGCCCGTAGTTGTCGCGGTTCTCCTTGAGCATCACCCGCGTGTAGCCGTGGAACCGCAGCACCACCTCGGCGGTCAGCTCCGGCTTCTCCTCGACGAAGAACTGTCGGGCGGCCTCGAAGTCGCCCTCGGAAACGAAGCGCAGCGCGATCTCGCGGCTGAAGGTCCGGACCTGCTGGGACACGGTCTGCTCCTGGGCTGAGCCCCGATGGTATCCGCCGCGGGAGAAATGGTCACCCCCGCGGTTTCCGGTGGTGACGGCTCGACGTGTCTCGCGGACGCTTGCCTCGCAAATGGCCGGCCCGGTCAGGGCGCGCGCCGGCCGAACAGGGCGAACACCGCGGCCGAGACCGCGATGCCGAAGATGTTGGCGTCCAGCCCCAGCGGGAGCTGCAGCAGCTTCATCCCCTCCAGGGCCGCCAGCGTCGACGTCGTGACGCCGCCCAGCAGCATGGAGCCGAAGGCCCCGGCGCGGCTGCCGTGATGCCCGGTCAGCACGCCGATCACCGGGACGAACAGGCCCGAGACCATGAAGGCGTAGGAGTGGAGCATGAGCTGGAGCACGTTCTGCATGCTGGCCGCCAGCACCAGGGCCGCGATTCCCAGCACGAGGGTCACGCCCTGGGACAGCCGCACCGCCTTCGGGCTGTCGGCGTCGAACGGCAGCAGGGGATCGAGCAGGTCGGTGGCGACATTGCCGGACGAGGCCATCAGACAGCTGTCGGCGGTGGACATGATGGCCGAGAAGTAGGCCGCGACCATCAACCCCTTGAGCCCCACCGGCAGCACCTGCCTCAGCAGCAGCGGCAGCCCCATCTCGGCGTCGAGGGCGGCGACGTCGTGGAACCCGAGGGCGGCGAACATGCCCTGGTCGGCGGCCACCCGCGCCATCAACCCGAGCAGGACGCCCATGAAGGCCATCACCGGCCACTCGAACAGCCCCGCCACGAACCAGGCCCGCTTCGCGTCTGCCTCGCTGCGGCTGGCGTAGATCCGCTGGTACAGGGTCATGCCGACGTACCAGATCGGGATGATCGTCACGCTCCAGTTGACCAGCCTGGTCCAGCTCACGTTGCCCAGGCTGAGGAACCCGTCGGGCAGCGTGGTCCGTATCGCCTCCAGACCGCCGATGCCGAGATAGGCCACCGGGATCCCGACGAAACACAGACCCACCATCAGCACGATCCACTGGATCGTGTCGGTGTGGATCACCGCCGTCAGCCCGCCCATCACGGTGTAGACCACCACGATGCCTCCCATCACCAGCAGCGCGGTGGTGTGGTCCAGCCCCTGGAAGGAGGCGGAGGCCAGCTTGGCCCCCGCCAGCACCTGGGAGGCGGTGAAGCCGAGGTAGCCGATGGCGGAGATCACACCCGCCAGGTAGGCCACGCGAGCTCCGTAGTAGTGGCCGAAGAAGTGGGGCAAGGTGAAGAAGCGGTGCTCCGCCCCCAGGCGGCGGACGCGCGGGATCAGCAGCACGGCGCTGGTCCAGGCGCCGACCAGACCGGTGAACAGCATCCACGATCCGGCGATACCCATCATGAAGCCGAGCCCGCCCAGCCCGATCGAGAAGCCTCCTCCCACGTCGGTGGCCACCACCGACAGGCCGATGTGCCAGCTCCCCATCCCCCGGCCGGCCAGGTAGTAGTCCTCGGCGTCGGTGTTTCGCCGCATGAAGTAGACGCCGATGCCGAGCATCGCGACGATGTAGACGCCGATGACGGTCAGATCGAGCGCGTGCATCGTGCCAGTGTTCCAGCCAGGCGGCGACAGATCAACCCTGCGGGGGTTGACCGCCCCGCGTGCGCGCCCCAAGCTTGCCGGGTGAAGCGCGCGGGAGAGCTACGGCTGCCTTTCGACCACGACGAGCGGGCGTTTTGCGAGGGCCTGGAGCGCCTGGGCGTCGGCAGCTCGCACCGCATCCTGCGCAAGAGCCTCGACGCCCGCAACAAGCAACGCATCCAGTGGGTCTACGCCATCGGTATCCCAGAGCCGGGGGATGACGATCCGCCGGTCTTCCTGCCGCGCCGGCCGCCGGATCCCCCGGTGGTGATCGTCGGATCCGGTCCGGCCGGGCTGTTCGCGGCCCACTGGCTCGCGCTGCACGGCGTCTCGAGCACGATCGTGGAGCAGGGGGAGCCGCTGCGCGCCCGCCTGCGCACAATGGCTCGCTTCATGCGCGCGGGGCGGCTGGATCCGAGCAGCAACCTCTGCTTCGGCGCCGGGGGCGCCGGGGCCTACAGCGACGGCAAGCTGGCGACCCGCACCAGGTCGCCGCACATCCCGTTCATCATGGAGACCCTGGTGCGCTTCGGAGCGCCCCGACAGACGCGCTACCTGCACGCGCCGCACCTGGGCTCGAGCGGCATCCGGCGCGTGATCGGCGCGATGATCGCGCACCTGCTCGAGCAGGGAGTCCAGCTGCGCTTCGGCGCAAGGGTGGCGTCGCTGTCGATCGCCTCCGAACAGCTGACCGGGCTGGTGCTCGACAGCGGCGAGCGGATCGAGGCCCCACGGGTGCTGCTGGGCACCGGTCACTCCGCGCGCGAGCTGTACCGCGAGCTGGCGCGCATCGGCCTGCCGATCGCGCTCAAGCCCTTCGCGGTCGGTGCGCGCCTGGAGCACCCGGCCGCGCTGATCGACCGCATCCAGCACGGCCGCTTCGCCGGCCATCCGGCGCTGGGCCCGGCCCGCTACCAGCTGGCCCACACCTGGCCCGAGGGCGTGCCGCCGCTTGATCCCGCGGCGCTTGATCCCGCAGCGCCCCGTCAGGGGCGCGAGGACCGGCAAGCGGGCAAGCGGGCGCTCTACTCGTTCTGCATGTGCCCCGGCGGCTTCATCCTCAACACGGCCACCGAGCCTGGCGGCGTGGTGACCAACGGCATGTCCAACGTGGGCCGGCGCGGCCGCCACTCGAACGCCGCGATGGTGGTCAACGTGGAGGCCGCAGATCTGGCAGGCGACGACCCCCTGCGCGGCCTGGCCTGGCAGGAGCAGCTGGAGCAGGGTGCGGCCGGCTCGGTCAACCGGGCCAGCCGGTGCCACGCGCTGCCGGGCCAGCGGCTGCTCGACTTCCTCGAGGGGCGCGCCCCCCGGGCGCTGCCGGCGACATCAGCGCTGGTACCAGTGCGCGCCGCCGGGCTGCACGAGATCCTGCCGGCCTTCGTCGTCGAGGCGATGCGCCGCGGATTCGAGCCGCTCGGGCGCAGGATGCGCGGGCTGGTCGGGCCCGAGGCCGTGCTGGTCGGGGTCGAGACGCGCACCTCGTCGCCGCTGCGGCTGCTCCGCGACCCGACAACGCGCCAGTCGCCCGGGGCGGTCGGCCTCTACCCGGTGGGGGAGGGGGCGGGCTACGCCGGGGGGATCATCTCGGCAGCGGCGGACGGGATCGAGTCGGCCGAGCACCTGCTCTCGTCGCTGCCGTGCGCCTGATATATTCAATGGAATACATTGAGGGGAACGCAATCCGCGCTCGCCGTCCGCCGGATATATTCAATGGAATACATTGAGGAGAGCAGGCGTCACTCGCCCAGCGCCTTCTGGACCGCCGCGAGGAAGGCGTCAGGGTTGATCGGCTTTTCGAACACTGCCGCTGGTTTCTTCACGGCCAGGTGACGCCCCGCCGTGCCGCTGACGACGATTATCGGCGTATCGGCCAGATCCTTGTCCTTGACGAAGTTGCGGTAGAAGTCGGTTCCTGTCTGGCTGGGCATCAGTAGATCGAGCGTGATCAGGTCGGGCTTCTCCCGCCTGGCGACCTCGAGCCCTTCGTTGCCGTTGGAGGCGGAGATCGTCGCGTAGCCGTTGTCCTCCAGCAGCGTGGTCAGAAAGGTGACGATGTCCTCTTCGTCGTCGATAACAAGTATCTTCTTCATCGAAGCCCCTCTGTGCGAAAGGAGTCAATTCCAGCACGACCTCGGATCACAACTTGCACTACTTCTTGTCTCGGTCGACCAGGAACAGCCAGAAGAAGGTGAAACCCACCATGAAGAGGACGGCAAGCAGGTACGTGACGCCCTTGGTGTAGGTCATGAAGTCGAACAGTGTCTTCGTTGTCTCCATCGTCTCCACCTAGTGCACGGTCTTGTACAGCGGGTGCTTGTGATGCACCGGCATTCGGTTGACGGCCCAGCGATAGGTCAGCACCGCGGCCATGACAACCGCCAGGGAGAGCCAGACCTCCTTCCAGTGGAACTGGAAGCGCTGCTCCGCCGGGAGGTTCAGATTGAAGGTGATGATCGACACGTTCAGCCGGTTGAGGATGATGCCCAGGACAGTCAGGCCTGCCGCCCACCGGATCAGTCTCGGCCGTCGCTCCCTGACCCCCGCGGCGAAAAGCACGCAGGGCAGCAGGCTGAATCCGAGCAGCTCGAGCAGGAACCAGTGACCAATGGGCGACGCCAGGTAGTGCCAGGTGTTTCCATGGGCGATGCCGATGACCTTGATGGCGAAGTAGACGGCGAGGGCGATCGAGGCGGCCTTGCCCAGCCCGATCGTGATCTGGTCGAGATGCTCGGTGGTCATCTCCACCTTTTCGCGGAAGTACCTGTGGGCCAGGGCGCTCTCCAGGATCACCATGCAGATCCCGGCCGCGATGGCCGAGACGAAGAAGAACAGCCCAATGAAGGGTGAGTACCATAAGGGGTGCACCTTGGTCGGTGTGATCAGGAACAGCGCGCCGAGAGCAGACTGGTGCAGGGTGGAGAGGATCACGCCGAAGATGACCGCCCCCACCGCGACCGCCACCGCCACCTTGCGCCAGCGTTTCCAGTTGAGCCACTCGAAGACCGCCGGAGAGAACTCGACGAACTGGGTCGACAGGTAGAGGGCCACGTGCCAGGCCACCAGGAACAGCACCGACGTGACGCCATACTGCACGACCATCGGGTAGGGCAACCGCCAGGGCCGACCGACGTCCATCAGCAGCGCGACGACCGCGAAGAAGTAGCCGATCATGCCGACCAGGACCGCGGGGCGGACGACCAGCCTGTACTGCTTCATGCCGAAGATGTAGACAGCGGTTCCCATGACAAACCCACCGGCCGACAGGGGCACGCCGCACATCAGGTTGAAGCTGATCAGCATCCCCCAGGGCTGGGACTGGGCCGAATCCCCGACGGCCCCGATTCCGGCGAGGCCGCTGGAGAAGCGCAGGAAGGCGACGTACGCCCCGACGGCCAGGATCAACCCGGCCACGAGGTTGAACGGCGTGAGCAGGCTCTTGCTCTGCGTGGGGGACTCTGTCATTTTGGGTCCTCCTTGTCGGCTTCCTTCGCCGTTGCCTCAGCCTCGGCGAGCGCCTTCTTCACCGCGAGGGCCACGGCGCGCTCCTTGTCCTTGCCCGCCCGCTGCGCCGCGGCAGCGAGCTTCTTCTTGGTCTGCTCGTCGGCCTCGGCCAGCACCCTGGCGACTGTCTGCTCCAGCTCCGCCTGGCTCAGCTTCTCCTTGCGTTTGCTGAAGGCGTAGATCCCGAGCAGCAGTCCAGGCCAGATGGTAAGGACCAGGGGAACCACGGAGAGGAAGCTCTTGGAGAGCTCGGGCAGCGGCGTGTGGCTCGCCCCCTCGTGGAGATCGAGCTCCTTGAAGGGCACTCCGGAGAGAAACAGCCAGCTGGTCCCGCCAAACTCGTGCTCGCCAAAGATGTGGTTGACGTATCGGTTCGGTCTCCTGTCGATCCGGTTGCGGGCCACCTGCAGCAACTCGTCTCGCCTGCCATAGGTGATCGCCCCCATCGGGCAGACCGTGGAGCAGGCCGGAGCCTTCCCCTGTTTGATCCGGGGGTAGCACATGGTGCAGCGCACGACTCTCGGGTCCCAGAGCTTGTCGTACTCGTACGATAGCGCGTTGTAGGGGCAGGCCGTCATGCAGTAGCGGCATCCGACACAGACGCTGGGATCGTAGAGAACCGGGCCCTCCGGCGTCTTGCTGAAGGCCTTGACGAAGCAGACCGAGGCGCAGCAGGGCTCGTTGCAGTGCATGCACTGGTGCTTGCGGTAGACCGCGGGGGTCTTGCCTGCCCCCGCCCGGTAGCGGTTGACCACCGTGTAGGACTTGTCCGAGGGCCGACGCTTCTTGTCGAACACACTCTTGTCATCCGCGGGTCGCACCAGCGGGGGAAGGCTGTTGACCTGCTTGCACGCCACCTCGCAGGAGCGACACCCGACGCACAGAGTCGTGTCGTGCAACAAACCAATCCGCCCCGGGTGCCCAGCGAAGTGCAGGTGCGACGCGCCCTGTGCCGGCGTGGCCACCAGCGCACCGGCCCCGGCCGCGACACCGCCGAGAAACCGCCTTCTTGAGAAGATCATCTTCCACCCTCCTTGGCGGCGCGCGTGTGGCAGTCGGTGCAGCCTTGCTTGAGTCCCATCCGCTGGTGACAGCCGATGCACTGCCGGTGAAAGGCCGCCATGAGCGCGGGTTGGTCCTTGGTCGGATGGTCCACCTTGCCGTGGCACGCCTCGCAAGGAGGCGGCCGAGCCCCGGCCGGGCTGCGGTGATGGCACCCGGAACAGAGGGTCTCCACCTTGCCATGGAACGTCGATGCCAGCTTGTTGCCACGGATGGCGGCGTCCAGACGGGCCACGATCTTGCGGTGTGGCATCGTGGATGGCTTGAAGCTGCTGGCGAGCAGCTTGATCTCGACCTTGTCCGGGAAGTCCGCCGATGAGGGTGGCAGCTCGGCCAGCTTCACTTCGCCTTCCGCCGCGGGCATGGTGGCCGGCGCTGCGACGTCCTTGTCCGGCTGAGGTCCGCGGTGGCACACCACGCAGCTGTCCCGCCCGGGCAGTGCTGCCCGTCGCTCGTGACACCCCGCGCAGTCCGCGGCGGCCAGCTGACGCTGATGGCAGCCGACACAGCTGTGAGCCGAGGAGGGCAGGTGGTAGGCGCTGGCCATCGTGACCCCCTGCCCCTCCACGCTCCCAACCAGGGTGTGGCAGTCCTTGCACGCCTTGAGCGTCTTGTGGTGGCAGGTGGAGCAGAAGGGAGCCTGCACCTCGTGCCCCCTGTGGTCGAAGCCAACGAGCCTCGACTTGGCCCCGGCCGCCTTGATCCAGGAGCGCTCGGGCTGGTTGGCCACCAGACGCGGCGTCTTCTCCGGCCGCTTCCCCGCTGCTCTCGCCTCGTGGCAGCCGCGGCAGTCGGTCGGCCCGGTCTTCTGGCCCGGGGCCGTCCGCTGGCGGTGACAGCTGACGCAGGTGCTGTGCGCGAGCTCGCGCAGACGTTTTGGATCTCTAGAGCTGTGGAAATCCCCACAGCCGCCGTCCACGCCCTCCCTGTAGACGAACCGTTTCTGGGCCTTGTCGTAGAAGGCGTGACAGGTCTCGCACTTCTCCTCGGCCACCTTGACGTGGGCGTCATGCAGCGCGTAGGTGAACGCCACGCGTCCTCTGGCCGACGTCGGCGTCGGGCGCTGCACGTGGCAGCCGCCGCAGGTCCTGGGCCCACTCCTGGCCGGGGGCCCCGCCTTGCGGTTCTTTGTGGTCCGGCGTTCGTGGCAGCCGATGCACCGGCCATGGTAGGTTTCGATCAGCGCATCGCGCCCTCCGCTGTCGTCGGTCCGACCGAGCTTGAGCGACAGTCGACCCGGGCCCCCCTCCGGATGGCAGACAGTGCAACCGTCCTTTTGCATCTCCTTGGCGTGCTCGGCGTGGTTGAACTCGACCGGAGGCCGCTGGAGCGCTCCGTGCGCTTCGGGGAGCCGGACGACGATGATCTCGGCCCCGACCCGCCGCTCCTCCTGGTAGCTGCCGTTGCAGCCGAGAGCGAGCAGAATGGCGCCGGACAGACCGAGTGGTGCATGTCTGGATGACGCGACTCGACACATTGTTCGTCTCACTTCTCAGGCCTCCGGCCGTTCCATGGCCTTGACGAGCAGCTCGTTGATGAACACCACGTGCATGCCAAGATCGTAGTGTCCGATGATGTCCTCGATCCCGCTGTGGCAGTTGTGGCAGGGCGTGACGATGCTGTGGGCGCCGGTCGCCCGGAACTGCTCAGCCTTGACCCGGATGCTCTTCATCCGGGTGATCTTCCAGGGCGGACCGCAGTTGATCGCCCCGCCACCGGCGGCGCAGCAGTAGTTGTGCTCGAAGCGAGGATCGACGTCCCGGAAATCCTCGCAGAGCTCGTTCAAGATCCAGCGCAGCTTCTCGTGCAGGCCCAGCCCTCGCACGATGTTGCACGGATCCTGAACCGTGATCGGCTCCTCGATCTTCTTCGCGATCCTGATCTTCCCGCTCTTGAGCAGCTCGTAGTAGTACTCGACGGCATGAACCATCGGGAGCGGCGGCTTCTTCCAGGCGAGCCACTTCGGCCCGTCGTAGACCGCCCCGCGGTAGGCGTGGCCGCACTCCCCCATCACCAGGCGCTTGACCTTGAGCTGGAGAGCCCGCTCCCAGTGTAGCCGCTCCACCCGCGCCATCACCTCAAAGTCCCCGGAGAACATCGCCATGTTGCTGTTGTCCCAGCCGTCAGCGCTGGGCATGGTCCAGTCGGCTCCGGCGGTCTTGAAGATGATCGCCATGTTGGCGATCAGCTGGGCCAGGATCTTCGGCTCGGGGGCGATCACCGAGTACATGATCTCGGCTCCGACCTTGTCCAGCGGAATGCGGGTCAACGGTACCTCGTCGCGGGCATCATCCTCCTGCCACATCAGGGTGTCGATCCACTCGTCCGGCTGCACCCACATCTGGTTCATCGTGACGGCGTGGCTGTTCACGGTGTCCTGGAGATACTGGGGCACGACGCCCAGCAGGTGACAGATGCGCCGGACCGACATGATGAAGAAGGCGATGTCGATGCCAAAGGGGCAGTACATGCTGCAGCGTCGGCATCCGTTGCACTGAGTGTAGGCGATGCGCGCGGCCCGCTTGATGAACTCGCCGTCGACCTTGCCCTTGCGCTTCACCATCTCCCAGACGGTGTCCTTGACCTTCGCGACCGGGGAGAAGTCCGGGTCCTTGTCCCGGGAGAGGTAGGTATGGCAACCCTCGGAGCACAGGCCACAACGGACGCAGGTCTGGAGGTAGACCTTGAGCCGGGCGCTCTGGGGGCTGAGGACCGTGTTGATGACCTTCGCGATCCTCTCTGGTGTGAGCTTCTTGATCGATTCGTCCAGGCCGGGATCGACAACCTGGGCTTCTGCCGGATCAGCCATGGGTCCTTCCTTCGTAGCTACGATACCCAGTTGCGCACATCACCAGTCCCTCGCGTTCCTCACCGCGCCGAACTCCGAGCCCATGAACGAGCGGGTGAAGACGAAGTAGAGCATGTGAGCCAGCCGGGTGAACGGGATGGCGATCAACCACAGAGCGCCGCAGACGATATGGAGCAACAGTGTCGCCTCGTAGGGCAGCCACTGCTGGTGAGCGACAAACCCGGTGACGAACGGAGAGATGACCAGCAGCAGCAGCGCGTAGTCCTTCCAGGTCGTCACGTTCCTCACCTCGGGAGCGGTGGCCCTGCGCAGCAGGAAGAAGATGCCGCCGAAGATCACGACGACGGTCATCAGGTCTGCCACGGAGGAGGGCAGGCTCCACCAGCTGACGCCCCACGACTGCTGCCACAGCACAGCGTGGCCCATGACGAACAGCGGCGTGACCAGGAGGCAGAGGTGGAAAGAGAACGAGACGACGGTGAAGAGCGGGCGGATCCTCATGTTGTGGGTGCTGAAGGGCACGACCCAGCGCAGGACAGACCGGGCGCCGTACCTCGCGCTCATGTAGGGCAGGATGTTCTTCTCCCCCTTGGCCAGCCGGAGCATCGTGATGAGCTGGTACAGACTGCCCGCAATGAAACCGGCAAGAGCGACCCAGACCAGCGGACCTCGCGCAAACTCGTACATGCCATTGCCTCCGTAGTCAGCCGAGAATCGTCTGCAGGGGGACCACCTGGCGCTGACAGGTCCCTTGCTCGGCGCCCCGCACGAGCAAGGATTGCCCGTCGGGGCTGAAGACAGGATCCCAGAGCTGGTCGAGCTCCAGCTTCCAGTGGCGGCCGTTGACCGCGATGGTGTACTTGCCGCCCCGCTCGACCTTCGCCGCCACCGCCTTGCCGTCGGGACTGAAGACCGGGTCCCAGACCATGTCGTAGGTCTGCGGCCAGGCTTGGCCGTCCACCGCGATGCCCCAGCGGCTGTCCTGCTTGACGATGGCTGCCACGTGCTTTCCGTCGACAGAGAATATGCCGGGCATCACGAGCTCGTTGAAGGTGGAATCCCACGGACGATCGTCGACGGCGATGGTCCATGCGCCGATCTCTGACGCCACGACGGCTGCGATCCGCGCCCCGTCGGGGCTCAGGGTCTGACGCCAGAGCTGGGCGTAGCGCCCGTTCCAGATCGGCTTGCCGTTCTGGGCCAGGGTCCACGCGGCGCCGATGCGCACCGGCGCGATCACGTGCTCGCCATCGGGATGGTAGGTCGGCTCCCAGACGCAACCGAACTCGGCGTCCCACGGAATCGCGTCTCTCGCGATGGTGTATCTGTAGGGATCGAGCCGGACCTCCGCCACGACGTGCGCCCCGTCGGGACTGAAGGTCGGTGCGTAGACATTGAGGTACTTCTGCTCCCAGCGGACGCCATCCACCGCAACGGTCCAGGTGCCCTCGAGGAACTTGAAGATGTCCGCCTCCGCGAGCGCCTCCACCTGGACCGTGGCAGCGACCTTCTTCCCGTTGGGGCTGATGCTGAAATCCCGACACGAGCGGAAGCTGTTGTCCCAGACCTTGCCGTCAAGAGCGATGGAGTAGTCCATCCCCCGCTTGACCTGGACCGCGACGGCGCTCCCGTCCCTGCTGAGCGTCGTGTTCCAGGCGAAGTCGAATCGCTCCTCCCACGGCTCGCCATCGACCGCGACGGTCCACTCGTCATCCACCCGCACGAGCGCGATCAGCCGCCCATCCGGAGCGAACTGCAGGTTCCAGGCCTTCTCGAACTCCCCCTCCCACAGCTGACCGTTGACCCACACGCCGTAGGTCTGGTCGCCTGTTTGCGCCACAATAGCCGCCTTCTCACCATCAGGGCTGACCACCAGCTCGTGACAGTCAAGGTACTCACCCATCTGGCCCAGATCGGCGATGGCTCGCTTTCCCACCTCCCAGTTCCAGGTCTCGCGATTATTCATTGTTTTTTGGCTCCCTGGTTCACCAAGGCTATATCTGTGCACTCCCTTCGATTCAGTGCTTTGAGTCGGCGGTATATTATGTTAGGGGCTTTTCTGCAAGTGTGGTTAGTCAGATTGTTTCCATATTTCAAAGTGTTACCATGTGACCCATAGAAGTAGTAGTATTTCAATGAGACGGTAAGTTTCTCGAACGAGGCGCATTGAATGAAGCTGGGGACGCGCGCGCGATACTCGCTGAGATTGATGCTCGCCGTTGCCAAGCTTGGTGTGGAGGGCAAGCCCGTTCCTCTGGAGGACATCTCCAGGGCGACCAAGATCTCCCGCAGCTACCTCGATCAACTGACGGTCTCGTTGAAGAACCTCTCCCTGCTCAGGGGGCACTCGGGTCGCAGTGGAGGCTACACCCTCGGAAAGCCCGCAGGTGAGATCAGACTCGCCGAGATCATTCAAGCGGCCATCGGTCCGATCGCCATTGTGGACTGCGCGGTTGACCCAAACCTGTGCCCGCAGAGCGAGTTCTGCGACTGCATGCCGCTCTGGGAGCTGGTCAACCGACGAATCGTCGAGGTCCTTGACGCCTACTCGCTGGCCGATCTGCTGGACAGGGACTGGCTGTCGAAGATCCGGAGCATGGGGTAGACCTCCCTCGCGTCACTCGCCCCGTCCAGGTCTTGCCAATTGTGGCCCGGTGCGGGAGAACTGCCCCCGGCACTGTTTTCTCAGGAGGTTGATCTTGCGGCTAGCCACCCGCGCCCGATACTCCGTGCGGCTGATGCTCGCTGTCGGAAAGCACGACAAGGGGGAGCCGATCCCGCTGGCAGAGATCGCAAGGCTCACCGGTATCTCCAGAGCCTACCTGGACCAGCTGACCGTCGCGCTCAAGAACGCGTCGATCCTCAAGGGGCACACAGGGCACAGAGGCGGTTTCACGCTGGGCAAGCCGATCGACGCCATCAGAATCGGTGACGTGATCCAGGCCGCGATCGGGCCGATCTCCATCGTGGAGTGTGTCGACGATCCCCAAAGCTGCGTGCAAAGCGAGTTCTGCAGCTGCATGCCGCTGTGGAAGCTGATCAACCGCAAGATCCTACGGGCCCTGAACAGCTACTCTCTGAGCGACTTGCTGGAGGAGAGCTGGCATCGACGGATCGGGCAGGATCTCGACGGAGACGACCTTGTCGGCGACGGAGCCAACGCCGCCGTCTTCGAGCATGTGCCCTGCGCCGTTGCCGTCATCGATCGGGAGCTCCGGATCGCGAGGACCAACGCGAGGTTCGAACAGACCTTCGGCCAAGGCGCGGGAGAGCGGTGCTACGCCGCATTCAAGGGCCTCGAACAGCGGTGCCCGCACTGCGAGGTTGTCCAGATCTTCGACGATGGAGAGAAGCGAGTCTCCGAGGAAGAGGGCAGGTCGATCAGCGGAGGTCCCCTGTGCTATCAGCTCCACGCCGTGCCCATTCACGCCAACGACAACGTGACCCATGTTGCGCTGATGGCTCTCGATGTGACGCCTCGCAGAGGGCTGGAGCGCGAGCTGCGGCAGGCCGAACGCCTCGCCACGATCGGGCTGACCACGGCCGGACTGGCACACTCGGTCAAGAGTATCCTCGGCGGGCTCGAGGGAGGCTGCTACGTGGTGGATTCCGGTCTGGAACGCGTTGATGTCGACCGAATCCGGATGGGCTGGGAGATGGTGCGGTCATTCATCGGGCAGGTGGGCTCTCTGGTGGGCAACCTCCTGCGATACGCGAGGCCAGAGGAGATCGAGCGGCAGCAGACCGACGCCAACACTCTCGTTGACGAGGCGATCGCCCTCTTCTCCGGCAAGGCGGATCTCGTCGGCGTCGAGCTGACAGCGCACAAGTCCGCGGGGCTGGAGCCGGTCGAGGTCGACAGGGACGCGATCCGGGGCTGCCTGGCGAACCTTCTGTCCAACGCCATCGACGCCTGCGTCTGGGACCCCGCGGATGACAAGAAGGAGCACCGGATCATCGTGGCGTCTCGACCTCGGCCTGGCGGAGGGGTGATTCTCGAAATCAGCGACAACGGCATGGGGATCGCCAAAGAGAACCAGGAGAGGGTCTTCGCGGCGGTCTTCACCACCAAGGGCATCCGCGGTACGGGGCTCGGCCTCCTGCTGACACGGAAGGCGGTGAAGGAGCACGGCGGGTCGATCCACTTCAGCTCCGAGCAGGGGCGGGGGACCAGCTTCAAGATCGAGCTTCCTGCGGCTACTTCAACGCCTGTGTGACTGCAGCCAGGAATTCGTCCGCGTCGATGGGCTTGTCGAAGACCGCCACGGGTTTGGTCACGGCCAGGTGGCGTCCAGCGATCCCACTGACCACGACGATCGGTATGTCGGCCAGCTCTCGATCGCGTCGCAGATTGCGGTAGAAGTCGGTCCCGGACTGGTTGGGCATCAACAGGTCGAGCGTGATCAGGTCCGGCTTCTCCCGCCTGGCCGCCTCGAGCCCCTCCTCGCCGTTGGCCGCCGTCACCGTCTCGAAGCCACTCTTCTTCAGCACGAAGGCGAGGTACTTTCGTACGTCCTCCTCGTCATCGATTATCAGTACCTTCTTGCTCATCGCTGTCTCCTCTGGTTCTCGTGCGGTCCCCCGACCGTTCGATGTCAGGGAGCACGACTGTGAAGGTGGTCCCATCCCCCTCCGTCGAGGCGAACGAGATCCTCCCTCCGTGCTCCTCGACCACCTTCTGTGCCACCAGCAGCCCAAGGCCGGTGCCCTGGGTGCCCTTGGTGGAGAAAAAGCCCCGGAACACGTCCTTTCTGATCGCCTCGGGGATGCCTGCGCCGTTGTCGGCCACCTCGATCACGGTCTCGCTTCCGCTCCCTTTGTGGCAGCGCAAGATGATGACGTGGTGCTTCTGGCTCATGGCGGGGTCGAAACGACAGGCATCGATGGCGTTGGTGGTCAGGTTCTCGACCAGCCTGTGCAGACCCTCGGGGTCGACGACCGCGGCATCGGGGGCGCCGTCCA